>Ga0224557_1000038_pt1 | contig 158851 bp, 139 predicted proteins | sample 714S31014metaG_FD_180677 | JGI IMG/M metagenome (GOLD analysis project Ga0224557, IMG submission 180677) | Peat soil microbial communities from Stordalen Mire, Sweden - 717 S3 10-14 | ecosystem: Environmental > Terrestrial > Soil > Wetlands > Peat | place: Sweden: Norrbotten County, Stordalen... | reverse complement strand
CCTTCCGCTTGGTCTATACACAGGTTTCGGCGAAATAACTGTCAAAGACGGGTTGTTCCTGGCACGAGAAATCATTATCGGTAATGATTACCAAGAGGAAGGTTTTCTAACCGTCAATGGCGGTACCGTACAATTGAGTTCTTATCTACAAGTCGGTCCTGCCTATGATAGCAACGAGAGCGACGGCAGTGTATCTGTAAATGGCGGCCAGCTTATAGTAACGAATGGCGAGATTATGGTCCAATCCATGTCCGATATCGGCGTAACTGGCGGTTTGTTGGCAGCAAACCACATCGATCTCGGCGGAAACTTTATTCCGGGCGCGCTCTCCATCAGCGGTGGCTCAGTCACTGCCTCGACAGGGATTACACTGGGAGACTGTGCAAACAATTCTGTCGGCCAAATGAGCCTGAATGGCGGTCAATTGATCGTGACCAATGCTGCGAGCACGGGCTTCATCGACATCCAGAATGGCCAGTTGGTTCTCAGTGGCGGCATATTACAGGTGGACAAGCTGGTGATGACGAATACCTGTAGCAGCTTCCTCCACACCGGCGGTACCCTCATCGTCGGCAGCGTTATCCTCGATCCCAACGCCTTCGCCATCACCTCGATTGCCCGTGAAGGCAACAATCTTCGCGTCACATGGCTGATGGCTCCGGGCCAAACCAACGCCCTCCAAGTTTCCTCCGGCGGCACGCACGGTTCTTATAATACCAACACCTTCACCGACCTCTTCATCGTCACGAATAACACCATCAGTGGCGCCCTCACCAACTACCTCGACATCGGCGCCGCCACGAACACCCCCTCCCGCTACTACCGCGCGCGTTTGTCGCCTTGAACATGAAAATGAGACGAACCATTTGGTTGACATTGGTCGTTGTGTTAAATGCGGTCTTCGCCAACGTTTCGCAGGCGCACACCAATAGTTGCATCAGTTCCACCGACGGCTTCTGGGATGAAGCCCGGATTTGGTCCCTCAACAAGCCACCGTCAATCCGGCAGTCCGCAATTCTCATCACCAACGCCGCTTCGGAGACGGTCACGATTGATAGTACTACGGCGACTCATTTCAAGAACACCATGACCATCAGCAACCTCAACGTGGCTACTCCGTCAGGAACCGACACCTTGTATTTGGAGAATACCGGAACCACTGCTTTGCACATTCTTGATAGTCTCATCATCGGAATTAGTTTCAACATTTTCGGCGATGAGGATCCTGGAGGAGGAGCGTTGATCAGCAGCAATTCCACCCTAATCGTTGATGGTTTGCTGGGCGGACAACTTGTGGATGACGGTACAATGGTTATCATGGATGGCTCACTAATCACCACAAATTGCACCCTTCAGGTTGGGACTGCGTTCGCCGGACTTCTAATCATCTCCAATAGTATTGTGCAAGCTCGGGATGTTGCTGTCGTCGCAGGAGAAAGCACTATCGGAACAATTGAAGCCGTTGGTGGAACAATGACCCTGTCTTCTTCTCTGACCGTCGGTGCTAACACTCCAAACTCGCAGGACAGCTTCCTTGTGGCTAATGGAGGACTGCTCGTCGTGACGAACGGCGAAACGTTCATGGGAGGTTCACACTCAGGGGGTGGAACCATGACGGTGTCGAATGCTACTTTCCTCGCCGCGGATGTTGGTCTAGGCGGGGTGGAGAGCGGTGGCGCACTGGTGATTGATAATGGTACCGTCACCTTGAGTGGACAACTTGGCATTGGCTTCGGTGATATATGTGGCGGGAGCGTGTCCTTGAGTGGTGGCATGCTCGTCGTCACGAACAATACAACGACCATCGGCGGAGACCAGTGTGATGGCGAATTGACGATCGAAGATGGGTTATTTGTGGCACGGGAAATATTTGTCGGTTTTGGTATCTTTGCGAGCGGCGTATTGACCGTTAATGGCGGTACTACGCAGTTGAGTTCTAATCTGCAAATTGGCACTTTTGGCGGGCTGAACTTTGGCAGCGTAGTTGTCAATGGCGGCCAGCTTGTGGCAACGAATGGCGAAATAATGGTAGAACGTGGTGCCAGTATCATCGTGTCGGACGGGCTGTTGGCAGCAAAGTACATCGATCTTGGCCCGAACTTTGGACCTGACGGGCTCTCGATAAATGGCGGCTCCGTCACCGCCTCGACAGGGATTACACTGGGAGACTGTACTAGCAATACTCTTGGCTACGTCTCGGTGGATGGCGGTGAATTGACCGTAACCAATGCCGCCCATACGGGCTTCATCGACGTCCAGAACGGCCAGTTAGTTCTTAGCAACGGCGTATTGCAGGTGGATAATCTGGTGATGACGAATACCTGCAGCAGCTTCATCCACACCGGCGGGAAGCTCATCGTCGGCAGTGTTATCCTCGATCCGAACGCGTTCCAAATCACCTCGGTTACGCGTGAGGGAAATGACTTGCGCGTCACTTGGCTCATGGCCCCCGGCCAGACCAACGCCCTCCAAGTTTCCTCCGGCGGCCCACATGGCGCGTACACCACAAACATCTTCACCGACCTCTTCACCGTCACGAATAACACCACCGCCGGCACCCTCACCAACTACCTCGACATCGGCGCCGCCACAAACAAACCCTCCCGCTACTACCGCGCGCGCCTCGTACCGTAAGGTCTAGGATTAAGAAGCGGTTGCTTCCGGTGATGACTCTGGTACCCTCCGTCAATCGTACGGAAGGACACCGATCACATGGAATGTTACACACGAAAACGATTTCACCGGATGTTGCTTTGTCTGGTCGCTAGCTTCGCCAGTCACATGCTGACTCCAGGGCTGGCGTCTGCCGCTGTCAACGTGGACACATCCCTCACGGGCGAGGATGCCCTGCAACATCTCCAGGAAACCAATACCGTCTGCGGCACGGTCGCGAGTGCAAAATACGTCGAGTCGTCGCCGGAGAAACCCACCTACTTGAATTTTGATCGGCCTTACCCCAACCAGACATGCGCGGTCCTGATTCCGTCATCCCTACGGCCCAGGTTCAAAGACCCTCCCGAAACAGCTCTCTTGGGAAAGAGGATCTGCGTCACCGGCTTCATCACGGACGTCCGCGGAAAGCCGCAGATTACCATCGCGGACCCGTCGCAAATAACGGTCAAGGAGCCGGCCGCCCCCGCCGTCAATCCGACCGGCGAGGGCATCGCAAAGTAAGCTCTCGCGAACAGAAAAGGCGCACGTCAGGTTTTACCCCTCGTGTTTCGGCCGGAACGCCCGATCAGGTGAGAAGATGAGGAAATGAACCACAACCCATCCAAAAAACCTGTCACCCGGAGCGAGGTGAAGGGTCTCTCTCGTTTGGGAATCCTGGGAATACCAGAGATTTGCCGTCCCACAACAGACGGCTCGCGGCAATTTCGCTTCGCTCCGAATGACACCACCCTTTGAGTGTGCATTTGTAGAGGAATTCTGTCCTCACGACCACCCTCCTAAAACCTGACGCGCACCCCGATTGTCCTTGGTGACAAGTTATTACTTGAATAACTTGTGAGTTTTTTGTAGCCTTCTCTCTGAGAAGTGGCAAGTTCACACCTCTTCAGCTTCACAGGCTGAAGGGCTGGCAGTACCGCAGCGGGGCTTGAAAGACGTGGCATAATGCGGCACAGCAGGGCTTTTACACTCATCGAATTGCTTGTCGTCATCGCCATCATCGCGATTCTGGCGGCGTTGTTGCTGCCGGCTCTCGGACGCGCCCGTGAGAGTGGCAAGCGCGCCATCTGCGCCTCGAATCTCCGGCAAATTGGAATCGCCGCCACCATGTATGTCGACGATTGGGGGCATTACCCAAACACGTTGTTAACGGGCACAGAGGAAATGTGGCGTTGGGCGGGCAATTTGATTTACGACGGAGGCGGTGTGGATGAACTTCCGACCCGTCCGCTGAACCCCTATCTCAAAGTTACCCATGTGAATTTTTTTTCAACGACTCCATCCCATCTCGCCCCCGACATACCGTCGCCGCTGCGCTGCCCATCTGACCGCTTGGGAGGCCTCAGCCTTTACCAGGATGTTGGCTCAAGTTATTATTTCAACAACGATGGACAGAAGATCGGCAATCAACTGAACGGCCTGGCCGGCATGGCTATCGCCGATGTCGTCACCCCGTCCAAGGTGATCCTGGCGTGTGACTATGCGCTGAATTATGCGTACTCTATCGCGGACGGCTATGGAGCTTATCCAGACTACAAGGGGCCACACGAGCCAGGCACCATTTCGGGCAATGCTGTCTTCGTGGATGGCCACGTGAGTTGGATCCGTTTTGGCGATAGCGCCGCCAACTACTACCAGGGCCCGGACTGGACGATGGTCGCGAGGTAGTCGTCGAGTGAAAAGGTCAAATCCACGAACAATGCCGGACGAGTCTGCTGCCGCTTGATTTTCTGTTCTTGCTTCAACCTTCAAATTAAGTCATTAATTTGAACGTATTATCGGGTGATTATTATGAAAACAACGTTCCAGCGCTATGCCCTTGTCATTCTCACGCTTGCTCTTCTTCTGCCGCTCCGTACATTTGCGGAGGAAGGAAAAGATTCTCCGCTCCATGTTGAAATGGAAGCGATAAATCGCAGTCTCCGCCTGATCAACCGTCAATATGCCGACCCGGCGCAAAAGGCGTCCACGCTGGAACTCGTGGCGACGATGCAAAAACACGCGGAGACAGCCCGGACGCTCACGCCACCAAAAGCAGAGAAGCTGACGGGCGACGACCAAACCAAGTACGTCGATACGTTTCACAAGGACTTGGATGCCCTGTTGAAGGAAATCGGCTTGTTGAAACAGGCCCTTACCACGGATAAGACCGACGCCGCCAAGGCCGAGATCGACAAGATCGCGCAATTAAAGGAATCGAGTCACAAGGAACTCGGTGTGGGCGGTGGCCATAAGCACGGAGGCCCACCGCCGCCGGCTCCGGAGCAGTGAAGTGAGGGGCCTCGCCGCCAAGGCGCTCGCCCTGCCCTTGTTTTTTTTGGCCTTCGTCCTGCGGGACGCCGGGGCTGAAGAACCATCGCCTCAAGGCGTTCCGCCGTCACCCGTCCCGGCACTGGCCAGCCAGGTTCACGCAATTCTCCAGGCCCGCTGCACGCAGTGCCACGGCGCAGATCTCGCACGACCCAAGGGCAAATTCGGTTACGTCCTCGACCTCGCCCGCGTTGCCGCCAACCCCAAGATGGTCGTCCCGGGAAACTCCGCTAAATCGGAGCTCTACCAGACGGTGTTCCACAACGAAATGCCCCCCGCCAAGGAAAACTTGGCGCCGCTGACTGTTGAGGAAAAAGAAATCGTCAAAGCCTGGATCGAAGTCGGCGCGCCGCCCGGTCCTCCCGTCGTATCACCGCCGAAACCCCCGCCGTTGACCTTGGGCCGGCGCATCGCGCGCGACCTGGGACAGTTCCATCCACCATCCACACATTTTCCAATCGCCCTGCTTATTGTAGCGCTGCCGGCCGAGTTCCTGTGGAAGTTGACCCGCAGGGACTCTTGGAAAATGACGGTCCGATTCTGCGTCACGCTCGGCGCCGTGGCTGCGGTGACCACGGCAACCCTGGGTTGGTGCGACGCCCCTTTTTTAACGTACGGCGGGGCCTCGGCATCCGTATTGTTGTGGCATCGCTGGTTTGGCACCGGGACCGCCGTCTGGACCGTGCTGGCTGCCACGCTTTCGGAATTTTCAAACCGACGGGGAAATCCGCCTCGCCTGTGCCGCTGCTTCCGCCTGACCCTGGTCGTCGGCATCGTCCTGGTCAGCGTCGCCGGTTATCTGGGCGCCTCGCTGATTTACGGCCTCAATCACTTTTCCTGGTAACGAAAGGATCCGCCGGTCGGGAAGATTGCGCCGCCACGAATGGGTTTTGCCAACCGCCGCCGAGGGACTTCACCAGCGCCACCGCGGCCGCGAGTTGTTGTCCGCGCAGTTGCACCGTCGCACTCTCGATGCCCAACTCGGTGTTCTGCGCAATCGCCACATCGAGATAGGTAACCAGTCCGGCCTTGTAGCGATTGTTGGCAATCTCGAGTTGCTTGCGCGCCGCCCCCAGCGCCGCGTCTTCCGCATCGTATTGCCGGCTGAGAAAATTCTGGCCGGCCAGATTGTCTTCCACCTCGGCAAAGGCCGTAAGCACGGATTGGCGATAGTTCGCCACCGACCCGTCGTAAGCCGCCCGCGCCGCCCGAAGGTTGGCCACGTTTTGTCCGCCCTCGAAAAGCGGTAACGTCAGGGACGGACCGAGGGACCAAAACCGGCTTTGCCAGTTGAACACCGTCCCGGCATTCAAACTTTCAAACCCTCCCATGCCATTGATCAGGATCGTGGGGAAGAACGCGGCCTTGGCCACGCCAATGCTCGCGTTCGCGGCGGCCATCCGTCGCTCGGCGGCGGAGACGTCCGGCCGGCGCTCCAGCAACGCCGAGGGCAGACCCGGCGGTATGATGGGCGGCGCGATCTCCAGCAACCGTTCCGACACGCTAAACGTGGAAGCCGGCTGGCCCGTCAGTACCGCGAGCGCGTGTTCAAATTGCGCCCGCTGCAACAAGGTGCCGGGAAGTTCCGCCTGCGTCGTCTTGAGTACCGTTTCAGCCTCCGCCACATCCAGATCCGTTGCCACCCCACCGTTACGACGGTTCTGGGTCAATTCGAGCGATTTTTGGAAAACCTCAATATCCGTTCGGAGCAACGCCGTCTGGGCGTCAAGGGCGTGCAACGTAAAATAGTCCGTGGCCACTTCGGCCTGAATCCCCAACTTGACCGTCTCCAAATCATCGAGGCTGGCCTGTTCCTGGGACCTCGCTGATTCAACGCTCCGCCGCACGCGACCCCAGAGGTCCACTTCGTACGTGAGGTCGATCGGCGCCGTAAACGTATTGAAAGAAAAAGTCTGGCTCTTGCCCGCAACTTTTCCATTGATGGGTCGGTTAAACGAGTCGCCCTCACGCGTGGCCGATGGCGAGAAGTCAAAATGTGGAAACAATCCGGCCCGGCTGACATCGGTCAGCGCGCGCGCCTGGTCGAAGGCCGCAACGGCCGCCTTGAGTTGCTGATTGGCCGCTGCGGCGTTGGTTTCCAACCGGTTCAACTCCGCGTCCCCAAACATCTCCCACCAGTTGCCCTTGGGCCGACCGGCTTGCGGCTCGGCAACTTTCCATTGATTGGTCGCGCCCGCGTAGGCACCGGGCATGATGGCCGTGGCTTCCGCGCGTTTGTAGTCGGGGCCAACCGCACAGCCCGTCAGCAGGACGCCCGCAACGGCCACAAGAATTCTCTGCCGTGTCAGCTTCATTTACTGGCCAATGCCTTGGGCGCTTCCGCGAGGCGGACGGTCGTGCCGCTGACCAGCGAGTCCGAGGGATTGACGATGACCTGATCGCTGGCGCTGACGCCGGAGAGCACCTCAACCTTCTGGCCAAAGTCGCGACCGATCTGCACACTGTGCAAGTCAACCTTGCCGTCGGATCCCACAACACCGACCTGCAGGCCCTGCGCACGGAATAACAACGTGTTCGACGGCAGCGTCAGCGCTGCGGTCGGCGCTCTGTCGACGAAACGCACCTGCGCGTAGCTGCCGGGAAGGATTTCATTCTTGGTGTTGTCCACCTGCAATTCGGTGAGCAACGTGCGCGAATCCGTCGACATCGCCCCCGAGGTGGTGACAACCTTTGCCGGGAACGTGCGACCGGGCATTTCGGGAATCAGCACATCCGCCAGCTGGCCTGCAGCAATGCCTTGGGAGGCCGTCTGCGGCACGCGCACGTAGACACGAAGTGTTTCAGTCTGTGCCAGTCGGAAAAGCTCCTTGCTGCTGCCCGCTACGATAAGATCGCCGACATCCGTATTGCGCGCGGTGATCGTTCCCGCAAACGGCGCCGTGATCCGCGCAAAGGACACAAGTTGCTCCAGACGATGAACGTTCGCCCGGTCGGCTTCGACGGTTGCGGTTTTGAGCTTGAAGTCCGCCTGCTTTTCGGCGTTTTCCTGCTCGCTGACACTGGAGGTCTTGAGCAGATCGGCCCAGCGGTCGGCGGTGGTCTTGGCCAATGCCAGCGCGGCATCTGACTCCGCAAGTTGGGCACGGGCCTGGTCGAGTTGTTGGTCCAGATCCGGAATGTCGATTTCGGCGATCAACTGGCCGGCCTCGACATGCGCGCCAATATCCACAAGCCAGCGCTTGAGATAACCGTTGGCCCGCGCAAAAATCGGGGCTTCGACCAGTGGTCTGACCTCCGCCGGCAGCAAAAGACCACCGGGCGAATCGCTGGGTGTCGGCGACACGACGCGAACCGTGGGCGTTGCCAGATCGAGTGTTTCGGCGCGCACGACCGCGCGTTGATGCCAGCGCGGAATGAAGCCGATGATGAATCCGACCACAATCAGCACCGCGAGGACGCCCCCAATGCGGCGCAGGTTGATCGGCGACTTCCCGCCTTCTTGACCAAGCGGCGCGATGGGCGACACTTGTTCCTTGGTCTCCGGGGTTTGCGTTGGACTGTTTTCAAGGGAGTTCATAACAACATTTCCTCATGTAGCTACCGTGTTTGGGAGGACGCCATGTGACTGGATCACGGCATCAACTTTCTCCTGATTGGAAGTCGTCGCGTGACGGCGCAAAAGACTGAATACAACCGGCACGAAAAAGAGCGTGGCAAAGGTGGCGACCACCAGGCCGCCAATGACCGCGCGACCCAGCGGCGCATTCTGCTCGCCGCCTTCCCCTAGTCCCAGGGCCATCGGCAGCATGCCAATGATCATCGCCAGCGCCGTCATCATGACCGGACGTAAACGACCCACACCGGCCTCCCAGGCCGAATGCAGCGGGTCGTGTCCCTCGTGCAAGTGGTTTCGCGCGAAGGTGACAACGAGAACGGAATTTGCCGTGGCGACTCCGAGGCTCATGATGGCACCCATCAGGGCGGGGACGCTGACCGTGGTAACGGTTATGTGCATCGCCCAGACCACGCCAGCAAGCGCACCCGGCAGCGCGGTGATGATGATGAACGGGTCGAGCCAACTTTGGAAGTTCACGACGAGAAGCAAATAGATGAGCGCAATGGCCATCACCAGGCCGATGCTCAGCCCGATGAAGCTGGAATGCATGGTTTCCGCCTGCCCCCGTATCAGGATTAGACTCCCCCGCGGCAGATCTTTCTCTGCCTGTTTGATGAGCGGCTGAATGTCCCGCAACACACCACCCAGGTCGCGACCGCTGACGCTGCCGAAGATATCCAGCACGGGCTGAACGTTGTAGTGGGAAAAGATCGGCGGACCAGTGGCTCGCTTGAAAGTGGCAAGGTTGGAAAGCAGTTGGCCATTTCCAGCGCCTGGCTGGCTGGCGCTCACCGGCATGGAATTGAGGTCGGTCAACGAACTCATCCGGTATTCCGGGGCACGAACGTTCAGCAGATACTGGATGCCAAGACCAGCATTGAGCCAGTAAGAAGGCGTCACCTGGCTGCTGCCGCTGAGGTCCAGCAACACCGAGTTGGCAACGTCGCTCTCGGTTAGGCCCATCTCGGACGCCTTCGTTCGATCGACGGTGAAATCGAGTTTGGGTCGGTCGCTGGGTTGCTGGATGCGCACGTCCACCGCGCCGGGAACCCGTCGTAGATTGTCCATCAGGCGCGCGGCGACCTCACGGTTCTTGACCTGGTCACGACCGACAATCTGGATGTCAAACGGGGCCGGCAGACCGAAGTTGATCGTCTGGCTGACGATGTCCGCGGGCAGGAAATAAAACGTTGTGCCCGGAAAATCACGGTTCAAGCGCAAGCGCAGGCGGCGGACATATTCCGGAGTGGGCCGATGACCCTCCTTGAGCGAAACCAGAATATCTGCATCACCCGGCCCGACGAAACCACTGTCACTATAGCTGAGGTTGATGCCCGAATTCGGCAGACCGATATTGTCGAGAATGCCGTGCAATTCTTCAGCCGGGATCTCGCGGCGAATGTCAGCCTCAATCTCGTCGATGGCCTTGGCGGTCTCCTCAATGCGCGTCCCACTGCGAACGCGCGCGTGTAACCGGAACGTCCCCGCGTCAACCGAGGGGAAAAAATCCTGTCCGAGCATCGGTATCAGCAAACACGAACCGAGGCAGAATGCCAGGAACACCACCGTAAAAACGACCCGGTGCTCAAAAACGATGCCGAGCAGGATCCCGTAGTTCTTGCGCAGTTTATCAAACCCTTTCTCAAAGCGTTCTTGCAACCGGGCGAACGGACGCATCCACGGCCCGACCTTGTTGGGATCGGCGCCATGACCGTGGTACTCCACATTGCGGTAGAACCACATCACCATGGTCGGCACCAACGTTCGCGACAGCGCATAGCTGGCCAGCATCGCGAACACCACCGCTTCGGCCAGCGGCACGAACAAATAGCGCGCCACGCCCGCCAGAAAAAACATCGGGACGAACACGATGCAGATGCACAGCGTGGAGACGAACGCCGGTAGGGCGATCTCCTGCGCGCCGTCCAAAATCGCCTGGATCGTCGGTTTGCCGAGCGCCATCTGACGGTGGACGTTCTCCAGTTCAACGGTCGCGTCGTCCACGAGAATGCCGACGGCCAGCGCCAACCCGCCCAAGGTCATCAGGTTGATTGTTTCGCCCAGTGCGCTAAGCGTGGCCAGCGAAACCAACACCGAAAGTGGAATCGAGAGGGCGATGATGACCGTGCCCCGCCACGAACCCAGGAACAAAAGGATCATGATCGCCGTCAGGCACGCCGCGATCACACCCTCGCGTACCACGCCGGAGATGGCGGCGCGCACGAAAATCGATTGGTCGATGAATTGTTTCACAATCAGTTTATCCGAGACCGTCTTCATTGTGGCAGCCATCGCCTGTTTGATTCCGCTGGCGACGGTCAGGGTCGAGGCTGTTCCCGTCTTGAGAATACTGATCAAAACACTGCGAATGCCGTCCTGGCGGACAACATTCTGCTGGGGCAAATAGCCATCGCGTACCTGGGCCACATCGCGAATACGTATCACCGCACCGTTGACGGTTTTAATCGGCAGGTCGTTCAACTCATCCAGTATTTTCGGGCTGGTGTTGAGGTTGACGTCGTATTCCGTCGACCCGATCTTCGCCGTGCCGCCGGGCAGGACGAAATTCTGGAGGCTAAGGGCCGTAACGACATCCTGTGGTGAAAGATTCTGGGACTGCAACGCCTTCAGGTTGAGGTCTACCGAGACCAGCCGTTGTTTGCCGCCGAAAGGAAACGGGATGGCAGCTCCCTGCACGGTAATGAGGCCGATGCGAATCTGGTTCACACTGGTGTCAAATATCTCCTGCTCGGAGAGGGTCTGACTGCTCACGCCGTACTGGATAATGGGGACCGTGGACGCGTTATACTGGATAACAAGCGGCGGTGTGGTCCCGGGTGGTAACGCGCGCAAAACAGTTTGTGATATGGCCGTGCACTGTGCCACACCAGCGTCCACCGAAGTTCCCTGTCGGAAGAACACCTTGATGATGCCAATCCCGAAATAGGAGGAAGACTCAATGTGCTCGATATTGTTGACCGTGGTCGTCAGCGCGCGCTCTTCATTGTAAACAATGCGGTTTTCCATATCGACCGCGTTCAAACCCGTATAGTTCCAGATGATGCTGACGACGGGGATGTTAATGGCGGGGAAAATATCCGTCGGCGTGCGCAGCAGAATGAATGGCGTCAATAGCAACAGCAACAATGCCGCCACAACAAAGGTGTAAGGACGGCGAAGCGCTAGCTTGACGATCCACATGGCGTCCTCCGCAATCGGGCCCGAGTGTAGTTCATGATCATGGTGTTGACTATACGGTCTAGATTATTTACGCGTGAAGATTGGGTGCGCCCACAATGTCCTTTTCAGGCGCACCCATCAGTCGAAAAATCGTTGGCTTCAAGTGGCGGATGATTCCCAGGTCATTTTCGATTTTTGCCTGCAAGAGCACCCCCAGGACGCTGCCATACAGATCACGGGCTTTCGCGTCACAATCCTGCTCCGGTACCAGCCTCTCCCGGACGGCGTCCCGAATTGCCGCCGCGAGATACTTGCAGCGCCACTCCATGATCTGGAGTGATTTCTTCCGGATTTTTTCATCCTGCGTGCTCAGCTCGGAGCCCAGGGAACTGAAAGCACAGCCGCAAACCCTGCCAAATTTCTGCATTTGCTGCTTCTGCTGCTCATAAACAAAATCACAATACCCCGCCAGGCGTTCCAGCGGCGCTGTCTGCGACGAGAAGATACGATCCAGATCGGGTCGCAACTTCTGCCAATGGCCGTCGATCGCCGCGACTGCCAAATCCGACTTCGACGGAAAGAAATGATAAAAACTCCCCTTCTTCGCGCCCGCCCGCTCGCAAATGTGGTCCACGCTGACCGACCCATAGCTCTGTTCCCAAATGAGCTGCATGGCAGTATCCAATAATTTCTGCTTGGTATCGCATTCAGTCTTCATATTTCGACAGCGTGCAAACATTATCGTTTGAGTTGACCGATCAGTCAAGTGGGAAAAGCCAGGGCGGAGAACCATCTGTGTTTCGCGGTGTTACTGTCTGCAGCAGCGTGAGGTGTCTCATGGTTGTTTGTGGATGTGTATGAAGTGGTTAAACGGTTGCATCTAACGCCTGCGCGGGTATGTTTGTCTAAGGGAAATACGAGGAGCTGAAATATGAAATATCATTCTATTAGCCTGATAGCAGTGGCAATTGGACTTGTTCTGGTCGTGGGATGCGAAACTCCGTCAGGCCGTCCGGACAATACCGCCACGGGTGCCTTGGTGGGCGGGGCTACCGGCGCGGGCATTGGCGCCGTCGTGGGTGGTCGCAACGCGGGCGCCGGCGCTTTGATCGGGGGCGCAATTGGGGCGCTCACCGGTGCCATCGTAGGCAATAACATCGACCAGCAGCAACGAGAGCGGGTGCGCGAGTATTCTCCACAAACGATCCAACGCATCGACCAGGGTCAGCCGCTGGGAACGGCGGACATTAAAGCCCTGGCCAAAGCGGGCGTCAGCGACGAGGTCATCATCAGCCAGATTCGTAATTCGCACACGGCCTACCATCTGAGCACCGCGGAGATCCTTGATCTCAAGGATGCCGGCGTCAGCGAGCGGGTCATCGACGTCATGATCAACACGGCCAGCCTCGGCGACGCGGAACCGCCCCCGCCGCCACCGGCACAATATGAAGAAGTCGTGGTAGCCGAACCTCCGCCACCGCCGATCGTGGAAGACGCCTACTACGCGTCACCGGGCCCGGGTTACGTGTGGGTCGGCGGCTATTGGGGATGGTACGGTGGACGCTGGATGTGGGTGCGGGGCCGCTGGGCTTGGCCACCCCATCGCCACGCCGTCTGGGTTGTGGGTTACTACGAACGTCGCGGCGGTAGCGGCGTGTGGATCTCCGGCCGCTGGAGATGATCCCAACGGATTAACCACCCCTCCGCCGAAACGCTGTTGCCGATGAGATTTTGATGGGGCGGCACAGCGGCCCAGACGGATGGGGTGTCGCCCCATTGCGCAAGCTCCCCTTTGCACTGCGGCGCCGTCGCAGGATTGAGTATCCTGTTTCGCGGTTGAGTTTTCCCCGGTTGCGGAGCAAGGTGTGCTGGCTCGTGGAAACGGCTGCGAAATGGGAATGAAACCTTCCTCCAAAGATCTGGCGGTTTTTTATTACCAGTTGGGAACGATGCTGCAAGCGGGTGTCTCGATCCGCAACGCACTCACCTCGCTGCAGAAAACCGGACCGCGCCCGCTGCGCAAGACCGTCGCGTTTCTGGGCGAACGCGTTCAGGAGGGAGAACCCCTGCATCAGGCTGTGGCCGAGAGCCCACGTTGCCGTTTTGCGCGCCTCGATCAGCATACCCTCGCCGTCAGCGAACAGAGCGGGGCCCTGGACGTGGGGCTGTTGTCCCTCGGCAACTACTACGAGAATTTGGCGCGAGCACGGCGCAAAATGATCTCCGCCTCCGTGTTTCCCGCTTTTATACTGTTGGCGGTGGTATTCGTCTCCCATCTTCCCGCCCTGGTTGCGGGCGCGCTCGGGCAGGGAAACTACGGTTTACCCGAGTACCTGCGCGACACAGTTGGGTTCCTCATTCTTCTGGTCCTTGCCGGCGGCGCCGTGGGCTGGCTTGTCCGCACCGCTCTTAAGACTCCAAAGCTGGATCTGGCAATGGATCGATTCATTCGCTTCCTGCCGTTGGTGGGTCGGGTGCGATTTGATTATGCCCTGAGCCAGTGGATCTCTTCGGTCCGCTTGATGCTCAAAGCCGGCTTTGGCGTTGTGCCCGCTCTCGAGTACTCCAGCAAAACCATCAACAGCCCACAGATCGCGCACGCCTACGACATAGCTCGCCCCCTTATCGATAGCCAGTTGGAAGTCAGCCGTGCGCTGCAAGCCTCTGGCGTCTTCCCGGAGCAACTGATCCAATTCTGGGCGACAGGAGAACAAAGTGGCCGTCTTGACGACATGCTGGATCGACTGGCGCAGCATTACGAAGAACGCTGGCGTCACAGCCTTGACCTTCTCAGCAGTTGGCTCCCACGGATCGCCTACGGACTCGTCTGCGTCTACATGATTTTCCAAATGGCGAACCTGCTCGGCCCACTCATGGGCGCCTATACAGACGCCTTGCAGTAATGTTGGTTGCCAGCGTGACTTTTTGGGCGCACGTTTGTCTAATCAGCGATGCCAGCGCCCGTCAAATACGACGATCCCGTGGCTGCGCCGGAGTTGACAACTCCTCCGCCAGCGGCGCCTGCCGACGGGTCGTGGCAGTCCCTCTACGAGCAAAACTCGCGCTATGTCTATTATCTGGCCCTTCGTACGGTCGGCGATCCAGCCCTCGCCGAGGACATCACACACGATGTCTTCTTGAAAGCCTATCGCCACCTCGACCAATTTCGCGGTCAGTCCGGTCTCCGTACCTGGCTGTATCGCATCACCATCAACCACTGCCAGAACGTGCAGCGCGCCTGGCAGAGGCGGAACATCATTGGTACCGTCGATCCGCAAGCATTGGATGCCGTGGCCGCCAATACGGACAGCCCCTTGCGCGTCCTGGAGATCAAAGAACTGGGACAGAGAATCCAGAAAACGCTGGAGGCGCTGCCCGACGAATACCGGTTGCTCCTCTTGCTGGTGGCCGACGAAAACCTGAGCTACCAGGAAATAGCGTCACTGACAGAGCAGAGCTCGGATGCGGTACGGGGCAAGCTGCACCGCGCCCGCCGGGCATTCGTCCTGGAATTTCAAAAGAACAGTTGAAAGGCCCTATGAATTCAGACACGCCCAAACAACGCCTCCAGCACCGTCAGGTGGAGGAACAAACCGCGGAGCAACAGCAAACCACCGGGCAGCAAGCCGGCCTGGCGTTCGATTCCGTGGAGGAATTGCTGCGCTATGACAATCTCCAGACCACACCGCCCCCGGCGATTGCCGAGCGCCTCAAGATTTCCCTGGAACAAGAACCAAAACCGAAGCGCCCCTGGTGGCAACGACTCTTTGCGGGCCGCGCCTCGGAATAATGTCCGCACTTCAGGCAGGCAACTCATGGAACGGTTCCTGTCTTAACTTACAGAATTGCTTGCCCGGCGCAGACGGAGCGAGAGGCTGCCCGGGCCATCACACACAGTTATGACTTGCGTCTAATCGAGTGAAACCCAAGACTAAGCAGCGTAAGATGGCTACGACTCGAAACCCGTCGATGACGAGGTTGCAAGGGGTTGCCGCAATCATCCGATGAACTTCCAGCAAGAACTTGAGACGTTGATCCGGGCCCGTTACCCAATCCTGTATGTGGTGACTTCCGAAGAGACGCGGGTCCAAAATCTGATCATACCCATTGCCACCAAACGCCAGAAAAAAGTTTTTGAATGGTCTTGTAGCACGGGGCTCCTTCCCGCGGGCACTTCTTTTCAGTCCCAGAAACATCGCAACTCCGCCACGAAGGACCCGTTGACAGCGCTGGACCAGGTGATCGACCAGGTCGAACCGGCTATTTTCGTCTTCAAGGATTTCCACCCGTTCCTGACCCGAAATAATTTCGCGGTGATCCGCAAACTCAAGGACATCGCCCTGCATTTGAAAAACAGCTACAAAACGATCATCCTCATTTCCCCCATTCTGGAGATTCCCCTGGAACTGGACAAGGAAATCACCCTGCTGAATTTCCCACTCCCCACCCGCGAAGACCTCGGCGTGTTGCTGGACGGGATCATCAAGGATCTGAAGGACGTGCAGGAAGTGAAGATTGAACTCGATGATGCTGGTCGCGAACGTTTGCTCCAGGGCGCCCTGGGCCTCACGTTGAGCGAAGCGGAAAACGTGTTTGCCAAGATCATCGTGAAGGACGGCCGTCTGAGCGGTGACGACGTACAGGAGGTCTTCGCCGAAAAGCAACAAATCATCCGCAAGAGCGGGCTGCTGGAATACTATACCACCAGCCAAACGATCTCCGATGTTGGCGGGATGGCGGTGCTCAAGGATTGGTTGCTGAAACGCGCGGCGGCTTTTACCGAACAGGCCCGCGACTTCGGCCTGCCCGCCCCGAAGGGCGTACTACTTCTGGGCGTGCAAGGTTGCGGCAAGAGCCTGTGCGCGAAGGCCGTCTCCAGCCTTTGGCAGCTTCCGCTGCTACGATTTGACATGGGCCGCATGTTCAACAGTCTAATTGGTTCTTCCGAGGAAAACGTGCGCAAAGCGATTGCCGTGGCCGAGTCCGTCGCCCCCGCCATCCTCTGGGTGGACGAAATCGACAAGGCGTTTGCTGGCATCCAAGGTTCCGGTAGTTCGGATGGAGGCACCACGGCGCGCGTCTTCGGGACGTTCCTGACATGGCTTTCAGAGAAGACGACCTCCGTGTTCGTAGTGGCCACCGCGAACGATATCTCTCAACTTCCACCCGAACTCCTGCGCAAAGGAAGATTGGACGAGATTTTCTTCGTCGATTTGCCGGCGGAAGAGGAACGCACCGAGATTTTCCGTATTCATCTGACCCGGCGCGGACGCCATCCCGAAGACTTCGACTTGAAGGTGTTGGGGGCTGCCAGCGAACACTTTAGTGGCGCCGAAATCGAGGAAGCCATCATTAGCGCTTTGTATGACGCCTTCTACGCGCAACATGACCTGACGATGGACGATATCCTCCAGACAATGCGCCAGACAGTGCCACTCTCCAGAACCATGGATGAACATTTGAATCGCCTGCGAAGTTGGGCCGAAGGTCGAGCCCGGCCTGCCAGCGCCCCTCGCGTTTTATCACCGTCCAAGGACCAACGGCGGATGGAGTTTTAGGGAGTCTCGTGGGAATCGATGGAAGCTGGTGTGTTTGGCCGGAAGTGGCTATATTTGGGCACGGTGAAGTGGGAGCCGACATGACGGAAAATGCCATGACCACGCTGGCGATGGTGCCCAAGTCGAACTTCATTGGAGTGGTGTTCCACCGCTGGTGGTGGAGACAGCAGACCCCATTATGAGCCGATTCAACAATCTGGAACTCGGCGGCGAATCCGAGGAACAATCGGCCGCACAACCCCTCATCAAGGATGAGACCTACTACCAGCAGGAAGCCCAAACGGCGTTTGAAGCCGGCGATTTCGAGCAGTCATTGCGTTCCCACGCCAAAGTGCTGGAATACAATCCGCAGAATGCCGCCGCCTGGACCGGCCAGGTGAAAATGTTGATTGAGTTGGGCGAGTTTCGCGAAGCCAAGCTGTGGGCGGACAAAGCGCTGGAGAAGTTTCCCCATGAACCCGAATTACTCGCAGCCAAGGGAGTGGCGCTGGCCCGAATCGGCGATATCAAGGATGCCCTGGCATTTTCGGATGCCGCCGTCGAGGAACGAGGCGACACACCCTATGTCTGGTTGGCCCGGGGAGACGTATTGCTCGCCGCGAAGCGCCGCCAAGCTGCGTTTTGCATGGAACAGGCGGTTGCGCGCGCACACAATTGGCTCGTCCGCTGGCAGGCCTCGCGGATCTATTATTACTACAGTAAATTTTCGCTCGCGCTGCAGATGGCGCAGCAGGCTTTGGCCCTGGACGCTGCCCGCAGCGTCATTTGGCTCCAACTGGGATACTGCCAAACTGCCCTCGGTCTCACAGCCCTGGCCAACGAGTCTTTTGAACAAGTCCGACAACTGAATCCCCATGACCGCGATGTTACGGCGGCGATACTACAGTCGACACAACTGGGGCTGGGCAGGCGGATTCTCCGTTTCTGGAGACGGGTTTTGCGCCAATGAGACAGATGAAACTTGATTCCCTGCTGGCGGCTGCAAAACAACACAACGCATCCGACCTGCACCTGATTTCCGGGGTTCCCCCGGCCTATCGTATCAACGGTGAAATCATCCTGGCCGATGAGGATGCCATGTCCACCGAGCAAATCACGGACATCACTTACGGACTGCTGAACGATCTACAGCGGCAAAAGTTCGAACGGGAATGGGAGCTTTGTATTTCCCTGTATCATAGCGCGGCCGGCCGGGTCCGCGTGACGATCTACCGTCGCAACGGTCATCCAGAATTATGTTTCCGTCTTTGTGGCGAATCGATCCCCACCCGTGAAATCCTGGGTCTGCCGCCAAAGGTCGATGAACTGGCGCGCCGTCCCAATGGGCTGGTATTGATCACCGGGCCAACCGGCTCCGGGAAGACCACCACGCTTAATTACATGATCAACCTGATCAACAGCGAACGCCGTTGCAAGATTGTGACTATTGAGGACCCGATCGAATTCGTCCATGAGAACCGTTCAGCGATCATCGTCCAAACCGAGGTGCTGACGGACACCCATTCGTTTCATCGCGCTCTGATCCATGTTTTGCGGCAGGATCCGGATGTTATCGTCATCGGCGAAATGCGCGATCCCGAGACGATTGCCACTGCGTTAACGGCTGCGGAGACCGGTCATCTCGTGCTGGCCACGCTGCACTCCCCGAACACCACCCAAGCACTGGAGCGCATCACGGGCATCTACGAAGGCAGCACGCAGCGACAAGTGATTCTCCAATTGGCCAATGTCCTACAGGGCATCCTCGCGCAGGATTTGTTGCCGTCCGCCGATCGCAGCCGGCGCGTGCTCGCCTATGAAATGATGATTGCCACCCCGGCGATCCGCAACGGGATTCGCGAAAGCAAAATCACCCAGCTGGAGAACACGATGCAGGTGTCGGCCAAGGACGGCATGGTGTTGATGGACAGTAATCTCGCCGAGCTTTATGAGCGCTGCCTGATTACCTACGACACCGCTGTTAGCCGCGCGCGCCGGGCAGACAGCATTGTGAAGGACAACCAACCCGCGAACGGTCAGCCAGCGCGCCGATAAGCTCCCGCCCCATTTACTGGCGAAGTCGCCCTTTGCCGTCAAACACGCCGCACGAGAATCTCACGTGCAATTTCCAGTTCGAGAGCAAGTTCGGTTTCGCCTACACGCACAACGAACGTCGGTCGTTTCTGCTGCAGTATAAGCCGACTACCCGGCGTGAGTCCGTAAACCGCCAGCGCGTTGCGGCGTGAAGTTCGCGAACTGTTGAGGCAGACGAGCTCGCCATGCTCGCCTTCCTCCAATTCATGCAGGCCGAGTAGCGTACGGTCGGGCGCAGGCTTGCGGCCGCGATGGAACAATCGCTGCAGCACATTCAGTCCTTGCGTTTTTTCGGGGAACTCGTAGCGACAGTTCGGACAGCACACGAGCTTGCAGAATCTCCCCAGGGGACAACCGTGCTGGCACGGCGTGTCTTGTTTCTCGAACTCAAACCCACACAGTGGGCAATGCAGCAATTGTGGCGAGGAAACTTTCATCTTAGAGTCCAAGCAGGCCTCCCCAATGGTTCACCAATCCGCCGATGAAGAACGCGAATGGGAAAATAAACACTGTGATCCAGAAGGCCGTCTTCTTGCCAAGTTCGCGCGAGATCATAAACAGCGTTGCGATGCACGGCATGAAGAGCGTGAGCGTCACCATGGCGACGAGCACCTGATGCGGCGTGAGCAGGTGCTTCGGTCCCGTCGCCGCGTCGAGTAGGTACACGGCGCCATAGTCGCGCCGCAGAAAGCCGATGAGGAACGCGCTCGCCGTCTCTCGCGGTAGCCCAAGCCAGCCGGTCACGAGCGGTTCGCCGACCCGCGCGATCTTGTCGAGCACGCGTAGCTTGTCGAGGATAAACAGAATCATCGTACCGAGCACAAAGAGCGGAATGACCTCTTTGAGGTACCATTCGAGTCGCGCGAAGGTCTTCGCCACAACATTACCAAGTTGCGGTCGGCGCATCGGCGGCAACTCCAGAATGAAGTCACTCGTCTCGCCGCCATATAACTTCGCCGCGAGCCAGCCGATGACGCAGGAGATGAGAATCATCAGAATTACCCAGAACACAACCGCACGCATGGAAATGCTGGCCATCATGGCCATCAGCACGCCAAGTTGTGCCGAACACGGCACGGCCAGCGCCAGAAGCAGCGTGGTGATCACGCGTTCCTTGCGGGTTTCGAGGATGCGCGTGGTCATTGTCGCCATCGTGTCGCAACCCAACCCAAGCACCATCGGCAAGACGGCCTTGCCGTTGAGTCCCATACCGCGAAACAGGCGGTTCAGCATTACGGCGAGGCGCGAAAGATATCCCGAGTCCTCCAATAGGCTGAAGACGAGAAAGAACGTCGTGACGATCGGCAGGACGATGGCCAGCGAGTAGCTCAGCGCCATGGTGATCACACCATATTCACCGACGAGAAAATCATGCGCCAACCGCCTCACTTGGGTCCACCCCCCGAGCATTGCACTCGGGGCGAGCGAGTAGGTTGGCGCGATGACAGTCTGGGTGTTTTCCCAGATAGGAATCCCGTGTGTAGGTGAGAGCGGGATTTCCAGGCTGTAATGAGATTCTTGCAAGTCGTGCGCGTGCGGGAACGGCAGCACTGTGTCCACCGCGCGGATGGCCCACGGGTTGATGTAGCGCCCGAACACGACCTTCTCGAAAAAGCCAACGGCCGTGCCCGCACCGAGCAGACCAACGAACCAAAATGTGAAATAAAGAACCAGCGCCGCCAGGGCGAGACCTTTGATTGGATGCGTCGCCCACCAGCCGAGCTTCTGGGCAAAACTCGCGTGGCGCGGCTGCGTAATCGTATAAACCTGGGCGAGAATAGCATTTGCACGGGCGAGTTGTACCTCAAGCTCCGTGAGGCAAGAACGACTGTCCGAAGCGTCCGCCGGCAGGCTCGGAATCCGCGCCCTGCCGACGGCTTGTTGCAGCAGGTGAACTCCAGTTCCGGCGATGGCGATGGTTGGCACGACAGGAACACCGAGGATCTCGCCGAGCTTGCGGACGTCGATGCGACCGCCGCATCTATCGAGTTCATCCATCAAATTCAACACGAGCACCATCGGGCGACGAAGCTCGGCCAGTTGCAAGGTGAGCAGCAAGGCGCGACGGAGATTCTTCGCGTCGGCCACCTGCACAATCGTGGCTTCAGGATAGTCGCGCAGCACATCGCACGTCACCCGGGCATCCTCTGTGCGCGGTGCAAACTCGTTCACACCCGGTGTGTCGAGCACGGTGAATTCCTTGCCATCGATGAATGTCCCACCGCGCGCAATCTCGACGGTAGTGCCGGGATAGTTGGAAATAATGACGAATTTGCCCGTGAGTTTGTTGAACAGGACGCTTTTGCCAACGTTGGGGTTGCCAACAAGCACCAGCAGGGGCTGCGTTGCAGCCGTCTTGCGGTCTGCGGTCGAAACGACGTCATTTTCGTGGCAGCGCATGGGCATCAGTAAACGAACGATTCCAGTTCATAGTGGCCGATGTGCGGTCGACCGCATTGTTCATTGAAGTGCAACGCGTCACGAATGGCCTGCTCCTGGCTGTGCATCTCGGCGGCGGACAATGGCGCCATTTCCAACGCACCTGTCTGTTTCGCATAGCGGCTGTGCGGGTAAATCACGAGCGGGGAAAAGTAGATAAAATCGTTGCGGTTCAGTGGCAGTGCGTTGATCAAACGGGCCGTCTCCCGAACGTGTGCCTTGGCGAAGTCATGGCCACCCGCTCCCAGCAATGCGATCACGCCCACCACGAGGCCCACTTCTTTCAAGCTCGTCACGCACCGCGCGATGCTCGCGCTCGTCGCAGGCTTGCAGAGCCATTTCAACAGATTGTCGTCCCCCGTTTCCAAGCCGAGATACACGCGACGCAAACCGAGGTTGCGCAGTTCCTCAAAATCCAGCGGCGTGCGGTGCGGTCCCGTGAACGCATCGAGAAACGTGCTCACTCCGTCGAAGCGGGTCTTGTGACCAAGCCACCAGTTTGCGGGCACGGGCTCGTCCGCATGCGGCGGGAACTCAAAGTGATTGCGGAGCAACCCGAAGATCTCCACCAGGTCGCGCTGTGGCAGGGTGAGCGCATTGGCTTCACCGAGAAAAATCGACCGACGCGACCGTAGCGCCTCACCATGGTACGCAATCGCGTCTTGCAGGTGGTGGTTGAACTGATCGGGCGTTTTGCGACCGTAGAACACACCGCGATATAATTCGCAAAAAAGGCAGGAGGAATACGCGCAGCCTTCCGTGGCCTGCAACACGAACGAGTTATACTGGTCGGGCGGCAGCACAGCGACACGACCGTAGATTGAATGGAACTTCTCAGTATCGCGACGCGCCTGTTCCAGTCCGAATCCCGACACCTTTTCGAGCAACGGCAGAATTTTTCCCAATGCCTCCGCTGGGCCGGGTTTGGAATACTCGAGATTGACCACGCCACTGCCTAGTTCCGCAAGAACAGATATGGCCATGCCCTGCGCTTGGGTGACAAGCGCGTCAGCCGCATCCATGGTGAGCATCTGGCGCTCGATACCGCCGCCCTCTTCCGCCGCGCGCTTGCGGGTCAACAACGCCTGATGTGACAGCCCGCGTCGACGGTATTGATCAGGTCGGGCAACTTTCGTCAGGCGACCTTCGAGGTCGTAGTGCAACGCCAAATCACTTTCGAAGTAGAGCGCAAGCTCCAGCGCTGAGAGAGCCAGGTAGACGCGTTCGCCGTTTTTCAGGCGCACTTGCAGCCCCACCGTGTAGCGCGGTACTTCACCCAACGCCAGCGCGCGCTGATATTGCAGGGTGTTCGTGCCTATTGTCATTGCGATCGTCATAAAACTGCGAAATTGTTTTGCGCGGGCCGCTCGCCTGCGCAACCCGTTACATCGTAAGTGCGTTTATTTCCGCAAGACCGATTTCGTTGTCCGTCAGATAACATGCGGGATCCGAAGCCCAGGGATCGCCGTACACTTGTGCCGCACGCACGCGGAAGCTGCCGCCGCAAATCTCTTTGAACCGACACTGTCCGCAGCGGCCCTTGAGCAGTGGCAGACGATTGCGCAGGCCCGCGAGTAACGGGATTGAATTGTCGGACCAAATTTCGCTAAACGGGCGTTGCTTCACGTTGCCGAGCGTCGCGGATTGCCAGAACTGGTCGGGATGCACGCTGCCCTGCGTGTCGATGTTGGCGATGCCGATGCCCGACGAGTTCGCGCCGCCGCCATTCCATTTCATCAACTGATAGACTTCCTCGGCGCGTGCCGACTCGCGCTCGCGCAACTTTAGATAGAGATAGGCGTTGTCCGTGTGATTGTCGACCGTCAGAATCTCTTTCTTCAGTCCGCGCTTATGGAACACCATGGTGCGCTCCAAGATGATGTCCATTGCATGGCGAACTTCGGCCTTGGTCAATTCGTCCGCCGCATTGCCGCGGCCCGAGTAAACGAGGTGGTAAAAGCAGGCGCGCTGAATGTCCTCGGCTTCGATAAAGCTGAAGATGTCATGCAGGTCCATGCAGTTGCGGCGCGTGAGCGTGAGGCGCAGGCCGACCTTCTGACCGACGGCGCGGCAGTTGCGCATTCCGCGCACGGCGCCGTCGAACGCCCCCTTCTTGCCGCGGAACAAGTCATTCGTCTCGCCGATGCCATCAAGGGAAATGCCCACGTAAGTGAGACCGATTTCGTGCAGCCACTGGGCTGTCGGCTCGTCGATCAGCGTGCCGTTGGTGGACAGCGTGACGCGTAAGCCGCTCGTCGCGGCGTATTTCATCAATTCCAGAAGATCGGGGCGCACGAGTGGTTCGCCGCCGGAGAAGAGAACGGCGGGCACCTTGAACGCCACGAGGTCATCGATCACGCGTTTGGCTTCCTCGTGTGTCAGTTCGCCGGTATACTTCTGCGCATGACTGTCAGAGTAGCAATGCACGCACCGCAGGTTGCAGGTACGCGTGACGTTCCAGACAACGATGGGGCGGCGTTCCGCAGCCGACTTCGGTGCGCCATGGCCATGGCCATAACGCAGTCCATCAGCGGGTTGTTCTTCGCCACAGTAGAGCTTGGTGATGTTGACCATAACGGGATCTCCTGGCTTCTCCAGACCTAGAGTGCCTCCTCCAATATTTGCTGTTTCCGCGTGCGTCGCGGTTCGTAGACGCAGTGTGGTTCCTCGGCCATGTAATTTCCGCGTGTTGCGTGAAACGCGCGGGCGCGGCAGCCGAGACAGATCTTCTTGAATTCGCACAGTCCGCACTTGCCTTCGAGCTGTTCGACGTCCCGCAGGCGACCGAAGACTTCCGAGTGCTCCCAAATCTCACGCATGGCTTGCCGCTTTACGTTGCCTGCGCTGACTGGCAGATAACCGCAGGGGAAAACCTCCCCCGTGTGCGACACGAAGCAAATCGCGCTACCGGCGAGGCAGCCTTTCGTCATCGCCGCCATGTTGGGGCCGCCATTGCGGTGACCTCCCGGATGACCGTTGCCATGAGTCTGAACGCGGTCCGGTTTGCCGTGGCTGTGCGATGCTTCGATGCGGACATGTTCGACGGCAGCGCGCTGGCGCATTACGCGGAAATAATGCGGCGCGCACGTCGCCTTGAGATGAATCTCGTGCTCCTTGCTCTTGTCGTACATCCAGTTCAGCACCCGCTCATATTCATCGCCGGGCAACACGTTGGACTCGGCGATCTGCACGCCACAGCCAACGGGCACGAGCATGAACAGGTGCAACGCGTCGGCCCCGAGTTCCTTGGCCATTGTGTAGAGCGTCTCAATCTGGTTGACGTTGTGTTTGGTGACGGTGCAATTGATCTGCATGCTCATACCGAGGCGACGCAGATGGCGAAAACCGTTCAATGCAGCGGCGAGGGAGCCGGTTTGGCGGCGGAAATTGTCATGTGTCGTTGCGTCTGCGCCATCGATACTGATGGCGACTCGCTGGATACCGCTGTCGATGATAGCGTGGGCAATATGCTCGTCGATAAGCGTGCCGTTGGTTGCCAGAGCGACGGCCAGGCCGTGCTCCGAGGCGTGCCTCGCGATCTGGAAAATGTCGGGGCGAAAGAGCGGTTCACCGCCGGAAAGGACCAGGATAGGTTTGGCGAATTCAGCCAGGTTGCGGACAAATACGAATGCCTCGTCTGTGGTAAGGTCCGTTTTCATGAGCTGCTTGCTCACGTCGAGGCGCCGGCAGTGAATGCATTCGAGATTGCAGCCCGCAGTGGTCTCCCAGAACAGGAGCCTGAGTTCACTGAGGTTATTCGTTGCCGCGACCATGGCAACTGAATGATTTAGCAGCGACGGTGCCAGCGTTGTCGACGTTTTTGTAACTGCCTTCTGCCAAGTATATTACAAGAACATACCAGCCGACAGGATGGCAACGACAGTCTGACAAGTTGACGGCTCATCCAACTGTTAAGGACAAGTTGTCAGGCAGCTCTGCGTCAGAATCGGACCGTGCAGCTGGCGCTCGCGAGGTTCGCCGTATAATTGTTGATCCCACCCGTGCTGGACTCGTCGTACGTGTAGAAACCGTAGCGCAAGCGGGCAATCACGTTCTTACTGATTTTGCGACTTATGCCTGCCTGAACCGCGGTGCGTTGGAAGTTCAATCCGAGCGGCAAGCCGGCAGAAGAGTTGTCGGTGAAATTGTCGGAACGCGAGTAGCTGTATTCGAGCGTGAGATCGGTCTTGTTGTCGAGCGCGTACCCGGTCGTGGCCATGACCGTGTACACATTGCCCCGGTACGCCTGGACAGAGGGGTCTTGATTGGCGAACGATGTCGTCCGCGTGTCCTGCAACGAGAAGTAGCCGGTCAGGTACCAGCGTGACATCGGTGTGACCGTGGCGCTGACACTGTAAATATTAGCGTCGTATTCACCCGACTGGAGCGAACCGCCGGGTGCGATCAGTGGCACTGCCTCGGTGGATGTCCGGATGTCAGTGGAGACATGTTGGTAGGTGAATGATGTGCTGAAGCGCGAGCAGGGACGAAGTGTCACTTTGCCCATCGCTTCGTCCGTCGTGAAATCCTGTGCGGTGATGAATCCGGGATATCCAACCACGGTATCGGTATCGTAATCGAAGTCATCATGGTCGATATAATGTCGATAAGAACCGGACAGCGTTACGCGGGCGATTGGCGCTGTATTGAGGCCGGCACGGTAATCCTGGCGAAAGGCCGTCTCGTCAGACCCGAGCCCGAGGCTGGATGCGCCATTCTGTGTTTCCGATTCGTCCAGATCGTACTGTTCCTCATCCCACCGACCTTCCGCATAGAGGGTCGTATACGGAATTTTTGTGTACCGCATGCCAAGAGTCTCCGAAAGGCTCTTGGTATCGTTGGATGAGTGAATCAGATTCGTCGATGCGGGACCCGTGCCCTGGGTGAGAAGCGCATCCGTAGAGCCGTGCGTTTCGGTCTTTTCAGCCTGCAGACCACCGTAGAGTACCAAGCCTTTGAATGGCCCAAACATGGTATTCAGGTTGACTACATGAGAATAGAGATCGACATCAATGTCGGGGGCTGACCAATTGTTGCCGAAGGGACCAACCGGCGGCGGAGTGACGACTTGCATGTTCCCGTTTCCGGAAAGCGAACTGTAAAGGTAGCCCAAGGACCAATAAACTTTGTCATTCACCTGGCTGTCCATGCGGAATGTGTTATAGAACGCATCGTGGTCGTTGTCCTCATGGACCGTGACGGTCTGGCTGGAGCTGGTGTTTAGATTGACCGAGGTATCGGCACGCGTGTCATTCGCGCTGAAGTGTTCGTACCGAAAATCGTCGCGCAAGTGAACCTTGCTGATGTCATACTCGCCGCCCAGCTTCACGATATCGGTATATTCGTGCACGTCTCCGAACGATGGATAAATCTTGCGGGTATCGGTTCCTTGGGTGACGCCACCCCATTCCAACAAGGACTTGTTGCCATCCCGGAACTGATGTTCGTAGCCCACCGTCACCTTGGGAAGATTGGGCAACGTGAGTCCGGCCTCGAAGAACATGTTTCCCACGTCCATTCCCAGGTCGTTGTTCAATTTGAACGATGACGGCGTGAAAGGGCGAAAGAACCCGCCTTCATTATCATAGTACTCGCGATACTCGGTGAACCCGCCACGGACAAAGCCGAAGTCCTTCTTTGTGAGCTGCAACTGGAGCTTATAATCGTGGTCGTCGAGGATGAATCGCCCTTCCCCGTCCAACGTGGTGTCCTTGCTGATATCCTCGTGCAGGGTGGCATCTTCGATGCCACCGGTCCAACCATCCCTGATCCCAACGTCTTCACGGAACTTTTGAGCATTGCCAGAGACCCTGGCATAGGTTGCCTCAGGCGTCACGGAAACATCCAATGTCGAATTCGTGTTCACGTCATCAGCGCGCCCCATGGCAGGCAGGGCGAGCGCGGTCGCGAGGCTGATCAGGAGCAATTTCAATGAGTTGGGTTTCATCACCGAGGCTTCATTAGTATCTCAAGTGAGTGTCGACGTCGGACCCGTGAATAGCGGTGTGGCAACCCGCGCTGAAGCACGTTCCCTGCTGCAGGAAAGGCGTGTGATCGAAGTTGCCGAGGAATACCTGCCCCGCCGTGTGCGGTAACGCGACTTGCGCGTGGCACTTGAGGCATAGATTGTCGTCACGCTCGGTCAACATCTTCGAATTGATGGAACCGTGCACGTTATGGCACGACGTGCAGCCTTCACGCATGGCTTCGTGCTCGAATACGTGTGGTCGCGCCTGTTCGCGATGGCATTGCGCGCAATCCTGGTTCACGCGACCGACCTGCATCTCCTTCGGCTTGAGAATGTCTTCGCCATGCGGATCGTGGCAGGACGTGCAACTCATCCGCCCTTCCTTGACAGGATGATGGAATTGGAGACTGAACTCGGCGTTCTTGTCGAGGTGACACTGGAAACACGCTTCGGGACTCTTGCCGGGATTGACGATCAACTTGCGGTCGCCACCGGAATCCACGTGTAAACTGCCAGGCCCATGGCAACTCTCGCAGCCCTCCCCTTCCACCCGCGGGCCTTCGCCGGGGATCTGGATGCGGGCGTGCTGCGTGAGTTTGAAGGTCTTCACTTCTTTTTCATGACACGCAGCGCAGGTGTCCATCCCGACGTATTTGGCACCCGGGATCATCGGCGGGGCCAGAACCACCCGGTCCACCGTCGCGCATGAGATGGCGATAATCGCTGCCGTTACGCCACCGATCAGGCCGGCGAGTGTTTTCACCCGCAGGAACCTTCCTTGCGGCGCGCCCTGATTCATCGAGTTCGAAGTTTCCTTCACGTGTTCGTCCCGCTTACCTGAGGTCGGCGTTCGGGTAGTCTGCTTGGAATGAATTGCCTCCCGTGTTAGTGCTCAACACTGTATAGCTCCACTGGAGCAGGCGGACGGTGAAGGCGGTGTTGTGAACACCCACGCTCAATTCGCGTTCGATCAAGTACTCGTTCCAAGCCGCGTTGCGCTCCACGGCGTAGGCGACCGGGAAGGCTGCCGAGTTCGTAAAGCTGGTCCACGCGGAGCCGCCCGTTCCCCTCTTCAGCCCCACGGAGAACATCTTGTTCACCAGGTTTGTCAACAGGCCGGACACTTCCGTTTGCACGCCATTGGCGACGCCATCACCATCGTAGTCACCGCCGTGCGGCAAACTGCTGGAAACAACTGAGATGTGGTCGAAGTCGGTAACCGGATCTACACCCGCATGGCACTGATTGCATGCCGCGACGTTGTCCGTACCGCTCAACCGATCGGTCATGCTAAACGTATGATCGCCAACCGTGTTATTCCCTTGGAACGCCGCATTGGAATCGGGGAACATATGGCAATCTACGCACTTGGCCACGCCGGCGTGAGCGGAGTTTTCCAACGTCACACTGGCAATGGTGTTGGTCGCGCCGCCGACAATCGCCTGAACGTTCGTGCTCGCGCGGAGACCGTTCAAGACATCGGTGGCCGTGCTCTCGTGTGGCAATGTGGTCGCAGAGGAATACGTGGCCGGCGGACTACGTCGCGCGTTGTGGCATTGCTCGCATACCGCGGACGGACCCTGGCCCGTCAATGTCGGCGGCGTCGGCGCCACGGAGTCATCCAGGGTCACCGTGTCATACACGCGCACCTGATGGGCGATTTCGGGGAACATTTTCACGTTGTGCGGATCATGGCAGCCCGCGCACGTAAGTCTGCCTGCGATCGTGGCGACCGGGGACTGTCCTTCCTGCCAGTCCACAAAACCTTGCGGCGAATGGCACTTCGAACAGGAAGCATTGGGCGCTTCGTCGATGGACACCGACAAATAACCATCATCAGCCCCGTGTGGTCCCAGCGACCATTGGCTTGGCCGATTGTGGAACTCGCCATCCTGATGGCACTGGGCGCAAACGGCAACATCCAGACTCTTGGAGTCTGCGCCGGGATGCTGGCTGCCGGGTCCGTGGCAGCTTTCGCACTGGATGTTGGCCAGGTTTTGCAGATTGGTGGGCATCGCGGCGTAGTTGCCAACTTGCAAAACGGTCGGGAACGTCCAACCGATCTGTTGTGCCACGGCATAGAAATTCCCGTTGGTTGCCAGCGGACCTTGGTTGTAACCCAAGGTATGGCAGGCGAAACAACTCTCATTGTAATCGGGTGACAGTAGCCCGTCGACACCCCGCTGGGCCATTGTCGCGTGCTCGGTCTGGCTCCATGGTGTGTACATGTCAGTGAGTCCAACCTGCGGGCTGGTCCCGTGGCAGGATGCACAAGTGGCCACGCCTTTGAACGTTGCGCCTTTCACGGTCACATAGGACGAGGTAGACACTCCGCCGCCGGTCACGGTTAGTTGCAGCACGTAGTCTCCTTCTACATCCGGCCGCAACGAGGCGGTGCGTGTCTTCGGGTTCTCAATAACCGCCTTGGATCCGGCGGGCACCGCCGTGATGCTCCAAGAGTACGTCGATGCATTGGTTCCATTCGGTACGGCCGTGAAATACTGGCGCTCCCCAAGTGGGAGCGTCGGTTGTGCTGGAGAAACGACGGTCGAGATCGCCGTGACGTCTCCGGTCGCGGAATGTTCCGCCGCGTCGGAAATGACTACCTGCAGATGGTATGTCGTCAGCCCGACCTGCTCGTTGTTGATACCGACGAGATTTGGATTCGTGTCCAGATCGTATTGCCCGGTGAGGTCAATTCCCGGCGCCACATGGCTGGCGAAAGTCACCGCATTGGTGAACGAGGTAATCGGCAACGTGGTCAACGTCGGCGTCGCGGTATTGGCACCGGCGAAGGCCGCATTGGTGCGAAGATCCGTGTCGGTAATCGTCCACGCGTAGGTCAAGGGAGGGGTCAATCCGTTGGTTGAGACGGAACCGGCATTTACCGTGACGTTGGAATTAAAACCGACATCGTACCAAGTCGTCTGCGGGACAACGGGCGCCGTGGATGGAACATTGATCGTGATCAGTATTGACTTGCCGCCAATGCCTCGTTTATTGAATTTTGCTGTCACTCGCAACGTCGCTGTGCCGTGAAAATTGGTCGGGATGGAGATCGCGGCACTACTGACAGTGTCGAAGCCAACCGAAAGCGAGTTGCTGAGGATGGGAAAGGTTGCCTTCCAGCCTTTCGCCTTGATGGTCGCCTTACCAATCACCAACCCTGGGCTGGTGACGGTAAGATTGAGTTGATACGAAAGCGTTCCGCCAGAGGTGAGATTGCCTCCGGTCAGCACCGTCCCAAGCTGTGCGCCAGCGGGGGCTGCGTATGCTGGCAGGGCGATCAAGGTTGCCAGTGCGACGACCACCGCGCTGACTCGTTTCAGAAGATATGTTCCCGACATGTTCGTTGTCCTCCACCTCCCTACTATGGCAGTGGACGTGCCAACGGCATCCTGCAATTCCGTAATATTCTTAATTGCAATTACTTACGACGCGACATACAGGGCATTCGAACGATCAGTCGCTGAAACTTGCGCGGATTCGCTCAGGAATCTGCGCGCTTCCACGCAGTGAGGAGAGCACTCGTTGCCCTGACATGATCGCTTTCGGCAGGTTTGTAGGGAGAATCCTTGTACGGGCACAGTCGGTGCTAAACGCGAGATGCTCATGCTTTCAAGCAAGCGATTGGGATTGTTGCTCGTGGCGATCGGTGTGATCGCGATGGCGTTGACTGCGTTTGTGATCTACCTCAGCACGACCCCAAGGTGATCAATGCAACGAAGACCTCATGCGTCAGCCAAACATCCGCGTTGCGGCCGTTCGGCATCTGATTCAATACGTTACCGTGCAGTGGCCCGGCTCGCTCACTGGTTCCAGAAGCGCGTACTTGCTCAATCGTCGGCGCAATGCGTCGCGCTCTATACCGAGTAACTCGGCAGCGTGCGTTTGATTGCCACCGGCGCGTTCCATTGCTTGCAGCACCAACTCCCGCTCCACGTCCACCAGGGCTACACCGGCGGTGGGTAGTTCGATGATCCACTTGCCGCCTCGCTTGGCACCCGATCGAATCTCCGGGGGGAGATGTTTCGGCAAAATCACCTGGTCGGCTTCGAGAATCACGAGTCGCTCGATGACGTTGCGCAGTTCGCGCACATTGCCGGGCCATGGATAATTCTGCAGCGCTTCGAGCGTTGGCGGGGACATTTGCTTGAGTGGCTTCTTGAATTCCTGCGCGAAGCCTTTCAGGAAATGTTCGGCAAGAAGCGCAATGTCCTTGGGTCGCTCTGCCAGCGTTGGCATTTTCACCGAGATGACTTTCAGGCGATAGTAAAGATCCTGGCGGAACTCTCCGCGAGCGACGGCCTCTTCGAGGTTTTTATTGGTCAGCGCGATGACGCGCACATCCACGCCGATGTCCTGTGAGCCACCGACCCGGCGGAAGTGCCGCGTCTCCAGCACGCGCAGCAGTTTCGCCTGCATCGCGAGCTTCATGTCGCCAATTTCATCCAACAGAATGGTGCCGCCATCGGCGAGTTCAAACAGCCCTTTCTTCGTGTTCTTCGCGTCGGTGAACGCGCCTCGCTCGTGGCCGAACAACTCGCTCTCAATGAGGTTCTCGGGCAACGCCGAGCAATTGATGTCCATGAAAGGCTGTTTCGCTCGCGCGCCGCCAAAATGGATGGCCCGCGCGGCCAGTTCCTTGCCGGTGCCGTTCGCGCCATCGACGAGCACCGTCGTCGCGTCACTCGGCGCGATCTTGGAGATCAATTCGCGTACGGCTTTCATGGGCGCACTGTTGCCGACAAGATTGTCGAGGCCAAACTTGCGTCGCTGCTGGCCGTGCAAGCGTGACATCTCGCGCCGCAGCTTCAGCTCTTCGCGCGCCTTCTCCAACGCGACACGAACCTCATCGAACTCGAACGGTTTGCACAGATAATTGTACGCGCCAAGGCGCACGCATTCGACGGCGCGCGCGATCGATGTTTCCGCCGTCAACATGATGACGGCGATGTCGCGTTCCAGATTCTTGATCTCTTGCAGGACTTGCACGCCATCCATTCCCGGCAACCTCAAATCCAGCAGTACAAGGTCGAATCCGTCCTCGCGAATGAGATTGAGCCCCTCCTCGCCGGTGGGTGCGGATTCAACGTCGTAGCCTTCACGGCCAAGCTTCTGTTGCAGTGACCAACGCACGAGTTTCTCGTCGTCGATGATGAGTATTTTAGTTCTCGGCATGTGCGAACTCCTTCGGTGTTTCCGCTCCTGCTTGTGGCGCGAATGTCTCGGGTTTGCAGGCAGCCAATTCCAGCGTAAATGTCGTTCCGTTTCCCGGCTCACTGTCCACGGCAATTGTGCCGTGGTGCTTCTCAATGATCGTGCGTGTGATCGAGAGGCCGAGGCCTGTGCCCCGATGTTTGGTGGTAAAGAACGGAGAGAAGATTTTAGCGAGATGCTGTCGTGCAATCCCAACGCCTGTGTCCCGAATCTTGATGCGAACAATCTCGCTCCCATTACGTTGGGTCGATTCTGTGGATACGGTGAGTGTCCCGCCGCTGGGCATAGCCTGAACGCCGTTGAGCAGGATGTTCAGGAGCGCCTGCTGCATTTGCCCCTCATCGGCGGAGATGGTGGGGAGATCGGCGGCAAAGCGTTCCTCAATCTTGACATGAAACTTCTGTGCGTCTGGCCGCACCAGCGCGAGCATCGGACGGATAAATCCGTGAACGTCGCAGGGTGCAATCTCTGGATCGCGGAGCCGCGCAAATTCGAGAAGATCGTGCAGAGTGCGGTTGAGCCGCGTGATCTGCTGACGAATTTCGGCAACGATCTCCGTACGCTGGCCGTTGAGGTTGTTCTCCTCCGCCAGCACCTCCACTGCGGCGCCGATGCCGGCAAGCGGGTTGCGGATTTCATGCGCGATGCCCGAGGCGAGTTCGCCGATCGACGCGAGCTTGCCGGCCTGCTGGATTTGCTTCTGATGCGATTCCTCAAGCTCGCGCGTGGCACTGTCGAGGCTCTGCACCATCGCGTTAAAACCGCCGGCGAGTTCGCCAACTTCATCCTGGGTCTCCGCAGCAGCGCGGGCGTTGAGGTCGCCCGTTTGCACTCGGCGCATCTGTTCGAGCAAGTTGCTGACAGGTTGCGTGACGAGCCGCACGATTAGCAGCCACAGCACGATGCCAACCAGCACGAAAATCACAACCCCGTACACGATAAGCAGATTGCGGTTGCTGGCGACGCTGGCCTCGGCGGGCGCGAGCGATTTCTCAACGACGATGGCGCCGATGGCCGCGGATTTTGGATCGTGGCAACGTTGGCAACTCGGGCTGTTGAGTATGGGTCGCATCACTACGGAAAGTCGTTGGCCATTCTCGACGCGCGTGCCTTGCAGGACGTGGCTTTCGGCAAACAACTCCGACGGCACGGTCATCGTGGTGCGCTGGACTTCCTGTGTGTCGGTCGAGAACACAACGGTGCCGTCAGGTTTGATGAGGCGGGCGCGCCAAATTTCGTCGGCGTTTTTCATCTTCAGCAGAAATCCCTGCACCTCCTCATGGCGGTCGCTAAGCATGACGCCGTTCAGGTACTCGTGGATGAACGAGGCGGCGATGACATTTTGCGCCTGGGTACGCTCGTGCCACCACGCGCTCTGCACGCGAATGACGAAATAGGTGTAAATGGAAATCACCACCGCGACCGTCACGCCGACGGCGACCAGGATTTTCGCGGTGAGGCTGCGCCTAAACATGCCCGCTTACCTCCAGGGGGCCGATCGCCGTCATGTCGGCGGTTGCGCCGGGCGCGTGATGTCCGCCAATGTCCGGATGCTCGAACAGTGGCAAGTAACGCGCCGCGAGGCCGAAGATTACGACACCGAACGAAACGAGGTTCAGCACGACTGTGATCTCAATCCATGAGGGGAAGTAATGGGAGCCGGTCGCAGGGAGCAGACCGATCCAGGCCACGTTGAGCCGATTCAGAATTACGCCCGTGACAACCGGGATCGCCGCCGCAAATGCCCAGCGCCGGCGACCCGACCAGCGGGTCTTCAACACGACGAACAGCGGCAACGTCAGCAGCAGCATCTCGATGGTGAACATGAGGCCCTGGAGTGGGCAGCGGAAGACATACACCCAGGCATTGCGCGCCGTGAGGTCCGCCACGCGCAAAAACAGGTAAACAAGCAACAACGGCGTCATGCCCTTGGCTAGAGAGGTCAGCACGCGCGGCTCCAGTGGCTGGCGGAACGTCCAAAACGTTAGTGCCGACACGAAAATCGCCATCGCAAATCCCGAGATGAGGGCACTGAGGAAGAAGAAGATGGGCAGCAGCGGCGTGTACCACAGCGGCAGCAGCTTGGTGGGCACGATGAGAAACAGCGAGCCGAGCGACGACTGATGCAGCGTCGAGAGAATCACGCCGCAGATCACGAACGGCACCGTGATGGTGTGCACGAAGCGCGAGACCCGCATCCAACCGAGCCGGTCGAGCACGATCGGTGCAAACTCGACCGACAACACGCCGGTGTACAACATCACGCACCACGATATTTCGAAGAGCACCGAGTGATGTTGCCAATAGAAAATCGGGCGCCAGATTTGGTGGTACCGCCCCAGGTCCACCAGGAGTGCCCCCGATGCTGACAGCATGTAACTGAGATAGGCCGCCAACACCACGGGCCGCAGAATCGGGTAGAACATGCGAATACGGAAGATGTACACCAGGCATGCCGTGAGGAACCCGCCGGCGGCAAACGCAATGCCGCACAGCACGAGCGCCTTCCAGATGCCCCACGGAAATTGGTCGGAGAGATTCGTCACCGCACCAAGCCCCAGCGCATATCGCGATATCAGGGCATAACCTCCCAAGCCCCACAACACAATCAGCAGCAGCCAACCGAACACCGCCGAAACACGCTTCGGAAATTGCCGGTCCGACAGGAGCCAGCACGCCAACCCCGCGGCGCTCATCATCGCGAGCACGCCGACGGTGCGGAACAGCGCAAGAATCCAGTTGAACTCGTTCATGGTTGCTCCATGCCGTTTCGCGTCCGCCAACGAACGATTGCGCTCAGCATCAGGCCAACGCCGATGACTACAAATGGCAGTTTCGAAATCGCTTTCCACGTGAGGGATGGCAAGGGCTCGTTCGGCAGTCCGGGCGGGAACCCGAGTTCCTCGGGTGCGGTATCCGACACATAAATCCATGAGGTGCCACCGACGATGTCCTCGCCGTAGATCGACGTGTAGCGGTTCGGTTGCGAATCCAATCGGGCCTTCGCTTCCTGCAACAGGCCGCCGCGCTTCCCGAACTTCAACGCGCCCGTCGGACATGACGCGACGCATGCCGGCGATTGATCTTTCGCCTGTCGGTCGGCGCAGAAGTCGCACTTGCCAACGCGGGGCATCAGCGCGTTGTCCCACTCGTACTTCGGCACACTGAACGGGCAGGCGAGGATGCAGTAGCGGCAACCGATGCAGATGTTCTCATGATAAACGACCGGGCCGGCCGCCGTCTTCTCCAGGGCGGCCACAGGGCAGACCGACACACACGCCGGTTCGAGGCAATGCATGCACTGCCGTTTCACGGGCTGCTTCAGTTTCGGGCCGCCGTTTCGGAAATCAATAAACGTACGGGTGTGAAAACTCAGTTTACCGTCGCCTGCGCCGTAACCGATCGCCGCAGTGGGAAGCGGACCAAAACCCGCGCGTACCCGGCAGGCGTTTTCGCAGGCGCGGCAACCGATACACCGCGTGAGATCCACCAACACGCCGGCGCACCCGTTCGGATCGACCTGCGGCTCTGCGAAAAGCCGCCTGGCGCCCAGTACCGCCAATGCGCTTGTAGCGCCAGCTTGAAAGAATTTCCGTCGGGAGATCATTGCAGTTTCTCCCCTCTTTTCCTGCGGCGGAAGTGCGGCAGCGCAACGCCGAGGAAAATGCCCAGCAGGAATGAGAGGCCGACCACCGGCGGAAAAACACGGCGATTGGCCGCGAGCATCTCTCGCGATTTGACGGTTTCCTTCTCCAGTTCATCGAGGCGGGCCGTGAGCTTCTCCGGCGTGGCCGCTTTCAGTTCTTTGACTTCCTCGGTCAATGTCGAGCGCTCATGACTCGCATGCACCATGTCCCGGTGGCAATTGGCGCAGGTTTCGGCGCCGACGCCAAAGGTATGTCCGCGCACGCCGAGTCCCCGAATCTTCATTCCCACGCCCTTCATTTCGGGCATATGGCAACTCAGGCAATGCAGACCTTCCAGCGAATGCGTGGCGTGGGAGAAGTCCTTGAGTCGGTCCGTGTGGCACGTGCCGCACATCTGGTCGGGTTGATCCTTGCGCAACTGCATCTGGTGCATCTTGTGGCAGTCGAAGCAGCGAATGTTCTTCTGGCCGTGCGCGCTAACGCGCCACTCGCCATACGTGATCGCGTGGCAACTCTGGCAAACTTCCGACGTGACCGGCAGCGCCATCTTCGACTTGTCGGGATGGTCATCTTTGGCAGCGCCATGACACGATTCACAACTGATGCCTTCATGCGAGAACTTGCCTGTCTTGCCGTCGAATTGGCTCGTATGGCAGACGAGGCATTCCCATTTCTTACCCTCGTTCGTCCACTCGTTCAGGAAAACGTCGTTCATCGTCTGGGCGTGGGGCGAAGCTGCCCATTCTTTCGTTTCCGCGTCGTGGCAGACCACACAACGGTCGGACTCTTTTTGTTCGTCGGCCCGAACCACCAACACGGTTGCCATCAAAATCAGAACGATGTGCTTACGAGGTGACATCCGGTGGGGTTTCCTTTCCTTGCGACTCGGGAGGTGGCGCTTTTTTACCAATGAGCCACGACGGATTCATGGGGTATTCCTTTGGATCGAAGATGACCCAGTAGAAGTGCCAGACCACGATTGCGAGCGTCGCCAGCAGCGCTTCGTAGTAGTGGATCACCTGCGCGACGTCGTGCCAGACCTTCGGCCACCATCGCAGCACGGTGTCCGTAAATACCAGCATCACGCCCGTGACAATCATCACCACCGAGCCCCAAATTAGCGCCCAGTATTCGGCCTTCTCGATGTAGGTCCACTTCCGATGCTGAGGCGGTGTCGAGCGCAAGCCAATGTTGTACGCCAGCATCGCGAAGACATCCGTGAAGTCATACAGGCGGAGCCACAACACTTTTAATTCCGCGCGGCCACGCACGGTGCCGAACAACGTCGCGAGATGAACCACGAAAAGCGCAAGGAAAGTCCACCCGCAGACGCGATGGATCATCCCGCGCAATGAGTTGCCATTGCTTATTACGCGGAATGGCCAGCTCCAGAACGCGTCGGGGAATTTGTGGACAAAGCCGGTGTACGCCAGCAGGACGAATAGCGCCATCAGCAAGTAGTGCTGCACTCGCATCCACCGCGTCAGTCGCATTTCGCCGTTCTGGGTTTTCGCCCAGCGGACGTGGTTGCGTGCCTTGCGGAAATAGTCGAGTCCGTTGTGCGCCAGCATCCCGCCGATGGTCGCGACGATGAGCACCACGTAGAGACGCGAGATGAAGTTTACAATCCACGGTTTGCCTTCCGCCGCCCCTGGTGGCGCATGAATGCGGAAGAACTCGGCGCTGAGGCGCGTCCCGATACCGGGGTGACACTTGCCGCACGTCTGGGGGAGGTTGTTGGTGTTGATCGTGGAGCGAGCATCTTTCGCGGGCAGGATGTCATGCACGCCGTGACAAGAGGCGCAATTGGCAGCCGTGAGATTACCACCTTGCAGCGCCAGGCCGTGGAAGCTTTGGATATAGGTCGTGAAGACATTTGGCGGGAGCTGGTATTGCGTGACGATGCGCTGCGCGGCATGACATTGGCCGCAGGTCTCCGGGATGTTGGCCGGAGAAACACGGGACGCGGCCAGCTTGACCGCCTGGATCGTGTGCTCGCCATGGCAATCGGTGCAAACGGGCGCGTCACGCACGCCCTGGGCGACCGCAGTGCCGTGAATGCTGCGGGAATAAGTTTGGCGCACGTTGTCGTGGCACTTGCCGCAGGTTGCAGGAATTGTCTGCCAGTACAACTTCGACTCCGGATTCGTGGAGCGATGCAAATCGTGCGTGCCGTGACAGTCCGAACAAACCGCTGCGTTGACAACACCGTTGGAGTGGGCCAGTCCGTGCACGCTCTTGTCGTACGAAACGACAACCGCGCGCTGGCGCAGGTTGAATTTTTCCATCTCGGCGACATTCCCGTGGCAGCGACCGCAGGTTTCGGGGATGTGCGCGCGGTTCACTGGCGAGGCGGGATTGCGATTATCGAGTAACTCGTGGGCCTTTCCGTGGCAGTCCTGACACGAGGCGGCTTCGGTAACACCTTTGCTGATCGCCTGGCCGTGATCGCTCTTGAGGTAGATGTCGGCTTCGATGCGGTGACATTGGCTGCAGCTTACGGGCTTGTGCGTCTCGGCGTGTGGCAGATCCGTGATGTCTGTGTGGCAACTCGTGCAGAGATTTTTTCCGTGGATTGAGGCCTTGAATTTGTCTTCGTCCACAAACAGGGACACGGCGTTGCCCGCAGCGTTGGTCTTGGTAAGCGATATGTCCGAGTGACAAACAAAACAGTCAGCGTTGTCGATGGCCCGTGCCTGTGACACGGGCCACAAACAAAGAGTCAGTATGCAGACGCATGCTGCCCGCCATTTGTCAGGACCTCGCATAACTGTGCAACCCACTCAACAGGAAGTTCACTCCGTAGTAAGTGAAAATGACGGAGGCAAATCCGATGACGGAAATCCAGGCGGCGCGTTTGCCTTTCCACCCGCGCATAAAGCGGCAGTGCAGGAAGACGGCGTAAATAAACCAGGTGATGAGCGACCAGGTTTCCTTCGGATCCCAACTCCAATACGTGCCCCAGGCGGAATTCGCCCACACCGCGCCCGTCATGATGCCCGCCGTCAGGAACAGAAACCCGAATGAAATCGTCTTGGCCGTGGCGGCGTCGAACGCCGCGGTGATTTCGGGCCGCGTTTTGCTACCGGTGCGCGCGGCGATGAGATAACCGATACTCGCCAGGGCCGCGACCGCGAACCCGCCGTAGCCGAGAAAACACATGAACACATGAACGGTCAACCAGTTGCTGCGCAAGGCGGGCATGAGCGGCTGGATTTTTGTCTCGAACGTGCTCGCGTACGCCAATGTCAACACCGCAAGCCCAGCCGTCGCCGCGCCGAGAACGGGAATCTGCCGGCGAATCCGCAACGCCAGGTACACGACCACGACCGCCCAGGCGAGCAACACCATCGACTCAAACATGTTACTGAACGGCGCGCGACCCGCGATTGACCAGCGGACTGCCATGTAGATCGTTTGCGCCACGGCCCCGGCCGACAGGAACACCGTCGTGGCCGAGGCGAGCCATCCTCTTTTTGAGAACAGGTTAACTGCCGAGAACAGCAGCGCCGTCAGGTACCCAGCGAGGCTTAGATTGAAGGCCCACGTCATAGAGCCGCTCCTTTTCGAGGTTAAGTTTTTCCATCAACGCCGCCGCGCGCGTGTCGATGATCTGCCGGCACAAGACCAACTCCTGCTCACGTGACCGCACGTTTTCGCCCACGATCGCTTCCAGGTCGTCGATGTTGTAGAGGTAAACGTTGTCGAGGTGCTGCACATCGGAGTCGATGTTGCGTGGCACGGAAATATCGATGAGGAACAACGGACGATTTCGTCGCGCTCCCATTAATTTCTCCACGTCGGCGCGATGCAGCAGTGTCTTCGGGCAGCCCGTCGAAGCGACAACGATGTCCGCATCGGCCATCGCCGCAAGGCAATCTTCGAACCGCACCGCCTTGCCGCCGAATTCGCTGGCCAGATTCACCGCGTGGTCGAAAGAACGATTGGAAACGAGAATCGACTGCGCGCCTTTCTTGGCCAGGTGACGCACGCACGCTTCCCCCATCTGGCCCGCGCCGATGATGATCACCGTCTGCTTCGAGAGGTCGTGGCGGAAAATCTTCTCGGCCAACTCGACCGCCACACTGCCAACAGAGGTCGCGCCCCGGCCGATGCCGGTCCGCGTACGGATCTCCTTTGCGGCCTGGAAGGCCTTCTGGAAAAGCCGATTCAGTATGCGCCCCGTGAGCCGCGCGGCTTGGGCGGTATCGTAGGCCTTCTTCACCTGGCCCGTGATCTCGGTCTCACCGACGACCATCGAGTCGAGTCCACCAGTGACACGGAACAGATGCCGCACCGCCTCGACACCTTCGTGCACGTAGACATGCGAACGAAAGTCACGGCGGTCGGTACTGAGGAGCCGGAACAGCGAATCGATGTGGCCCGTTACCCGTGGTGTGGTGCCGTAAATTTCCACACGGTTGCAGGTCGAGAGCAGCACGACTTCACCAAGGTCACCACAAAGTTTCAAGCGGCAGGCGTGACAGACGAGTTGTGACGGTTTCACGGCGAATAGCTCGCGCAACTCAACGGGCGCTGTCTTGTAGCTCAGTCCTGCCGCGAAGAGCGTCATGCTGTTCTCCTCCGGGCATCGAGCCATGGGTTGAGGTAGAATACGATGAATAGCCCCGCGATCATCGCCGCAAAGCCGGTGTAGACCACCGGCACGCCAAGATCTTTCACGACCTGGAACGAGGTGTACGATAAGTCGTCCGGGTTGTAGCCCGATTGGTAAAATGTGTATCCCTTGTAATGGAACGGGCTGTTGACTTCCACGATGCGCTCGCCGACAACCGATTCACCCTCGACCAGTTGAATCGTACTCTTGAACGACTTGATTGGGCCGGTCGGCATCGTTTTCTGCTCCCCGGCCCCGTGGTTCTGGTAAACCATCTCCAACGGGCTTGGCCCGGTTGCCTGGGTATCTTTCGTGTGCATCGTAAAATCGGGAAACTTTGCAAACAGCCAGCGATGGTTCTGGTAGGTTGGTCCGTTGACCGCCACAAGGATCGCGGCATTGCGCGGTTCGCTGGAACGGCTGGTGATTTCATGCGTCTGCATGTCCACAATGAAATCCGGGATGTACTTCAGGATGGTGATCTTGAACTCGGCGAATTCCTGCTGCTCGCCGACCTTGACCGGCAGCGCGGCTTTCAGGTTCTTCTCGGGCCACGTAACAAGCAACGCGTTGCGGAAGTCGCCCTGTTTCGTCTGTACCTTACCGTCGGCATCCAGCTTCGCCTGGTCGTATGTCTCAATTTCAAACTTCGACAGGTGAATGCCAAACGGCAGGGGTCTCACGCTCTTCTCTGTCACGAACTGCGCGTTCGTTTCACCCTCGCGTAGTTCGATGTAGCCTTTCTCACCCCACACCCCGCGGATCACACCGCCCGTCAGAATCAGGAGGATGCTGATGTGTGTGAGCATCGAGCCAAACGCGCGGTACCGGGCATAGCCGCTGGTGCGAAGCACGGTCGAGAAGCGACGCGTACTGCAGACGGCTACGGTTGCGGCCAGCGTACAAAGCAAACCAATAAACCACAGCGAGTAGAAGACGTGTGTGAGACCAAGCTTGCCGAACAGGTCCATCCGATCAGCCGCGTCGGGATACTGACGAATGTACTTGGCAACGTCCGTGCCTTGCGGAATCAGCGTTCCCGCAACGCAGGCGATGGCGATGACTATTACCACCGTCACCGCAAACTTCACCGAGGCCAATTGATCAAACACGAGCGTGATGAACGTTCTCGTTGGCGCATTCACTTTGTTGTTGGCTTGGCCCATCTCAGTAGTCCGTATGCCATCCGTGACTTAGCAGTGGCCTTGCCAGCGAGTACTGATAAGCGAGACGACATGTCGTAACCCATTCGCTTACAAGTTGTTCAACTGCGCGAAATCACGCAAGTCATGGATGGCCCGGTTTGGGCTTGGCCGACAAATTGGCGGGGGGCTGAGGTTTCTTGACAGCCTGTCACTCGACGGAAAAAGAAAACGCCGGGCAGATTGAACAATCGTGCCCGGCGTCAACGATACGGTCTAGAAGCTTAGTGTTTTACCTTGGGATCGGGATGCGCGATCTTCTCCACCATCGCCTTTTCATCGAACCCTTTGAAATTCGGGCTTTCCGGATTGTGGCACAATTTGCAACTCAGAGTCGCGGGAAATATCATGCCAGCCTCAACCGCTTTGGCGTGATCTTCCATTGTGCTCTTACTCATGTACTTCTTGCCCGGACCGTGGCAGGACTCGCAGGTGACTCCATCTTCCGGTTTGATTTTCTCGGTCGCAACGGCTTCCGTGAAGTTGTAAGCGGTTGAGTGGCACTTCAGACACTTGCCGCTTTTCTGAGGGTCGTCGATGCTGAGTTTCTTGGCGATCTCCAAGGCTGCTGGTGTCCCGAGCGTCGCGAAAGCGTTGGCATGCGGGCTGGCCTTCCATTTGGCGAGCTGATTGCCAGAGGCGTCTTGCTTGTGGCAAATTCCGCACATGTTGACGCCAACGTAGTTGGTCGCGTCACGGTCGGCAGCGTAAGTCCGACCTGCGATCAGGAATGTTCCGACGAATATCGCCGTCAAAGTTGTTAAGAACTGGCTATTTTTCATGATCATGTCCCCCATCAATTAACAATCAGCACAAGCTGTTGCATTGTGCGTGCCACATATCCTGACCGCGATGTAACTATCATGCACCACGATGCTTAGCGTGTCGAGCCAATGGTTTGAGTCTTTAATCCAAATCGTTGCTGCGCGGTTTCGCGCGATTTGGTGAGCGATTCTTCGCAGGAATCATGGCCCAAAGCTTTCTGTTACTGTCCCACGAGTGCGCCGTTGTGACAATCCGTGCAGCTCATCTCTTTCCAAGCATCACCGATGTCGCTGGGGTGCTGGAATTCAAGCCCCTGCGGGCTAATACTGGCAAGCTGTGTGCCCTGCCCTTGCCCAATGATCGTGTGGCAGGCGTCGCAGTTGTGAGTAATCAGTTGGCCGGTGTCGCTCACATGTTTGCCGTCGTGGCAGCGGAAGCACCCCGGAAAAATCGTGTGCCCGATGTTGTTCGGGTAGGCGCGCCAACTGACCTTCATCTCCGGAAAGAAATTATTCGTATACACGCGTTGCGTCTCGGCGATGGCCTGCAAAACAGCCGCGTGGTTTGTGGAGGCTTCGTATGCTTTGCCGATCGACCCCGAGATTCCTGCCAGGGCGTCAGCCGTGTCCTTGTAATTCGCCGCGAGTGTTTCAACCACATGCTTTTTGGCGAATGGCAAGGAGGCGTCGATGCGGCCCGTGCTCAACGCAAGATCCGCCAAACTATCGGGATCTTTGTAGATGTGAGATGGACGATTGTGGCAATCAATACAATCCATGCGCCGCGGCTTCATGGTCGCAAGTTTCTCCGGGGGAATCGCCTTTTCCGACGATTGGTAAACCGTAACCTTACCATTACGGTCGGTCAGTCGTACCCAGGGGATTTGCTGGCGCGCCTCGTCCGTGGCGACGTATTCGACCTTGTTGGCGATGTTCATGTGCCAGTGAATCCCGCCCACCGGGCCGCGGGAAGGATCGCCACCACCGACCTTGATCAACATACGGATTGTCCACGCCGCATTGGTTTCGTCAGCCATGAAATGCTGATTGACCTTTTCAACGGAGCCAAAAAACTTCTGCGGCCAATGGCACTGCTCGCAGGTTTCCTCGGCAGGACGCAGGTTCTTGACCGGTGTGGGGATGGGATGAGGATAATTGTTAACAATCGTGGCGTATACCTGATAGCTCCCAGACATCTTGGATTTCACGAACCAGGTCGCACCGGGCCCGATATGGCACTGCACACAGGCGACGCGCGCATGCGACGAGTTTTGGTAGGCCGTGTACTCGGGCTTCATCACCGTGTGACAGGTTTGTCCGCAAAACTGGACAGACTCGGTGAACTCGTACGTGCGGTAGCTGCCGAGCGCGGTAAACAACAGGAACACAAACGTAATGACAACCACCACCACGAACGCATTGCGCTGGCGCGGCACATTGAAGTCTATGCGAGGATGCTGCGGGATTACGCCCGGGGCGAGTCGGCGGCGACGACGGCGTTCGAGCAGCACACCAAAGACAATCAGGAGTAAGCCCGCTGACAGGAATGATGGTGCGACGATGTACGTCAGGATGCCCATATATGGGTTGCTAAACCCCGCGTAGAAATCGATGGCAATCAGGCAGGCAACGGCGAAGAAACTGCACGCGGCGAGAATGATGCCGGAAAGGCTAATCCAGTTCTGGATTAGCGACGGCATCTTTGTCGGTGCTGGCAGTCGTTGCTCGAATTCGTCCACGATATGGTCTGCTCTTCCTGGCTGGACGGATCGATAGCAGTGTTGGTGCCACGACATTGCGTTTGTACGTCAACAGGTTCGCCTGCAAAGGGTTCACGGTGGATATTCGGTATCTGCAAATACACTTCCGGCAGACAAAGTGACAGGAATCCGGGTTGCTCCCCTGACAAGACGTCAACTTCCGATGACTCGACAGATTCATCTCATGCATGATAAATATCCCTCAACGCATAATCTTCGGATGAAGTAATGACCACGATTTCCAACCCTATTGACCTCAAGCTTCTGGAACTACTGCAGGTTGCAGTGCCCGTCACCGAACACCCCTTCGGCGAGCTTGCGACGCAACTTGGCGTCAGCGAACAGGAGATACTCGACCACGTTCAGGGTCTCAAGGCGGCCAAAGTGATCCGCCAGATCAGCGCCATCTTCGACACACGCAGCCTCGGGTACGCATCGAGCCTCATTGCGGCGCAAATCGATCCGTCACGTGTTGATGAAGCTGCGACGATTATCAACCAACATCCCGGCGTCAGTCACAATTACCTGCGAAATCATTCCTTCAACCTTTGGTACACGATTGCCATCTCACCGTTGAGCAAGCTGGGCCTGGATAAGACGGTGGAATTGTTGCACCGCCAATCCCGAGCGCGCTCGACGCGATTGCTGCCCACGCTGAAATTGTTCAAGATTGGCGTAAAGTTTGATATGGGAGGAGATTCCCGCCCCGACGACCTTGATGCGCCCACCTATACGGAAAAGAGCCGCACAACCGACACCGTGCTCACCCCGATGCAGGTGGAATTCGTCCGAATCATGCAGCGCGATTTGCCAATCACACGGACGCCGTTTGTGGAATATGCGAACGAACTGGGCATGACATTACCCGCGCTGCAGGCCATGCATCATCAATTCCTCGATTCCGGCAAGATGCGCCGGTTCGCTGCCGTACTCCACCATCGCCAGGCCGGTTTCCGGGCGAACGCGATGGGTGTGTGGGCCGTGCCCGGCGATGACGACGAGGTCGATCGTGTCGGCGCACTAATGGCCGGCTTCCGCGCCGTCAGCCACTGCTACCGCCGGCCCTCGTATCCCGATTGGCCATACAACATCTTTACGATGGTCCACGGTAAATCGGAAGAAGCATGCGAGCAAACCCTTGCGACCATCGCTGAAAAAACCGTTATCCGTGACCACAGCGCCCTTTACTCGACGAAGGAGTACAAGAAAATCCGAGTGCGCTACTTCACCCCCGACGAAGGCATGTGGGAACGTGAGCGCTTTTCGTGAGACGAGCCCGGTCATGTGGCAGTGTCTTGATTTGGCCTTGCGCGATCGAGACCTCGATAGGGCGAGGCGGCAACACCCGGAAATGGATTTCGCCCGTATATTTGTAATCGATAATATTGCTGGACACGGTGGGCTGGGATGGGTATAGTCGAACCAGTTCTTTGACAAGGGAAAGCCTACTTCGCTAAAGCTACGAAGGCCAAGAGCGGGCATTTTTGTCAGGGGAGGAGGGGGTGCAAAAACATGTGTTTCTGCGAAACGAACCCGATTTACTTCACTCGCAAAACAGGGGTTAAGTCTTTGTGGCGGAAGTGAATAGAGCGCCACAAATGGAAGATTACAAACGGGTTCGTTTTCCGCGAAAACGGCATGTGGGGCGCTTGTTGCGGAAGTACGGCTTGCCGCGGAAAGCTGCCGTCATCGCCAAAGCGCTTGCGTCATCTGGATCTCCCTACGACGGTTTGCCGAATTAGGACACTGCCGGTCATGTCAGCGTGTCAGCGGATTCTGTCTGATAGTGACATAATGACAAACAACTCGAGCCTCTCGCCCATGGTAGATAGGATTCTAACTTCCGTGTTGGTAATACGTTGTGCATTCCGCGCAAAACCGTGGCACCCTCGTTGCTTACTAGTATGAGGGGGATGGTATACCTTGATTACAACGCGACGACACCTGTTGACCCGCGAGTGGCGGAGGCAATGGGTCCGTTTCTGCACGAGCAGTTTGGCAATCCCTCCAGCTTGCATTCCTACGGTGAGCACGCCAAGAAAGCTGTCGACAAAGCGCGCGAACAAACAGCCGGTCTCCTGGGCTGTCACACCGACGAGATCGTCTTTACCAGTGGTGGCAGCGAATCCAACAACGCCGCAATCAAGGGCGTGGCGTTTACATTGCGGCAGAAGGGCTACCACATTATCACGTCGCAGATTGAGCACTCCGCGGTCATCAGTCCCTGCAAATTCCTGGAGCAGCTCGGTTTCTCCGTCACTTATCTGCCGGTGGATCGTTATGGGATGGTGAGCGTAACGGAGGTTGAGGCGGCCATCCGTCCAACGACGATCTTGATATCGATCATGCATGCCAATAATGAAGTCGGCACCATTCAGCCGATCCAGGCAATCGGCCAGTTGGCGCGCTCACGCGGCATTCTGATGCATACCGACGCCGCGCAATCCACCGGCAAGGTTCCCACGCTCGTGGAAGACCTGAAAGTCGACCTGATGACCATCGCCGGGCACAAGTTTTACGCACCCAAGGGTATCGGTGCGCTCTACATCCGCCGCGGCGTGCAACTGGAGCCGCTGATCCACGGTGCCGGTCATGAGTCCGGGAGACGCGCCGGGACGGAAAACGTCCCGCTTATTGTCGCGCTTGGCAAAGCGTGTGAACTGGCTGCCAACGAATTGGACTCCCGCTGGGGTCACTTGCTCACAATGCGCGATCATCTCCACGACAATTTGAAGAAAATGTTCGGCAACCGTCTGCACCTAAATGGACATCCCACGGAACGCGTGCCCAACACACTCAACGTCAGTATCGAAGGTCAATTCGGGCAGGAACTGTTGAAGAAGATTCCCGAAGTGGCTGCGTCTACCGGTTCAGCCTGTCACGCGCACAGCCACGAAATGTCGCACGTGCTGCGGGCGATGGGGGTGCCGGAACGGGTTGGCTGCGGTGCGGTGCGGTTCAGCCTCGGGCAATGGACAACGGTTAGTGATATCGAAACCCTGTTGGAATTGCTTCAACTGCGTGTTCTGCCAGCGGGTGTGAGGTGACAACATACCTTGAGCACCCCGCCGTACTAAGCCGTATGACGACCAAACCGCCCATGCCACGCGAACATGGCGCATGGGGGATACTGCTGATACCGTTTGCCACGGCAGTGGGAATTGCCAGGACCTGGAATCTACAGGTGGCCCTCTTGCTGGTCAGTGTGATGTGTTTCTACGTTGCGCGCACGAGTTTCCTGAAACAGGACACGACATGGACCCTGTTCTTGCTCGCGGGCAGCGCGGCGTGCCTGGCACCGCTGCTCGGCGTGTGGCGGCTGTGGTGGCTTGGCGCGCTTGGCGCAGCGGCTGCACCCCTCGCATTTCGCAAGTCGGGACGCAGCCTCGTGGCGCAACTTATCGCGGTCGCGGGTCTGACACTGACAGCTCCAGCGGCATGGTACGCGACAACGGGAAATCTGGATCGGCACGCCTGGCTGTTATGGGGATTGAACTTCCTCTACTTTGCCGGCGGCGTGGTCTACGTGAAGATGCATGTCGCGGCGGCAATTCGGCGAAAACCGTTCGAGACTGTGGCAGAGAAGATCAGTTGGGGTGCGACAAATCTGGCCTTTTACGGCGGATTGGCACTGTGTGTGGTTGGATTGGCGATGGCGCACCTCATACCGTGGTTGGCAACACTGGCGTTGGCGCCGGTAGTCACGCGAGCAGCAATCGGAGTGGGGCGGCTATCATCGCAGTTACACATCAAACGGCTGGGGTGGACAGAGGTGGCGCATTCGATCGTATTCGCTGCGCTGCTGATTTTAGGAGGATGGCGAGTATGAGCAGAAAGATTCTATTGACCAGTGTGTGTCGTCCCCTCGGACCAAAGTATGGCGATGCGCCATCGGTGGGGTATGAGCTGTTGTACTGCCAGGTGACGCGCGCGCAGGGACTTTTCAGCCCGCGGACAGTGAACATCCTCTATTCCCTCGAATATATCGCCGAAAACCTCGATGAGCCCACCGTGGTATTGCAGTACCCATCGAAGAAGGAGTTCATCCGCGAACTCAAAAAAGGCTACGACTACGTGGGGATCTCCTTCCTGATGGCCGTTATGCACCGGATGAAGGAAATGGTCGCTCTGGTTCGTCAGTATGCGCCCCAAACCAAGATTGTCCTCGGTGGGTACGGGACGGTGTTGAAAGACGAGGAGCTCAAGCCCTACGCCGATTACATCTGCCGCGAAGAAGGTGTGGCGTTTTTCCGCCGGCTGCTGGGCGAACCGGAAATCCCGATGCCCTACAAGCACCCGCTGGTCGTCAGTTGGCTGAAGGTATTTTCGCTGCCGGTATCAGGTACAGGAAAAATTTTTGCGGGGCTCGGTTGCCCCAATGGCTGTGACTTTTGCTGCACCTCGCATTTCTTCAAGCGCAAACATATTAAGCTGTTGCCGGACGGTAAGGACATCTACGCCGTCGCGGAACGTTACCATGCGCTGCACCCGAATCTGGTGTTCCTCATTATCGACGAGGATTTTTTGCTCAACAAAAAGCGGGCGATGCAGTTCCGCGATTGCGTGCTCAAGGCGGGTAAGACCCTGTCGATCTTCGTCTTCTCCAGCGTCAAGGCAATCAGTCAGTACACCGTCGAGGAAATCCTTGAAATGGGAATCGACGGTTTTTGGATCGGCTACGAAGGGACGCGTTCCAATTACGCCAAACAACAGGGGCGACCGATCGACGAAATTCTTACTGAATTCCGCGAGCATGGTATCTCGATTTTGACCTCGATGATCCTTGGATTTGACTATCAGACGCCGGAAGTGGTCGCGGAAGAATTGGACGGACTAATGAAACTCAAACCGTCGCTGGGCCAGTTCCTTATTTACGGCCCCGTGCCCGGCACCCCGTTCAATGAGCGAGTCAGGAAAGAAAACCTGATGCACGAGGTGTACGTCCAGCATCCCGAATTGCTCTACCGACGGGCGGATGGGTTCACCACCACCATGAAACACCCAACACTCTCGGCCGAAAAGATTGAAGAATTGCAGCAATGGTGTTTTGAACAGGATTTCCAACGACTCGGCCCGAGCACCTTCCGCTTTCTCGAAGCCCGATTGCTCGGCTATCGGAAACTCAAAGACTCGCCCAATCCTGCGTTACGCGGCAAGGCGCAGCATTATGCCAAAGAGCTTCGCCACGCATATCCTATTTTCCTTGCAGGGCGGTTGTTTGGACCGAATCATAATATTCGCCGCTGGATCCGCGATCTGCAACGCAGTATTCACGCCGAATTCGGACGCCCCACTCTGGTGGAGCGCGCCGCCTCCGTCGCAGCTGTCGGCGCGGCGGTCTGGACCGGGTTGACGCTAAAACTCAATCTCTTTCAACATCCCCGGCTGAAGCGAACTTCCTACCGGATGCCCAGCAAGCGTTGGACGGCACATCATCTCTGGGAGGAAATCCCTCAGATATTCTCGAAACCGGAATTCTCAATCCAGGTCGATTTACAGCACGCGAAACAGCAGGTGTGGATGCGGTTGGAGGGCGCGCTCTCCGCGCCGACCGCCGAAAAGCTGGCGCAGCGCATTCATGATTCCCTGGCCCGCACCAGAGGTCGTCTCGTTTTGGATATGAATCGCCTGCATCGGGACAAGGTCGAGAACCTGCAACCGCTACGGGACAAACTCGCCGCGTATCGCGGCCGTATCCGGCTGGTTCTTCCCCAACTGTCCACCGCCGATCCCGAACTGATGCTTCTGGACGCTATGTTTCGCCGCTATAAGAGTTGAGTTGCGGCGTGGGCGCAGGTTTGCAGTGCTGCTGATTTTCTGGATACCGCGCAGCGAGGGGTGTGAACTTGGCGCTACGAGGCGTGGGCGTTTTGCTTGCCGTTGGCGAGCGCCCGCTGTACGACGGCGAGGAGTTCGGCCTTGTCGAGCGGCTTGCTGAGGTATTCATAGGCGCCGTTACGGATCGTCTCCATGTACTGGCCCCAGTCACCAAAAGCAGTGATGACAATCACGGGCACCTTCGGAAACGCGGCTTTCACGGCACCGAGGAACGCCGTGCCACTCATGCCCGGCATGGACACATCGGTGATGACAAGATCGAAGCGCGTCTTCGTCTCGTTAATAAAACGCATTGCACTCGGCGCATCGGAGTGCGCGATAACCTCGAAGCCGTCCTTCTGCAGCACTTTCTTGAGCGCCTTCAGCACCTCCACGTCGTCATCCACCAATAAAATGGCAGTCTGCTTGCCGTTTTCATTCACACCCTCCGGTCTAGCAGCGTGGATGCCATAAGGTGCAGCGCGAACGTAAACCACTGACATACAAGCCGTTAGAAATCTCTTGAGGAGGCCAAAGGATACCGCGTTGCCTGCCAGCTTGTCAGTCCACGCAAAGCGTGACGACAACTTGGCAAGAGTACGGCTAATCTTCCGTCTTTGAAAACCGCCGATACAACGTTCGCGATGAGATGCCGAGCAGCTTGGCGGCTTTCTCCTTATCGCCGCCGCACTGATTAAGCGCGGCGGCAACGATACGGTTTTCTGCTTCAGCCATTGGTAGGCCGATCGGTATTGTGACCGACGGGCCAAAAGATTCTCCGGTTGCCGTTATTGAGGGTGGTGGCGTCAGTTGAAACAATTGGATGGCATCGCCCGATGTCACGACGAGCGCGCGCTGCATGGTGTTTTCGAGTTCACGTACGTTGCCCGGCCACATGTGATGGAGCAATTGCTCCATCGCTTTCGGTGCAATGGCGTGCACGGCCTTCTGCATCCGTGTCGCATATTTTCTCAGAAAATGTTCTGCCAGTAATGGAATATCGTCGGCCCGTTGTCGCAGCGCGGGCACGTTGACGTTGACCACGTTAAGCCGGTAGAACAGGTCCTCGCGGAAGGTTCCCTCTGCGATCGCTTTGTGGATGTCCACGTGGGTCGCACTGATCACGCGAACGTTCACTTGAACATCTTTGACACTGCCGAGCCGTTGAAACCGGCCATCCTGCAAGACGCGCAACAGCTTCGCCTGCAATTGCGGGCTCATCTCCGCGATTTCATCGAGAAAAAGCGTGCCGCCATCGGCCACTTCGAACTTACCGGGCTTGGAGCCCGCCGCGCCCGTGAAAGCTCCGCGTTCGTAACCGAACAATTCACTTTCCAGCAGCGTCTCGGGAATCGCCGCGCAACTGATTTTTACGATGGGCCTGTCCCGTCGTTGGCTGAGGTTGTGGATCACGTCGGCGACGACTTCCTTGCCCGTGCCGCTCTGGCCCTGGATGAGCACAGTGACGTCCGTTGGCGCAATTTGCCGGATGAGTTTCTTGACGGCAACCATCAGATCACTGTTGCCAATGAGCGCGTCTTCGCCCCGCTGCTGCTGCAGTTCCTCGCGCAACCGCCGATTCTCCTCCGACAGCTTCTGCTTCTCAACCGCCTTGCCAACAGCTTTCACAAGCTCCGCGCGATCCAGCGGCTTTTCAATAAAATCGTAGGCACCGAGACGCATGGCTTCGACGGCCTTCTCAACCGTGCCGTGCCCGGTGATGACGATAACTTCAACGGTTGGGCGCAGTTCCTTGGCGCGCTTGAGAACCGAGATGCCGTCCGCATCAGGAAGCATTAAATCAGTGATCAGCAAGTCAGCGCCATCACGCTCAAACTTCGCCAGCCCGTCTGCCGCCGTGTTCATGGACGTGACATGGTAACCCTCCTTGGTGAGGATTTTTTCGGCGGCAGTGCAGAGCGCCTCCTCGTCGTCCACCAAAAGTATCTCGGGTTTCTTTGCCATATATCTAGTTCTCCGATGCTAGCGGCAGGCGGATAATGAAGGTAGTACCCGTGTTTGGGTCAGACTCACATTCGATGCCGCCATCGTGCTCAATGATGATCTGTTGCGTCAGAGGCAATCCCAGCCCCGTACCGCCTGACTTCGTACTAAAGAACGGTTTGAATATCTGTGGTCGTTCCGCCTCCGTGATGCCGCTGCCTGTGTCCGAGATACGGATGACAACATGGTTGCCATCACGTGCGGTGGAGACGGTGAGTGTGCCTCCTTTGGGCATTGCTTCGATGGCGTTGCGCACAAGATTGAGGATCGCCTGCCAGAGTTGCTCTTCGTCGGCACTGATGCTGGGCAGCGATGGCTCCAACTCGATATTGACGGTCACGCCTGTGGCCTCGAACAGCGATTTCATGAATAACAACCCATGCCCAAGGAGCTCGTCAAGCGCGATACGTTCGCGGCGCGGCTTGGGCATGCGTGCGAACTTGAGATAATCCTCTGTGACCCGCTGGATCCGGCGCACCTCCGAATCAATAGACTGCAGGAGCGATCGTGCCTCGTTGCCAGCCTCCACCTTGTCCCTGGTGAGTGTCCCGATTTCATCTCCGACCAGATCAATGTTCAGTGTGATGGAACTGAGTGGATTGCGAATCTCGTGCGCGAGCCTGGCGGACATGGCTCCGATCACTGCCAACCGCTCGGCTTGCAGTTTCGCCTCTTCCAGCCGTTTGCGCTCCGTGATGTCGCGCAGGATCGCCGAGCGACCGATGACGTTGCCCTGTAACCCGCGCAGTTCAGATACGGTTACCTCTACCAATACGCGGCGACCGTCTTTCGCCAAGCGCTCTGTTTCGAGATAATCATGGCCGTCCTGGCGGATGCGGTCCTCAATGCGAACCAACTCACCCGCCTTCACGAGTTCCGGCGGCACGATCACGCTGAAATGCTTGCCGATGATCTCCTCGGCGCGCCACCCGAAGATGGTCTCCGCCGCGTGGTTCCACGTGCGGAAGCGATTCTCGGCGTCCAACGAAAAGATCACGTCGGCGGAGTCGTTGACAATGCTCTCCAGTTGCTGCAAATGGCGGTAGCGGTCGCTGGCGATATACGCGTCCATCGCCAGCGAGGCGTCGAGCATGAAGACCTTCTCCAGCGCCACGATGGACTCGATCGTGCGTGCTGGATCGTTAGGATAATAATCTCGAATCAGCGGCGCGATGATCTTGAAGTACTGGCTGTATGCGATCAGGTACCATCGTGGCGACAACCCCACGCGCTCATGGGTCTGGCCGACACGAAGGCGGTCCGCGAGATAGGCGTCGTCAAAGTTCCCCTCGGTGATCCGCATTAAATAGTCGTGCTGGAGTTTCTTGAGGCGCTCGACCGTTGTTCGGTCGCGCAAGAGTTGTGCTGTTTCCGGGAAGCTGAGCAGGTGGTCGTAGAACTCGTCTTCCACAGCAGCAACGTGTTTCTCGAACAACGGACGTAGCGCCTTGAGCAGTTGCTCGTCGTGCTCCGTCAGGCTGAGAAACTTCAGCCGTTGCTCTCTTTCCATGGGGGACATTGCAGGCCAACTTATGAGCCCACTGACAATTTGTCAATTCACAACAGCTTGACTCACCGTAACCTGCACTGCCTGTTTGAATTGCGGCGTCTATCTGAGCGTTGATTCACGGCGCAATTCGATCGGTGGTATGAAAATCGGTTAAAGCCTTTGGTGGCCACGCAGCCCGCAGAGCATTGAGCACCACGACAACGTCGATAACCTCTTGTGTGACAGCCCCTACCACGGGGGGTAAATGACCGGCAGCTGCCGCGATCATTCCGGCCATGCTCAATCCCATCCCACCTATGGCGCTTTGCAACGCGATCATCCGCATGCGGTGGCTGATGTGTAGAAGCTCGTCCACCTTTTCCAAAGAACTGTCCAGAATCACTGCGCCGGCAGCTTCACTGGTGATATCGCTGTTCTGACCGAAAGCCACACCGACGGTCGCAGCCGTCAACGCCGGCGCGTCGTTAATTCCATCACCGAGATAGAGAGTCTTTCCCTTTGCCGTTTCCCGACGGACGATGACCAGTTTTTCTTCCGGGCTTTGGCTGGCATACACATCGCCGATGCCCACCCGGTCGGCCAGGTAGCGGACTTCGGATTCCCGATCGCCGGACACGAGCATCACCCTATGAAATAGATGTTTCGGTTTCAAATGACCGATGAACGACACGCCCTCCGACCGCGGTTCATCGCGGAATCGATATATGGCGGCGTAAACGCCATCGATCAAAATGACGCATTCCAAGCCGCCGGCTGCCGGCGGCAGGCCGCGCGCGATGGCCGGCTGTTGCGCCGCCAATCGATTGCGACCGGTGATTTGAATCATTCGCCCATCCACTGTCCCACGCAACCCGGCACCGGGTGGCTCGCTGATTTCAACGGCCTGGCGAACACTGACACCAGCCGCGCGAGCCGTTGTGAGGATGGCGCGAGCCAGCGGATGCTTTGAGTATTGTTCCAGAGAGGCCGCAAAACAAAGCACATCCGTGGGGAGGACGCCAGGAACGCAGATTTGATCCGTTAGTTTCGGTTCGCCGTACGTGAGCGTGCCGGTTTTGTCGAAGATGATGGTGCGACAGGTGTCGACCTGTTCGAGCACGGCCGGATTCTTGATGATGATGGCGCGCTTGGCCGCTAGTGAGATCGTCCCAATGATGGCAACGGGGATCGCGATCAACAGCGGGCACGGCGTCGCGACCACCAGCACCGCCAGGAACCGCACTGCGTCCCCGCTCCACAGCCAGGCGACCAGTGCAATGGCCAGGGCAACGGGCGTGTAATACGCGCCCAGTTGATCGCCGAGTCGGCGCAGGTGGGGCCGCTGGTGTTCGGAGGCGCGCATCACCTGCATGATCTTGGCGTAACGCGAATCCACCGCCAGCTTGGTAGCGCGGATGGTGAGCATCGCATCGCCATTAATGGCCCCCGACAACACGTCCGAGCCCGGCGTTTTCGACATCTGAAAAGGTTCGCCCGTCAGGTACGACTCGTCCATGACACCGTGTCCCTCCATCACCAGACCATCGACCGGGCAAATCTCATGGGGATAAATCAGAACCGCATTGCCAACGGCGACCTGATTCAATGGCACATCTACAACACCGGCCTCATGTTTGAGGTGGGCAATCGCTGGCAGGCGTTTGGCCAGCGCCTGAAGGACAGCGGAGGCACTGCGAACGGCATAGGTCTCCAGTGCCTCGCCGCCCGAGAGCATCAGCACCACGAGTGAGCCAGCGAGGTATTCCCCTAACAACACGGATGTCACGATCGAGATGCCGGCCAGCAAATCGGAGCCGAACTGCCGTCGGGCAAGTTTGCCGAGCAATTCCCATACAAGCGGAATGCCACCAAACAATAACGTGGCGATCAACGGCAGTTGGCGGACTATCATGCTCGTGTGCCCAACGGTGCGGAACACAAGGTGGATGAGAATCGCCGCAATAGAAAAAACTGAGATCATGGCGTTTTTCCGAGATGGGTAAACTGCTTCCAACTCACCATCTGTCCGCCGCATTATCTTGCCTCCCGTCCGTGTCGAATCATATGGTTTCTCCAATCAATCGTCTCAACTAACTGCGACTTTGTCCAAGCCTTTAGCCGCGCTCATGCCATCCCAAGGGCTGCATCGGGAAGTTGTTACACCCGTATTCGTTGATGATGGGAATCTGAGAGAGCGCCGGCGTGCGCTGGCTGACAATGTGGCGATTTCAGGCTCAAGTCGTGACAGCTTGTCTGCTACGAAGCGCGTTTGCGGGAGGCTTGCGACCATTCCTCAAGTTGTACATAATGTTGTAAATCATGGCGGTAGCTAATCATCATCGGCAATCTCAACCTTCTTGAGAGCCGACGGCATGGCGTATGCAGCGGGCGGCACGTATGAAAATGATGTGGCGTTCGTTTCTGATTTCAGCGGGTTTTCTTCTCTTCACATGTGTTGGTGCTCATGCCCACGTGATACCCGGTGACGTCCGTGGTTTTGGCAGCGGGTTTGCGCACCCGTTGCACGGGCTTGACCACTTGCTGGCGATGATTGCCGTCGGTTTATGGGCAGCGCAGCTTGGCGGACGGGCGCGCTGGCTGGTTCCCGCGAGCTTTGTTGGGGTCATGATTGTTGGCGCGGCGCTGGCCATGAGCGGGCTGCGCATACCCTTTGCAGAAGAAGGGATTTTGCTTTCCGTGTTGGTCTTGGGAATCCTGATTACTGTCGCGGCGCGGTTCCCATTGGTGGCAAGCATGGCGATTGTCGGATTATTCGCCCTTTTTCACGGGCACTCACACGGTACGGAAATGCCCGTCAATGCCGTCGGCTTTGCATACGGCGAGGGATTTGCATTGGCAACGGCCGCGTTGCATGGGTGTGGGATCGGATTGTCCGGCGTGTTGCAATCCGTGAGGATGCCAGTCGTACGTTGGGCGGGCGCAGCGATTGCCGTGGCGGGGATTTGTCTGTTGGCGTTGTAGTTAACAGGCCGAACACTGACGGGAGCTTAAGGAAGGACTCAAATACAGGCCAGACTAGGAGCTTTTAATGAGTCGGACGCGGAACGGCTCTTCGGTTTGTATCGCCAGTTTGAACCGAAGGGTGAGTTCCAGGGGTTACCGCCGCGCACCTCGCCACAAATCAAGAAGTGGCTCAGCCAACTTTGCGAGTGTGGCTTCTACCAATTCGTGATCGAAGTTGGCGACCGTATTGTTGGTCACGCTGCCTTGTGCCCCTCGCAACGAAAAACTGAGGCTGAGCTGGCGATTTTTGTTCATCAAGATTATCGCGGGTACGGTTTGGGAAAGAAGTTGTTGCTCGGAACACTTAATTTTGGCTGCAAGAAGCTGGAGCTTGCTCGTGTGTGGCTTTTCGTAATGGGCTCCAATCCGGTCGCGTTACATTTGTTTGAGAGCGTTGGTTTCCGACCGGGGCGTGATGGCGATCCTCTGGCGTGGGAAATCGAAATGGAGCGGCCCGCCCACTGCACGAAGTGCAAGGGCAACAAATGCACCATCTTTGGCGAGGCCTTCCCCATTGTTGTCAATGCCAGCGTCCGCTCAGCGCACGTGGGTTGAACGAAGCTACAAGGTCCCGAACGGATAATCTGCCGAGCATGACAATGTGTCGGAATTCCCGTGGGCGGTTGACAATTTGTCCTGTCGGCAGGGTCTCCCGTTTTTGGCTTGTGAAATCCTTCACACCATATCTTGGCCAGTAACAACCTCTTATGGGACGACAGTAAAGCCGCTCTCAAGCTGGCAAGGCCGCTGCTAAGTCAACCAACAAGCAATGACACAGACCCTACAAGGCACAGTTGAGCCGTCAAAACAATCGGCGGCACCCGTGCGAAACGACAGCCGCTTGGAATCCATTTTTCGCCCGAACTCGGTGGCGGTAATCGGTGCATCGAATCGCGTGGGCACGGTTGGTCACGATCTATTTCGGAATATTTTGCTCAGCGGTTACAGCGGTACACTTTATCCCGTTAATCCCAAAGCGGCGTCGATTGCCGGCGTGCACGCATACACAAAAGTCGGCGAGATTCCTGATGAAATCGATCTCGCGCTGATCCTGGTTCCCGCCGCCACGGTGCCGCAGGTTCTGGAAGAATGTGGGCAGAAAGGTGCATGCGGGGCGGTGATCGTGACGGCAGGATTCAAGGAAGTTGGCGCCGAGGGCGCCGCGTTGGAGCGTCGCGCGGTGGAGATCGCCCGCCAATATGGTATCGCTCTGGTCGGCCCGAATTGCCTCGGCGTGATCAACACCGACGCCGACATTATGCTCAATGCGAGCTTCGCGCGCTGTATGCCCAAGCACGGTAACATCGCTTTCCTTTCCCAAAGCGGCGCCCTCTGCGCAGGCATTCTCGACTATGCCCGAGGCCGCGATATCGGATTTTCGAAATTCATCAGTGTCGGCAACAAAGCCGACGTAACCGAAATCGATCTGCTGCGGTACCTTGCCAAGGACGACAGCACCGACGTCATTTTGATGTACTTGGAGACACTCGTTGACGGTCGCGCCTTTATCGAACTGGCTCGCGAGATCACCGGCGAACTCGCCCACCGCAAACCGATATTGGCCATAAAATCCGGACGGACGACGCAGGGTGCGGCGGCCGCTCGTTCGCACACCGGTGCTCTCGCCGGCAGCGATGCCGTCTACGACGCCATTTTCGCGCAGGCCGGCATCTTGCGCGTCGATACTGTAGAAGAACTCTTCGACTTCGCGGTCGGGTTCTCACGCCAACCGTTGCCGAAAGGCAACCGCTTCGCCATTGTCACCAACGCGGGTGGACCCGGCATCATGGCCACCGATGCAGCCATCCGTCATGGACTCGAGCTCGCCAAACTGCGACCCGAGACACTCGAGTCCCTCAAGGCGAAGTTGCCACCGACCGCGAACTTTTCCAACCCCGTCGACGTGATCGGCGACGCCACCTGCGATCGCTACACAACCGCTCTGGAAGCCGTGCTGGGCGACCCGAACGTCGACGGGTTAGTGGTCTTGCTCACACCGCAGTCCATGACCGACATCGAAGCCATCGCACGCACGATTGGCGAAATTGCGCCATCGAGCAAAAAGCCTGTGCTTGCGTCGTTCCTCGGCCACGTCGATGTGTCCGTGGGCGTTCGCATCCTCGAACGGCACGGCATCCCAAACTACCAGTTCCCTGAGAATGCCTCCCGCTCACTTGCCGCCATGTGCCGCTATACGCAGTGGCTAACACGCCCGCGGACCCAGGAGCGTCGCTTTGAGGCAGACAAAGACGCCGTCCGGGGGATTTTTGCAAAAGTCCGAAGTGAAGGTCGTACGTTCCTACCCGAGGCCGAAGCCCTGGCGGTGTTGATGGCGTATGGTTTCCCGATGCTGCAACATGCTTTGGCGACGAATGAAGACGAGGCCGTCGCGGTGCTTGAAAAGATCGGTGGACCTGTCGCGATGAAGATTGCCTCACCCGATGTTGTTCACAAAGTCGATGTCGGCGGTGTGCTGCTTAACATTTCCACGCCAGAGGAAGCCCGTGCTGGTTATAAAAAAATCACAAACGGGGTGAAACAAAAACTACCCAGTGCGCGGCTCCTCGGTGTGGAGATTCAGGCGATGGCGGCCAAAGGCGTCGAGGTCATCCTCGGCATCAGCAAAGATCCCGCATTCGGTCACCTCATCATGTTCGGCCTGGGTGGCACGTACGTCGAAGTACTCAAGGACGTCAGCTTCCGTCTTGTGCCCATCCGTGAACTCGGGGCGCGCAACATGATTCACTCGATCCGCGCCGCCAAAGTATTCGAGAGTTTTCGAGGTCAACCCCCCGCTGACACCGCCGCGATTGCCGAATGTCTGGAGCGTCTTTCGCAACTCATCGTTGATTTTCCCGAGATCTCCGAACTGGACATCAATCCGCTCATCGTTCATGCCCAAGGCAAGGGCGCACGGGTGGCCGACGTGCGCATCGCACTTGCTGCTGACGCTCACGCACCCTAGGAGGTCTGCCATGCAGCTTGCGGCCGCACCTCACTCGGATGTTAACGCGAGCGACGCGCGCCGAATCTCGATCGCACAGGTCCTCGTTTACGAATTGCGCCTCCGCGACGCTATGAGCAAGCCGCCCATCACTGCCGCACCGACCGATACTTTGCGTGCTGTTCAGCATCTAATGAAAGCGCGGCGTATCTCCGGTGTGCCGATCAGCAACGGTGACAAGCTGCTCGGCCTCATCAGTATTGAGGACATCATCCGCGCACTCGACAAAGGCTACATCGACGACCGCGTGGAACAACACATGACCCGCAACGTGATCACGCTCCGTGACCATTTCTCGCTCGTGCGCGCCGTGGCAGAGTTCGACCGGCACGAATTCGGTCGTTTTCCCGTGCTCGATGGGAATGACCGCCTGGTCGGCGTCCTCACCCGTGGTGACATCACGGGGTGTCTGATGCAGCACCTCGAACGTCGCGCTGAAGAAGCCCTGGCGCATGAGGCCGCTTTGCGCGCGGAGCGCGTGGCAGACGATGCCGCCGACCGGGTCGTCATCCGCGCACATGTGCGCACAGGTGATTACGACAGCGCGGGGAAGCTTTCCCAGCGAATGCGCCAGGTGTTGCGCGAGCGTGGGGTCGCCCCCGAGATTCGCCGCCGCGCAGCGGTGGTCGCCTTTGAAACGGAGACAAACATCATCATTCACTCGCTCGGCGGCGAAATCACCGCGACCATTGACCCCAACGAGGTGTGCATCGAAGCGATCGATATCGGTCCTGGCATTGAGAACGTGGAACAAGCCATGCAGGAAGGCTGGTCGACCGCAGGACGGCTGCCGCGCGAACTTGGCTTCGGCGCCGGCATGGGATTGCCGAATATCAAGCGATGCTCGGACAAATTGGAGATCAAATCGGATAACAAGCGGGGAACGCGGCTGCGTTCCGAAATTTACCTCCGCAAAGCAGGAGTCTCCACATGAAAACGCCAACATTGGTCAAACTCCAGCCACTGATTGCGGCGCTTCGAGCCGAACCGCTCACCGATAACCTGCCAGAATCGTTGACGGGCTGTTACATCTCTGACTTGCTCAGCGACGTTCTCGCGCACGCGGAGCCGGGGATGATTTGGCTCACCATCCAGACGCATCGCAACGTCGTGTCCGTTGCCGCCACAAAGGACGTTGCAATCGTCCTGTTCACCTGCGGGCGCAAGCCCAACGTCGAAATCATCGCCGAGGCGGAAGCGGAAGGCATTGCCCTGCTCACCACGCCACTGACGACGTACGAAGCCGCTGGGAAGCTTTGGGAAGCTGGTTTGCGAGGAGAAAACGGCCATGAGTAAGCCCGTTGCGCCTCCCACAACCTCGATTACAGCGTCTCCGCAAACGCACGCGTCGAGCGGATCCACGGCGCCGCTGTTGCCGCATCATCCGAGCGGCGACCAACGGTTCGCGCAACTCGACCAGACGATGCAACACTACAACCACGAGCCGACGGCGCTCATCCAGGTGCTGCACGCGGCGCAACACAGTTTCGGTTATCTCGCGCCGGACGTGCTTCGTTACATCGCTTCGGTGATGAAGTTGCCACTGGCGCACGTGTATGGCGTGACGACGTTCTACAACTTTTTTTCCGTCGTCCCACGTGGCAAGTACCAAATCATGGTTTGCACGGGCACGACGTGTCACGTGCGCGGCGCTGCGACGGTCGTCGAGCGCATCGGCCAGCAACTTGGTATCAAGCACGGTGAAACGACGAAAGACGGTTTGTTCAGTCTCCAGACCGCGCGCTGCATCGGGGCGTGCGCGCTGGCACCGGCGGTCACCGTTTGTGACGATGTGTACGGCAAGCTCTCGCCTGACAAAATTTCACGATTCTGTCAGAAGGAGTTGAAGAAGTATGTTTGATCAGCTCTCGCTAAACATTCTGGACATCGGGATGAACTCGCTCGCCGCTGGCGCGACCGTATTGCGCATTACCGTGATCGAGGATACGGAGCGTGACTGGCTGGTCATTCGCATTCGTGACAACGGACGCGGCATGGACAAGAAGACATTGCGCGACATCCTGGCCAAGAATGCCTCCACCAAAGCGGATCGCAAGAAGCCCATCGGCCTTGGTCTCGCGTTGTTGCGGCAAACCTCGGAGATGTGTGGCGGCGTATTCCATGTTCATTCCGCTCTGGGAGAAGGTACCGGAGTGACTGCTTCCATGCGGGCTTCGCATGTGGACCGGCCACCCTTGGGCGATCTCAATGCCACGATCTTTGCGCTCTGTGCGGCCAACCCCACCGTAAATATCGAACTGAATTGCGAATCGAATGGCGAGAAATTCCACTTCAGCTCACAGGAAGGGAAATACCATGAACCTCAACGAACTCAAGAAGCTCAAAGACAAAGCACAGCGACAGGTCTCGCTGCGTGAAGGCAACAAGAAGTACCGCGTCGTGTTCAGCATGGGCACCAGCGGCATCGCCGCCGGTGCGCGCGAAATCATGACAACCATGCTCGATGAAATTGACAAGCGCGGCATCGACAACGTGGAAGTCGCCGTCACCGGCGAGATTGGTTTGGTGGACGCCGAGCCAATGATCCGCATCGAGGAACGAAGCGGTGAGAAGGTGACGTACGCCAAGGTCAACGCCGATGCCGCACGTAAAATCGTCACGGAGCATTTGCAGAAAGGCAAGGTTGTTGACGGCCTTGCCGTCGGTAAAGTCAAAGAGAAGGAAGTCGAGCACCCGAAATGATCCGCACTCACGTCTTGGTTTGCACGGGCACCGGCTGCACCAGTAGCGGCAGTTTCGCGACGCGCGACGCGTTGCTGGCCGAACTGAAGAAGCACGGGCTTGATAGCGAGATCGAAATCGTCGAGACCGGCTGCATGGGCCGTTGCGATCTCGGCCCGGTCTCGCTCGTGCATCCGGACGGAACGTTTTACAAGAATGTTCTGGCCGCCGAGGTGCCGAAACTCGTCGAGGAGCATTTTCTCAAAGGGCGTCCCTATAAGAAGTTGCTGCCCCAAGACCCGACAACGCACAACGCGGTGCTGACACAGGCGGATTTCACCTTCTTCAACCGCCAACTGCGCATCGTACGCGACAACTGCGGCGTCATTGACCCCGAGAACATCGAGGAGTATATCGCGCGTGACGGGTATCTCGCGCTCGGGAAGGTGCTCACCGAAATGAAACCCGAGCAGGTCATCGCCGAAATCAAAGTGAGCGGCTTGCGCGGACGCGGAGGGGCAGGTTTCCCGACGGGCAAGAAATGGGAGATCATGCGTAACGCATCTGATTCCCCGAAATACGTTGTCTGCAACGCCGATGAGGGCGATCCAGGCGCGTTTATGAATCGGTCGGTTCTCGAGGGAGATCCGCATAGCGTCATCGAAGGCATGGCCATCGGCGCTTACGCGATGGGTGCAAGTCGCGGCTTCGTGTATATCCGCGCGGAATACGGCCTCGCAGTCAAACGCCTGCATATCGCCATCGAACAGGCCTACAAGTACGGCTTGCTCGGCAAACAACTCTTCGGAACCAACTTCGACTTTGACGTTGAGGTGCGCATCGGCGCGGGCGCATTCGTTTGCGGCGAGGAAACGGCTCTGATGCGTTCGGTCGAAGGGCGTCGCGGCCAACCGCAGCCCCGTCCCCCCTTCCCCGCCCAACGCGGTCTGTGGGGCAAACCGACGAATATTAATAACGTCGAAACGTGGGCCACGATTCGTCCAATAATCCTCAAAGGTGCGAAGTGGTTCGCTTCGATCGGCACTGAGAAGACCAAGGGAACCAAAGTTTTCTGTCTCGCGGGCAAGATCAACAATACCGGCGTCGCGGAATTGCCGTACGGCACAACGTTGCGCGAGATGATTTTTGAAGTCGGTGGCGGGATTCCCAACGGCAAAAAGTTCAAAGCCGTGCAAACCGGCGGCCCATCGGGCGGCGTCATACCGGAACAACACATCGACGAACCAATCGACTACGAGTCACTGCAAAAGCTCGGCTCCATCATGGGATCGGGCGGCCTCGTCGTGATGGACGAAGACTCCTGCATGGTGGACGTTGCCCGGTTCTTCCTCGAATTCTGTTGCGACGAAAGTTGTGGAAAATGTCCGCCCTGCCGTGTCGGTACGCGTCAGATGCTGAATATTCTGGAGCGGATCAGCAAGGGCGAGGGCGAGGCAGACGACATCGGGAAACTTCAGGACCTCGCCGCGATGGTGAAAGATACCAGCCTCTGCGGTCTTGGACAGACCGCGCCGAACCCGGTGCTAACGACCTTACGCTATTTTCGGCACGAGTACGAAGAACACATTCACGACAAACGCTGTCCCGCACAGGTCTGTCGCGACCTCCTCTCGTTTACGATCAATCATGACAAATGCGTCGGCTGCTCCGTGTGTGCCCGGAGTTGTCCGGTCCATACAATTTTCAAAGTCAAAGGCCAGAAAAAATACTATATCGTCGAGGAAGACTGTATCCACTGCGGCGCGTGCCTGGACACGTGCAAGTTCGACTCGATCATCAAAGCCTCCGAAGGGCCGTCTCACACCGCCCCGCCCAAGCCCGAATTCGAACCAATTCCCGGCCGCAAGATGGCGGTGACCCGATGATTGCTCCGAAACACATCACTGTCACCATCGACGGCCAGAAATGCGTTGGTGATGAGGGTCAAACCGTTCTTCAAATCGCCACGGCCAACCGCATTTACATCCCGACACTCTGTTACCTCAAGCATCTCTCGTCGTGGGGCGGTTGCCGCATGTGCATCGTTGAAATCGCCGGCAGCCCGAAGGTCGTTCCCTCATGCGCGACGCCAGCGGTGAATGGCACAACCTATTCCGCCAATAACGACCGCTTGCGCCAACTCCGCCGCCTTACGCTGGAGTTGCTGTTCAGTGAGCGCAACCATGTTTGCCCATTCTGCCCGACGAATCACGGCGATTGCGAACTCCAGCAGCAGGGCTACCGGCACGGAATGGACAGTGTCCGCTATCCCTATCTCTATCCCGCGCTGCCAATGGATATGAGCGGCAAGTACTTCGCGCTGGACCATAACCGTTGCATCCTTTGCACCCGTTGTGTTCGCGTTTGCGATGAGATCGAAGGCGTTCATACGCTCGATGTCGCCTTCCGGGGTGAGAAAAACCGCGTCATCATCGATCTCAACGCGACTTTCGGCGCGTCTGACACTTGCACGAGTTGCGGCGCCTGTGTCGCCGCATGCCCGACCGGCGCGTTGTTCGACAAAGCAGCCGCGTTTCGCGGCAAACTCAACACCTGTCAGGCCGTTCGCACCACGTGTACCGAGTGCCCCGTCGGCTGCGGCCTGCTCGTATTCACCAAGGAAAACCGCATCGTCGAGGTGTTTGGCGATGACAAGTCGGATGTTAGTCGGGGCCACCTCTGCGCGCGTGGTCGCTACGAAACGTGGGCCGTACCGCGCGAGCGCATCGCGCAGCCGATGATCCGTACGATTCACGCCTTAAAGCCCGTCTCCTGGCAGCAAGCTCTGCGCGAGATTACCCGCGTTCGTGGCAAACTCGACGCGACGCAGACAGCATTGCTTGTCTCTCCACGCATCACGAACGAGGCCGCAAAAGCCGTGGCTCGCATCGCCGCGCGTTTCGGCAAGGTCGGTATGTTCGTTGCGCGCGACGAAACCGCGTTGAGCGGAGCCGACGGAGGCGCATTGGAAGGGAACAATTCCCTGGCATCAGCCGACGCCATTATCGTCCTCGGCGCGCAGCCGAGCCGCACCCATGGCGTCCTGGCCGCGAAAATCCGCAATGCCGTTCGCCGACGCCGTGCAAAACTGCTGATCTTCCACGCGCACAAGAGCGACCTCGATCAGCACGCGGACATTTGCGCCAATATCGTAAGCCTCGAACATGTATTTTGGGATCGCGTCACCGAAGCGTTGAAGGATGTGAAGCGTCCCGCGCTGGTGTACGGCGCGGCGGCCATGACGCCGATCGGTGTCACCGTGATGTCTCGGCTCATCCAGATTCTCGAATCGAATCCAAGTCGACACGCGCCCGTGTTGGTCCCCCTGCCAACGGGCACGAACAGTCTGGCGGTGGCAGCGGCAGGCGTCGAACCCATCGAAGATGTCGCACCATGGCTCGACACCCAGCCGTTACAGTACCTGCATATCGTCGCGAGCGACGAACCCGATGGGGGCGCGCGGTTGCTCGAGGAGAAGTCTGTGCGTGCGTTGCTTGAGCAGATTGACTGCGTGGTGGTGCAGACGAGTTACCAGTCGGAGTTGACCGAGGCGGCGCGGATCGTGTTACCAGCAGCAACGTGGAGCGAGAAGTCCGGCACGGTCACGAACATCGAAGGACGCGAATTGGCGCTGCACGCGGTGTTGCCGCCGCGCGGCGAGGCGCGTGAAGACGCAAAGATTCTTGAGGCGCTAACATCATGAGCGACAAACCGAAAATCCGAGTGGCGACAGCGTGGCTGGGCGGTTGCTCCGGCTGTCACATGTCGTTTCTCGACCTCGACGAGCGGCTGATCGAGTTAAGCAAGCTCGTGGAGTTCACCGCCAGCCCGATCACGGACGTGAAGGAAATCCCCGAAGTGGATGTGGGCATCATCGAAGGGGCGGTCTGTACCGATGAAAATGAGCACGTACTGCGCACAATGCGCGCGCAATGCAAGGTGCTCATCTCACTTGGCGATTGCGCCATGACGGGCAACATCCCTGCCTTGCGCAACCAATTCAAGCTCGAGGATGTCGTCGCGCGCGGGTTCATTGAAACGGAAAGCACGCAGATCGGCGAAATGCCGAACGATCCGGTCGTACCGCGACTACTGGTACGCGTGCGCCCTATCCATGAGGTTGTCAAAGTGGACGCCTACATCCCTGGCTGCCCACCCGATGCCGACACGATTTGGTACGCGCTCACAGAACTACTGGCCGGCCGCGTCCCGAATTGGGACGAGAGGACTTTTAGTTATGACTGACGCCAACAGCAACGTCATCACCATCAATCCCGTCACGCGCATCGAGGGACACGCGAAGATCACGATCCACCTCGACGAGACGGGTGAAGTCGCGGATACGCGATTTCACGTGGTGGAGTTTCGCGGGTTTGAAAAATTCTGCGAAGGCCGCTATTTCGCCGAGATGCCGCAGATTACTGCGCGCATTTGCGGTATCTGTCCCGTAAGCCATCTGCTGGCGAGCGCGAAAGCCTGCGACGCCATCCTCGGGGTGGAAATTCCCCGTACGGCAAAATTGCTGCGCGAGTTGATGCACATGGGCCAAATCACGCAATCGCATGCCCTCAGCTTCTTCCACCTCAGCGCGCCTGACTTGCTGCTCGGTTGGGACAGTGACCCTGCGCAGCGCAATATTATCGGCCTCATCCAACAGCATCCGGACATTGCCAGGCGCGGAATTCGACTTCGGAAGTTCGGTCAGGAGGTAATCAAGCTGACCGGTGGTCGTAAAATTCACGCGGATTTTCCGGTGCCCGGCGGGGTGAATAAATCGCTGGCGGAACTTGAGCGCATCGAGATGCGCGAGGGTTTGCCCGAAGCGATGGGGCATGCCCGGTTCGCGCTCGATTTACTGAAGAAGTATCAGTCGGATCATTTGCAAGAGGTCGAAGATTTCGCATGTTTCGATTCAAACTTCATGGGTTTGGTGGGGCCGAACGGATCGCTCGAACATTACGACGGCAATCTGCGCTTTAGCGACCATGTCGGCCATGTGCTGGAAGACCAGATTAACCCGGCGCATTATCTCGATATCATCGCAGAAGCGACGGAACCCTGGTCCTACCTCAAGTTCCCATTCATCAAGCGACTCGGTTACCCGCAAGGGATGTATCGTGTTGGGCCGTTGGCCCGGCTGAACATCTGTGATCATATTTCAACGCCGCTGGCAAACGCGGAACTGGAGGAATGGCGTGCGACGGGGCTCACGCTACGACGCAGTTCGTTCTACTATCACTGGGCACGACTGATCGAAATCATCCATGCCTTGGAACGCATTCGCCGACTACTCGACGATCCTGAAATCACGAGTACTGACGTGATGGTTTCCGGCTCGCCCAAGAATGAGGAAGGCGTGGGCATTATCGAGGCGCCGCGTGGCACGTTGTTCCACCATTATTGGGTGGACGCCGGCGGGCGAATTGAGAAGGTCAATCTCGTGGTCGCCACCGGCCACAACAACCTCGCGATGAATCGCGCCGTAAAAGCCATCGCCGAGAAATACGTAAAGTCGCAACACCTGCAGGAAGGCATGCTCAACCGCGTCGAGGCCGCCATTCGCTGCTACGACCCCTGCCTTTCCTGTTCGACTCACGCGGTCGGCCAGATGCCGATGCACGTTGAGTTGGTGGATGCAGGTGGCGGCGTGCTGCAGACGCTCCAGCGCGATTGAGACAAAATCATGAAAACGCTCGTGCTTGGTTACGGCAATCGCAGCCGCACTGATGATGGTGTCGGCTGGTTCGTCTTGGAGCGCTTGCAGGAATTGGGGCTGCCGAATGTCGAGTTGCATACTTCACACCAACTCGATGTGGATCACGCCGAACTAATCAGTGGTTTCGATGACGTGATATTCGTCGATGCCGCGATCCCGCAATGTCCGCAACTGATCGCCCGAACGGTCGTCCAACCGTGTTTTCGGAGCCACGCGGTGGCGCACTATCTGACACCGAGCGATCTGCTTGAACTGGCGCAGACCCTCTTCGACCAGACACCCCGTGGGATTCTTTTCAGCATCCGCGGCTCTGATTTTAACTTCGGGACAACATTGTCGCCGGCGACCGAGCGGGCCGCGTTCGACGTGGTGCACCAGATCGAAGATTTGCTGACGATACCGAGGCAACTGGAAGCGGCGACGAGAGGGCTGGCGACGCATGCATGAACTATCCATCGCCGAGGAACTCGTGCGCGTAATTCGCGAGGAGTTGTGTGTTCATCCGAACGCGCGACTAAAGACAGCTCTCGTACGCGCCGGATCGCTGCGACTAATCGAACCGATGACGCTCGAATGCTGCTTCGAGGCCGCCATCTGGGAGTCACCATTGGCGGGCGCTCGGCTACGCATCGAACAGGTCGAAGCGTCGGCGCGGTGTTGCCATTGTGACATCGAGTTCCCGGTGGAGCACAACTGGTTCGAGTGTCCGCAATGCGGCGAGACTGGCTCAGAGTTGCTGCACGGTAACGAATTGCAACTCGTTAGCCTGGAAATCGAAAAAGAAATGGCCAACGCGTATGCCATCGAATGAAATCGAATCAACTGCTGAAGGAGTTTATGGAAGCCAAACGTGACCGCTCTGCCTGGCTGAAAGGCCCGGCTTTCCCATGCGAAGAGTTGCCACCGAATGTAGCGCGCCCGTGGAGAATTGTGTTACTGGGTGCGCCCGGCGTCGGCAAGGGGACCCAAGCTGAACTCCTCACGCAGCAACTCGGCGCCTGCCATCTTTCAACAGGCGACATCTTTCGCACCGCAAAACAACTCGGGAAAGACGAACGCAGTCCTGCGATGTCCGACGCCCTGGAATATATGCGGCGGGGCGATTTGGTTCCTGACGCCACCGTGTTGCAGATGGTACGCGAGAGGGTGAACTGCCTGCGCTGCCATGGCGGTTTCTTGCTCGACGGTTTCCCGCGAACGGTGGCACAAGCGGAAGCCTTGCAGGCCCTATTGCAGGAACAGAATCTCGCGCTCGACGCGGTATTGAATTTTGAATTACCCATCGATGAAGTGGTAGCGCGCCTGGGTGGACGGCGCACCTGCGAAGCGTGCAAGGCCGTGTACCACGTGACGGGACGCCCGCCGAAGAAAGAAGGCGTTTGCAATCAGTGCGGTGGACCACTCGTTCAGCGTGAAGACGACAGGCCGGAGTCAGTACGCGTTCGTATGGAAGTGTACGAAAAAAGTGCGGCTCCGCTAGCAGATTTCTACCGCCGCCTCGGTCTGCTTGTTCCCGTGACCGCACAAAGCACCGCGGAAGCAACTTTGGATCGAACGATGGCCGCGCTGTGTTCACGTGCGTAAGAGATTAGCCGACGCACATGCGAACTACTGTTGTTCATGGGCACTGATGACAAGTTGTCGAGGCCACACCCTCGCAGCGACATCGTGTCGTTATCCGCCATGATCTGACTCTCAGCTTTGTACGCTATAAATCCCTGCACGGCAATCGCTTGCCCAATTATATGACGCTATGGCATTAGCGGTGCTAACTCCTTGATCAGGGATTATGAACGTCAGAATACTCCGTAACATTCTGGAAGCGAATGACCAAATTGCCTCGCGAATCCGCGAGCAACTGATTGCCAAGCATATCACCGCCATCAACCTCATCAGTTCGCCTGGCGCCGGCAAAACAACATTGCTGGAGCGCACAATCCCGCTTCTCAATGGCTGTCATCGTGTTGCGGTTCTCGAAGGTGATATTGCCACCACCCGCGACGCCGAGCGTATCGACAAACTCGGCGTACCCGTTGTGCAATTACTCACGGGAGGCGCGTGCCACCTTGAAGCACCGCTGGTGCAACGGGGTCTCGATGAATTAAACCTGGATGAGATCGATCTGTTGTTCATTGAGAACGTCGGTAATATCGCGTGTCCCGCTGAGTTCGATCTCGGCGAAACCGCGAAGGTCGGCATCCTCAGCGTGACCGAAGGCCACGACAAACCAGCGAAATATCCCCTGCTCTTCCACGAGATCGGCGCGCTCGTGCTGAACAAGACCGATTTGCTGCCTTACACCAATTTTGATTTTGAGCAGTTTCGCAGTGACTTCCGCAAACTCAATCACGACGCACCCATCTTTCAGGTTTCATGCAAGACATCCGGCGGCATCGACGAGTGGGTGCATTGGATCGAACACTTGTGCGCCGGCGAACTTCACTTCGAGCCGCACATGCACAGCCAGGACGATCTTGCTGGGATCATCCAGCCTCATCAGCATCCGCACCGACAACACCACGAAGGAGTCGTCCGGGGATGAAAACCCGCGTACGAGCGAGGGTTATTGGCCGCGTCCAGGGCGTCGGCTTCCGACCAACCGTCTATCGCTATGCCACACAATTCGGTTTATGCGGTTTCGTCTGCAACGGTCCACACGGGGTGACGCTTGAAGTCGAAGGGGACGACAACAACGTCGGCGCATTCTTCAATTGCCTGACACACGAGCCACCCCGGCAGGCGGTCATCACTGACATTAAGACGGAAGTGCTCAGCACGAAAGGCTACCAGAACTTCGAGGTCATTGAGTCAGAGCAACAGGGCCGAGCGGCGGTGCATATCTCGCCTGACCTCGCAACCTGTGACGATTGCTTGAAGGACATTCTCGACGCCAGGAACCGCCGTTGTGCGCATGCATTCACCAATTGCACCAATTGTGGTCCGCGCTTCACGATCATCCGTGATGTGCCGTACGACCGCAAGCGGACTTCCATGGCGAAGTTCGAGATGTGTGAACCGTGCGAACACGAGCATCACAACCCGCGCGATCGGCGATTCCACGCACAGCCCAATGCCTGCAAAAAGTGCGGTCCGGTGCTGCAGCTTCACGTCGCTGGTGGAAGTACAAGCGATGATGCTGATCTGGCGAAGACGAAGGAGTTGCTCCATCGCGGCCGGATCGTGGCGATCAAGGGCGTGGGCGGCTATCATCTGGCCTGCGACGCCCTGAGCGCGGAATCCATCGCACGACTCCGCAGCCGCAAGCATCGCCCGCACAAGCCGCTCGCCGTCATGTTCCGGGACATCGCTGCCGTGAAGGAACTGTGCGAGGTCAATGAGGTGGAAGAAGCAGAACTTATGAGCACGGCACGTCCAATCGTCTTGCTAGTCCGTAAGCTGACCGAAAAACGTCTCGCCAGGGGCATTTCGCCCGACACCAACACGGTCGGCGCGTTCCTGCCTTACACGCCGCTCCACCACCTGCTGCTTCAGGATTTCCACGCGCTGGTGATGACGAGCGGTAATCTCACGGACGAACCCATTATCAGCGACGAGGCCGAATTGCCCACGCTACTCGGACCGATTGCCGATGCGGCGCTGATGCACAATCGCTCCATCGTCCATAAGTGCGACGACTCGGTGCTGCGCGTCGTCAACGGCCAGCGTCAGTTTTCGCGGCGCGCCCGCGGCTTTGTGCCGAATCCGATTCGGATCGCCGCGTCCGGTGTGCCGCACATTCTCGCTGTTGGTGGCGAACTAAAGAACACGTTCTGCCTCGTACGCGACGGCCAGGCATTCCTATCGCAGCATATCGGCGATCTGAAGGATTATAAGACCTACAGTCATTTCTCATGCGAGATCGAATCGTGGAAGCATCTGATGCGAATCGAACCGCAGTTGATCGCGCATGATCTGCATCCCGGTTATTTATCCACACGGTTTGCCGCCATCACGCGCATCCCAAACAAGGTCGGCGTGCAACACCATCATGCGCACATCGCCAGCGTAATGGCCGAGCACGATTTGCACGAACCCCTGATTGGCGTCGCGCTCGACGGGACGGGCTATGGGACCGATAACACGATGTGGGGCGGTGAATTCATGGTGACCGACCGCAGCGACTTCGAGCGGGTGGCTCACTTCAAGACCTACCGGTTGCCCGGTGGTGATAAGGCCGTCGAAGAACCGTGGCGCATGGCTGTGAGTGTATTGACCTCCGAAGGACTCGATGAAGCGGGGATGCAGAGACTCCCTGCGGTAAAACGGCGTCTTGTTGAGAACATGGCCAAAGCCGGGTTCAACTCACCGTGGACCTCCAGCGCGGGACGCCTCTTCGACGCTGTGGCGGCAATTCTTGGCTTGTGCGACGTGACAAGTTACGAGGCGCAGGCGGCGATTCGGCTGGAGTCGATCGCCGATCCGCACGTGACCGACCGATATCCGTTTGTCGTACAGACGTGGGACCGTCCGTGGGTGTTGGATTTCGGCCCAACCATTCACGCCATTCTCGCGGAACTCCGCCAGGGTATCGCCGTGAGCGAAATCTCCGCGAAGTTTCACAACACGATTGCCGATTCGGTGGTGCATACTTGTCGTTTCGTGCGCGGGCAGCGCGACCTTAATGTCGTGGCGCTTTCCGGCGGAGTCTTCCAGAACGAGCTGCTTCTGCGCCGCACGGTGGAAGCGCTTCAGTCTCAACATTTCCGGGTGTTCACCAATACCGCCGTGCCTCTCAACGACGGCGGTCTCGCGCTTGGCCAGGCGGCAGTAGCAGTGGAAAGGGTGAAACGGAAATGTGCCTAGCCGTACCAGCGCAGATTGTGGAATTGCACGACTCCACCGCGACGATTTCCGTCGGGGGTGCCATGCGCGAAGTCGACGTTTCGTTGATCGAAGAACCACGGCTGGGCGATCACGTGCTCGTGCATGCGGGGTTTGCGATTCACAAGTGGGACCAAAGCGAAGTCGAGGAATTTCAGGCAATCCGCGCTGCGATGGACTTGCGGGAGGCGATCGCGTGAAGGCCATGGTTCAGAACATTGCGCAGTTGTCGCAACGCGTCGGTCACGATGTGAAGTTCATGGAAGTCTGTGGCACGCACACGATGGCCACATTTCGCAGTGGTTTGCGGCAATTGCTGCCGGTCAGCGTGCGCCTCGTTTCCGGACCGGGCTGCCCGGTGTGCGTGACCGATCCGAGCTACCTCGACGCAGCGATCGAGCTTTGCGGTCGACCCAACATCATCATCGCCACCTTTGGTGATTTGGTTCGCGTACCCGGCACCGATACCTCGCTGGAGCAGGAACGGGCCGCAGGCGCGAACGTGCGTATCGTATACTCACCCAATGACGCGTTGATGCTTGCGAGAGAGAGCCCATCAAAGAAGGTCGTGTTCCTTGGCGTCGGCTTTGAAACGACCGCGCCGACCATTGCCTGGGCGATCTGGCGCGCCGCGCGCGATGATGTGCAGAATTTTTCCGTGCTTTGCGCCCACAAGACGATGCCACAGGCAATGGATGCACTGCTGCGCGACAAGGAACTCAAAATCGACGGTTTCCTGTGCCCTGGCCACGTCAGTGTCATCACGGGCGCACACATCTATCGCTTCATTTGTGAGCGCTACCGAATTCCATGCGTCGTCAGTGGCTTTGAATCGTGGGATATCTTGAAATCCATCGAGCTGTTGCTGCGGCAACTGGCCGAAGGCCGCGCCGAGGTCGAGAACGAGTACAGTCGATCGGTTAACGAACGCGGCAACGAGGCTGCGCAACGGCTAATGGCTGAGGTGTTCGAGCCGTGCGACACTGTATGGCGGGGCATCGGTATCATCCCCGGCAGCGGACTTGCGATCCGCGACAAGTACGCGTGCTTCGATGCCACAAAGGCGCTCGGCGTTACGTTTCCGGAAGCGCATGTGAATCCGTTGTGCCGGTGCGGTTCAGTGCTCCGTGGAGCCGCGTCGCCGCCGGATTGTCGATTGTTTGGCCATCCGTGCTCGCCGACGCACCCCATTGGGCCGTGCATGGTGTCAGGGGAAGGCGTCTGCGCCGCCTACTACAAATACGAGGGAGTCGCGGCGTGAGACGAGATCGTATTTTGCTGGCCCATGGCGGAGGCGGCTCGGTGACGCGCGAACTGATCGATAAACTGTTTCTCGTGAGACTGGAGAACCCGTTGTTGAAACCGCTCGACGACAGCGCCGTGCTGGTGATGGGCGGCAAGAGGCACGCGTTTACAACCGACAGTTACGTCGTGAAACCGTATATCTTTCCGGGAGGAGACATCGGCAAGCTGGCCGTCTGCGGCACCATCAACGATCTCGCCGTGATGGGCGCACGGCCGCTCTGGATGAGCCTCAGTTTCATTCTCGAAGAAGGATTATTGATCGCAGACCTGCAGAGAATTGTTGAGTCCATCGGCGCAACCGCTGCGGAGGCTGGCGTGCAAATCGTCACGGGCGACACCAAGGTCGTCGAGTGCGGCAAATGCGAGGGTTTGTACGTCAATACGGCCGGACTTGGCGAGATCGTGACCACGAATTCGCTCGGAGCTTCCAACGTCAAACCCGGCGACACGGTCATCATCAACGGCCCGATCGGGGAGCATGGCGTCGCCGTGATGAGTCAGCGCGAAGGCATCGCCTTCCAGACGAACGTCGTCAGTGACTGCGCCCCTCTGTGGTCGCTCGTGAAAGCCATACTGGACACGGGAGCCGAAGTTCACGCAATGCGCGACCCAACGCGCGGCGGAGTTGCCGCTGCGGTGTGCGACATCGCGCGGGCGTCGAATGTCGGAATTCGATTGCACGAAGATGCGCTGCCGATCGGCCGCGAAGTGCGTGGCGCCTGCGATTTACTGGGATTTGATCCGTTGACGATTGCCAACGAAGGAAAGGTGCTCGTGTTTTGCCGCGCAGCGGACACGGCCAGCGTTCTCGCCGCCATGAGGGAGAATCCTCTTGGCAAACACGCTTGCGTCATCGGTGAGGTGAGCGAACAACCCCCCGGCACCGTGACCCTGCGGACGACTATTGGCGGCGAGCGAATTATCGACATGCCTACAGGCGAAGATTTACCGCGCATTTGCTGATTACAATGACAACCTAAAAAAATCACATAATGAAAAACAATTCACGAAAATTTGTAACCATGGACGGAAATGAGGCGGTGGGCCACGTGGCTTATCGCACCAACGAAGTTATCGCCATTTACCCAATCACGCCGTCATCGCCCATGGGTGAATGGGCAGACGAATGGGCCGCGCACGGTATTCCCAATATCTGGGGCACGGTGCCGTCGGTCATCGAAATGCAAAGTGAAGGCGGTGCGGCGGGCACGGTCCACGGCGCGCTGCAGACGGGATCGCTCACCACGACCTTTACCGCGTCGCAAGGTCTGTTATTGATGATCCCCAATATGTACAAGATTGCGGGTGAGTTGACACCGGCGGTATTTCATATCGCGGCGCGCTCGCTCGCCGCACAAGGGTTGTCGATCTTCGGCGACCATGCGGATGTGATGGCGGCACGCCAAACAGGGTGGGCGATGCTCGCGTCCAACTCCGTGCAGGAAGCGATGGACTTCGCGCTGATTGCGCAGGCGGCGACACTCGAGGCGCGGGTGCCCTACCTGCATTTCTTCGATGGGTTCCGCACGTCGCACGAAGTCTCCAAGATCGAGGTACTCACCGATGACGACATGCGGGCGATGACCGACGACACGCTCGTGCTCGCGCATCGCGCTCGCGGGCTATCACCCGATCATCCCGTCCTGCGTGGCACGGCGCAAAACCCCGATGTATATTTCCAGGGGCGTGAGACCGTAAATCCGTTCTACGCGGTGTGTCCCGACATCACGCAGAAAGCGATGGACAAGTTTGCGAAGTTGGTGGGCCGCGCGTATCACCTGTTTGACTACTACGGCGCGCCCAACGCCGAACGCGTGATTGTGTTGATGGGCTCCGGCTGTGAGGCGGTAGAGGAGACAGTGGACTCCCTCGTGAAACGCGGGGAGAAGGTCGGCGTATTGAAAGTGCGCCTCTATCGCCCCTTCGATGTGGCGCGATTCGTTGCCGCCCTGCCATTGAACGTGAAGAGCATTGCCGTTCTCGACCGCACGAAGGAACCGGGCAGCACAGGTGAGCCATTGTATCTGGATAGCATTGTCGCACTCCATGAAGCTGGACGAACTGGGGTTACTGTGGTCGGGGGACGTTACGGGCTTTCGTCGAAGGAATTCACACCCGCGATGATCAAGGGGGTGTTCGACAACCTGGCGGCCGCGAAGCCGAAGAACCACTTCACCGTCGGCATTGTCGACGACGTAACGAACACCAGCCTCGACTGTGATTCGTCGTTCTCGACGGAGAACCCGAAGACTGTGCGAGCGCTGTTCTATGGGCTCGGTGCGGACGGGACGGTCGGTGCGAACAAGAATTCGATCAAGATTATCGGCGAGGATACAGACAACTACGCGCAAGGTTACTTCGTGTACGACTCCAAGAAGTCCGGCTCGACGACGGTGTCGCACCTGCGATTCGGGCCCGAGCCAATTCGTTCCACGTATTTGGTGACGGAAGCCAATTTCGTCGCCTGTCACCAGCCGGTGTTCCTGGAGCGGTACGATATTCTCAAGGAAGCAATTCCTGGCGGCACGTTCCTGCTCAATACGCCGTATGGCCCCGACGAAATCTGGGGCAAGCTTCCGCGCGTTTATCAGGAGCACATCGTCAGCAAGAAACTGAAAGTTCATGTCATCGACGCTGTGAAGGTTGCTCACGACAGCGGCATGGGTGGTCGCATCAACACCGTGATGCAAGTTTGCTTCTTCGCGATTTCGGGCGTGCTGCCGCGCGAGGAAGCCATCGAGGCGATCAAGAAATCCATCAAGAAAACCTACGGCAAGAAGGGTGACGAAATCGTCCAGATGAACCTCACCGCCGTGGACAACACGTTGGCGCACCTGCACGAGGTAACGACGCCTACTCGCGTTGATAGCACGGTGGAATTGCCACTGCCTGTGGCAAAGGAGGCACCAGAATTCGTGCGCGAGGTGCTCGGCGAAATCATGGCGGGCCGGGGTGATTTGCTCCCCGTGAGCAAGATGCCATGCGACGGAACTTTCCCGACGGCAACGACACGCTGGGAGAAACGCAACATCGCACTGGAGATCCCCGTGTGGGATTCCTCGATCTGCATCCAATGCGGCAAGTGCGCGATGGTTTGCCCGCACGGTGTTATCCGCGCGAAAGCTTACGAAGCGACGGCACTGACATCCGCACCCACGACGTTCAAGTCCACCGACGCGAAGGATCGTGATTGGAAGGAACTTGGTTTGAAGTACACGATCCAGGTCGCGCCGGAAGACTGTACGGGTTGCGCGTTGTGCGTGGACGTTTGCCCGGCACGCAACAAATCCGAGACGCGGCTCAAGGCGATCAATATGGCGTCACAACCGCCATTGCGCGAAACCGAGGTGAAAAACTGGGACTTCTTCCTTGGAATCCCCGAGCTTGACCGCCGCAAGATCAAAGTCGGCAGCATTCCGCAACAGCAGTTGCAGCAGCCACTGTTTGAATTCAGCGGCGCGTGCGCGGGTTGCGGTGAAACACCGTACCTCAAGCTGGTCAGCCAACTTTTCGGGGACCGCATGGTGGTGGCGAACGCGACGGGTTGCACGTCGATCTACGGCGGCAATTTGCCGACGACGCCCTGGGCGGTGAACGGAGACGGACGCGGCCCCGCCTGGTGCAACTCGCTGTTCGAGGACAACGCGGAGTTCGGCCTGGGCTTCCGTGTGTCCATCGACAAGCAGAAGGAATTTGCGGGCGAACTGTTGAAGAAGCTCGCGCCGCAGATCGGGGATACGCTCACCGAGGCGATCTTAAAGGCCGACCAAAAGGACGAAGCAGGCATTTTCGAGCAACGGGAACGAATCGCAGCCCTGAAGACCAAGCTGGCGGGCGTGAACTCACTGGAGTCGCGCGCGCTTCTCACCGTTGCCGACATGCTTGTGAAGAAGAGCGTGTGGATCGTCGGCGGCGACGGCTGGGCGTACGACATCGGATACGGCGGACTCGACCACGTTCTCGCCAGCGGTCGCAACGTGAACATTCTCGTGCTCGATACCGAAGTGTACTCGAACACGGGCGGCCAGTGCTCAAAGTCGACGCCGCGCGGCGCGGTGGCGAAATTTGCCGCCGGCGGGAAATCGTCGGCCAAGAAGGATCTCGGCCTCATTGCCATGACTTACGGTAATGTGTATGTGGCGTCGGTCGCAATGGGCGCGCGGGACGAGCACACATTGCGTGCGTTGCTAGAAGCCGAGAGCTACGACGGGCCGTCCCTGGTGATTGCTTACAGCCATTGCATTGCGCACGGCATCAATATGACCACGGCGATGCAGAACCAGAAAGCCGCAGTGAATTCCGGGCAGTGGTTGCTCTATCGGTACGACCCGCGACGCGAGTTGGCGGGCGAAATTCCGTTGCAGCTTGACTCGCGGGCGCCGAAGCAGAAAGTCGAGGAATACCTGCTGATGGAAAACCGATTCAAAATGCTTACGAAGAGCGATCCAGCACGGGCGAAGGATCTATTCCGCGCGGCACAGCGGGATGCCGAGCGGCGCTTCAAGAACTATGAGCATATGGCCGCCCGGCCATCCAACGGTCAGAAGGAACCGGCCCAACCGCCACCGGCCGCAACCGCGGTAGCATCGTGAGGTTATTATGGATCTAAGAACCACCTACATGGGAATGACATTGCGCAACCCGCTCGTGGTTTCTGCCTGCGGGCCGCTCTCGGAGGACGTCGGCAATATCAAACGCGCGGAGGACGCCGGCGCGGGTGCGGTGGTGCTGTATTCGTTATTCGAGGAACAATTGCACCTGGAATCGCGCGAACTGGACCATTATTTGACGCAAGGCACGGACAGTTTCGCCGAGGCGCTCAGCTATTTCCCCGAGCCAGAACAGTTCCACCTCGGCCCGGAAGGGTACTTGAACCACATTCACAGCGCCAAGCAAGCCGTTGGCATTCCGATCATTGCCAGCTTGAACGGCACAACGGCTGGCGGATGGACCAAGTTTGCCAAGCAAATCGAGCAGGCAGGCGCCGATGCGCTGGAGCTGAACATTTACTACATCCCCACCGATACGAAACTGAGCGGCGCCGAGGTCGAGCAAACATATGTGGACATTGTCAAGGCGGTCAAGGGCGTGGTCGAGATCCCCGTCGCTGTGAAATTGAGCCCATTTTTCAACAATATGGCGAACGTGGCGAAGCGTCTTGACGATGCGGGCGCGAACGCGCTCGTACTGTTCAATCGATTCTACCAGCCCGACATCGACATCGAGGAGCTTGAGGTGCAGCCCTCGGTGATCCTCAGCACGCCGCAGGCGTTGCGGTTGCCGATGCGCTGGATCGCGATACTATTTGGCCGCATCGACGCTGACCTTGCCGCGACCAGCGGCATCCATCACGCGCCCGATGCACTCAAGATGCTCATGGCCGGCGCGGACGTGACGATGCTGTGCTCAACGCTGTTGACGCGAGGTATCGATTACATCCGCACCATCGAAACCGAAATGAGCCATTGGATGGAAGAGCATTGGTACGAGTCCGTGCATCAACTTAAGGGCAGTTTGAGCCAGATGCGCTGTCCCGACCCGAGTACATTCGAGCGCGCCCAGTACATGCGCGCGCTGACCACCTACAAGCCAGCCTAGCGGAAAAGGATGTGACGGAAATGAAGTACACCCGAGAAGACGCGCTGAAGAAAATCCGGGAGCATCTCGCCGCCAGCACGCGTGATGATGAAACCACCTGCCAAGCGGCGGCACGACTGGGGATTTTCTGTCACGGCTACGACCAGTGGAGCGAGGAGCAACTGCGCGAACTCTATCCCTGGCTGGCCAAGAAAATGCCGCGCGGCACGCCGCGCGAGGAGTTCTTGAAACTAATCATGGCTTGGGACGGCGCACGAATGCTGGCGCGTAAGTCACCGACGACGTGTGATGTCAAAGTGTTGGATCATGAAGGTTGTCTCGGCTTCGACCGCTACAGCAATCAGCAACTCAAGCAGCTTTTTCCGCAAGTGTTTGGCGCCGAAGACGAAATTACACAATGGTAAATTGCCAAAGCATTGGGTATCAGACTCCTAGGGAGTGCGTCGGTCAATTCCGCGTGCGCTACAGCGAGACCGACCAAATGGGTACGTTCTACAACTCTCGCGCGTTGGAATGGTTCGAATGCGGACGCACCGAGCTACTCCGATCTCTCCGCCTGCCCTATGCCGAGATGGAGAAGCGTGGCGTTTTCCTGCCCGTCATCGAGGCGCATGTGGAGTATTGCGGTCGCGCCCGCTACGATGATCTCTTGCAGATGACGAGCCGCGGTTCGCTCGTCGGCAAGGCACGCCTTCGCGTGGATGTGGATATTGTCCAGAGCAGCGGCGGTGCACCTGTTGCCTGCGGCTACACGATTCATGCGGTGACCGACCCCACCGGAAAACCGATCCGCCCTCCGCCCTGGCTGGCGGAATTGTTCGCTAACGGGGTGAAAGATGAACACCGCCGCTGATCGCCTCTTTCTGAGCGGCAATGACGCCGTGGCGCACGCTGCGAGGGTTGCCCAAGTTTCGCTCGGCACCGGCTACCCCGGCACCCCCTCCACGGAGATTCTTGAAACGTTCTCGGCACTGGGCGGTAAGGCGCAGTGGTCGCCAAACGAAAAGGTCGCCACGGAAGTAGCCCTCGGCGCTGCCTTCGGGAATGCGCGGGCCATCGTCACCATGAAGCACGTGGGCCTGAATGTTGCCGCGGATGTGTTGTTCACCGCAGCGTACACGGGTGTCAGGGGCGCACTCGTGGTGGTGACCGCCGATGATCCGGGCATGTCCTCCAGCCAGAACGAACAGGACAACCGGCGCTATGCGGTTGCGGCCGGTGTGCCCATGCTCGAACCATCCGACGCCCAGGAAGCCTACGATTTTACCCTCGCCGCCATCGAGATTTCCGAACGCTGGCGGATCCCCGTTCTGCTTCGGCTCACCACGCGTGTGTGCCACGCCAAGTCTATTGTGACGCCAAGCCATGTTGTGGCGCCGCCCACCGCGCCGCAGTTCCAAAAGGACATTCGTTCCCTGGTGATGCTTCCCTCCAACGCGCGACCGGCGCACCGGCGATTGCGCAAGAAACTGACCGAGATCGACGCTTGGAACGAGAATTCCACACTCAATCGTGTCATCGAGGGCAACGTCGAATTGGGCATCATAGCGTCCGGCGCGGCCTTTCTGCACGCTCGCGAGGCAGCACCACATGCGAAGTTTTTTAAACTGGGGATGACACATCCATTGCCCATGCATGCCATTCGTCGTTTCGTCGATAGCGTGAGTCGCTGCATCGTGATTGAGGAAGGCGACCCGTATCTCGTTGATGCCATTCGGGCCGCGGGATTGCAGGTGGAGGGCAAGGCGGAGGTATACCGGTTCGGGGAACTGAACGTGCCGCGCGTTCGCCGCATTCTCGCGGGCGACATCACGCCGGAATCTGTATCGCCGCCGGGCAAACCACCGGAGCTCTGCCAGGGTTGCTCCCATCGGCATGTGTTCGAGGCGCTACGGGACCTGAAATGCATTGTGTCCGGCGACATCGGCTGCTACAGCCTCGGCGCGTTGCCACCTTTCGAAGCGATTGACACGCTGGTGTGCATGGGCGCCGGCATTACGGCAGGACTTGGACTGCGCCACGTTCTACCACGTGAGGAAGCGAAGCGTGTGGTCAGCGTCATCGGCGACAGCACATTTGTCCATAGCGGCATCACCGGCTTGGTCGAGATGGTCTATAACCCGCCACCAACAGGGCACGTCGTGGTGATCCTTGACAACAGCACCACCGCGATGACCGGACACCAGGAACACCCCGGTACTGGCCGCACACTCGAGCATCAAGCGACGGGACGGGTTGTGTACGAGGACCTCGCGCGATCCCTGGGCGTCCGCAACGTCCACGTGATCGATCCCTCCGCCGACGCGAAGGGTTTTGCCGCATTGCTCAAGGACAGTCTCGCTGGGGATGAACTCACGGTCATTGTCGCTCGACGGCCCTGCCTGCTCATTGCGGGAAAGGTCAAGGAATACGAGCGTGCCGGAATCCGGCAGACCTGCGACAACGACTGCAAGAAGGATGTTGTGTAATGACCTGCGACGTCACCAATATCGTCATTGCCGGTCTCGGGGGCCAGGGTGTCATCAAAGCTTCCGACATTATCGCCGAGGCTGCGATCCGGGCCGGTTTCGAGGTCAAGAAAAGTGAACTCCACGGCATGAGCCAGCGTGGTGGCTCGGTTTCGAGTGATGTGCGGTTCGGTCCCAGTGTGTTCAGTCCCATGGTGCCGACGGGCGAGGCGGACTTCCTCATCGTGGTGGACCCTGATCAAGTCAGCGTGAATCGCCATCAGCTTCGCAACGGTGGTGTGCTCATTACGCCGTCGGTGATTGACGAGAAGCAGTTGACTGTGAAGAAGAGCCTCAACATTGCCCTGCTCGGCGAATTGAGCCGGCATCTGCCGATTGCCGAGAAGGAATGGCTGGAGGCAATCCGCACCAACCTGTCTCCAAAACTACAGGACGCAAATCTGAAGGCATTCGCGCTCGGTCGGGCCAATCGCGGCTCGGCACTGACCACTGCGATCCCCGCCGTGCGCAGTAAAACCCCGGTTTCCGCAAGCACCGGGCCTCGCCACCGGGCGAGCGAGCCGGACTTCATCCCGATTGAGAATCTGCGGGAAGTGCAATTACAACGCCTCCAGTTTATTGCCCGCCGGGCGTATGAGCGCGTGCCCTTGTACCGTCAGCGCATGGACGGCAGTGGTGTGAAACCCGACGACATCCGTTCGCTCGACGATGTCGCCCGTCTACCATTTACACAAAAAGCCGATTTGCGGGACACGTACCCGTTCGGCTTGTTCGCCAGCCCGCTGCATGAGGTGGTTCGGTTGCACGCGTCGAGCGGGACGACAGGCAAACCAATTGTTGTGGCCTATACACGCGAGGACGTCGCTGTTTGGACCAACGTCATGATGCGGGCCTTCGCGTCCTACGGGCTGCACGAACACGACATCATTCAAAACGCCTACGGATATGGATTGTTCACGGGTGGACTCGGTGCGCATTACGGCGCTGAAGCCCTCGGCGCGACCGTGATCCCAATTTCTGGCGGAAACACCGAACGCCAGATCATGGTGATGAAAGATTTCGGCGTCACCGCCATCTGTTGTACGCCGAGCTACTTCCTACACTTGATCGAGAAAGCGCAGGAGATGGGCGAAGACCTGCACCAACTGTCGGTTCGTGTCGGGGTTTTCGGCGCCGAACCGTGGACGGAAGGAATGCGCCAGCGGATCGAAGCCGAGAGTGGCATCAAAGCCTACGACATCTATGGATTGTCGGAAATCGTGGGTCCCGGCGTCGGGTCGGAATGTGAGCGCCAGTGCGGACTCCATATTTTTGAAGACCACTTCTATCCGGAAATTGTGGATCCAGAAACCGGCAAATCACTGCCCGACGGCGCCGAAGGGGAACTCGTGTTTACGACGTTGAGCAAACTAGCGATGCCGATGATCCGCTACCGGACGCACGACATTACCGCCTTAATGGCGGAGCCGTGCGCTTGCGGTCGTACCATCCGTCGCATCCGTCGCATCAGCCGCCGTTCCGACGATATGCTCATTATTCGTGGCGTGAATGTGTTTCCCTCGCAGATCGAAAGTGCGTTGCTCCGCATCGAACAAACGTTGCCGCACTACCAGATCGTCCTCACGCGCGAGAGCGGCCTGGACCAGATGGAGGTGCATGTCGAGGTCACGCCCCAGGTTTTCAGTGATGAAGTGCGGGCACTCGAAGAACTCCATCGCAAGCTGACCCAGGCGATCGAAACGGTCACCGGCATACACATTCACGTTCGCCTCGTTGCGCCACGGACGCTGCAACGCAGCGAGGGCAAAGCCAAACGCGTCCTGGACAGGCGGAACGAGCCCCCTCGATGAAGCTCCATCAACTCTCACTATTCCTCGAAAACCGTCCCGGCGAGCTTCGCCCACCGATTCAAGCACTGGCGGACGCCGGCATCAATATTCTCACGCTCTCGCTCGCGGACACCGAGCAGTTCGGCATCTTGCGATTGATCGTGCGCGACTGGCAGAAAGCGAAGACCGTCCTGGAGAGAGCCGGTATCGTCGCGAAGGTGACGGAGGTCGTCGCGGTTGAAGTACCCGACCGCCCGGGTGGCCTGGCGGCCCTGCTTGGTATCTTTGACCAGGCCAAACTCAACATCGAGTATATGTACGCCTTCAGCGAGAAGCGTGGCGATAAAGCCTCGATGGTTTTCCGCGTTGCGGACCCCGACACAGCGCTTCGCGCCCTGCAGGCCAGTGGTATCAACGTTGACCTTTGAGCAGCCATCGTGTGCCAGACCACCGAGACGACGGGGCAGGCTCGGCGGAAAAGATTGCAGATCGCGGGGCGGAGAATTATCGTCCCCACGAACAGCGAGGAGGCTTATGTCCAAGATAGCGGTTTATCCCGGCAGTTTTGATCCGATCACCAACGGTCATCTTGACATCGTCCGTCGGGCGTCGCAGATGTTTGACCGGGTGGTTGTCGCGGTCGCCTCCGGTGTCGACAAGAACCCACTGTTTGATATCGATGAGCGCATCGACATGGTGCAGAAGGCGGTCGCGGGACTGCGCAATGTCCGAGTGGACCGAATCGACGGATTGCTGGTCAACTACGTGCGGCGCAAGCGGGCCACCGTGATTGTCCGTGGATTACGCGCGGTGTCGGATTTTGAATTTGAATTCCAGCTTGCCCTCATGAACCGCAAGTTGGATTCGCGAATCGAGACAATTTTCCTCATGACAAAGGACGAGTATACGTTCATCAGTTCGCGGCTGGTCAAGGAAATCAGCCAATTGGGCGGCGACGTGAGCGATTTTGTTCCTCGCGGGGTCAAGCGCACATTGGCCCATAAGTTCGGCGCCGCGCGGTTACGATGAGGCCTGTATGGAATCGATTGAACAATTCTTTCAACGGGACCAGTACGCGAAGCATTGCGGCATTGAGTTGGTATCCGTTTCCCCGGGACGTGCCGTGGCGAAGATGCGACTTCAACCATGGCATCTGAACGCGGTGGGCAGCGCACAAGGCGGAGCCATCTTTACTCTGGCCGACTTTGCGTTTGCGGCCGCGTCCAACGCGCATGGGAATGTGGCGGTAGGAATTAATGTCAGCATCACCTATCTCAAGGGAGTACAGTCGGGGGTCTTGACGGCCGAAGCGCGGGAGGTGGCGCTGAATCCCAAGCTCGGAAGTTACACGGTTGACATCCGGGACGAGACGAGCGCGCTCATTGCCGTCTTCCAAGGGCTGGTCTATCGCAAGAGTGAAAGTCTTGAGTCGGTGGTGCAGCGCGGTAGTTGACGAAGCAGTGTGATCTCGTTTGATCAAGAAACTGGTCCTTGCTGAATTTCTTCAGGGTAGCATCGCGTTGAGAACCATCCCATCCCTTGCCAGCGAATGCTGGACTACATCACCGGCGATGACAACGGTGACCTGCGCCTTGCACAACCATCCTTCAGTTTTTGCTCGACAAGATCATCACAGAATAGTCTTGCAGCCTTAATGCTTACAGGCGTATAAGACGATCGATCACCCCGCTTGTAGGGTCGCCTCTCGACCCCAACGAACCCGTCTGCTCGAGGCTAGGAGTTCTGCAGCAAAGCCGAATGCGAGGCACCGCGATGGAGATCTTCCGATCTCAAGAATGGCTTACCCACCCTTGCAGATGTCACGTCTGCGGAGTTCTATTGCCGGTCGAAGCACTGCTGGGCTGGGCTACATCCGCTAAACCTTTCACGGCTTCGTCTCTCGCCGTAATTGCCAACGAAGGAACTGCACACTCTTGCATTGAACCAGGACGGGACGGTCTGGGTGTGGAGATACAATTACCAGGGTCCGTTGGGCGATGGAACGCGCATGGAGCGCAAAACTTCAGGTGAGTGCTCCTCCGAATAAATGGTCCGCGATAGTCAGGTGGCCCAAGTCCCATGGGAAATCTCGCTTGAAGGCTCGAACATGGTGTGAATGGCAACTGATTAAGGGCGAAGCGACATCATCGGACCGGATTGAGAAACCATGAACCCACTGGTTGATTCCGTACTAATCGTCTTGTACGTGGGCGTCATGTTGGTCGTCGGGTATTGGTGCATGAAGCGGACCAAGAACGTCGGCGACTTCTTCCTCGGTGGGCGCACGCTTGGACCTTGGATGAGCGCATTCGCCTATGGGACCACCTATTTTTCCGCAGTGTTGTTCATCGGCTATGCGGGCCGCCTCGGCTGGGGTTTCGGCATCCAGACGATGTGGATTGTGGTCGGCAACACGCTCATCGGCACGCTGCTGGCCTGGTTGGTCCTCGCCGGACGCACTCGTGAAATGACCGCCCGTCTCAATGCGCTCACCATGCCCGAATTCCTCCGGGCACGGTACGACAGCATGCCATTGCAGATCATCGCAGCGCTTGTGGTCTTCGTCTTTCTCGTGCCCTATTCGGCTTCAGTTTACATGGGGCTAAGTTATCTTTTCCAGAGAACGCTCGGGCTGCAATACAATCAGGCGCTTATCTTTCTCGCTGCATTGACGGGCGTTTATCTTGTGATGGGCGGCTACTTCGCCGTCGCGGTGAGCGATTTTATCCGGGGAATTGTCGAGTTTCTGGGCGTCGTGACGTTGGTGCTCTTGCTGACGGCGATGAAGGGCGGACTGGGTGCGACCTTTGGCGCATTGTTGAATCCGAAATACATGCCAGCCCTGAGCGCGCCGCCACCGTCCACGGGACCTCCCTTCCCCGGCTGGGTGACGTTGGTGTCGCTGGTACTCATCACCAGCTTCGGCCCGTGGGCAATGCCACAGATGGTGCAGAAGTTTTATTCCATTCGCAGCAAAGCCGACGTGAAACGCGCGATGATCATCGCCACGATCTTTGCGCTATTCATGTCCTTCGGCGCTTACTACAGTGGGGCTTTGACGCATTTGTTCTTCGTCAACCCCGAGACTGACCTGGCTTCCATCACGGACACGGTAACGAAGAAACCCAACCTCGATCTGCTCATGCCGTTTTTTATCACCGCCTATGTACCTCAATGGCTGGTACTGGTGATTCTGTTGATGGTCTTTTCGGCGTCGATGTCGAGCCTTTCGTCGTTGGTGCTGGTGAGTAGTTCGGCCATCGCCATCGATATCTACGGTGTCTCCGGTAGACGCGACCAGAAGCAACGGCAAACCATGCTGTTGATGCGCGTGTTCTGCGCCGTGTTCGTGGCCCTGTCGCTCCTCATTGCGGTGAGCAAGGTGGACGTGATCGTGAATCTGATGGTGATTGCCTGGGGCGCGTTGAGCGCCGCGTTCCTCGCTCCGTACCTGTACGGCCTCTTTTGGCGGAGGGCGACCAAGGCCGGTGCCTATGCCGGCATGCTTTCCGGAGTTGGTACGGCGGTCGGCCTGTTCTGCTTCTGGAGCAAGCCCCACATTCCCGTCGCAGGCGCAATCGCGATGCTTGTGCCACTGCTGGTGATGCCGGTCGTCAGCTTTCTGACCTCGCCGCCCAACGAGGCCCATCTGGCGAAGTGTTTCCCCGTCGCGATGGGGACCCAATCAACCACCTCGAAACCCTGAACCCAAGTTTCAACCCAACAGAATGAGAGGCTGTCATAAAAACCAAAATACTCCTGTCTGCGGTGGCTTTGCTGGCGTTCGCTTTTATCGTGACCGCTATCCAGGCCCAAACAACGGCCACAGCAAATGCGCCAGACGCTTCCAGCGCGGGACAGGCGGCAGCAAAGCCCTGCACGTTTGATGAGTACGTCAAACAGATCAAGCATCCCGTGGACTGGCTTAGTTGGGGGGGCGATTTCCGGGTGCGCGATGAGTACTTCAACAATGCGCTGAGTCTGACTACTGATCCTCACCTGAGCTCACTGTTTGCTCCCGTGCACGAACAGGACTATTTTCGCTACCGGGGCCGTATTTGGGCCAGTTTTTTGCCGACAGACGGCCTAAGTTTGAACGTCCGCCTGGCCGCTGAACCGCGGGAGTTCATGAAACCCGCGACCATGGACACGTTCTATGAGCACTCGGGCATGCAGTGGCGCTACGGGATTATTGACAACCTTAACGTGCAATGGAAGAGACCGTTGGATCTACCTGCCACGTTGACGGCTGGTCGCCAAGATGTTTTCCTGGGTGACGGCTGGTTGGTGGGAGATGGCACGCCCGAAGATGGGTCCTTCACATTTTTTCTTGATTCCGCCCGCTTGACCTACGATCTCAATGATCAGCACACCACCATCGATGCCATCGGCATTGTCCAGTACGCCCGGCCGGATGCCTGGCTGCCCACCCTCGGATCTTCCGGTTCTACGCCCGGCGACCCGGAAGGTCTCCTCTTGACCGATCAAAACGAAAAGGGGGCAATCCTGTGGATTGCCAACAAGAGCCTGGCAGCGGCCAACCTGGACGGCTACTTCATTTACAAACACGATAACCGCCTCAACAATCCGCCGCCGGCCAGCTTCGGAGATAATGCCGATATCTATACTGTCGGTGGCCGCGTCTCGGGGTTGTTGGAAGACCACTGGAAGTATTCGCTCGAAGGCGCCTATCAGTTCGGTAAGAAACAGGATCCGGAACTCAACCAAGGGGGCAATAATCCCGTGCTCGCCCCATCCGCCGAGACCACGGGCGACCGCAACATCAACGCCTTTGGTGTGAACAGCAAGTTCAGCTATCTTTTCAAGGATCAATGGAACAACCAGTTGAGTTTGTCCTTCGAGTTTCTCTCCGGGGATGATCCGAAGTCAAAGGATGACGAGATGTTTGACGTGTTGTGGGGCCGGTGGCCGCAGTGGAGCGAGATGTACAACATCTACAGCTACGTGCCGGAAACGCGGGTGGGTCAAACCGCCAATCTCTACCGCTTCGGCCCAACCTGGAACTTGAATCCCGTTAAAGACATGGATTTCAGCCTCACCTATTACGCTTTGTTTGCTGACCAGGACGTGCCCACACGGCCGTTAAACCAAGCCTTCGGCCTCCCGGCGACAGACACGCCGTTCTCCAACGACGGCAACTTTCGCGGCCATTACATCCAGGCTGTCCTCAAATACAAGTTCACCAAGAACCTGAGCGGCCACCTCTGGAGCGAATTCCTCTTGCCGGGCGACTACTACGTCAGCCGGGACATGATGGATTTCGTTCGCGCGGAACTGATGTTCAGCTTCTAGAGCCACTCCAACATTATGATATTCTGGGATCAGAAAACCGAAACCATCGAACGCTCCGCCCTGGAGGCGCTTCAACTGAAACGTCTCCAGGCGACCGTGCGCCGCGTGGCTCGCAAAGTGGCGCGGTATCAGCAGAAATTCGCTGACTGCGGCGCCAAGCCGCGCGATATCCGATCGCTGGCCGACGTTCGACGGCTGCCGTTCACCACCAAAGCCGACCTGCTGGACACCTATCCTGCCGGTCTGCTGGCCGTCGCGCCCGACGAGGTGTTGCGGTTGCACACGTCCAGCGGCACCACCGGCAAGCCGAAGGCACTGTTCTTCTCCGCCAAGGACGTGGACAATGCCGCCGAATTGATCGCCCGCTGTCTGGTCATGACCGGCGTGACCCGGCGCGATGTATTCCAGAATATGATGACCTACGGGTTGTTCACCGGCGCGCTGGTCATGCATTATGGAGCGGAAAAAGTCGGGTGTCTGGTGATCCCCGCCGGTCCAGGCAACTCCGAGAAGCAACTATTACTGATGCAGGATTTCCGGACCACCGTCATCCACGTCACGCCGAGCTACGCGCTTTACCTCGCCGACTTCCTGGAAAAGAAGGGCGTGGATCCGCGCCGGGACCTGGCGTTGCGCAGGGCGTTTGTCGGCGCGGAACCGTACACGGAGGAAACACGGCGCAAGATCGAACAGGCATTGGGGATCGAGGTGTACAATTCGTATGGCCTGTCGGAGATGAACGGCCCCGGAGTCGCCTGTGAATGCGAACACAAGTGCGGCATGCATTTATGGGAGGACAATTACCTGCTCGAGATCGTAGATCCGCAAACCGGCGAACCGCTGCCGGAGGGACAAACCGGTGAGTTGGTCCTGACGACGCTGCGCCGCGAAGCCATGCCGTTATTGCGTTACCGCTCGCGCGACATCACGTCGATCATACCCGGCCCATGCCCGTGCGGCCGCACGCACCGGCGCCTGCATCGCATCACCGGCCGTGCCGACGACATGCTGGTCGTGCGTGGCGTGAACATCTACCCGCAGCAGATTGAACAGGTGTTGATGACGCTGCCCAGCGTGGGCCGGAACTACCAGATTGTGCTGGAAGGGCTCGACGAAATGACGATCAACGTCGAACTGGCCGAAGCCGGGTTCGATGGTCACGTCGAGCACCTGACGCGGCTGCAATCGGAGATTGCCGACCGGCTGCGGGCGGAAATCCTGACAAAACCCAAAGTGCATCTCGTGCCGCCCGGCACCTTGCCGGTCAGCGAAGGCAAGGCCAAGCGAGTGATTGACACTCGATCGCTGTAACCGCCAAAGAATAGAAGGGAGTGAGACTATGAGCGCTGTTAATCTGATCACCGTGTTCGCCGAGAACCAACTAGGCCAGATGGCGCGCATCACCAAGGTGCTGGCCGCCGCGGACATCAACATCCGCTGGGTCACTATCGCCACCAACGAGAGTGTGGGAGTCATCAAGTTCCTGGTGGACAAGTGCGACCTCGCCTGCCAAAGCCTGCATCAACAGGGATGGACGGTGTCGCTCGTGGAAGTGTTGGCCATCGAGGTGGAAGATAAACCGGGTGGGCTTCACGTCGTCGCTGATTGTCTCGCTGGGAACAAGATCAACGTCGAGAACTCTTCGGGTTTCGTCTCCAACAACCGCGCGGTGCTGCTCATCGAGGTCCAGGATGTTGCCAAGGCCCGGCAGATTCTGGCCAAACAACCCTTGCGTTTGCTGTCGCAGGAGGAAATATTGACGCTATAGACGTTGCTGCGCCGATTTTTGCTTTTTCAAACGGTCAAAAAAGGGCTACAATCTGGATTACAATGATGGGAGTGAGCGATTCGGAGCGGGTACCATGGAGTGGTGACGGCAGCGCACTGGAAATCGCCAATGAATGCATGCTCTCCCGCGCATTAGGATGTCGGCGAGAAGTTTAGTTCCGCCAAACCGCCCGTCAGTTTCAGGTCGGCGATGAAAAACCCTCGTGCTTTCAGGAAGAACGGCGCCGTAGACAGACCAGCCCCGCAAGTCCCATGGCCGCAAGGAACAACGTGGACGGTTCTGGAATAAACTGGACCGTGATGTCAGTCAGGTTATAGTTCACGGTGTAATCTGGAGTGACCGACCCGAATATGCCCGAAACGGCAGATGCCGTTGCCACCGTGTACACATTGCCCACCGCGCCGCCCGAGAGTGAAAGGATGCTGTTGGGGTTCAACGTTAAGTTGCTGGTCACGGCCAACAGATCATTCTGACCCGCAAGGAGACCGAGTTCGATGGAGAGGGTGCTATTGCTGCCAAGGGTAACGCTTCCTCCAACATTGAGCGTCCCAAAACCGAAGCCGGGCGCTAGGACACTGCCCGACAGGCCGCTGATCGAGCCGAGGAGCGAGCCGTTGCCCTCAAATGTGCCAAGATTAGCAAAAACGCGGGCCATGTTGGTGCGAAGAGAATTCCCACTCTGATCGAGGTCCAGCGCCAACATGGTTCCACCGTTCATAAACACCGTACCCATATTCGTGACCGTAGGCCCGTTCACCCAAGAGTTGGTTGTGCGCCGAATTTCGAATGTGGCGTTGCTATTCACCTCGATGTAACCGGTCGCAGTATTCTGGAAACCGCCCCGGCTGAAGGCATCCCGCGAATCAACGCGGAATGTGCCAGCCTGGACAAAAATCGAGCCGCTGTTGATAACCGAAACATTTCTACTGCTGAAATTACCGATAAACGCCCCCGTGCCCGTGCCATTCATCACCACTGTGCCCAGCGCGTCGTTGGTGAATGCCGCTGTTTGGGCGTAGTTGATCGACACGAGTTGGTTGCCATTGGGGTTAAAGAGAATGGTGCCCTGATTGGAAATGCCGTTGGTTGTCCCGCCCAGAGTGTTGGCAAACGTGCTAAAGCCACTGCTGGCCGAGGCATTGGAAAGTATAAGTGTGCCTGCCTGTCCGCCCGCGCGTAGGTTGAAATTGAGCTGACCGGAAGCGAACGTCGTACCGAAACCACCGAAACTTGCGTTCGTGACGACAACCAGTGTCCCGTTCTGGCCGATTTGGAAACCATTGCTCAAAACCATGTAGACGCCAGGGGCTTGCTGAATAGTAACCGACGCGCTGCCAAGGCCATTGGATACAACGAGGAGATTAATCTTGTTGGTGGTACCGATTGCGCTCGACCCGCCCATGTTCGTAATCAGTTCGGAGGAGGAGAGCCCGTTGGTGATGCGTACGGTATCCGTCAAGCCCGGCGGAAAACTCCCGGCCCAATTGCCACTGCTGTTCCAGTCGAATGTGCCACCGGTCGTTGTCGTCCACGATGAATCCGCGAACGCCCTGTGGGCAGACGTGAAGATGAGAAGGGTGGACGCTACAAGAACAGTAAGCTTAACTCGCATAGCAATTCTCCCGATTAGTTACTTCTTTCCCGATGACTATCGGCGCTCGAACGCCGAAACCTATACTCTCGCTATTGAATCTTATAGCATAAAGCGTTTTAACAAGTCAACGGCATTCCATATACATTTTGTACGCTTCTCTATACATTTTCTCCACCCTTGTCTGGCTTTCGTCACCAGTTACACCCTACCATGGCCAATCAATGCCGATGATAAAAGAAGCGAAGAAGCTCCCCATTGTTGTGCCGCTGGCGAATTGATAGTAGAGTTGTTTCGTGGCTCGGGGCCGTACATTTTCTGCGTATTTCCCAATGAATTCTATGATATGCATGCTCATTCTCACAACTGCACTCACAAGAGAATGTCCCAGTCTGATGCGGATTGTCATCGTTTGCCACAGAGACGGATTGCCGAGAGTTCATCACTGGCTGAATTGACATGCTCCGCACCTCGAATTTTCAGTTGGCGGACAAAGTATTGGCAAATTCCGCGGTTTTACGAATACAGCAAGAGGTGATGGCCGAAATTGTTAATTATCTGGCCCCGCTTGGGTGCAGCAATTTCTTGATGTACGGCACCCATTCTGCTATTTCTTATGAGGCGCAGTGAGTAGCTTCTTATTAAGCTTAATCGAAACGCAGGAACACATAAGGACGGTTCCATGAAGATAATTAAGTGGTCACTTTCTATTGCCCTGATGGTAACTTTCCTTGCCACTCTAGTAAAAGGCTTAACGATTGACGGCACTGCGGACGCGGACTATGGATCAGCCATCGTCAGTCAGCAACTCGGCACGTCAACCTATAAGAATACCGAGACAAACTTCGACGCGGCCAATGGCTCCGAGCTTGATGCGGCCTATGGATTCGTTTCCAACGGCGTTTTATATCTGGTCCTCGCGGGAAACGTGGATTCGGGTGGGGTTGACGCAAGCGGTAATGTGTACGACAAGCTCAACATCTTTTTCATGACAGGGCCCGGCGGAGATCACACGCTTGGGACCAATTACAGTATCGCCGCTGATTTCGGCGGCATCAACAATCTAGGAGTCAACGGAGGCAGCCAGCAGAACGGCGACCCCGGGTTGACGTTCGATACCGGTTTCGCGGCGAATTATTGGATCGGCGTGGCCATTGGCCCTGCCGTCCCAAGCCCGAAGTTTAACGTGAACTACGAACAGATCTGCGCCTTTTGTCCGGGTGCCTTCCTGGGCGCGACCAGCAACGCCCCGCCGGGCGACGTCGTGTCGAATGCTACATTTGGCATTCGAGCCGCCCTCAATAATAGCAATACCAATGGTGTCCAAATGGACCTTTCCGGTTGTGAAGTGAATGGAGCGCCTTTCAACCCACAAAACGTCAGGACAGGTGTTGAATTGGCCATCCCGCTTTCGGCGCTGGGCAGTCCGACCGGACAGGTTTCCATCTGTGCTTTTATCACGGACGAACAATATGCCAGTATGTATAATCAGGTCCTCCCTCCCATCAATGGTGGTACGCTGGAGTGTCAAAGCAGTTTCGGCGATGCTAGTGCGGTCGACTTCAGTGCGCTCCCCGGGCAGCATTTTTTCACACTGACGGTCCCTCCGTGCAACGCCTTCTTGCTAAGTCCTGCCGGCGCTTCCTTCGGTAGCAGCGGTGGCGCGAGCAATGTGATGGTGGCCGATTCGGGTGCCTGCTCTTGGACCGCGACCAGCGGTGTCTCGTGGGTCACGATTACCGGAGGCGGGAGCGGAGTGGGCAATGGCACCATCAGCTACTCCGTCAGCTCAAATACATCAATCAATGCAAGGACGGGAAATATCACCATCGCCGGGCAAATCGTGACGCAGAGCGTCACCGTTACCCAAAGCGGCATCGTTTTGCCTCCGTTGGGTAGCATCATCGTCGATGGCACGGTGGACCCGGGCTACGGGTGTCCGGTTGCCGTGCAGTTGCTCTCCACGTCGTACGGCAAGAACACCAGCACGAACTTCATCAATGCTACCGGCTCCGAACTCGATGCGGCGTATGGGCTCGTTAAGGATAATGTGTTGTTCCTCTTGCTGGCGGGAAATATCCAAGCGGCCTCCCCCGGCAATCGGGTGCACATTTTCTTTATGACCGGTCCCGGCGGGCTAAACACTCTCACCAATGTTAATCCCAATGTTGATGTTGTCGCCTCTGGAGCTACCAGTAGATCGGTGCTGAGTTGGATGGGTCCCACGAATAGTCCCCCCGGCGCTGGTCTGACATTTGATCCCGGCTTTGCGCCCAATTACTGGATGGATGTGAATTGCGTGTCGACCCAGAGCTACTATAGTTATGCGCAGTTGTGGCCCGGTGGCACCAACGCCAGCGGTATCGCCACCAACGGTTATTTCCTGGGCAGGACCAGCTCCACCAATGGCACCCTCGTCGGCGGCACGAATCCGTTCCTCATTCAGGCCACCCTCAACAACAGCAATACGAATGGTGTCGACCTCGGCAACAACCACGGTGGATGTTACACCAATGCGCAAGGTGTGGCCGGAGGCAATGCCGCCCAGGCGCTGACCGTCACCAACGGCATTGAAATCGCCATCCCGCTTGCCGCTCTCGGCAGTCCGACGGGTACGATTGCCATCTGCGCTTTCATCGCCAACCCTACCGGGCTGCAGTTGTCGAACCAGATCCTTGGCCCCTTCGGCACCAACGATCCGACCTTCTGTATGATGGGCCCGGGCCGGACCACCAACACCCCTTACGTCGTCCTCAGTAACTACCCCGGCCAACATTATTTCTATGTCGGCCCGGAGATGCGCGTTACCAGCGTCGGGGTTTCCAATAACAACGTCAACGTCAGCTATTTGACAGAAAACAATACAAACCTGCTCTACCGGGTGGAGCGCACGACGGGTAACTACTCGACCAACTCGGTTTGGATTCCACTCTCGGGCTTCACCCCCGGCACCGGCGGGATCATCACTCAAACCGACACACTCGGGGGCACGAACAAGCCCGATGCACTCTATCGCGTCCGTCAGTCTCCGAATTGCCAGTGAGTTCGTGCATTTAGAGTTCGCTCTAACGCCGTAGCGGGACAGCCCCCGAAGGGATTCCGGGCAAGCCCGGCCATCTGCGTCTAACTTGCTGGACAGGCACAAGGTATCTTTTAGAATGTCTCCGTGTTGACGCGCGCTCCCAGGAAAGGCACTCTTATGAAACTCATCTGCATCGCACTCACTCTCGCATCGTGGACAGCCATCGCGGCGGATCTGCCACGTTCGGTTTTCGACCCGATGTCCTACGGAGCGAAGGGCGATGGAATCGCCAACGACGGCGCGGCCATTCAAAAAGCCATTGACGCCTGTACCCAGGCGGGTGGCGGCATGGTCTATCTTCCGCCGGGCAACTTTCTGACGGGAACGATTGTCCTCAAGAGCAACGTGACCTTCCACCTTTCTGCGGGCGCCACGTTGTGGGGCAGCCGCCATATCGAGGACTACAAACCACACCACCTGATTTACGCGGAGGACGCCGACAACATCGCGATTGAAGGCGATGGCACCATCAACGGTAACGGCAGCGCCTTTTGGGGGCACGAGTTCAAACCGATCGAGACCCGCCCCAGCCCGTTGATCGACCTCGTCGGCTGCCGCAACGTGCATATCCGCGATGTCCGCATTCGCAACACCCCCGGCTGGGGCATTCGCCCCTGGAACTGCGATGGCGTCTACATCCGCGGCATTTCCATGATCAGTGACATGGACAGCCCGAACACGGACGGCATCGACCCGGATGCGAGCCGCAACGTCTTCATCGCGGATTCGTATATCGAAACCGGCGACGACGCGATCTGCCTCAAGACGGACAAGCGCCCCGGGGCCGCGACCGCCCAGCCCTGCGAAAATGTCACGGTGTCCAATTGCATCCTGATCAGCGACGATTCGGCGATCAAGCTCGGCACGGCCAGTTGGGGTGATTTCCGGGATTGCACGTTCGCCAACTGCGTCATCACCGGGACGCGCTACGGCATCGCGATGTACATCAAGGACGGCGGCCTCGTCGAAGGCATCCGCTTCGCGAACATGACCATCGATACGTCCGTCGCGTTTGAAAATGCGCGAACGGGCCGCACGCGCACGCGGTCGGAGTATCCCATCTTCCTCGACCTCGAACAGCGCGGCGACGGCTCCGCCCTGGGCCGCATCCGCGACGTGAGTTTCAGCGACATCAGCATTCGCGGCAAAGGCCGGGTGCTGGTCGCCAGCGTGCCCGAACGACCGCTGGAGAACCTCAGCTTCCACAACATCCTCATGCGCGTCACTGGTTTTGAGGACGTCGCCAAGGAGCACAAACCGCGCGGGGTCGGCAAGATTCGCGCCACCACGCCGGAGACGGATTATGGTCCCGTGCCGGCGGCATTGATTTTCGCCAACATCCGCGGTCTCGACCTGCGCGACGTGCGCGTCATCTGGGACACCCAGGGGGCCCCGCAGGATCGCCATGCCATCTACGCCGGGCGCGTCGAGGATCTTTCCCTCAACGGTTTCAGCGGCGGCCCGGCGGGAACCAAGCTGGCGGCCATCGGCCTCGAGAAAACCAAACGCGTCTTCATCACCGCAGTGCGGCCCGACGCCGGCACGGCAGTCCTCCTGGGTGTGACCGGCGTACTCAACGCCGATCTGGTTCTCACGGGCAATGATTTGCCCGACGGAACCAAGGCCGCCGTAACCGGCGCTTCCTACGTCCACCTGCCGTAGTGATTCAACACAGTTCATTGGATAAGTAGGACGCGACCAGCCGTGGGAGCCCTCCATATATACGGTGCAACCCCACGGCACGCCCCGACGTAGTTTTCGACTCCCTCCGTGACTTCGTTTTCCGAAAACGAACCCGCTTTCAGCCGGAAACGACCCTCCAGACCCCCGAAAATGGGTTCGTTTTTCCAGAACGAACCCATTTGCAAAGGGGATTATATACTTGACTCAAAATAAGACAAGTGTAAACTCTTGCAAATGGGTGCTAAATGGGCACCTGTAACGAGTTCGATAGGCGGGCATTTGTCGATTTTGCGACGGTGTTAAAGAGCCGGTTATTTATGGCCTTGTCTGTATACGCCGACGAGTCTGGGACGCACGACAAAACTGGAACACAACCAGGTTCACAGACTCTGTGCATCGCGGGGTATCTAGCAACTACGGATCAATGGGCAACACTTTACGACAAGTGGCAGCCAGCACTGAAGCCGTTTGGGATTTCCAAGTTGCACATGCGCGAGATTTACGATTGGCCGAAGGAAGATCAGAGCAAAATCGTTCGCACATTGGCTTCACTAGTACGGGAGCATACGCTCTTTGGAGTCGTTGCCGCAATCAGCGTAAAAGATTACGACAAACTATTCCCGGCGGATGCCAAGAACCTGCTTCCCCACCCATACTACGTAGCGTTTCTCCCGTTTATCAGCCTTGTTTTAGAGGGAGTGCGCGAGAGGAGGGTTCCGCACGAGAGAATCAGTTTTGTTCTCGGACACAGCACGGAGTTCAGCAACTTCGCCAAAAAACTATTCTACTTGGTTAAGGAACGGGAAGACAAAGAACACTGGCTTGGTGATGTTGGGTTTGGCAGCCCTGACGAGCATATTGAATTACAGGTAGCCGACCTGTTGGTGCAAACCACCAGAAGAAAATCGTACTACATGCTGCAAGAGTTTACAGCGAAACGCCGTCCGAAAACCAACGCGCAAGACAGGGCTTTCGGGCTTGGGAAGCATGTTCTGCTAACACTGGACGACGCGGCTGGTCTGCAAAAGAAAATTAAGGCCGTAGAAACACTAGGGCTGGAATGGAAGTGGTGAACCTATGACTACAGAATCGACTGAGGCAGAAAAATTCATCAAGTTCACGCGCAAGGTAGTCTCTGTGCCCAAGGCTGAGATCGACAAGCGTGAGCGCGAGTACCAGCGCTCACGTAAACGCAAGAAACAGGCGGCCCGGTGAAAGCGTCCCGCATCACCAAACGACGCGCTAATGGGAATCAGGACGAGTTTTATAAGCGTCTGATGATAGCAGTGTGGCGACGTGTGCGGCCAGATTATCTGAAACGGGCCCGGTCTTCGGCTTCCCACCGAAAGCAAATTCTAGCGCAAGTTGCGCAGGCAGACAGGCAAGTGGCCCGATATTTGAAGCGCTTTTCTGACACAGACTCCCAAGCCGCAGCATCAAGGCATTCCTAATGCGCGGGTCTTTCGGACATAATTCGGCGATGATCGCCGCTTGGACGCGGGCAACGCCGGTAAGCATATCGGCGAGATGTTGCTCGTTGATTTGCATTGAGTCTCCTCTTGTGGTTGGGGTTTTGGGTTCAATTAGCGTTGACCTGAATCCTGCCACAGGAGGAGCTTTTCACGAAGTCGAAAGTCAGGAGACACTATGCTGGCAACGGACTCCAACCCATTCCACCAAAAGGCTTCCGCTTCATTTGGCGCTTCGCCTCTTTCGTTTGCCCCGTCCCTGTCGTCGGAAGCTCATGGCTACCGGCTTCGCTGATGAGCTTGACGTATTTGAGACGCTTCCCAATGACACCGACAATGCCAATCAGGAACCGGCCCGCGTCGGTGTTCTTGCGCTCGTTGAATCGAAATGCTTGTTCGTCAAGGTATCGGAACAAATGAAAAGGCTCAACCGAGACATAAGTCCCGCGAATCGTGCGCTTGAGCAACGACCAAAAATTCTCCATGCCGTTTGTATGCACCCGGTCTTTGACGTAGCAGACCGCGTGATTGATGGATTCATGGGCGAAGTGGGAATTGAGCTTCTCGTAGGAGGCCAGTTGGTCGGTATAGACCGCCGAACCGGGTTCAACGTGCTTGTGTACTTCGGCAGAGAGCGTTCCCCTGCGAGCGGTAGGCACGGCCTTGGCAATCACGCGGCCTTTGCGTTCGAGCAATCCCATGACAATAGCCTTGCCGCCAACCCCACGACCGCGAGGGCGATTCTTTCGTTGCTCGCTGTTCATCTTGGCGGAAGTACCGCCCACGTAGGTTTCGTCAACCTCGACTTCACCGGAGAGCTTGCCAACGGAATTGTCCGCCAGCGCCATGCGAATCCGATGGAGCATGAACCACGCGGTCTTTTGAGTGACGCCAAGAGCGCGACCAAGCTCACAAGAGGAAATGCCGTTCTTGGCATTGCAGATCATCCAGAAAGCGGGAAGCCACTTGTCCAGACCGAGAGGGCTTTCCTCAAAGATGGTCCCGACCTTGACCGAGAATTGCTTCTGGCAACTACGGCAGCGGAACAACTGGCGAGGCTCCATGTAAACCGTGTCAGAAGCGTTACAGCGAGGGCAAGTGCAAACGCCATTGGGCCAGCGAATAGCCGACATGAATTGAATGGCCGTCTCAGTGTCCGCAAAGTATTTGACGGCCTCTGTGAGTGTCTCAGGGAAAATGGGTTTCTCTTTCATGGGTTAAATCTAGCAGGAGAACCGTTTTGAGTCAAGTATATAATCCCCTTTGCAAACGCCGTTGCAAACGGCATAAGTTTCTATAAATAAAGCTGATACACCGAAAATGTCAGAGGAAATAAAATGGGTTCGTTTCGCAGAAACGCATGTTTTTCGCAGCCCCCTTCCCCTTAGGAGCGCGGGCGTCCCGCCCGTGTTCTTCTCTTTTCGCATCGTATTGTTCATTATATTTGTAAAGCACGCGCCGACAGTACACATCCCGGAGCGGGATGTCCAGTAAAATTATTAATTTGCGATAAATAGTCAGCTTCACGCTTGCCGGTGTTGATGGGCTTCTATGAAGCGCGCTCTTCCAGTCCGTCCTCGCCCGTTCCTCAATTTGTCACCCTGAGCGGAGCCAACCGTGCGCAGCGAGCTGGAAGCCCTTCTGCCAAGGCCGTTGCCTTGACTATGTGGAACCCGTACGCTAGGTGCCTTGCCGAAGGAAGGAGAGCATCCGATGGACATTTCGTTCGATTGCGGCACTTGCGGAAGGCATCTCGTTGTTGATGAAGCGGGAGCAGGAAGCTGAACGAGCGGTCGAACATCATCGTGATGATGGACGAGGCGCATCGGACGCAGGAAGGCGATCTCAGGCGGAAGATGCGCGAGACGTTGCCGAAAGCGTTTCTGTTTGGTTTGGCCGGCAGACCGATCAATCGGGCTGGCCGGAACACCTTCTGGGCCTTTGGCGCTGACGAGGATGAGAAGGGTTACATGAGCCGGTATTCCTTCCAAGAATCCATTCGTGACAAAGCGACGTTGCCGCTGCATTTTGAGGCGCCGGAGATCAAGCTGAAGATCGACAAGGCGCCGATTGACGAAGCTTATCGGGAGACCACCAACGCGTAAGGGATCGAGAAATCGCCCCGACTTCGCTATCGTGCCAGATGGCAGCGTGGGGTTGTATTCCTACGACGAGTTCGATGATGAAGGGGCTGAGTTAGGACCAGAACAGATTGTCATTGTCGAATTGAAGTCACCGTATGTTCCGGTCGGTCGTGAACAAAAGGAGCCGTGTTACAAGTACGTGCGTGAACTCGCCAATCCCAAAGCATTACGTACACCCCGCCGCCTACGCCATCGGTTTGAAACGAGTATCACAGACATCCTCGTCGTTTCAGACCAGAAAGAGCAATCCCACACAAGTCGTTGGACTCATTCGAGATGAAATTGGAGGCGGGTGTGAGAATCGGACCGCTCATGCTCGTTTTCAACGCCATTTCTACCTGAATTGCTGAGCAACTTCAACTAATTTCGCTATACTCGACGTAACTCGTTTTAACTCTCTTACTGAAGATTTCACTGAAGGTTTTGTTGGTGCGGTACGTGGCCGCGGAGTGGCGCGATGTGTTGGGCCGAAGGGGTCGTGACCAAGTCGGCGGAATGCTGTTAAGTTCCATGTATTGAAAGCTGAGCTGTTCAAGATCGTGTATCTACCGTGTCTCCGCTGCGGAACACTCTCAGTGGGATTCTTTGCCCCGAAAAAGGCCCGTGAGTTTGTCGCTTCGGATTTACTCTGCGGTGGGTGGGATTGTGAGGCGAGGCACTACCTGAAAATGTGGCGCGACTTGGATGGTTGGCGGTTCATCTATGTCAGGGACACTCGTCGCTATCCTGCCGAAACCTACGAAGACGAACCGCCGCCCGGCCTCGTAACGAGCTTCGGCGACAGCCACAGCGATCTTTCCGAAGATGGGGACTCCAATCAATACGGCCCCATCCGAATTCTTCGGCGTAAGAAGTATTTTACACGTGATGAGATTCAGAAGATTCATCAATTGAGCCATGGGAAGTGCAGCTTGTGTGGAAAGCGCTGGAAGCTACCTGAACGCGGAAAGGACGGATGGCACATTGATCACATGGTTCCCCACTCCGGCGGTGGCGGCGACACCGAAGAAATCCAGAACTTCCGCGTTGCGTGTGCTCGGTGCAATCTGAAGAAAGGTCGTGGGTACACAAGACGAATTGTTCTGGCACACCTCATACGGCTTTTGGGGTAAATTGGCGTCCTCGATCATAGAGTGTGATTGCCGCGTCCATCCTGGGCTTCATTGACCGTAATGCCGGTGACCCAAGCGTGACCGTCATCTGCCTGTAAGACGTAACGGTCGGGCAATTCCCTCACCCAATCCACGGCAAGTTTGTGAAACGCCAACGCCACTTCCCGTAGCTGTTTCCCGGTTATGTGAATCTGGTGCGTGTCCAGGACTACGTATAGCGTGTCGTGATCGTTTCCGGACTCGAATCGAACAAAGGCAAGGCGGCGGTACGGGAACACGTAGAGATTCCCATCAGCCAACTCCACGCGCAGAGCCTGCGCCTGATAGTCTTTGTTCCAGCAAGGATGACTCGGACGATTCTGGTCGTAGCCGGGTTTCGTAATCATGCCTTGACCCCTCTGGTTTGTTGTTCGACGCCCGGCCCTGGCAGCATGTCGTAATAGTCAAGCCGTTGGAGTTGGCCTTGCTTCACCAAGTCAATCGCCAATTCACGGTTACCAGAACGCAGGATGTTCTCCCGCAATTGGACCTTGTCGCCAGTGAAAATGGTGATTCCTTTTCGGCCACGTGAAATGGTCACATACCACTGCTGCTGGTTCGTAGCCGCTTTGATGGCGGAATCGGAGAACAAGACATGATCGACCGTCTTGCCCTGCGACCCATAAGACGTGATGGCGAAACCGCGTATGAATTGTCGGTAATCTTTCTCCAGAATCCGTCCGTCCATCAGAGTGATTCGCCCGTCAACACCGACCTTCTTCACCGTGACCAGTTCGCCATTGGCCAAGTGCCGGCTTGCTCGTGTCTTCGCGTTGGCCTTCAATTGCAACCGGTCGCCAGCCGCCAGCATAAGTTCCTTCGGCTGGCATACGGTGAGCCGATCAGCAAACCGAAACGGGACGGTGCAAGTCTGGTCCGCACTTTTCAGGACAATTCCCCTCTCGGTGATGTCCACGAGTTGACAGACCTGGCCCTTATCCAGCGCGCCCACCTTGCGGTTCAACACGACCACACTATCTTCTTTGTAGAATCGCCGGTCGCGTTTTTGGGCGTTGGTCAAATCAACCGTTTCCAATACTGTCACAGCCCGATCTTCGGGACCGAGGAGGCCGCGCGATTTCAGCGCGGCGCGCACTTGGTCATTGACCCGGTGAATCTCCGACCAGGTTTGTGAAACCACCACCACGGACCGGTGTTGCGCGGCCAACGCGAGGTAACTTTGAACAAGGCGCTGTTCCTGGTCGGATGTCGAACACACCACGACGGCTCCCTGACGATCCAACCGATTGAATGATGCGCCGAGGTTGCCTTCCGAGGCCTCTTTCACAGCCTGCTTGTATTGGGCAATCTGCTCGCGTTCGGCGCGTGTCTTCGCCCGGGCCGGGTCCTGCCGGCGAATCGTGGTGAGTTCGATGGCCCGCAGCATGGAATACTTCTCGATGGCGCGCAACGCATCGGAGGCTTCCACCGCGCCGTGCTGGCGGGTGTCGCCGGAAAGGATCACTCGACCCTTGTTGGCACGTACGAAAGTCAGAAGCTGGTGCATTTGCCGACCGCCGATCTGTCCCGCTTCATCGACCAGCACCACGCTCCCATGAGACATGACACCGCGAGCGAGAAACGCGCTGACAGTTTGTGCGCGATGAAACCCGTCGTTTTCCAGATCCATGACTTGTTGCCGTTGCGGGGCGATCATCTCGACTCCACGTCCGGCCTGTTGGAGTGCGCCGGATACTTCTCGTAGCGTGTAACTCTTGCCCGTGCCGGCTCCACCTCGAAACAGCGTGACAAAGTCGCGCGACCGCAGGATATGCTCGACCGCCTGACGCTGCTCGGCATCCAGTTCGGAATTCTGGATCGAATGGCCGGAGCAGTACGGGGCGAACCGGCCAATGCCGTCTTTGGCCATACACACGATGTCCCATTCCCGTCGCAGCAGTTCCTTTGTCGTAACCTTGCCCGGATGCTTTTCATCGCGCAGATAGCCACGTTGGCGGGTCACGGCTTGAACGTCGGCCAACCCGATGCTCTGACCACGCACATGCTCCAAGGCGTGCCGCCACAATTCGTGCTCGCGCACCACCGACCGGCGTTCCAGCACGTGTTCCTCGGCCCAAGAAAGAGCCTGCCTTGCGAGAGTCTCACTGGATACGACCGGTGCAGGCTGCCCGGTCGTCAGATGACGATAACGCAACAATGTTTTCTCCGCTAGGGTCAATTGCGCATCCCAGGTGGCTCGGAGTTCCGGCAGACTGATGTTCCGAATCTTGCGGGCACGCTCCTTGTGGGCGATGTGCTCGCGGATCGCGGCGATGTTGCCCTTGGCCTTCTCCGGTTCCCGTTCCAACAGTTCACGGGTCTTCCGGTCGATTTCCTGGTGCCGTTTGGAAAACTTGTCGATCAGCGTCGGCGCGACCCCCTTGATATCAAAATCCCCTCGCGGCCTGTTGTCGATCTCGTAGCCAAACCGGCGCAACGCACGGGCCAAGTCATGGTAGTACAGGCCTTCGATGAACTTGATAGCCACCAACATCTCGTAATTCTCCAGCGCCTTCCAACGGTTCTCGACCGGGTCATGGGTGGCATTGAACAGGATGCAGTGGCTGTGCAAATGCGGGTCCAGGGCGCGCGAGGTTTCGTGCCGAAACACAGCGGCCACGATATTTTCCGTGGTGCGGGCGGTGCACTGCCCGTTCTTGCGCACGCGCGTGGCGACGAACGACTCCAATTGACCGAGCGCGGCGGTCACCGCCTGCTCGTGCGCCTCGATAATGCGACTATCTCCGCCAATGAGGGCCACGATCGACACGGACTTGGGCGGGGAGAACGTGAAATCGTAGAACACGCGACGATTGGCGCTTTGGTGTTCGGTGCCGTCCGCTCCCACTTCGCGACGGGTGGTCTTGTGTCGCGCCGTTAGTCGTTGGCCGGTCTGCGGGTGGAGGTTCTCGCACAGCCGCACGAATTCCTCGTGGTGTGTGTCGCCAGACAGTCCGAGAGCCTCCGCACCTTTGCCAATCCATTGGCCCGCGACTGCCTGATTCTCCGAGTAGTAATCGCCAACGGAAAGATGCTCCTGAAAATACTTTTTGGCATCCCGCAAACTGTATTGTGCTTTGGCCGCAAGCATGACCAGAAGGGTACGGCGCTTCGGGAAATTGTATCAGCGAGTAGCGAGTGGGTACGACCGTGGTGCGCGCAAATAGTGGACAGTCCAAAGCAGGCGATGAGAGGGCGAGCGTGACTCTTAAGCGCCGTCCGTTGGCGAAGCGAGGGCGGTCAACGGTGGACCTCGCGGGGCAACAGGAGCGAGGCGTACCTTGACGGCGCGAGCGGAGCCATACAATCGAGGCGCAAAGGCACGCCGCCCATTCCCACGAAAGCGGGTAACGCGATTTCGGCAATTGTCGAGAGAATGCGAGGGCCAACCGACTTGCCAGAGCGGTCGGTGCCGGTGGACAGAGCGGCAGGCGGAACGGACGCATAGTCGTTCCCGCTGGACGCGACGGAAGACGTCACGGACCGCTGGTGAACCAGCAATGTCGCGGCGCGTGCCAGAGGCAGCGTAACGAAATAAGTGGAGCTGGCCACTGGTACGGGCCAGCGCGGCGACCGGGTCGGTCAGCGGCCGAGGCGCATGCCGATTACGATGCCGAATGTAAATACCGCAGCCAGTATCAGGATAACGCAGAACCATTCCTGTTGCGTGTACCCGTTCCTGATCTCGATAACTTTTTCCACCAGTCGGTCGCGTTGGGTCACGAAGTCGGTCTGCGCTTTATGCCACTCGGCGACTCCGGCTTCCAACTGATTTTGGATGCGCTTGGCGGCCGTTTCTGTGTGCGTCAATTCGACGCGCATTTCGGCCACGATCTTCCTTGCGCTCTCGGTGTGCTTGACAACGATCTGTTCCAGCGTCCCGGTCCGGGTGTCGATTTCGTGGGTGAACTCATCAAAAGCGGCGTGGGCTTGGCGTCGTTGTTCGGCGAACGCTTGATCGAGTTGCTGACGGGCCGCCGCCAATTGCTGTGGCATTCGTGCTGCCACGCGCCATTGCGCACGGGTCAGCAAGGTGAGTTGGACGGGAAACGAATCCTCGTCTCCCTGGCACCATTCGGACAGGATCTTTCGCAACCGTTTCGCTTCCTGGGGAGAAGCCCCTTCACAGAGCGCATCGAAATTGGTCTCACCCATGATTAGTCTCCAAAGTTGAGCTCCGGCTTCGGTTCCGACGCCGGCGACGCCGTCGTGGGCGGGGATTTCTGTTTGGGAACCAACGCGGTCGGCAGTAGTGCCTCGGCAATCGCATCGTATTGGTGGAACATTCGCATCATGGCCCACTGTATCTCCCCGGCGAGCAACCGTTCCAGATGACCGGCGTCCACGTGCGATAATTCGGCAAAGCTCAAACCGCGCTTGGCAATCGCCTCCGCCTTTTCCGCTGCCAGAAGCGTGGTAGGCGTGAGCATTGGTAGGTTAATCGAGCGCGCGCCAAAGTCCTTCAACTCCGCTTCCAATCGTGACCCACGGAACAAATCGCCCCGCGCTTTCGCTGGGTTGTGGACAATGACGTAATCCGCGCGGTCACCAGCCCGGAGGAACAACTGCCCGACGTTGGTCATGCTCTCGGTGTCGTCGGTAGGAAACAGAAAAAACGTCAACCGCACGCCCTGTTCAGCGCAAATTTCCAGCACTTGCAGTTCCTCCAGTGCGCTGAAGATGAGGGCATCCGCTTGGGCACGGGTGTCGATGATGTGCAGGGGTGCGGTGTCTTTGAGGACGCGGCGGAACAAGCGGAGCAATTCTGTCTTGCTCTCTTGCTGGTTGCCCAGTGGATACGACCGGACAGCCCCCGGGTGGCGACTGGCAAAGGTATGATGACGATCATCGAGATCGGAGCCGTTCCACGGGACGCCGAGTCGGTCGAGCCAGGCGGTACGGAATTCGACCTCAAAACTTTTGCCAAGATTGCCTTTGGATTGAGGATTTAAGTGGATGCGTTGCGTGACGTTCATAGTGTTGAGGGATCGTTGAGGTTAATGCTGTCGGGTCTTGGTTGCCGAAACGGACGCGCGGCCGGAATGGCTGCGAGTAGAGGCTTGCGTTGGGTTGTGGTTGCCGGTCGGGAAGAAGCGTGCGTCTCAGGAGAGGACACGTCCCTCTCCCAATGTGGCCGGGCGCAGAGTTCCAGGTATCGGCGATAGAACTGGTGGACGCCTTGGAGAGTAATGAGACAACCTTTCTCGTTGTGAAGCCGTTCCGCGATTTCTTTCCATGTCTTGCGCTGCCGCCGCTGCCGTTGGATGAATTCGACATGGGGTTCCAGCCGGCTGTGGAACGCCAAGCCGCCGCCGGTTTTTACCCATTTCGCCTGTGGCGGGCTCTGTGTAGCTTCAGAATTCATCGGTAATGAGATTACCGCCGGCCTCTTCCGGTGCGATAGCGAGTAGTATCCGAGTTGCACCGCGCGGTGGCGGAATTGACGCCAGCGGCCCGCGACAACCATGTGTTGATGAGCGTTGAATGTTTCAACGGCCATCAACTCCCACAGTGGTTGTTTTTCGGGCGTTCTTGTATCGCCAATACTCAACGACGATCTCGGAGGCGCGCGACAGCCACTTCACGTCTCGGTGCAGCTCGACCAATGTTGTGGTGGCGAAGTATTTGACCCCATTGGCCGGCGGACGGCCAAGCGGCCTGAGCAACCCTTTGGCCACCAATATGGGAATCTCATGGGGGCCGAATCCCAAGTACCAAGCGGTTTCTTCCGCAGTGAGCCGCGCCGGAGCCGCTTTTAGATTCAAGAACTGTTCTCGTTGGGGATTCATGGGCTCAAATCCGAAGACCGCGTCGCTGGGGAATCGCCTCCCGCGCTGATTCTGCCATCGTCAGTGATTCGCCCACTGCCAGCAGGCATCGCTCAGAGATGGCCCGCACCACCTTGCCCGGACTGTGTTCGGGGAATTGCTCAAACGCGACCCGTTGCGCTTTGGCCACAAGGTTGCTGGCCATGAAACGCAGAGTGTGTTGAACCAAAGCGGCGTATTCGCCTACCAGATAGCGCGGGTCAGCGCCCCTTGACAGAATCTCATCCTGGCCATTCGCTTTGGCGTACGGAGATTCCGGCGAGAACCGCTGAATGATGGCGCACTCGTTCCCTGTACGTTGACGACAGAGGAAGATTGCGCTCTTGGGCAGCTTCAGGAGTTGGGCCTGCGCCCGCCATTCGATCCCATCGGCAACGATGGTGACAGCCCCATCGTCCGAATCAGCGGGCCGATTCGAGGTCATTTCTGGGAATCTCTTCAACTGTCCCTGCATCTGTCGCATTTCATCGAATTCAGGCTGGATAGTTGCAAACGCTGCGGTATAGGCGTTGAATTGGCCGGTGGTTAACCGCCCTGTCGAGCCGGGTACGATGGAACCGGGTATCTCGCCGTTGCGCTTAAGCATGGGCTACCGGCCTTTCTCCATCAGCGTCGCCAATTCACTCTTCGGCACCATGATCTCGCCAGATGGCGAGCGCGCGGGATTCACTTCGCCGCGCTGGATAAAGCACAGCATTGTGAAGGAGTCCACGCCGATGGCGTCGGCAGCCTGGGTGATGGTCAAGCACTGTGAACTCGGTTCGGTTGTGTTGGCCGTGGGCGGTCGGAATTGTTGCGGTTCCTCATTCATAACTGACGGCGAGAATGCCAGAGGTTCTGCTCTATTTTGTTCCCGAATGGGAACAACTTTTTGGGGCCGCGTGGACGGTTGAACGGCGTTGAGCGGCGTTGATTTTGTCAACGCCCTTCAACAATTTTCAACATGGTGGCGGGGATTGCCCTGCGCGGTGCGCGAAGCAACCTAATTTCATTAGGAGTTGGGCGTCCACTCTTCCATCACACGCATAGTGTGAACCCAGCGTTCAGCTTTGTTGGGCCACATGAGCACCAGTGTCGTGAGGAGAATCAGGCAAGATTTGCCTGCGCTCATGCCAAATGACTCGGCAAAGAAGAACGTGATGTGCACGTGTCACGCAGTTCCGCTCGCGTTTTATTCGCACACCGCTTCGGATGGAAGGCCGGGTAAGCGGATATGAAACGTCGTCCTTATCCGCTGTGATGGCTGCGGTGAGCTCAATTGGTTTGGAACCAAGGGTTCTGTTGGTCTGGAAGAGCAGGTAGTGCTGTTTCCGTCAACCCCGGGAATTCCGCCGTTGTCACCGAGCGGCTCCCTGCGAAGGATTTAGCCTTCTTGAAGGCACCCTCAACAATCTCGGGTCGTGGCCGAGCCAGCTGATAATCCGTGGAGGAAGCGTTTGGTTGGCCGGCACATATCCTGTTCCTAATTTACGATGGACATGGTCGACTCCCATTGCTTCCCCACGTTCGCTTGAAACGGGTAGATGCACTCATCAGTATAGTATTAGTCGACGCTGTGATGATCGCCGGCTGAACCACACTTTGCTTGTACTGAAGAGAAGCACGTTTTGCTTTGACAGCCAATCAACAGTGGTGCTAGTAACGGGAAAGCGAATTGTGCGGGTCTTTTGGAGACGTCTGTCATGAGATACAAACTCGTTATCCTCGCAATCTCCGTTTTACTCTTGGGCTGCCAGAGCCAGTCCGCCAGCCGGCCAAGCGTCTCAAGAGAGTCTCTCGGCCAACCCACCGCAAAGTTAATCGGTCCCACTCTCATAGCCAACCAAACAATCGACTCCGCCACAAAGTTAGCCTGCGACCTCGTGGTTGACAGGTATTCAAAACAATTACAATCGGAGGGGGCCGGCGGTCTAATGGTTACAAAGGAACATCCCTTACGGATTGCCTTCGCGCCTCCGGATGCAAATACCATCTCCCAAGTTTCCGGTCAAAAAGGACAAGAAGTCGCAGTGGGCTCGGTGGGATGGCGAGACTTGAACCTTGGCTTGTTGGGAACAAGAGACATTTATACCCTCATGGACCCCGCGAAGACCAAGCTCTTTGTCGGTTGGGGCCAATTCCAGTTTACTGGTGCCGTGGCAACCAAAGGCAGCGTAGTCGTTTTCACAGACGGTCAGGTGACTGCGGGGGACCCTGCAGAACAGCCGTCGTCTTCTACCAATGCGATGGCGCTGCTTGATGGCGTTCCTTACAGATTCAACGGGAATATATGGGAAAGGATTCCCTTGGCACCGGGAACACCAGCAGCAACGTCAACGGGACAATAATCCCGACCGTCATCTCAAGAAAAGCACATGATCAGTCCGCTGAAACAGATGGCTTCGAATCGAACCGGTCTCTGTCTGGCCGCTGTTTCCGTTTTGTTTGTTGTTGGCTGGCGCCTTTACATCATCGCGGGTGAGCCAGCCCACTGGCTGGCCATCGCTTCAGAACTCGGGTCTGTTGGACATAGCGAATACTCCCCACACAACATATTTCCCAGTCCGGACAACACCTGCCTGCTATATGAGCGAGAAACCGAGACGGGCATAGGAACGTTCTTTTACGGGGTGGCGAGTGACCGTTCCAAGTTCCTGTTTGAACAAAAGGAAGTAGGCTATAGTGAGTGGCGCTCACGAGTGCTTGGTTGGGCTCGGGACAGCAGCTTGGTCGCTTGCGCGGTTCCAGCGAACTTGGGTCCTGGGATGCCATCGGAAGAAATTGTTCTTTACAATGGTGCCTACGGCGATGTAGTTGGAAGAGTACCCGCAGGCGAATACGCTGGGTATTCTCAGTTCACTTGGCTGTCTCCTCAATCGTTCGCGTACTCATCACACCGTCAAACTTTGGCTGTGGTCAAACAACAACCCGATGGCCAATGGGCTCAATCTCACTTTTATGAACAACCGATCGCCGGGCCAAAGTGGCAAGGTCTTAAAGCATATTCCCCAGAATCGGTTGTATGGCAGGAGGGGCGTGCGATCTGGAAGTTTGAGTTTGACTCTGCTTCCTCCACCAAGATTTGGGATTCTCCCACAAACAAACTCGAAAGCTTCGCCTGCGCCGACGACGGAAACCTACGATTGCATTGCAGCGACAAAAAAGGTCAGTACACAATTCTGTTTGCCCCGCCCGGGAAGAGCGCAGACCCAAAAGGCACCATCCTGAGTAACGTCCGTGATCACAACCCAGGGAGACGGGCGCGACTGAGTATGGACGGTGGGCTGTATACCTTCACTATCGAGAGGGGTACGAATTCGGAGCCGACGCGTTTCGTCTGGGAGGGCATGGTTGAAAACTACAAACTAGTTGGCGATGAATTGTATTTTACCGGAAATCGCGCGAGCGGACTTCCGGGTATTTGGCAATACGACATCAATTTAAAGACGGTGCGTTGTCTGGTACCTGGTCCGGAGGAAGACCTTAAGTACGCCACAGTCGTCACCCCATCGCTTGGGATATGCACAAACGCCCGTGAGAAGGAAATTAGTTATCACCTGTGGCAGCCAATCAACTTTTCTCCGGGAAAGAAGTATCCTATCATCATTGGCCAGACACACTACACTTGGAGTTCCTTCCCTCAAATCGCGGCTAATGACGGATATTACTTCGCGACAGTCGACCGGGCGACATGGGCAAACGACATTAACAACTGGCCCGAGGACGTGTTGGGTCTTTATGAGACATTGGTGAAACACACAAATATCGACACAAATCGGGTTTTTTTTTACACCTTCAGTGCGGAAGCCCTCGACACGGCTCAAGTTCTTAATGTAAAGCCTGGCATTTGCAAGGGTGCTATCTTGATTGTTCCGGGTGCTGTGCCTATCTGGTCAAGCGAGCAGCTATCGAAAGTATTCATCGCCGGAGGGTTGGATGATGACCTAATTAGGCCAAAGGTGTACACGAACTATCTGAGTGAAGCAGCCAAAGTCGGTATCACTCTAAGACTGATACTGCAACCCGGCGTACAGCATCTGCCAAATTCCCTTGCCACCGAGCGCCAGCGGGCGCAACAATTCGCCCGATTCTTGCTGGAAAACTAAAATCGAAAGCGCACTGCTACCATGCAATCGAAAGCGATCCACTGGTTTTTCAATTCAGCCGGAGCCTTGTTGTTGGCTAGCGCCACGGCCATAGTCGTTGGCAATGTGGCCGGCGTCGGGTGGGTACCGCCACATGATTCGCTCCTGATGATTTCAATGCCGATCGTATTCTGGATCGTCGGCGCCATCGAAATGGCGGTGGGGTTGGTCTGCATCTTTGGCACGAAGGACTGTTTGAAGTTCGGTCTGATCTTATGGTTGGCCACGGCTTTTCTGGCATACCAAATTGGCCTTTTCTGGACCGTGGGCCTACGCAGTTTCGACGGGTATTGGGGCAATGTAGCGGTTGCATTTCATGTTCCGCCTGACACGACACGCTGGATATTGATGGCGATGTTTATCTATTTGTTGATTGGCAGCGTCATTTCGCTGCTTTGGCCGCCCGCCAGTAAATTTCAAAAGGATACTAAGGGGTAGGAGATCGCGTGGCCCCACTGCGTAGCGACAGCACCAAGCTGGCTCGACTATTTGCACGACAATGCATGGCAATTCCCAGATCAGATACGTTGCGGACACCAAACCCCGATACGTGCGTGCGCCAAGTACACAACCACATCACGACGATGAAATACGGGTTAAGTCCTACCCTGACAGTTGGCGAACAGTATTAGGGAAGCGGCCGGCCCACAAAACTTATTGACAGATCGTACCAAATCATGCTAATTCACCACTCGTTAGTTGTGGTCCATGGGGCGCGACACAGGCTGAGTCTCTGGCAAGGAGTTCTCATGTGGCAATTGGCGAAAATGTCACCGACATGCTCTAAGGGGATACTCTATGCTCATTCTGACTGTGGCGGATTTCCAAGTCGTGCGGCAAGAGCCTTTGGGGTTGGAGAGACCTTGGATTCAGCTTTCGCTTACGCCAACAAATTGGATTTCCAAAAAGTATCTATAGCTGCCGTTGATCCGGATGCTAGCTCTTGCCGAGTTGACGATCCTACTGCGGCACGCCGAACAGTGTTCGCTGTCGATGACATCTTTACCTTCATCTTATGATAAAACGATGTAGCTATATTTGTGTCTTGATCTCCTTGCTTGTTGTCAAGACCCAGGCTCAAGAAGGCCCGCTTATAGCCCTTTACAAGGGATTTCTGGCGGCCACAAACAGCGATGGTTTTCTGGTTGTTAAGAGAAAGATAACTTTTCCCGCAAGTCCAAGGCGAATTCTGGAACACCTGGCAACTAACGGAGTTCAGCGGACAGAGCGACGCGTTGATTATTTTGTGTCGTTTTGCTGGGATGGGCCGCGGTTTGTCATCGCTTTTTCGAGCGACGCACCGTTGACCAACGAATCCGATTTCGCTACGGCGGAACGGTTATATGGATACGATGGGACAAACTACTGGAGACTGTTAAACGATGCCTCTAAAACGTATGTTGGCTCCCCGGCTGACTTGAGTGTAGCGGCACCCATCGACGTGTCGAGCTATCTTTCCATTATTCCGGAGGAAGAAGTATTAAGTTCGCAGAATAAGTACGTGGCAAACCCCGCGTATACCTCGATCATGCAATTCGCTAGTGAATGCAGGCACGTAGCACAATTTGGTTATGAGGGCAATTTAACGGAGCCGCCGAGGATAACCAGTGATAACACCATTGTTATTAGCGGTACAAGCAAGCATGCTAAAGCCGCTGAGTTTACCGGGGACGCAGATCAGCCCACCAGTATCACGTTTGGAGCGTCCGCAAAAGGAGCGCCAACATTTCGCCTTTCGATGGATTACGCAACAGATACGATGACAGTGGATCGCGTTTCCTCAGTAAGTGGCAAAACTATGAATACGATACGCTATACAATTCTGCTGTTTCGCGCCCCCGTTCTTTCTACACCGAAATCCCCGTTCTCGTGGCAGTCATATCAAGCAACTGCTGGAAATATCATCGGCGATACGGCAAAGGCGGGTGCAACAGTTAACATGGAAGTCACAAAGGATGGGGTTCCGCAGCTTGGCCAGGTGTCGACTCCCGCACAGCCTTTGCCGGGGCGTGCGCGTAACCCCATTTATGTCTATCTGATCTTCGCGCTGTCCAGCATCATCCCGATCGTGTTGATCATCAGATTTCGAAACCAAAAGCAACGCTCGAAGAACGGAGGAGTCTCGTGAAAAAAAATGGATTATTCAAAGCAACCAGCATTCTTGCAGCCTGTTGGGTTGGCTTGGGCATGCCGGCAAATGGTTACGCCGCATGTTACGGCGGGTGGAAAGCGGGGACGCCTTGTGTAAAAGCAGGCGTGCAGAGCTCAGTGTATGTGGGATGCGGCAATGAACAGGTGGGCCTGGACACAATAACTGCTGACAACTCGGCCCCATCCGTGCAACCGACGACTGCCATTACGGGCACTCCAGGCCATACCGGTTTGGCGAACACGTTTACCGTTACCGTGGTTGATTTTACGGAAACGTATCCCGACCTCGATGACTGTAGCATGCAAACGGACAGTTGGTGGGAAGAAATCTGGTGTGCTGGAAAGATACCCGATAACTTTAGTCCTGCATGCGTTGGGTAGTGCCAGATTTATCTCAGACATTCCTCGCAGCTCCTCTGGTCGTATGTCGGATGAGCGAGGCGAAGAGAACGCGGAATGGAATCGAGATCCGCCGGAACGAAGACCGGGGTTTGAAGTGGCGTGGGATTCTGTGTCGGGCTGCGCGGCAGTATTAAGAGCGGCACGGCGGCATCCGACACTGACATGGACATCTCAAGGCGGCGTGGTTGCGATCGCCTTGGTGGTGGTTGCCTTCGGCCGAGGGGGCAGAATAACGGATCTGATTAGAGACTTAAATCAGAGTGAAAAGGAGGCTAGGTACAGCCTTGTACCAGGGCGACTGAACATTACGGTACCAAAATAAACCACAAAAAGCCATCTTATTTCACGGGCGGTGTTTCGAGATCGTAAACCCAATATGCGTAGGCTCTGGCGTTTTTCGTGTCACATGTGGTGTCTTCGCGAATAATAGCGAGTGCGCTTCGATATATGCGAATCAGGATCTTCACTTTGTTTTCGGAATCCGCAAGTGTAATTCTGGCAATTACAGGAATCGCGAAAATCATAAGTGGGTTTGGCAGAGATCGTGTTTTGGAAGAGGTCGCCCCCTTCTTTTTTATTACATTGCGATCCTTGTTGTGGATCGTTGGTGGGATGGAATTAATCGTGGGCTGTGTTTGTTTGGGTTGTAAAAGACGTGAAGTGCGGGCATGGTTGATCGCTTGGATGGCCACAAATATATGGGTGTATCGGCTGGGGCTTTTATGGATCGGATACCAAAAGCCTTGTGGTTGTCTCGGAAATGTGACGGGGGCTCTACATCTACCTTCTCAAACGGCAGATGCCATTATGAAGGTTATTTTGGCGTATTTATTAATTGGGAGTTATGCTACATTGATCTGGCTTGAGAAGCGTAAGCGAAAACCTGCGATTGCTTCTGGCGGCATTTCGTTGAATGTGTGATGTGCGCGATTCCAATCTGGCGGATTTGTGCTAACTCCCCTGACAATCAGCAAGCTCAGGGTATTCGGCGGTATATTGACAACGGCCGCATTGCTTTTCTTGATGTTGTTTTCTCTGTTTGCCGACAGTCCCATCCCGTGCACAAATGGTACGATCTGTCTTACATTGTCTGACCTCAATGCGATTGTCTGCGATCCCGGGGTGCAGTGGCTGGTGTTCCTGTGCTTGGTCGCCTACGTCCTAAGTTTTCTTGTGATTCGATGCCAGGTTGAAAGATTGCCCTTCTGGCACGCTACTAACTCCAGTTTGTGGTTGATAGCCCTCCTATCAGTCGGAACGTTCGCGTATGGGTTCGATTATTCTGAAGCCGCGCAATCAACTCGAGCATTGATGTTGCTGGGGGGCGCGACACTAGGAGTTGGAGCGACATTAAAGGCAATATGGCGAGAGCAAGGCGCTCGTACCGCAAGCGTAGATTGTTTGATTATCATTGTCCTGGCTGCGGCTTTAGTCGCTGCGTCGCTATGGTATCCTGAATGGAGCCCCACTTTCGCATTTCGCGGTTACGCGCGCTGGACTGGCCCATGGGATAATCCAAACGCCTATGGATTGCTCATGGGGGTAGGAGTTGTTCTGGCCGTCGGATGCGCAGTGGCAAACTACGAGAAGGTAACTGCCGACAAATCGGAGATCGGAAGTTCGAAAGAACTTGGGATGCGGTGGAAATGTGTTGTCGCAGTGTTGTGTCTTGCTTCCGTTGTTGTAATCGGCCGCGGTCTGGTGCACAGTTACAGCCGTGGGGCATGGTGCGGAACTATCGTCGGCTTGAGCTATCTAGGCACCCAACGAATACGAGATCATGGATCGGAATTCAGACGATGGATTCGGGTTAACGTGCTTTCTCTCGCAGTCACCGTGGCATCCGTCCTCGCATTGATCTCTTGGCATTATCGATCAACGGAGTGGTATCCGGCGCGGCGGGCGTTTTCGGTAAACAGTACTGTGGATTCTACCTGGCATGATCGTGTCCTATCTTGGGACTGCGCACTACAAATTACGGCTGAACATCCTTTTCTGGGAGCCGGCTGGAACCAACCGGAGCGCTTTTGGGAACAGTACTACTTCCCGACGGGAATTCCAGTAGGCGCGGTCATTGGATTGAATGACTATCTTCTGCTTGGGGCAACGTTGGGTATTCCCGCGCTCCTTTGCTTTGCAATGTATATCTGGCTCTGTCTTAGAAACGCTCCACAGGAACTGCAAGTTGCGAACTGTTTGCCGGACCCCCCGCTACCGATACTCACATCTACAGTTCCAACTTTGGAAGTACTCCAGGCAATTTGCCGTGCGGGAGCTATCGTCCTGCTCGTGGGCTTCTGGTTTAATGGTGGTTTGTTCCGGCTGCCCACGGCCGCGACATTCTGGATTTTGATTGAATTGGGGAGAAGGGATTTGACAGTGGGCAACGCCAAATGACTCCGTCGCCGAGAGCATTTGGAAGTTTCATCCCGGTACTGGTCGCCTTGCTTTTCCTGGGCGCATTGGCATGGGCCAAGGAACATGACCTGTTTGTGCGGAAGTGGTTCACGCTGACAACCGCCCAACATGAGTCATTTCGATGTGTCGCAGTGTTGCCCAAGCCCATGCGTCAATACCCGGTAGTCGTCTATGCGCATGGATCAGGTGGCGATCTCATGAATGACGGCACTGCGCTGCGGCAGATGACGGAATTGGGCCTGGCCACGGTCAGCTTGGAATACAACCAAACGAACACGTCAGCATTCACCGCGCAATTTGAAGCCTTGCTCCGTCATCTTGATCAGCAGGAATGGGTCAATAAGAGCGCCGTTGCCTGGGTTGGCTTTACTTTGGGTGCGGACCGGATACTTGATTTCGCCTTGAAACATCCGGAGCGCCAACCGCAGCTCCTTGTATGGTTAAGTGGTACGACCTCGTCGAAATTCCCAACCAACAGCCCGTTGAAATCATCGCACTGCTCGGTTCTCCTCCTGCATGGAGAGTGGAATAAAGCGTTCCCATCGGTGCACACGAAAAAGTTGGCTTCAATTCTGGAAGCGAATGCCATGCGATTAGACCAAAAGGTTGTTTCTGGCACGTCCTATGAGGTGACTTCGGAACGCGGGGTGGTTTTCCGGTGCGTCGGGGAATACTGCCGGTCGCATTTGGCTGGTGGGGACGCGTGGCAAAACTATCGCTCGTCAGCGCAATGGCAGGCGGATGCTTCGCCTCTATGGCTTTTCTGGCTTCCGGCAGGGGTGTGGGCCGGGGGTGGATGGTTTTGGTCACGCCGCCGCAAGATCGCTTCGCCAGAAAGAATCAAGCTGAACCGCGCTGAAATTGCGCTTCGCTGGGTGGCTGCCGTGCTTGCAGTGTGGGCGTCGGCCGAGACAGCGATTCATCTGGCCACGCCACATTTTCCCGTCGAGAGAACGACGTTATCCATAGCTCGGCGATACCTGGTGCAACCAGGGGAACGCGCCGATTTTCAGTATCTCGGGGCCCAGCCAATCTGGGATGGACAGCGGTTGAAGACGTTGCTAGAGCACGTTGAATTGGCTGGTTACACCCGTAAAGTTGTCAGTTGGCAAGTGGATGACAAGATGTATCAGGGGTTTGTGTTGTCGCCGGTGATCACGGGCAATGCCGCCGAGCCATTGAATTGGCGACGGCCTTTGTGGGAGGAGTTTTATCCGCTCATCCGTCAAACCTCATCAGTCGAAGACGCTGCGAACATCGTGGTACGACATCTGCGGGAAAGGATAACGATCGCTGAAGACCAGAATCTTTCCCGTGAGGTGCCGACGATTCAGCTAAGGCAAATCACCGACGAAGCTGGTTTTCAGGTGATCTACGTCGCGGCGCTCCGTTCTGTTGGCGCACCGGCGCGCTTGGATGTAAGCGGTCGTGCTATGCTTTGGGATGGCGGCAAGTGGGAGGCCGCACCGCAGCCAGCGATCATTCATTTATAACCAGGCATTTCGATAACGAAGTGTTCTTTACTTCCACATAAAACTGTGGTTATTCTGACAACACGGTCGCCGTAGCAGGAGCCAATCCAATGGCAAAGCATTGGGCAATTTGGGGTTCGCGTCGAGTCCGGCACTCGAAGGTCGCGGCATTCACCCTCATTGAATTGCTGGTGACCATTTCAATTATCGGCATTCTTGCCGGAATGCTCCTGCCCGCGCTCAGTAAGGCGAGGGAAAGAGGACGGCGGGCTGTATGCATCAGCAATCTGCACCAGATTGGCCTAGCGATGGTGGCATATGCGGGGGATTTCCGCGGTATCTTTCCGACAGGTCCATCGACAGCCGATCTGAGTGATCCTGCGGTATTGTGTATGAGTTCCGAAATTGGCATAGCAGGAGGTGCACCGAATAACGTTGGCGGATTCACCTGCTACGCCCGGTACCTCGTGAAGCAGCACTATCTTCCCAGCACCGGCGTATTTGTTTGTCCCAGTGACAGGATGAACGGCGATAGCAAAACCCCGTGCTTTGTCGCAGTCGCCGATACCAGCCACGAGGCATGGCAGAAGATGCAATGGAATAATTGCAGCTATTTTTATATCACCAGATTAACTGTCAATCTCCCCACAAAGGGGTCCAGCCAGGGCCGTATTTACATGTTGATGGCTGATCGGGCCAATGAGACAAGCCACCATACTCCTGACCTTACCAGTGCCGACAATCATGGCGCGGACGGGCGCAATGTCCTGTACACGGACAACCATGTTGAATGGAAGAACGGCCCAACCGTCAATGATCTTTACGAAGTGATTCACCAGGATTGGGGCCAATACAAAGTCGACAAGAATCTGTTAGGGCAGCCTCAGACCGTCGGCCAGGCTCCGTAGTTTTTAGGCTTCCTAGTCCTCCTGGCCGGAATGCATGATTCGGTCGCATGCGCGCGACGCGTATTTGCCGATGTGCAATACCCAACATGGCTCCTCTCTCCTGCCGTGCCGAGGTCTTATGGTCGTAGCCAAGCCAGGCAATGATGCACGGCATGGAAGTCTCAGCGGGCTGGAAGATGCCCTGCTACCAATGGCGAACGGAGTCAATGTCCACACCAAGCAGCTTTGCCAAGTCGGCCTGAAAGAGGTACTGTTGGAGACGTTTGTGCTTCAGGTGCTCCCCGATGGTCTTGGGTTTGACCGCGACGGCCTGTTTGCACATTCAGCGGCGGGGATATGGACGACGTAACACCTTGATACGGAACTGGCGAAATGGCAATACACCCTTGACCGTTCGGTTCTTGTGGCGACCACAAGCGTGAGTGTCGATGTTCGCCGTCGATGATTCAGCGCTGCCGCAATAAAATCGCCGGGCGTAAGCACTCAGGTGGCGACCGCCCGTGCGACGGGTTCGGTGACAATGACTGCCTCAGTGAATTTAGCGCGTTGCCTTTCGTATTCGCTCAATGGCGGCAGTTCGACCTGAGCCTTGCGTGCATACGCCCGGTGAACGGTCTTGCTGTTGTGGCCCAAGGCCTCTTGCGCAAACCGTTCCGGATAGCCAGCCTTCTTTGCCCGCTCTGCCCATGCGTAGCGGTACGAGTGCAACGAGACTCCTCGAATGCCAAGCCCGTCACATCGCTGCTTGAACTCGGTCGCCCGATCACCGGACCGCACGCTCCGCATATAGGGAAAAAGCGGTCCGGTGGTCGGTAGCGTGCGAAGGATAGCGGCCATTTCCTCGTCGAACCGCATCAGTGCGATAGAACCCGTCTTCTTGCGCGCAAAGGAGATGACCCGATGCTCCCAATCAATATTTGCGGCTTCCAGATGAGCCAGGTCAGCCTGCGATGCGCCCAGATACCAGGCAAGTTGATAGAATGCCTTGCGCTCGGCGTTGCCTTCCCGCGCGACGATGGCTCGGTGTTCCGCCCACGTGATTGCGCGTTTCTCCTTAAACTTGACGGCGGGCCACCGTTTCTTCGGCAGGATTGGCCACGGCAGCCAATTCATATCCAATGCGAAATTGTGGAGGCTCCGGAGAAAGATATTGGTGGAAACCGTCCCGTTCTCCAAGGTCTTCAGGAAATGCTGCGCTTGGGTTTCGAGGATTACCAAATTCCGAATCGGGTCGAAGGCCCTGTCTTTGATTGCCATGACCCAGCGGCGACGGGTCTCATCACGTTTCAGCTTGGGAATCTCGTCCATAACGTGCTGCCAAGTGCGTGTCGCTCCAGCAGGGTCACCTGCCTTCCAATATACTCGGGCCAGTTGTCGGCTGAACGCCGGTTGATCCGCGGTCTCATTCAGTGCGGCGACCAGCCGATAGGCTTCATCCCGGTCGCGGGTACGGAGAGTCTCCTGTTTCTTGGTGGCGAGGTCTTCGCGGTAGTATGTGCCCCAACTGCGGCGAAAGACGCGGTAACGTTGTTTCATCTCATGCCTCATGGTGATGAGCATGAACGAAACCGCCTCGTCCGCGTTAGCGAGTTGCTGGCGAGTTTCAGTTGGCTACACCCGGATTGTCCCGGAGTACCTTGGCCACTGAAGAATCCACTGAAACTCGGGCTTCCTGCTGCTCCAACTCTCTGAAGCACAAGCGTTCAGAGATGGAGGCGGGTGTGAGAATCGAACTCACGATAGGAGTTTTGCAGACTCCCGCCTTACCACTTGGCTAACCCGCCCGCAAACTGCACGCCGAAAATAGCACGAGCCGCTGTGCGGCGCTACAGGAAAAAATTGCTGACGCCGGCACCGGGCTTCCCTATACTCCAAAACCATATGCCCGAAAGCTTCAAACGACTCTCGATCTTGATTCCGGTTTTCGATGAAGCCCGTACCGTGGAGGAACTCGTCCGCCGCGTGCGTGCGGCTGATACCTGCGGCCTAGAAAAGGAGATCATTCTTGTCGACGACGCCTCCGCCGATGGCACGGGCGATCTCCTGAAAAAGATCCAGCGCGATAACGGCATCAGCGTGTTCTCACATCCCTACAACCGCGGCAAGGGCGCGGCGTTGCGCACCGCTCTCGAACATGCGACCGGCGAAATAATCCTGATCCAGGACGCTGATCTCGAATATAATCCGTCCGATTATCCGGGACTGCTCCGACCGATCCTCGACGGTCGCGCGGACGTCGTTTATGGTTCGCGTTTTGCCGGGGGGACCCACCGCGTGCTGCTGTTCTGGCATTTTATGGCCAATCGCCTCCTCACACTGCTCTCGAACATGCTCTGCAACCTCAATCTCACGGACATGGAAACCTGCTACAAGGTCTTCCGCCGCCAGTGCATCGAGGGTATGACGCTGACCTCCAACCGCTTTGGCGTCGAGCCTGAACTGACCGCCAAGCTGGCGCGCCGCCGTTTGCGCTTTTACGAAACCGGTATCAATTATGCCGGTCGCGATTACAGTGAAGGCAAGAAGATCAACTGGAAGGACGGCCTCGCCGCGCTCTGGTTCATTTTTCGCTACCGCTTTTTCGATTGATCGTACGACGCACCGCTTCACGATTTTGTTGAGAACGCGCGCAGTCGTTCCACAACCCGTTTGAGCGCTTTGAGGATGTAATCCACGTCTTCGGCAGTGCTGCTCTTGCCGAAGGAGAAACGCACGGCGGACCGAGCCAATTCATGCGGCAAGCCCATCGCCTTCAGCACATGCGACGGTTCCAGCGAACCGACCGCACACGCCGAGCCGCTGGAAACAGCTACCCCTTCGAGGTCGAGACCGAGCAATAGCCCTTCTTCTTCACAACCCTCGAAGCTGAAGTTGATCGTGTTCCCGATGCGCTGTCGGGCGTGACCATTGCGATGCGCACTGCGGATGCGCTGAGTAATGCTCTCGCCGAGCTTCTCGGTGAGCTCGAACAAGCGGCTTTGCTCCTCCTCTATTCGAGCGGTGGCCAGCTCAGCGGCGCTGCCCATCCCGACGATTGCAGCGACGTTCTCCGTCCCCGCGCGCCGCTCATTCTCATGACTGCCACCAAACAGCAGCGGATCCAGCTTCGTCCCACGACGGACATACAGCGCCCCAACGCCCTTCGGCCCATAAAACTTATGTGCGGCAATGGAGAGCAAGTCCGCGCTCCAGTCGTCCACGCATACCGGCTGCTTGCCAAACGACTGGACGGCGTCAGTGTGAAACGTCACGCCGCGCTCGCGGCAGATCGCCGCCAGTTCCCTCACAGGCTGGATCGTGCCCGTCTCGTTGTTGGCCGACATGATCGACACCAACACGCTATCCGGCCGGATCGCCTGGCGCAGATCAGCGGGATCGACAAGGCACTCACGACTGACCGGCAAATACGTGACTTCGCATTCGCCCGTTTTCTCGAGGTATTGGCAGCCATGGAGTATCGCGTGATGCTCGATACTGCTGGTAATAATGTGCTGGCCCTGCTTACGGCGCGCGCGAACGACGCCAAAAAGCGCCATGTTGTCAGCCTCGGTACCGCCCCCGGTAAAGACGATCTCGCCTTCCTGGGCGCCAAGCAGTTTCGCCAGGCGCACGCGAACGTCGTCGATGGCCGCCCGCGCTTCCCGCCCGAAAGTGTGCACGCTGCTGGCGTTGCCGAAATGTTCACGCAGGTACGGCAGCATGGCCTCCAGCACCTGTGGATCCAGCGGCGTGGTTGCGTTGTAGTCTGCGTAAACGCGTCGCATCAAATGCCTGCGCCGTGCGAGTGGCCGATCATCTTGTCACGGTCTGCCCCGGCAGTTTTCATCCGCGTCTGCCCGGCCTCGGAATACACGACCGTGTTCGGCGGGACCGATTCCAGCAACCAGACATTGCCGCCAATGATCGAACCTTTGCCGATTGTCACATCGCCCAGAATCGTCGCGCCCGCGTAAATCGTCACGTCGTCCTCGATGTTCGGGTGACGCTTGTTCCCCTTGACGACGCGACCTTTCGCGTCTTTCGGGAAATGCTTCGCACCGAGCGTCACGCCCTGATAAATCTTCACATGCTTGCCGATGACGGCTGTCTCGCCAATAACCACCCCGGTGCCGTGGTCGATAAAGAAATGCGGGCCGATTTCGGCGCCGGGATGAATGTCAATGCCGGTTTTATTGTGAATCCATTCCGTCATGATACGCGGGATGAGCGCGATGTGCTGCCGATACAGCAGGTGCGCCAGGCGTTGTACCGCCATCGCTTCGACGCCCGGATACGCCAGGATAATTTCCTCGTTACTGATCGCCGCAGGATCACCCTCGTATGCAGCCGTCACGTCCGCCTGCAGAATCGCCCGCACGCCGGGCAAGTCACCCAAAAACTGTTGCGTCACACGCGCCGCCGTGCCCGCCAGGTCATTCGGATCGCAATCGTCGCATGGCCGATACTCCAGGCTCCGATGAATTTCGTTCTCCAGCCGCCGCGCCACCGACGCTACCAATTCGCTGGTGTACGCGATCAGTTGGTTGGAATGGATCGGATCCTTGTCGTAGAACCCGGGAAACATCAAGCGCAGCAGATCCCGCGCGATCTCCACCACCGCTTCGCGGGATGGGAGATTCGCACCGTCCAGATGATTGATCCCGCCGTATTTGTGGAACGAGTCCACCAACTCGTCGAGAATCTCGGCCAGTTTCTTCATCATGACACAGTGTAATATGCCCGATATTCCGCAGCTTGTCGATGCTATCGCGGTGGCGGGGAGGGCCCGGTTCGGGTTATTTTGATGAACTCCTTTACAAAACAAACTATTGTTGCTACGGTTCTGTTGGACGCGGAGCGGTTATTCGGGTGGGCTTAACGTGAGCAACCAAACGGTACTCGTCGTTGAGGACGATGCCAACATGCAGGACTTCCTCAAGGAAGTGCTCGCATCCGAGGGGCTTGTTGTCCATACGGCTTCCGATGGCAAAGAAGCTCTCCAGAAAACTCTTGCACTGGCTCCTGACCTCGTGCTTCTGGATCTCCGCATGCCCAATCTGGATGGTGTGACTTATTGCAAAGCCGTTCGCCTGGACAAGCATACACGGAACATCCCCATCATCGTTGTCACCTCCCTGAGTATGCAGGCAAAGCTGGAGGAAAGTATCGCTGCGGGGGCCGATGACTTCGTTGCCAAGCCATTTGACGTGAATGATTTGCTGCTGCGTGTGCGCTCCATGCTAAAGGTGCGGCATATTCCTGATACACAAGAGCGAATGCAGCGGTACATTCTCAGCTTGCGTCAAGCCCGGGGCGAAACCCCGACCAAAGTTTGATTGTCCGCAAATGCGATCGTTGTCACTCCCGTGAAGGAGAAGCCCGGCATTGCGCCGAAGAGATCATCGGCTAATCCCCCTACCGACCGGACTGCTGGCGACATTTTGACCGTTGCGGCAACGCGCCCGTGCGGATATAACTCCCCGTATTGATTCACGCAGCGACAACAAACGCTGCGAATATGTGGAGAACGACCATTATGGCACCGCAGCAGTTACCACAATCGAAACTATCGCCCGCATCGGCGTTGTTTCTTCGACGCCTGACTTTCGTAACCATCGCCCTCGTTGCTGCACAAGTCCTCTATGCGGTGTTTGCGATCGCTTTGCTGCAAACCGGCTTCAACGCTCCCCGACAGCATGAGCGGGGTGGAGAACTCCTGCTCGGCATTTTCCTCCTGGGCATGATTGGTGTAATTGTTTCGCTTCCCGTCGTCAAAAGTCTCGCCAAACGGCAACCGGTAGCCACTGAATTCGCCACTCTCGCCCGCTCGCTCTTTCAACAGTTCTTCCTGGGATTCGCGCTCTCCGAAATCGCTAGTATTGCGGGTCTGCTCATATTTTTTCTCTATGCCGACCTCAAGGACCTGTTTTTCCTGCTTTGGGTCGCGGGCACCGCCATCACCGCCCACTTCCTGCGGGTCAAGAGAGTCGTAATGGAATTCGAAGAGACACAACACTAGCCAGCACCTGTCTGAACCGCAGTTCACCAGTTACACAAACTGGGCGGCGACTTCATCGGCGAACAGGATGCCGCGCGGGGTGGGCTTGAGCCTGCCGTTACGCCATTGCACCAACTCGGCGGAGAGCAGTTCCGCGATTTCCTTTTCCCAGCGGCCTTGAAGCACCACGGCGGGCACGCCGGCGTTCATTCTCATGCCGAATGCCACCCGTTCAGCGGCGCGGAGTTCAGGTGTGATCGTCTCCTCGGAAATGACGACTGGTTTCTCACTCCGGATTCCTTCGATGTAACGATCCGTGTCCGGCACGTTCTGCCAGCGGCGGTTGTCGACGGTACTACACGCGCTCGGCCCAAGGCCGAGATAGTCTTTGCCCTCCCAATACGCGATATTATGGGCGCACTCGCGGCCGGGCTTCGCGAAATTGCTGATCTCGTACTGGCGATAACCCGCGGCGGCGAGCGTGTCCATGGCCGTCTGATACATGGCCAACTCCTGCTCTTCATTGGGCTTGATCAGCCCCTTCTGGAACAGCGACCAGAATTCCGTGTCCTCCTCCAGAATCAGGCAATAGGTCGAAAGGTGTTCGGGCTGAAGCTCGATCGCCCTTTCCAGCGTGTTGCGCCAGTGTTCCAGCGTCTGGCCGGGTAAGCCAAACATCAGGTCGAGGTTGATGTTGTCGAAGCCCGCCGCACGCAGCTTTGCGTACGATTCCAGGGCCGCTTTCAACGAATGTACGCGTCCAATGGTCTTCAACAACTCATCATCGAGCGCTTGGACGCCCATGGAGATTCGGTTGACGCCGCACTCGCGAAACAGCTTCGCCTTCTCAGTCGACACGGTCGAGGGATTGCATTCGATGGTCCACTCGCGAAGCCCACGCAGCGGGACTTTATCGTGGATCGCCTCCAACACGCGTCGTAAGAGCGCCGTCGGCAAAAGACTCGGTGTACCTCCGCCGAAAAAAATGGTTCTCGGGGCAAGTTGTGGGGCGAATCTTTTCAGTTCCAGCAACAGTGCGTCCACGTAATCTTCCATTTTGGCGGCGCTACCCGCTTCCGAGTAGAATGCACAGTAGTGACACTTCGCCGCGCAGAACGGCACGTGCCCATAGAGGTGCTCGACTTTGCTTGATCGGGTTCCCATACTTCTGGTCTAAAGATACCGCCAGATATGAGTCCCGACAAACTCCAAATCATCCTCGCCAGTGCGTCCCCGCGCCGCGAACACCTATTGCGCGAGATGGGCTTGCGGTTCACCGTCGTGCGGCCGAGTGATGTGAAAGAGTTGCTCGGCGGCGCAGCGCCCGATGTCGTCGCGATGCAGAATGCCCAGCGCAAAGCCCGCGCGGTCGCGGGACGGCACCCGGACTCGGTGGTCATCGGAGCGGACACGATCGTGGTGCTCGATGGCAAACTCTTCGGCAAACCGCGCGCCCTTGAGGACGCGGCGCAAATGCTCGGGCTATTGGCGGGGCGGCAGCACGAGGTCGTCACCGGCGTTTGCCTGTTGCATCGCGCGCTCGACATGGAACTGACGTTTGCCGAAACGACACGCGTCTGGATGCGGCCACTGACAGGCCTGCAAATTGCCGAATACCTCGGCAAGATCAACCCGCTCGACAATGCGAGTGCAGGTGTTAACCATGGAGAAAACTGGCAGAAAACTCACGGGTTTCTGAGTTGGGCTGGGGCCTACGCAATCCAGTATGGCGACATCGTGGAGCGGATCGAGGGTAACCACAGCAATGTGATGGGGTTGCCCGTGGAGCGGTTGCGAGCCACGCTTGAAAAGCTGGGCGTCGTATCAGACTGGTCGACAAAATGCACGTTGATGTAATTATTCTTGACGGGTGAGAAATTCAAAGCAGCGGATTGCCTAAAGCAAGGCCAAAGTTCTGGCGAATTCGTCAACCTCCTCAGTGATCATCAGTGCCTTGAAAAGCAACGCATGTGTATCGACGTCGCATCTGTCATTTTCATCGTGACCCATCAGAGATTCTTCTGCCGGGTGACAAGTCGGAGTGAGAGAGCTACCGATTCGCCTAATCATCCAAGGCCCATCCGACATCCAAGTATGGCCCTTCAGCGTCGCATCAGACTGACTCGCGAACCTTCCTGCCCCACGAGGACAGAGCATCGGGTGTCCTCAATGACCGGCCGCCAGGCGATAGCCGATGCCCGGCTGCGTCTCGATCAGTCTCCCGCTATTGGGTGTCTCCAGCTTATTGCGCAAGTGCGTGATGTACACTCGCAGATATTGCAACTGGCCCTCCGCGTCTGGCCCCCAAACGGTGCGGAGCAGATGTTTTTGCGTGACCACCTTACCGGCGTGACGCACCAATTCGTGGAGCAGCGCGTACTCGGTCGCGGTCAAGTGTACCTCGTTGTTCTTCACCGTTACCTTGCGCGCTTTGATGTCGACGGTCAGATCGCCACAAACATAGGTCGGTTCCTCGTACGCCTCCGGAGAATGGCGCCGCAAAGCCCGCAGCCGAGCCAGCAATTCGTCCGCGCCGAACGGCTTGGTCAGGTAATCGTCGGCGCCATTGTCTAATGCGGCCACCTTGTCCGCTTCGCTGTCTCGCACGGTCAGTATCAGAATGGGTATGCGGGTCCACTCTCGGAGCCGTTTGAGAACCGTGAGGCCGTCCATGTCTGGCAACCCAAGGTCGAGCAGGATCACATCAGGCCGGCGCGAGGCAGCCATTTGAAGGCCCAGATTACCGGTCTCAGCTTCACAAACCTGATATCCCTGCACTTCCAACAACACCCGCAACAGACGGCGGATCGCTCGTTCGTCATCGATGACCAGCGCGGTGTGTGGAGAGTTCGTAGTGTTGGCTGCCGACGTCCTCCGTTGGTCGGCGGAATTTCGCTGGTGAGTAGCAGTGGCAACCATTTTGTACTGTTCTCTACTTCGAAGCCTCCGGCGCGTCACGGCGCGGCGGTCAATGCAAGTTGTGGCGCCGTAACAGCAACCACAGGGCCAAGATCCCCGGGACCGCCACCGGAATGGCGAACGCTAGAACCGTCACCGCGTACTGCCGGAGAATTCGTTTCCAAGGAGCCACCTCCCTCACATGATCGCAGCGGCCCGTAACCTTGACCTGGTCGAGATTATCCAACTCCGCCTGCATGGCGGCGACACTGGAGTAACGGCCGGCCGGATTGCGTTCCATCGCATGCAGAACGATTTCCTCGGCTTGTGGCGAAAGACTGGGATTCAATTTCCGCAACGGCTCGGGGTCGCCGAGAACCCGGGCGTTCATGGCGGCCAGGGAATTATCACCGTCGAACGGCGTCGCGCCGGTCAACATCTCGTACAACATCGCTCCCAGGCTGTAGATATCAGTCCGGGCGTCACCGCGTTTGCCCTGGACCTGTTCGGGTGCCATGTAGTCTGGCGTGCCCATCGCGGACGTCCAGCAGCCAAAGGTGACCCGGCGAAACTCGTTGGATTTGGCCAGACCGAAATCCAACAAACGGATTGATCCATCACAGCCCACCATGACGTTGTGCGGCTTCAAATCTCGGTGAATCACGCCATTGTCGTGCAGATACTGCAACGCCTCGCAGAGCAGACTGGCGATCCGGAACGCGTCTTTTTCCGGTAGGGGGCTCATGGCCTTTAACAGATGCGCCAGTGTGCAGCCGCGCAGATACTCGGTCACCAGGTATGGACGGCTCTTCGGTCCGGCCACGGGAATGAATTTCAGTACGTAAGGATGATCCAGCTTCAGGCCGATCTCTTCCTCGCGATGGAAACGCGTGTAAAAGCCGGGGTCGCTCTCGAATTCCAGATGCGGCACCTTCAGGGCGACGTTGGCATTGTGGTTGAACAGGTCTTGCGCCTTGAAAATCATGGCCATGCCACTCCGGCTGATGACCTCGGTAATCAGGAATCGTTCGTCCAAAATATCGCCCGGGTGCAATTCCCCGGTCCGGTTCGCTTCAACGGCAGGGTGATATTCGGTCACACCCTGACAACAAGCTACACCTTCAAGAGGGCACAATTGGGTCGTTTTCATGGGTTGACTATGGCATCAAACGACAAGGTTGGGTAATTAAATGGGGGCACAAAGGTGTTAAAAAAGTATTGATGCCGATTACCGGGTCCCAGTGGGTATCTGCTTACCGTCCAATGGGTTGGCTAGTTATCCATGCTGCGTAACATCCGGCTCCCCACCGGAAGACCGCGTCCGAACAATGGTATGACCAACACTGGACAAGGCGCGCACCGAACCACTTTCGACACCGTGTTGCATCGAAACAGTCCCCAGGTACCGACGGGCCCATGCCTCCCCATGATGATGATATCCGCGTTCGCCTCTCTGGCTTCGTTGACGATTTGCCGGTGGGGTTTGCCGATGGCGACAACTGCTTCCGCTTCGACTTCGTTCGCCCACAACACGTCGATCAGTTGATTCAATTGGCACTCCTCCGCCTCTCGTATTTCTTCGGCCGCTTGTGCACGAGTGGCGGCGCGGGTGTTGCACGATCGATCCAGTCTCACAACATGCAGCAAGGTAACCGCAGCGCCATACTCCCGAGCAAACGCAGCCGCGCACTGCAGCGTCCCCGGCATCGATTCCGAGAAATCGACCGGGGCCAGAATCCTTTGCAGTCTCATCTGTGATCCGTTCCGTGACATCGAAGGTCCGCCCTCCGCACACATTCACGGTTCGTGGCGCCCGCCTCCAGCAACACCTGGCGAGGCGGGCGCAACCGGTCTGGTTACGATGGCGCTCCGTAGCGCTTGCGGAGTTCGAGATTGACCTGGAGGACATTGACCATCTTTTCGCCGGCAAGCCCGCCAAACGGTGCGAACGCATTGTCCTGCAGAATCTTTTCGATCTCGGCATGCACGGTTGCCGGATCATGCTTGGTATCGGCCGCCCATTTCGAGGCCACACGATCCAACTGATATTCGGCGTTTTGCAGCGTAATATGGGGGTCGAGCCCGGACCCGGACGTCGTCAGCATGTCGCCGGGCAAGTCTTGAAGTTCAACGTCGGCGTGGTCTTGACGCCACATGTCGAAGAAGGTGGACTGAACATCCGAGCCGTCTTTGACAGGCTGAACAATAGTAATTGGCTTGCCATCGGCTCCGTTCGTCGTGACCCCCGAGAGGAAGCGGCCGGGATTCTCCTTGGAAAAGGTCTCAAAGAAAACCACCGCCAGATCGCTGGGCTGTGGTTGGGGTGTGCTCGGATTGTCTTTGATGAATTGGGCAACCACCGGGGCATGCGCAATCGCCCAGTTGGACACATATGCGGCATGGGTGGGATCGGCTGTAACCCAGGCCTGGGCCAGGCTGTTGTGGGCGTCGGCCCACTGCGCCACCACGTTGGAGCCGCCTTGATACTGGTCCTGCTGGAACCAGGTCTCGATATCAGGAGCGACCGGTTGTCCGTTCTTGGTGCCACCTTTATAGGTAACAATCGGTCCGAGCGTAGTGGCGACACGATTGCGAAGCGCGTAGTTCGAGGCCGCTATTGCCGATGAAGACGAGGCCGACGCGTCATAGGAACAAGCCGACGGGCGCGGTTGGAAGTATTCATCCTTCGTAAACGGCTGCGCGATCAACAAGGAGCCTACCACGTGGCCATCCGCGTCCTTCACCATGCTACCGTTCGCTTGGAACGGAAACACAGTCTGCCCAATTGCCCACAGCAGCGCCGGATAGAGGCCGCAGCATAGAATGACCGCGAACAACAGCAACCAGATGCTTTTGGTTATGTATTTCATATTCAAGTCTCCTTAACTGGCCAGGTGCATACCGACCATTGCTACATCGATCAGTTTGATTCCAATAAACGGAATGACCACGCCTCCCAGTCCCCAGATAAACAGGTTCTTGCGTAACAACGCATCGGCTCCCAGTGGCTCATACTTCACACCTCGGAGCGCGACGGGGATGAGCGCGGGGATGATTAACGCATTGAATATGACCGCCGACAGAATCGCCGAAGTTGGTGAATGCAAATGCATGACATCCACGGCTTTCAACCACGGCAACGTCCCGGCAAACAGCGCCGGAATAATCGCGAAGTATTTCGCCACGTCATTGGCGATCGAAAACGTCGTGAGCGCTCCGCGCGTCATCAAGAGTTGCTTCCCGATTTCGACGACTTCAATCAACTTCGTGGGGTCGCTGTCCAAATCCACCATGTTGGCCGCTTCTTTGGCCGCCTGCGTGCCGGCATTCATCGCCAGTGCGACGTCCGCCTGGGCCAGCGCCGGTGCGTCGTTCGTGCCGTCCCCCATCATGGCGACCAACTTCCCTTCGGCCTGTTCCTTGCGGAGGTACGCCAGTTTGCTTTCCGGGGTCGCCTGTGCGATGAAGTCATCAACGCCCGCTTGCGCGGCGATGGTCGCGGCCGTCAGCGGGTTGTCTCCGGTAATCATGACCGTCCGCAGCCCCATCTTCCTCAGTCGCGCGAAGCGCTCTTTCATGGCGGGTTTCAGAACGTCTTCCAACACCACGATCCCCACGATTTTCCGATCTTCACACACCGCCAGGGGCGTTGCGCCTTTCGAGGCAACACTGTCCACCAGGTTCTTGAGATCACCAGGCATGTCACCGCTCTTGTCAGTAACGAATTTTACGATGGCGTCCGCCGCTCCTTTTCGGATGCGGCGCCCATCCGGCAGATCAACGCCGCTCATGCGCGTCTGCGCCGTAAAGGCAATCGATACGGCGTCGCGCGGCAGAGGTGTGGGGCTGTGCGACTGGCTGACGGAAACCCGGTTCTGCTCTTCGAATAATCTCACAATGCTCTTTCCCTCCGGCGTCTGGTCCGCAGCCGACGCCAGTGCCGCCAGCCGCCCAACGTCCTCTGGGGAATACTGACCAAGCGGCATGAATTTCGTCGCGTGCCGATTGCCCATGGTAATCGTGCCCGTCTTGTCCAGCAGCACCACATCGATGTCTCCCGCCAACTCGACCGCTTTGCCACTCTTGGCAATAATGTTGTTCTGCAGGGCCCGGTCCATACCGGCAATGCCGATGGCCGCCAACAACGCCCCAATGGTGGTCGGGATCAGGCAAACCAACAGCGCGATCAACGTCGGAACGTCAGTGCCGAGGCTGTGCAACGGGTCGGTGATCCCCAAATAACCCATCATGTATTGCTCGGCATTCCAAGCCATGGGCCAGAGCGGTATCACCACGATCAGGAAAATCAACGTAAACGCGGACAACGCCATGGTGAGCGCGATCTCGTTGGGAGTTCGTTGACGAATGGCCCCTTCCACCAGACGGATCATCCGTTCCAGGAACGAATCACCCGCTGTGCTCGTGATCTTCACAACGATTCGGTCCGATAGCACCACCGTACCCCCGGTCACACCGGAGCGGTCGCCGCCCGCCTCACGAATGACCGGCGCGGATTCTCCTGTGATGGCCGACTCATCCACCGAGGCGATTCCCTCGACGATTTCGCCATCGCCGGGGATCGTTTCCCCCTCTTGGACCACGACCCGGTCTCCCTGTTTCAACACCGACGAAGAAACCTTCTCCACTCCCGTGGTCGTCACGCGATTGGCAATGGTGTCGTGACGCGCCCGCCGCAGGGATTCAGCCTGGGCCTTCCCGCGCGCTTCCGCCAGCGCTGTCGCGAAATTCGCAAACAGCACGGTAGCGAACAGCCACGCATCCAGCGCGATAAAATAATTCACCGATACCTGGCTGGCCGAGTGCCCGAAGATGGCTTGCAGGAGGTAGAATAACGTCAGAACCGCGCCGACCTCGACCACAAACATCACAGGGTTTTTCCATTGGATATCCGGACGCAGCATGACGAACGCCTGCTTGAGGGCCTGTCCGGCGGCACCCTGCGTCAGGAACACCTTTTGCCGCTTATGATGGGGCGAAAACCCTGATGGCAGTTGGATTTCGCCAATCGGTTTTACTGTGAAGTCTGCCGCCTTCTTGACAGGCCTGGGTTCTTGGGTGTTGGCTACGTTACTCATCGTATTGTTCCTTTCGTACGCAGTCGAATCGTCTTCGTTTACCCGCCAAAGGGGATCGGCCCGAGGTGCTCGGCAGCCGGCCCGAGCACGGCGAGGGGCAGAAACAGCAACGCCCCAATAATAAGAATCGTGGCAAACAGCAACCAGCCGAAGGTCACCGTGTCATCGCGCAAGGTACCCAGACCGAACGGGGCGGTCTTTTTCGCGCCGAGGTAGCCGGCCATGGCAATCGGCGCGATGATCGGCAGAAAACGGCTGATGATAATCACCAACGCCGTCGCGATGTCCCAGGCCGCCGCCTGGCCCGGGCTGGAGTTGTTGGCAAATCCGTAGGTCACACCCAGTCCGTCAAACGCCGAGCCGTTGTTGGCCGAGGCTGACGAGAACTGGTAGAACATCTGGGAAAAACCGTGCGGCCCTGGATTACTGGTGGCTTTCATTCCCCAATCGGTGGCGGCGAACAAGCCCGTGGGAAACAGAATCATCAGCGGGTGGATCAAGAGCGCGATGACCGCCAATTTGACCTCGCGGGCGCCGATCTTCTTGCCCAGGTACTCGGGCGTCCGGCCCACCATCTGGCCCGCCACGAAGATTCCCACCACCACAAATAGCAGCATGTTGATCATGCCGACGCCCTTGCCCCCGTAGATGCAGTTCAGCCACATGCCCACCATCGGCGACAACGCGGCAATCGGATTGAGACTGTCGTGTTCGCAATTGATTGCCCCATCGGTCACGTCCACCGTCAGCGCACAGAAAGTGGCGCCCGCCGAGGTTCCGAAGCGCATTTCCTTGCCTTCGAGGTTCCCCAGATGCTGATCGACCGGCAAGCCGGCCACTGCCGGCAGAGTCACCGTCCGGCTCCCGCCCGGTGCCGTGGCGCTGGCGATCGTATAGGTTCGCGCGACGGGATGGGCCGTCAATCCGGGGTTGGGTTTGAGCGTGTCGTAGTAGATCGGCCAGACAACGGTGCCGATCATCAAGACCATCATGACTCCAAAGATGACCAACGCATGTTTATAGCGATGCAGCATCCGTCCGTACATCAGCACCAGCGCGTAGGGAAACAGCATCATCGCTATACAGGACAGGAAATTGGTGAGTGCGGTGGGATTTTCGAAGGGATGCGCGGAGTTCATCCCGTAGAATCCGCCGCCGTTGGTTCCCAATTGCTTCATCGGCACGAAGGCCGCCAATGGACCCACGACAATGTTCTGCGGTTTCGCGCCGCCCTTGTCCGTTGTCCCCATGGCAGCCGGCTCCAGAGTGGCAACGTGGTACGAGCTTTGGTAGGTCATCGGGCTGCCTTGTTGCAGGAACACAATGCCGAGGAGGAACGCGACGGGCAGGAACATGTAAACCACCACCCGCCACATATCCACAAAGAAGTTACCCACGTGCGGATCGCTGCGGAATGCGCGGATGATGGCCGTCAATCCGCAGAAGCCGATCGACGCCGACAGGAAGAAGTTGGTCAAACCAAAGAAGATTTGGCTGAAGTTCGAGAAAACCTGGTCGCCGGAATAATGCTGCAGGTCCGTATTGGTCATGAAAGACACGACCGTGTGAAAGATCGTGGTCGGCGCGAGCATCCCCTTGCCGTCGGGATTCAGCGGCAGCCAGGGTTGAAGCGAAAGGATGGCGAAGCCGAATACGAATAGCGCTGTATTAAATAGCAGGATAGAGACGGTGTATTGCTTCCAGTTCTGGGGGCCACTGTCCAGACGCGTTTCAAACCAATGTAGGAACCGGGGCGCCTTGTATTGGCCGTTCATAATCCACGCCAGATAACGGCTCAGGGGAACCGCCAGGATTGTCGTGACGACGAGAATGGCGATGGGGAGAAGCCAGATTTGCAGGGTCATGATTGTCACTCCTTAATTTTGATTCGCGGTTGTGCTTGCTCAGAACCACTCGGGCCGAATCAGGGCCACCCACAGATAGATGAACAGAAACGCGGAGATTGCTATGGTTACATAAATCATGGTCATTACCTCAGATTTTTTCACACGCCTTGAGAAACAAGAAACACAGGCCCATGGATACAAGGCCTAACACAAACATTCCAGGCAGCCAGATTGCGAGATTCATACTGAAACCCCTTTCGCGGTTGTTGTCGTGACTGCATTCATTCGTTCACTTTTCATGCGGCAACAATATCGGCCTATAAACCAGCGCGCTAATTAAATGGCGGAGGCTGATCGCAAAAAGAGTGCTAATGGCTTGTCGCCATTGGTCACTTATTAGACAGCATGAGCAATTCTGATCTCTTGGTGGCGGCTGCTGCGGCAAGAAGACTCATCCGCAGTCGGTAACCGCTGAATTACCAAATGCAGGAATAGTGGTCTGTGGGATTGATGCAGGTCTTCGTCGACGCTGCCCGTAATGCAGGCCAATGGCTAAGGCAGGCGCGTACGCAATCCAGGAACATGGCGCCGGCATTGTGCGTCGTGCGAGTTACGGGCGAAATGCCAGCTTCCAAACATCGGAGAGCAAACCTCATCCAGCTTATTCGGCCACAATTGACAAGGTCGACTTACATGCGCTGCGACTGCCCGGTTTCTTCAGCAGGAGCGTCACACTTTTCGGTCCGTTGGAAGCGCAACCGGAAGTGATGGGAATCGTAAACGCCTGGCTCCTGACCCCCCGTGCCAAAGCTCAATGTTCCCGAAACTGCCGTGTAATCAGAGCCGGCTTGGGCGGTCTTGTTGGAAGTCGCGTACTCTACCATCAAGGGCAACATGTCGCCACCCGAGCGAACGACGCTGACCGTGGCTGTGCTGGCATTGTCCCCGACAATGTAACTGGACGCGCTAAACTTCACGCTGCCCGCGCCGGGGTGACCCATCAGAGTCGTCTTCAGTTCAAATCCTGTGGCGAAAGCGTAGCCGCTGCAGCCGATTACCAGGGGCTAGCTGACCCGGTCCTTCACCGGAAGGTGCGCAAACCCCAGAATTCCCACGAACGTATACGCCAGATCGGAGGTGAATGTGTTGGCAGGAATCAGCGCTGCTGTAGAAGTCCCGTCCAACGCTTCCGGTTGGCCAATATCCGGTGTCGTGAAGACGACTTCGCTTCCGGCGGGATCGAGAATCTCAAGTTGCGCGTAGTCATTTGTGGTACCGCCGGGGAACGCATCCCACGTGAGAATCAAGTCCTGAGCGGCGTTGACGTTTTGCGCGGCGATCCAGTTGCTTAGATGGGGCGGTTTGGGAAACGTCCCCCCCGTGAGGTTGATAGTCAGCGAAAGTGGGTCGCCTTGTGCGGGAGTCACAGAGAAAGTATAGACACCATTGGTAAATGCGGCATCAAGAGAACGTTGTTTGGAAAAGGCTTGTGACCACGCGAGGCCTTTCCCATCCGATTGAAGCGACAGCGATTCAGTCGGTCCGGAGGGAAGTTGGACGGTCGTCGCGTTCACGGTCCCATTGGTGGGTAAATCGATAAACGCAGTGAATTCACACGCCTGCAGCTTCCCGGCGAGATGTGGCGCTCCTGAATTCTTCTGGATATAGGCCTGCCCTTTCTGGACTCCGTACACGGAGAAAGGGACCCCGTCTACGGTGACTTTTGTAACCGCCGTATCGAACTGCCCCATCCCATCGTCAGCGCGAAAACTCACGTAGACGCTGCCCGTTTGCGAGATACCGGGAGTCCATGAAAATGTGCCGGTGTTGTCCCCATTATCTTGGAAACTTGCGCCGTCAGGCAAACCGTCCGCGGTAAGCGCGAGATTATTGCTACCGACACTGCTCGCAGTGACTGTAAACTGCAACGGCAGACCGGCAATAATGCCCTTGGTAAATGGCGCTTGGACGGCAACCGGCACGTCGGCGTTGAATTTAATTTCACCGGACAGAATCCGCCCAAACTGGCAGTCCATTTCGTAGCTTGCCCATAGCGCAATCGTCTCATTCGTAAACCCATAAACGACTTGTTTCACTCGAAATTTCCGCCCAACGGAGCACCGGAGCAATCAAGACCAGAACCCGACAGACTCAGCAAGAGCTGAACCGTGACCAACCCCGTGTCTTGCTCCCACACGGCATTCGAATAAATGCCTACGTTCAAGGGGTCGTATTGGGGTGCTCGAAAGAACACTTCGTGGGACGTTCCATTGGAATCGACAACGGAAACATCAACGGAATTCTCATTATTCCCATCCGTTTGGAAGACAGCATTGATCAAAGTGAAGAAGAACGTCTGGCCGTCGTTACTTCCCATAACTGGATCAGACTCGGCCCGCAGATAAAAAAGTCCATTCTGTGGGGTCACGACAATTCCGACGGCGAAGTCGCCTACATCCCCGAGCGTGTCCACGCCGTGGAAAGTAATGTTGGTATTGCCAATCTGACCCCAAGTGGGTACCCAACTGAAAGTCGCTGAGTTGTTCCCGTTGTCCGTATAAGGGTGGCCTCACTGGGAAGGCCTGTGGCTGTCAGCGTCACGGGGCCGCCATTGGTTGCTGTAGCCGTCACGGCAAAACTGAGATTCTGACCCCGCAAACCCGTTACTTATCGAGGAGCCTGAAGAATCACCGGCCGATGTGCGTTATAGAGTATTTCGCCGGTCAAAGACGGCACTTCGCCATCACAGCGCTGCTCGAATGTGGTCCAGAAGGAGACAGGAACATTGTTGGTATCAAACTCAATCTCCTTAACGTCGAAGCTTCCCGTAGTATCACTGCACCCGCGATGCTCACCAGTAACACTCATGTATGGGCTGTTTACGGAGGCCAGCTTGTCATAAACACCATTGGTGAGGGACGGCGATGCCCGGAAATCCAAAGTCCAACCGTCGTAGACAACCCCTACTTGAATCAGCACTTGGCCCGCGCTTCCCTGAATGCTGAATGTCATGTTTGACGGGCTGTAAAAATACTCCTGCCCCTGGCCTATAAATTCTCGGTAGGCACTCTTCATATACAATGAAGTCTCGGCCGCCGCATCCACGTGAGTGGTTCCAGAGAGTGCAAGCGCGACGACAAACAAGCATGGAAGGAATCGTCCATTTCCGACTCTTCGAAAATCGTGGAGACTCGTCCAACTCACACACAGTTGCTTATACTAACTTGTTTGATGACCTACAAGGGTGTAAATCTGATAACACCTGGCTTTGCAGGCAAGGCATTGATACGGCAACTTCCTCTGATTGCGGTCGAAGTCGGGTTGCCATGCGGCAGGGTTGATGGTGCGCCGCAATCTGGTATCATCTTTCGGGGAATGGATCGCGAAAATCGAAACGTCTGGATCGCCGTGTTGCTGTCGCTGCTTTTGCATGTTTCTGCGGGCGAAGGCTGGCAGCATCGCGTAGCGCTGATGAAACTCCCCGTATTCTCCTTGCTGGCGAAGCTGGTACATGTGGCGCTTCCCCCACCACGGCCCGCACCCCCACAAGTCCAGACGCTTACCTTCGTGGAGTTGGCGCCCCAACGCGCGCCCGCTCCGGAAGTGAAGAAGGGCAAGGAAGCCAAACAGTTCATGGAGACCGACCCGTCGCAGGTCACGGGCGAGAAGCCGAAGGATGCGAAATATTACTCGGACAAATCCACGGTCGCGGCGAATCCCGACAATCCGACGGGCAAAACCGGCGACACGCCATACTTGAATGGCAACGAGACTCGCACCCCGAATACGGCTGATGTGCCGACACCCTCCGGTGTGCCCGCACCGCTGATCCGACAACCCGGCTCGCCGAGCACACCCGCAAGCATTCCCAAATCCGCACCGAAAGTGGCGCAAGTGCCACCGGAACCAAAGCCGGCACCTCAGCCGAAAACGCCGGAACAACCAAAAGAGCCGGCGCCGATCGGTTTGAAAATCGTCGAGGAACAAAAGCTTGCGATGGCGCCGAAGCCGGCTGCACAACCTCAAGTGGTGACTGGCGCGACGGTGCCGGAAGTTCCCACCGATCCCTCCACCGCCGCCCCGGGTTCAGCCGCCATCGTCACGGACCCCGGCGTGCCGGGCCGTGAGCTTGTGGCACGGAAGGCGCATCTGACGGTTGCGGGTGTCTCGCGCAGCGGGATAGCCGCGTTCGGCGTGGCGGAAAGTCCCTTCGGCGCGTACGACAAGAAGCTCATTAAGGCCGTGCAGAGCCACTGGTACGCGCTGATCGACCACTATGGGATCTACGAAAGCGCCGATGTGGTGACCGTGAAGTTCGAGCTGCTCGACGACGGACAGGTGCAAAACGTGAGTAGCAGCGACAGTTCTCAAAGTCGCATTTTGTCGTTGTTTTGCGAGAAAGCCATCATAGAATCCGGACCGTTCGATCCGTTGACCGATGAATTGCGCGCGCTGATCGGGAAGGAACCGCGCGAGATAAGTTTCACCTTCTATTATTGATAGGGAGGATTTCCTCATGCCGGAATGGTTTTTTCGAGGCGGAATCGCCATGTGGCCGCTGCTGGTCTGCTCGATTGCAGGCGTAGCCATCATCTTGGAACGCATCTGGGTGCTGCGGCGGGGAAGCATCATCTCGCCTGCACTGGTCGCTGCCGTCGACAGGCAACTGCAGACTCGCGAGCAAATGGAGGCCCTCCGATTGTTGAGCGAATCAGATACAACCGTGCTCGGCCAACTGATCCGGGCGGTCTTCACCCACGCCTCGCTGCCGAAGACGGAAAATGTCGAGGTCATGCAGTCGCTCGCCCGTCAAATCGTCGGGCGCATGGAGCGCGGGTTGACAACCTTGTCGCTGATCGCCGAGCTCGGTCCGCTGCTCGGGTTGCTCGGCACCGTCATCGGCATGGTGAAACTGTTTCAGGACGTCGCACAAAAAGGCCTTGGCGACCCGGCGATGATTTCCCGCGGTATTTACGAAGCCCTGACCGCGACCATGACCGGCCTCGGGATCGCCATTCCCGCATTGATCGCCTACATGTTCCTGCGCCGCCGCATTGAGGTGTTGGTGCTGGAACTGGAACGATACACGGACGAATTGCTCACGCGACTGTACCGCAACCCCAGCTAGAAAATCGTCATGCGCATTTTTGAGCCAAGCAGAGCCCAGCGTCCACCGGTCATCCGCGTGATCAACCTCGTGGACGTGTTGTTCATCCTGTTGATTTTCTTCATCGCGACGACCACCTTTCGCGCAACCTCACCAACCGCCGTGAAGCTCGTCCTTCCCGAGGCGAAAACCGCCGAGGAAGTCGGACGCGAAAAGGTGGACCGCCTGAACATTGCCGTCGGCTCCGACGAGACCATCTATCTCGACAATAAACCCGTCGCTCTCAGCGTGCTGGAGAAGGCTCTGCGCGATGCGAAAGCGAGTAACCCAAAAATGCAGGTGCAGTTCTCGGCGGATAAGACGGTCAGTTACGGAACGGTCGTCGCGATTGTTGACGCGGCGCGCTCTGCCGGCATTCCCGATATCACCGCGTTCACGAAGAAATCGGCGAAGTAATTCATCCCGCGGGAAAGAAAACGGGCCGCTGTGCGTGGCACAGCCGCCCGTTTCATTTTTGAAGCAAGAATCTTCCGAGAGCTACTTTGTGCCCAAGATGGCGTCCTTCGCGGCCTTGGCGATGCGGAACTTCACCACACGCTTGGCCGGAATCTGAATCGTCGCGCCCGTGGCCGGGTTGCGGCCGAGACGGGCTTTGCGATTCACCAACACGATTTTCCCGAGGCCGGGAATCGTGAACGAATTCTTCGCTTCCTTGTACGCCAACTTGACCAACTCTTCCACGAACGCGCCTGCGGCCTTTTTCGATACGCCGGTTCTGTCCGCCAGATTTCCTAAGATTTGTGACTTCGTCAACTTTGCCATAAAACTCCTTATGTCTCCTTGGTTTAGGGTTCGGCGGATACTACAAAACCGACGAAAACCTTGCAACTATTGATTTTTATGGGTTCTCTCACCCCTCAGCCCCTCAAAAATGGATTCGTCCGACGTTCTTCTCCAATCGTCGTCACTGGGCCGTGTCCCGAAAACACATGCACATCATCACCCAATGGCAACAGCTTCCCCCGAATCCCGTCGATGAGCAACTGATGATCTCCCCCCGGCAAATCCGTGCGCCCGATCGACCCCGCGAACAGCACGTCCCCCACAAATGCCACGCCTTCCTTCCGCTCGAACAGCACCACGCTGCCGGGACAGTGACCGGGACAATGCAGGATTTCAAATCTCAGGTCGCCCACCGCAAATACCTTCCCCTCTTCCAAAAAGAAATCCGGCTTCGACGGCTCAATGTCCAAATCCAAACCAAACATGCGCGCCTGCGGAATATCCAATAGCGGCGCGCTCTCGCGATGAATGCCAAACTTCGCGCCCGTCAACCGCAACAATTCGGCATTGTCCAGGAAGTGGTCCCAGTGGGCGTGCGTATTGACGAGGTACTCAATCGGTGTCTTCCACTCGCGGGCCTGCTCGACCATCAACGCCGCCACACCCTGCGGCGCGTCAATCACCACAGCCCTCCCGTCTTGCCTGTCGGCGACCAGATAACCGTTGGTCGCAACCGGCCCCGCCTCAAAAGTCTCAATAATCATTCGGTGCTACTGCGAGAAATGCAGTCGATGACCGGACAGGTCTCACTCTTCCTCCTCCCCATCGTCGTCATCATCATCGTCTTCCTCATCCTCTTCGTCTTCATCTTCGTCAACTTCGTCTTCGTCGTCCTTGTCGGGAACTTCCACCTCCCCCGCGTCACTCAAATCGAACCCACACGTAGGGCAACGCTGATTGTTCCGTTTCAACTCATCGCGATCCACATCCACATTACAGTTTGGACAAGTGATCTCTTCCATTCTTGCCTCCCCTCCTTTTCATGACGTCGCCCCGAAACAATAATTAAAAATTTCCCGCGCGCAAGCGCGATTTCTCCAATTCGTCCCCAAGCTCCCAGTGCTACCTCCGAATTTTAATGTACGCCGCCCGCGTGCCGTCGTCCTACCCTTTCCCCGTCCACTTTCGTCCGTTTTCCTTCCTACATCCATGCTTTACCCCTCAAATACCCCCCAAAATTGGGTTCGTTTCGCAGAAACGTATATAGGCCCCCCTTTATCTGGCGTTCGTAGCGTCCTCGCGTAGTAGGCTCGTGCCATTTTGTCGCGCCGACTCGTCCTCCGAAACCTTTGGCGAAGGAGGGTCTCCCCGACTGTAGCCGCGGGCGTTGACCGCGACCGTGCACATCTGTCTCGCCTCAATCACGCCCGTACCTTACCACTATCGGAATCCGATGTCCAGACCGAATTGTCGGGGTTTGTGCGGCGGCGTTTCTGCGAAGCGTGGAATTAGCCCACGACTGCATCTGTCCTCTGTGCCCCATTCGTCCTCTGGAAGGTTTGGGGAGCCGAGGCGCAGCAGAGCCGCAGTCTGCAAAACTCCTATCGTGAGTTCGATTCTCACACCGCGCCTCCAATTTCTTTTCCAGTAAATACAAGGGGTTGCGGGCAGTTCCCTCAAGCCGGTCCTTCTATTGGTTTAACTGCGAGAACGGGCGGTTTGAGTGAGATCAGGCACCGGGGATACAGGGTCTGAACTGGCGGAGGAAACGAAAAGGAGAATCCGGGCTCTCGAACTGCTCTGCTCCATCGCTGCAACTTCAACCAGCCATCGACTCTCGGTTGTAAGATGAGCCTGATTGAAGGAATAGCAACTGGTGGTTTTGCCCCGAGAAATATACTTTGCGAATTCATTAGGTTTATCAGGGAATGGAGTTACGTTGTTGTTCTCAGCGAGCTGCCATGACTGACGAAACTCTCAGCAATCAAAGGCGTCTTCCCGATCCGGAGATATGTCGGACGAGGTATCTGTGGCAAGGCCTCGAATTCTCGGCTTGCCTGGTGGAAAACCCCAACTCTTGCAAGCATGCATTACGTTTTGGTTTTGGCTTCTTTTGTCGTTATAATGATCGCCATGGCGTCGAGAAAGCAGGGAATCCATGACCGACGACACGTTCAGCAATCAAGGGCGTCTGCCAGATCCGAAAAAATGTCAGACCAGGTATCTAGGGCAAGCTCTCGATTCCTCGGATTGCGTGGTGCAAAACCCCGCAGGTTGCCAGTATGCATTCCGTATTGGTTCTGGCACGCTTTGTCGCCATCCTGATCACCGTAGCTTCGAGAAGGGTGGGAAGCCATGACCGACAGCACGGTCAGTATCCAAAGGCCTGTTCCAGATCGGGAACGATGTCGGACCAGGTATCGGGGGCAATCTCTCGATATCTCGTATTGCTTGATGGAAGCCCCAGACGGTTGCGAGTATGCCGCAAATTTCGGCTCGAGCGCCATTTGTCTCCATCCGGATCGACGTAGCTTCGAGAAGGCACGAAAGCCATGATCGATGAAACGGTCAGTAGTCAAAAGGGTCTGCCAGATCCGAAAAGATGTCGGACGAGGTATCGGATATATACTCTCGGTTTCACGCATTGCCTGGTGGAAAACCCCGATGCTTGCGAGTATACGGAACGCTCTGCTTCTGGCGTCTATTGTGACCATCCTGATCGGCGCAAATTCGATACAATAGGTCTGCCATGAACGCCAACACGGTCAGCAATCAGAGGGCTGTTCTAGATCGAGAAAAATGCCGGACCAGGAATCTGGGGGGCTATCTCGCCTTCACCTATTGCCTGGTGGAAACCCCCAACGGTTGCGAGCATGCGATACGGTTCGGCGACGATCTCCTCTGCGTCCATAATGATCGCCGTAACTTCGAGAAGCCCCCAAAATCAATTTGAGGATTTCTGAGCGGATTAAGCAGGACTGCGGCGGTAAGGGCGGCGGAAACAAATTGGGAGTCCAGACTTAGGCCCGAACGTTCAAGCCTTCCTTTTCCCCTTGGAAATTAGCGGCGACCTCGCCTAGAAAAATCCTACGAGAACCCCTGCTCGAAATGACGCCTATCGGCGATATCGACGGAGCAGTGGCAGCAAGCCGAGACCGATTGCCATCAAGCCTAACGTGGAGGGCTCCGGCACTACATTGAAGCTTGCATCAATACTGATGTCGGACGCACCGGAGGCACTGAGTTTAACGTCCTGTGTCAACGAATAGGGCGTGGCCAAACCCAGCGGCCCGGAATTACTGGCCACAACGGGCAGCGGGGTTGTTCCGGTGCTTGCCAAAAAGTATGTCTCGGCTCCCACTATGTTGAATGGATCTCCATAAACAGTGTAGCCAACAGTTGCTGGCGCACCGTAAATAATCTGGCCAGTCACAACAGCGTTCACGGTTCCGGGTGAGAGGAGAAAGTTGTTGTCCGAGAATGTATACTCTAGGGTGCCGGCAGCGCTGGAAATTGCCTGAATGGTAATGTCCATCACGGGGGAGGTCGGACTACCAGTCGCGGGTTTGGTGATAGCGGAAGTAATGGTCAAGTTCCAGACTCCAACATTGGTAACCACAAACATTTGACCCATCCCACTATTCAAGTCACCCGCACCATTATCGGTAAAGGTCATGAGTGGATTCACCCCATCAGAAATCGTCATGGCGGCGTTTTGTGCATGTGCCCAATTGGCCAAACCCACTACCGCCAGTCCCACGATCAAAGTCTTGATGCCCATTTTCATAAATGCTTCTCCCCTTCGTCTTTATCTGGCCACAGGTTCATGATGACAACATGCCCCTTAATGGCTTCAACGTCTGCACTAATTGGGGATATCGGTACAGGCTACAGGACCTCAACCGACACTCCACAAACTCGCTGGATATGATAGGTATCAGACGGCCCCGTATTTAGCAAGAAAAATCGGTCCAATAAGCCTGGTTTCCGCTGCCTTCTATTCAGTTTAAACGAACACTTTCGCCAGGTTGGGCCCGAAAACCGATTTAAGCGGCTTCTGGGTCGGATTGAGCAGGACCGTGGCGGCAAGAACGTCGGCGGTCGACACGGCTCGACTTGCCATTGTCGGTTTGCTACTTCCAAAGGGTATGGCCACGGAACCCGGCCTCCATTCGAGTCTGTCAGCCAGCGTCTCTTGGTAAGGCTTACATTGCTGGGGATTTTCCTCATGCTGCTCTTGGCAGGCCAAGAATGCGGGAACAATCAGGCAGACAGAGCCTTTGAGAGAGGTCTCGAAGTGGTTCGTAAGCATGATTAAGCACTATCGGAACTGCTCGCCGAATATAGATTCGGAAAGATGACATGGGTATTGGCCGGTGAGCGTGGATGCGCTACAGCCGATAGCCTATGAAAACAAACTACCGTCGTTGCGACAACTCCCAGAACCTCCTTCCGCGTGCAGTTTCCCCCTCGTTTTCTCTCTCGCACCCCCAAAAACACCCCTCCGGTGGGTTCGTTTTCCAAAACGAACCCACCGATTTCCCTCGCGTATTTCTTGTGCAACCAATGTATTCATAGCCACTTCCATCGGAAAATCCGTCAAAAAACGGTGGGTTCGTTTGGTAGAATGGCATGTTTCTTTCGCGCGAGGTGGGTGGAGCGGAGGTCTCCCGACTGCGCACCCCCCGAATTGTAGGGCCCGGTGCCTGTCGTATAGGTATCGCGCCGTCGTTCAGCAGTGGTCTTCCGCTCTGCGGATCGCACACTCTTCTCTCCTCGCAACTGACCATACCCCGCATCATACCACTATCGGAATACGATGTCAACCATTAGGACGGGGCAGCCTGGCGGGAGAATATCAGAAGGCCATGCCAGCCGGAGCCGAAGCGAGACGCTGCATGCCGCAATTCGCAGCAGCAGTCGTCCGGGGGTGCCGTTTGCACTCCCGTAAGTAGTTTCCACCAATCACCTCACTGATTGAAAATCAGCGGCTCATCCGTAATGAAGGACGTGTACAGGGCGTTTCCAAAGATATCAGTGCAGTTCTGGGCAGAGGGGAGATTCGCCGAAACCCCGCGCTTGCACCACCGGAAGACGTTTGTACCGGTGCCAGAGGTGAAGGTGTAGCTGATAATTCCGTTGGTCGAAACCGCCTGACCCACAAATGTCAGCCCTTTCAGTTGATCCCACGCTGCTGTCCAGGCGCTGATGCGCGGGTACGGTCCGCGCGTGAGGTTGCTGTTGTTGGATGCCGCAAAGCCACTCAAAGCCAACTCCTCTCCACTAGTGTCGTCGTGGCTACCGGTCAAGCCATCTTGAAAAATCGGCAATACCCCGCGTGACGCAAAAATCACGGCCTCTTTGGTCGTGTCACAATAGCCGTTCCACCAATTCATCAGGCCGGCCTGTTCGCTACCGTTTTCAAGATCGGACAACTGAGTAATACCCATTACCGACTGAGTGCTGCCGATGGATAGACAATTCCCATCCATGTTGTATTCGTCCATGCAGAAGAGAGAATTAGTGGTCGGCCAATCCGTCTTATATAAATCGATCCACTGATCCAGTGACAAGCTGGACGTGCCGTAGGCCAGTACTTCATCGGGTCGCCCTTGATCATCGTAGAAATGGTGCGAAACCCCGTCCAGCATGTTCAAACCACCGTAGGCCAGAATGTTGGTCTGAATTCCTAGCCCCGTTCCCCAGTTCATTCCGCTCACACCGTAGATCTTTGCGTTTGGCAGAATGGACCGAATGATCGGGATGGCGTTCGTATACATGGCGGTCAGCCAGTGCGTAAACGTCGTCGGCGTGCCATTGAACGGTGCTTCACTCCAATCCCAATCAAGGTTTGTTGAAGAGCCGTCAGAACCGTAGTCCGGAACACTAGAGAGAAAGTTCGTTCCATCAAATTGTGTATACCACGGCTCGTTCCACAGCGTAAATCCCGTCACCACATTTCCATTGGTAGCATTGTATACATGCACACAGACGTTGGAAACATACTCCAGATAGCGGGCCAGCGTGCACTCGGACGCGTTCGTGGCATACGACGGCCAGAACCCCAATTGGATTATCAAATTGTTCGTCGCAGATGCCGCTTCCGCGATAGCGTCGTCGAGCCCGTATCCACAACCTGGCCCGAATCCGCACGTGGAGAAGTGGAGTTGCCCCCAGGTCTGATCCGCCGTGGTCATGTTCTCCCAGTAACCCATAAACCTAACGGTATGGATACCAGCGGATACTCCGTAGGCGTAGTATTCAGAAAACGTCGGCTGATTGTCAGACCCCCATCCCGGCGCGTCGGTGTACCCGTTTGGCAACACCATGAATTGGAGGCGATCGGTCTTGGATTCCACAAAGTAATGGCCCGAAGGAAGATTGGTGCTGAATCCCGACGCGGCGCCCCGGTAAGCTCGGCCACCTTTCACATTCCAGACATCAATGTAACCACTATCGGTGTTGCTGATGGCCACACTATCTCCAACCCGAAAGAAGAACACACGGTTGGTCGGGTAGAGACTCAGCGCCGAGTTCGTCACGCTAAAACTGTCGGCGTACTCCCACGGGATGATGGGAGCGCTGGTAATCTGGTTGGTCGACGTGACCGCTGGCGGGTAGCTGGCCGAATTCATGGGATCGGTACCCATGGTGTATTCCTGGAGATTGTTGTACGTATCGCCGTCAGGATCACAGGTCGCGCAGGAACTGCTATTGGTCGTTGTGGCGCTGCCGAAGTACTGCAGACGCCACCTATCGGAGATGCCATCGCCAACGCTGTCGTTGGTGTTCATGGCCGCGATCTCATCAGCGCCGAGCACACGGTTGTAGAGTTGCACGTCGTCAATCTTTCCCTGGAACCAATAGGAGTTGCCGTTGTCAGTCCGTCCAATCCGTAGCGGGTAATTGGCCGATAACCACAGACTGGAGCCCGGGCTGCCGTCGGCACCAATGAGCACTCCGTCCAGATAGACAAGGGTGTTCGTAGGGCTGAACGTCACCGCCAGATTGGCCCACGCATTGGAGGGATAACTGCCAAACAAGTCGATCATGTGGTACACGCCGGTCGGGCTGGCCCATTGAAATAAAATATGGCCAGTACTATAAAATAATCTCCAACCACTGTCATATTCTTCCGCCCGATAGCTGGCGACCGCTCGAAGCGCGCTGTTCGTGGTTTTAGCCCAAAGACTGACGGTCAGGGCATTCGTCACGTTCAACGAATTCGAAATCGGCGCATCTACCTCGGCGCTGGCTCCATCAAACAAAAGCGCGTTGCTGAAGATCCCGCTGACCCAGGTTGGACCGTAGGCGAGTGTGGCCGCGTTGCCGTTGCCGCTACTGTCAGCCGCATTCGTCCCTGTTCCCTCATCCAGCTTCCACCAGGCAATCATGTTGGGTGGGACCGTCGCTGGATAGCTAACTGAATTCGTGGGATCGGTTCCCAGGTTGTATTCCTGGAGATTGCTGAACCCATCGCCGTCGGGATCGCAGGCAGCGCACGAACTACTGTTGGTCGTCGAGCCACTGCCAAAGTACTGCAGACGCCACCAATCGGGGATGCCATCGCCGACGGAGTCGGTATTGTATAGCGCCGCCACCTCGTTGCTGCCCAGGACACGGTTGTAGAGTCGCACATCGTCAATCTTTCCCTGGAACCAATACGAATTGCCGTTGTCAGTCCGTCCAACCCGCAACGGGTAATTGGCCGACAACCACAGACTGGAACCCGGGCTGCCGTCGGCACCAATGAGCACTCCGTCCAGGTAGACAAGGGTGTTTGTGGGACTGAACGTCACAGCCAGATTAGCCCACGCATTGGAGGGATAACTGCCAAACAAGTCGATCATGTGGTACACGCCGGTCGGGCTGGCCCATTGGTACAGGATATGGCCCGTGCTATAGAACAATCGCCACCCACTGTCATATTCTTCTGACCGATAACTGGCGACCGCTCGCAGTGAGTTGTTTGCCGTATTGACCCAAAGGCTGATCGTCAGCGCATTCGTCACGTTCAGCGAACTCGAGATCGGCGCATCCACCTCGGTGCTGGCTCCATCAAACAAGAGTGCATCGCCAAAGATCCCATTGGTCCAGACGGGTCCGTACGCCAGTGTAGCCGCGTTGCCGTTGCCGCTGCTGTCGGCAGCATTTGTCCCTGCTCCTTCATCCAGCTTCCACCAGGCAATCAGGCCTAGCGGGACACCCGCCGGGTAGCTCGCTGAATTCGTGGGATCGGTACCCAGATTGTATTCCTGGAGATTGCTGTAACCATCGCCGTCGGGATCGCAGGAAGCGCAGGAACTGCTATTGCTCGTCGTGCTCGTGCCGAAGTATTTCACGCGCCACCAATCCGGGATCCCATCGCTGAACGTGCTATAGTTGTCGGCAATCAAGACGCTCTGGTTTTGATAGACTTGCAGATTGCTGAGCCCATGGGTAAAGGGTAGCGTGCTGGTTTGCGCGGCAACGCTGGCGTCGAGCGGATTCAATCCATACTTAACCGCCCAGTCGTCCGGTATCCCGTCGCCCGTGGTGGAGGCAGTATTCGGATCCAGGCCAAGACGGGATTTTTGGATGTCTGGCAGGCCATTGCCGTACGTATCCACGAGCGCCAGCGCGATAATATCACCGGCAGCGAGGGCCCGATTGTAAACGCGCACATCGTCGAGTTTGCCCTGGAAGCGGTTGCCGAACCAAGCGGCTTGGGCAAGATACAGGGGAAAACTGCTAATACCAACGGGATTGGTGCACCCGGCTTGAGCGACTTCCTGGCCGTTCAGGTAGGCAGTGAGTGTCGCGCCGTCATAGGTGAAGGCAAAATGATTCCAGGTATTCGCGGCGACATCGGTCAAACTCACCGTTACGATGGGAGCATTGGGAAAATACGCAATCACGCGATTGTAGACGCTCTGCCAAACGACTTGATAGCCGGAATTGCCGCCGGAACGATCCAGAACCGTGCTGTTTTGCGCAGTGTTGGTCACGAAAGCAAAAAACGACAGGGTGAAGTTCGTAACCGCCAACGGACTGCCGGAACCTCCCCAATCGCTATAAGCGACGAAACCATTCACGCCGTCAAACTGCAGGGCGTTGCTATGAATGCCGGTGACCCAGGTCGAGCCACTGGTCACGGTGCCAAAGTCGCCATTGGTGGTGGAATCGGCGGTCAATGTGCCGCCGCCTTCGTCAAACTTCCACCAACCAACGAGGCCGGTGGTTAGGTCGGGGTGACTGGATAAATTCAGTGGATCGGTCCCCGCCGCCACCTCCATCCCGTCCGGATAGCCGTCGCCATCAGAATCCGGATTGTTCGGGTCCGTGCCTAGAATGGCTTCGTTGGCATCGACCAAACGGTCACGGTCCGTGTCCTGTTCGAGAAACAATTGCGCCACCTGAATTTCCGTAAGCGCGTTGCTGTACACGCGAGCGTCATCGATGGCGCCGGGCAGACCACCAACCTGAATTCCGTTGGTCGTGAAGATACACGAACCCGACCACGTGGCGAATCGATCCAGCAAACCATTGATGTAGAGCTTGGCCGTGGTGCCGTCAAAAGTCGCCACAACATGCGTCCAGAGATTGGTCGGTACGTGTGAGGCGCTGGAAATGTAATTACCGTACATCCCGGTCATTTGGAACTGAATATCGAGGGCGTTGTCATAGGTCAGTTGCCAGCCATTGTTGTAGCCGGTGTCCTTGGTAAAGAATCGCGAAAAGTTCGGGCCTGGCAATCCGGGTCCCGACGGCTTGATCCAAATGGACAACGAGATGGAGTTGCTCAAGTTAAATAGCGCCGAGTAAGGGACCGTTGTGAATTGATTGGTGGTGTACGTCATGGCGTTGCTCGACATACCATTACCGACCCACGTTCCACCCGTTGTTGCGTTGTGGCCATTCCCGCTGGAATCCGTGGAGGTGCTGCCGGTGCCCTCGTCAAACTTCCACCACGCAACCGGATTGGGAAGCGCCAATGCCTGCGTCGCCAGCAGCGACGCGATAAAAACCGGAATGACGCTAAACTTTTTCATGATCGACCTCTCCGTAATGGATGCTTGTTGTGACAATCCTCGCCTGTCTGAATGGTGGGCACGCTACAGAATTGCACCGAGATTGTCTGCCGGGCAGATTCTATATTTCGCGTAGGCAAATCCCTACATCATTTAGGCAGGCCTAACTCGCTGGATGGACGCCCAAGTTGTCGCGGACTCAGGTCGATTACTCCCCGTTGGGGTCGGTAATCAGCTTGGGAGGACATGGCCGGATGTTGCGCCGCCTTCTCAGTCCAACGAATCGCCTCGCGCAGCAATTCATTCCCGTCGCGCAACTGCATTTTCTCTTTGATTCGCGCGCTATAGGCGTGCACTGTTTTGGGGCTGATATGCAGCATGTCGGCGATGCGGCGCGCCCCGATACCCCGGCCGATCATGGCGAACACCTCGATTTCACGATCACTCAACATTTCAACGGATCGCCCCTTTTTCGAGATGGAAACGCCTGCGCGGGTGCTGGCGAGAATCTGTACGCCGCCGGAACTCAGGTAAATCTTCCCCTGGAGGATGCATCGGAGGGCGACAATGATCCGTCGGGTCGGCTCTTTCTTGGAGACATAACCCCTGGCGCCGGCCCGCAGCACACGGTCCGCATAATACACTTCGTCGTGCATCGACAACACCAGCACCGCGGTCCGGGGACAACGCAGGCCAATTTTTTCGATCAGTTCAAACCCGGAACCGTCCTCAAAGGAGAGATCAGTAATTGCCACGTGTGGATTGGAGGCCGTGATCCCGCGCATCGCGGACGATATGTTCGCCGCTTCCCCGCAAACTGCCAGATCCGGTTCCTTGTTCAGCGCATAGGTAAACCACTCGCGAACCAGTGGCTGGCCATCAACCAGGTAAATTCGCTTTTTCCCCGACAGGGGTAGAACTTTAGTTGCCACCTCCCTCCCGGGCCATCCATGAGACCGGAGCGATAAAGCGAAGCGATTTAGCAACTTGACGGGGTGGGAACGGTAAACGCGGGCAGTACTTCCAGGCAAAAACACACACGACCAAATTGTTTGGCATACAGCTCCTGTTAACTACTCCTGCGCAGAGCGCCAAACCTCACGGCGGTCGATGTGTAACAATCATTGTGAGGTTTGGCAACAGGTTTATCGTTACGCTTCCGCGTCGCTGTAGGAGCCGCTCCTCACATCTCTCCAACTCCTCCAGATTCTTTGCGAAAGAAGTGGGTCCTTCGGGAATGAGGTAGGGTTTTGCCCCATGGCGTAGGGTCAGCGCAACGACATATCTTCCTACCAACTCAGAACCCGCAACGCAGCAACAGGACGAAGAAAGCATGATAAAGGTGATTAAGAAAAAATACCCGTTGTTGCTTGTCATGGCTGCGGGGATTCTGGCATTCGTTGCGGTGCTGGTGTTCACGGGCGGGGCCGTGCGCGCGTCCGAGAGAGATGACCGCATCGAATCATCGTTCAAGAAGTCCTACATGTATAACACCTACCTGAAGGCCGAAGATATCCAGATCACTTGCAAGGATGGAGCCGTCACCTTGTCAGGCGCCGTGGCCGACGAGACCCATAAGCCAATGGCTCAGGGCGTCGCTGGAGCATTGCCAGGCGTTACGAGCGTGGATAATCGGATCACCATCAAAGGCGAACAACCCGCCAAGAGTTCGGATATGTGGATCAGCGTGAAAGTGAAAGCGGCACTGCTGTATCATCGTGACGTCAGCGCCACCAATACCAAGGTGTACGTGAAAGATGGCATTGTGACATTGAAAGGCATGGCCGCCAACCAGACCCAAAAGGACCTAACCACCGAATACGCCAAAAACATCGCCGGCGTGAAAGCCGTGCAGAACGAGATCGTCGCGTCCAAGGGCCTGGGAACAGCCGGTGAAACACAGAGCGTAAAGATTGACAACGCGCCGATCACTGCCCCGGTTAAAGGGTCATTGCTGGCGCATCGCTAGACCAGCATGCTCAACAGCAGGGTAACGACCAACGATGGCGTGGTCACGGTGAGCAGCGGGGCCAGGAACCCAGTCGAAAAAGCTCTGGTCACCAGGCTCGTCACGGACATCAACGGTGTCCGAAGCGTGGTCAACAACATGACCCTCGACGAAGCCGCGCCCAGGAATAACTAGACACTTACTCACCGCTCGCTGGTGAAGGTGTCAGTCCCGCACAATCGCATATTCAGGTCACGCCCCTTGGCCGGGTCGGCTTCGATCTGCGCTCGTTGTTTCGGCGGCCTATTCCAGAAATGATCCGCCGGCACCCTCTCATCCGCCGTCAGCGCAAATAGCCCGCGCATGACGAGCAGCCTCCCCAGCTCCGTGTATCCTTCAAGGCAAGCGCATTCGAGTGAAACTTGCGGCGGCCTGGGCGGGCGGGTAGGATGCGGGGCAGACTTGAACGCGATGCTCCAGGCGGTCGGACGGTTTCGTGTGGCTCTGGCGCTGGGGGCGTTTGCCATTGTGTTTGTCGCGTTGTCCGTCAGCAGCTATCTCCAGAAGAGCGTGGCCATCGATGAGGATAGCCACCTATTTGAAGGCTACATGATGCTCACGCGCGGCTGCCATATCCAAACCGACAATCCTCCGTTGTTGAACATGCTGGGAGCACTGCCACTGGTGATCGAGGGCGTGAAATTCGATCCCGACCACCTGCCGCCGGACCGCCTGTGCCACGCATTTTTCTTTGAGCAAAACGATTGCGACCAACTCCTGCGCTGGCCGCGACTCATCATTACGCTGCTGGGCGTGCTACTGGGCGCGGTCCTGTTTCTGTGGATGCAGGAATTGTATGGGTTCTGGCCGGCGACAGCGGGGCTGGCGCTCTATGCCTGCGAACCGAATATCCTCTGCAATGCCGGGGTCGTCACGCAGGATTTGGGGCTGGTCTGCTTCTTTTTCGGGACGATTTGGTTTTTGTGCCGAACCTTGCGGTGTTTGACCCCGGGCAACGCGGCGGGACTGGCTGTCTTTTTTGCGATTGCACAAGTCAGCAAGTTCTCCGCGGTGCTGCTCGGGCCGATCCTGCTGCTGCTGTTGGCGATCCGTATCGTGAGAAAACAGCCCTGGCCATTTCGCTGGAACGGACACGGGGAACTGCGGACCCGCCGCTCGAAGATCGCTGCCTCCGCCGGCTTGATTTTCGTGGTGGGCGTGGTGTTTGTGTTGGTGGTGTGGATGACCTATGGATTCCATTACACAACCGGGCCGGATGTGTATGGTGGGAGTACGATTGCGCTTTATGAAGATCCGGCCATGCGTACCTGGTTGCCAACATCCGCCATGCTGCTGGGCTGGATTGATCGACATCGATTGTTGCCGAACGCCTATACGCAGAATTTCCTCCGCCAGGCGCTATCGAATACCGGAAACTTCAAGATGGCTGCGTTCCTGTTGGGTCAGGGCAAATACGGACACTGGTGGTATTATTTCCCGGTGGTGTTTCTGGTGAAGACGCCGCTCACACTCCTCGTGTTGTTCTTTGCGGGCGGGGTTTTGTGCCTGTTCCGAAGAAGGAAATGGGGAATGGACGCCCTATGCATCCTGTTGCCAGCGGTGCTTTACCTGGCAGTGGCACTGTTCACCACTCGCAATATTGGGGTGCGTCATATATTGCCGTTGTATCCTTTTGTAATCATGGTGGCCGTCGCTCCCCTGGCGGAGTTGTTGCGGCGGCGGATGAAGTGGCCCGTCTTCTTTTTTTGCCTCTTGGCCGGTATCGAAACGGCGGGCGTTTATCCGCACTACCGGGGGTTCTTCAACTCTCTTGCTGGTGGTCCGAGAAATGGACAAAACATTCTTCTTGATTCAAATATCGATTGGGGACAGGACTTGAAATTACTGAAACGCTGGATGAGGGCGCATGGGGTCTCGCATATCAACCTGGCATATTGGGGAGTGTCTGATGCCGAATACTATGGGATCGACTGCACGCATCTGCTGACCACGACGCCGTCGGCCACCCATCCACTAATGCCACCCCAGGTGCCGGGATACGTGGCCGTGAGCGTGCAACTGCTCCACGATCCTGCTTTCCCCCAAGTCGCTGCCTATTACTCGCCGCTGTTGGAAAGAACGCCCGTCGCGGTCATCGGTTATTCCATCTACGTTTATTGGGTCGACCGATAGGGAACGTTCTCCCTTCGAAAACCGCCATTGAACCTTTTCTCGCCCCCGGCATTCTACTGGGTGTAAATGCTGGTAGTGCCTGAACGCGAACAACTGCCCGTGGCCGACGCACGGGCTGGCAACGCCGAAGCATGGACGACGCTCTTCCGGCGCTACCGACTGCCTTTGTACGTTTATGGATTTGAACTGCTACGCGACGAACAGGCCAGCCTCGATCTTGTGCAGGAGACGTTCATCAGCGCCTTCCGCCACATTACTTCACTGCGCGATGACGAGAAGTTTGGCGGTTGGCTCTTCAGCATCGCCCATCAAAAATGCGTCCAGCAATGGCGACGGCAGGGCCGCGAAGCCGAATTGCGAGAGGAATTGTCGCCCGAGCCGGAAGCCGGCAGCCCGGATCCCCTCGACGTGTTGCTCCGCGAGGAACGGGAGGCCGAGTTTATGAAACTGCTGGAGAAACTCCCCTTGCCGCAACGGTCGGCGCTGTTGTTGCATTACATCGAAGACTTTTCCCTGGAAGAAATCGCCCGCATTACCGAAACGCAGGTCGGCACCGTGAAATCCCGGCTGCATTACGCCAAACGCGCCCTGAGAAAGTTGTTGGAGGAAGATCGCTTATGAAAACGCCGCGCGAAATACTGTTGAAGCGACACCAGAGGGTTGAATCGAAACTGGATCGGATGTGGACCAAGAACCTGGCGGTGGAACTGCGGTCGGAAGAAACGCCCGCCCGTCGCAGCGTGTTTCTCGCCATCGGCTGGACATTGTGGCGCGAACTGGTCCTGCCGAACCGGCGAATCTGGGCCGGCCTCGCCTGCGCATGGCTATTTATTGCCGTCCTCAATCTGGCTTTTTCCGAACCGGCGACGAAAGTCGTCAACCAATCGAAACCCCCTTCCGGCGAAGAGCTTCGCGCGCTCATCGAGCAGCGCCGGATGCTGGCGCAGTTGATCGGTCCGCTGTCCGAACCCGCTTACACCCTGAAACGCACAGCACCGGGGCCGCGTAGTGACCGCGTCGCCCAAACCTCGGTCGCATGAATCGGAGACAAAGATGACGAACCCACGCTTTTTCAAATGGCTTTTCAGTTGGCGGACGGTGCGGCGGCTGCTGGTCGGCATCGCCTGTCTTGTCACGCTTTGGGCCCTGTTTTGCACGGAGGAAGATATTCGCGGAAAGCACGCCTGGGACTCGTATCGCCGAAATGTGGAAGCGCGGGGCGAAAACCTAGACTTCCAAGCGTTCATCCCCAAGCCCGTTCCCGACGACCAAAACTTCGCGGCCACCCCGTTCATCAGGTCATGGTTCGTCCGCAGCAATCACGTGTTCCGACTGGTTTGGAAGGGAGATAATTACGGGCAAGCGGAGGCTCATACTACCGTTCCCGGGGCCAGGGTGTACGCGCCCCCAAGGAACTTCCTCGATTTAGTCGCTTGGAGCAGGGCTTTTGATGTGATTCGGGCCGGCAAAATGACCGACTCGCAGAATTTCGTGTCGGGCAAACTCGATCTCGGATTCCGTGCAAAAGCAGCCCCATCGGTTCTGGAGGGATTGAAGACCAACGACGCTGCTTTTGCGGAGCTTCGCGCCGCCAGTCAACGCCCCTTTTCGCGATACCCCATAGAGTACGATTTGGACAATCCATCCGCGATCCTCCTCCCGCATCTCATAAATGTGAGACAGGGCTGCCGACGGCTGATGCTCAAAGCCAGTGCCGAATTAGTGGCGGGCCAGAGCCAGGATGCTTTGGAGGATGTAAAGCTGGCGCTGTTCATGGCGGATTCGCTGAAAGAAGAGCCGTTCATCATCTCCTATCTGGTGCGGGTCGCCTGCCTCCTGTCGGCGAACCAACCCGTTTGGGAAGGATTGGCCGAACACGCGTGGTCGGATACCCAACTCCAGGAACTCGAGACGCGTTTGCAGCAGGGCGATCTTGTGTCGGATGCAAAAAGATCCCTCGAGTCGGAGCGGGCGTGTGGGGTGACGACAATCGAGCTTGTCAGAAAGAAGGGTCTGGGCTACCTGGGTGATCTCGGCAGCGATACACCATCACCACCCTTACCAGCCGATCACAGCGTGGCGAATTTTATCGGATTATTCGTTCCGCGCGGCTGGTATTACCTGGAGAAGTACAATTATTGTCGACTCTTCGACACCTTGTTGGGGTCGGGGATCGATGCGACGAAGAAACGGATTTCGCCAGGGCAACTTGCCTCTGGTAGACGCGAGTTCGACCTGCAGTTTAATGGCGGTCGCGCCAGTAACATTTTTCATCACCGCTTTATGTCGGCGATGCTGTTGCCCGCCGTTGAGAAATTTGTCGGTAAAGCAACGCAAGCCCAAACGATTGCCAACCAGGCTGCGGTGGCCTGCGCGCTGGAACGTTATCGCCTGGCCGATGGACAATTCCCCAACGCGTTGGATGCACTCGTGCCGCGATTCATCTCCCAACTGCCCCACGATGTGATCACCGGCGAGCCGTACAAATACCGTCGCTCCGCCGATGGCCAATTCGTGCTCTACTCCGTCGGCTGGAACGAAAAGGATGACGGCGGCGTGCCCGGCAAGACCTTGTTCGACGAGGAGGAAGGCGATTGGGTCTGGCGGTACCCGTCTCCATGAAAACTTTTATTTGAATCCAAAGGTGCCATTCAAAGCGTCTCACTGTCAAATAGCTTAAAGAACGAAATCCTGAACAGCGGTTACCACCGTGGACGGCTGGTG
>Ga0224557_1000037_pt1 | contig 159306 bp, 135 predicted proteins | sample 714S31014metaG_FD_180677 | JGI IMG/M metagenome (GOLD analysis project Ga0224557, IMG submission 180677) | Peat soil microbial communities from Stordalen Mire, Sweden - 717 S3 10-14 | ecosystem: Environmental > Terrestrial > Soil > Wetlands > Peat | place: Sweden: Norrbotten County, Stordalen... | reverse complement strand
GAGGACGACCGAGGAGCCGCGCCCATCTCATTCGCTGACGAGAGCGCCGCATGAAAGGCCGACAATGGAGAACCTGGGCACGGCGTCGATCCAGGGTGTTGAAGCACGCGGAACACGGACCACCCTGACAATTCCCGCGGGCGAAGTTGGGAACGAGGCGCCTCTGGTGCGCACATCCGAGGTATGGAGCGCTCTTACCGTCGGGCTGAAGGGGTTGCTGGTGCGCGAAATCACTGACGATCCGCGGTCGGGCAAGTGGAACCGTGAGTTGACGAGCATCAACCAAAGCGATCCCGATCCGGCGGGTTTCCAGCCTCCGGATGGATACGAGATCGTGAAGGCGGACGCGTCCGAGGCTGGATGCGCGACCGAAGCAGTGCCGGCGAAATGAAATTGCGTTGTCTGCGTTGGAAGGCAGTCGCGGCAGCTGCGGCTGCCGCATTCTGATATTCTTCATCCCGCATGTCCCCCATTCTGACCAGCGTGCTGCTGGGACTGACCGCGGCGGCCGCGAACGTGTTTGGCGGCGCCATCATTGTTCAACGGAATTGGGAGCGCTCCTACCTGCGCTATTTCGTCGCGCTGGGCGCGGGTTTCATGCTGGCGACGGCGCTAGTCGAAATGGTGCCGGAGAGCATTGTGTTGCGCGGCCCGCGCGCCGGGTTTCTAATCCTGCTCGGATACCTGCTTATTCATTTCTTCGAGCACACGGTCACGCCCCACTTTCACTTCGGAGAAGAAACGCACGCCGAGCAGTTCGTGCACACGCACAAGAGCTACTCGGTGCTGGTGGGCCTGCTCATTCATACCTTCTTCGACGGCATCGCGATCGCAGCGGGATTTCTCGTATCTCCGGCGCTCGGCTGGATCATCTTTTTCGCCGTCTTCCTGCACAAAATTCCCGAAGGCTTCACCATCACTTCGGTCATGCTGGCGAGCGGCCGCAGTCGCGGGTTCGCCTGGGGAACGTCGGTGATGCTGGGCGCGGCTACGGTCGCAGGCGTGATGACGATGGCGCTCTTTCGCCACGAGGTGGGATTCGGATTGCCGCTATCGGCGGGTGTGACGATCTATGTGGCGGCGTCGGATCTGATTCCGGAGGTCAATCAGGAGACGGGTGTGAGGATGGCGCTGCTCGTTTTTGTTGGTGCGGCTTGTATGTTTTTGCTGGATCATTTTTTCCACATGCATTGAGTAGTTCTAGGTTTTCAGTTCTCGACCGAAAAAGAAAAAACTGAACATTCTGAAGGGTCGCCGATCACCGACAACGATGTGGCTTCCCGGCAAAGATTGAATAATGCCATACAGCCGCCTAGATGCTGAAAAAGACAATCACGTAGGTGAGCGCATGAGACTGTCCTTTGATACGCCGAATGACACGTTTGCAGCGGTGTGTCCGAAATGCGAAGGATATGTTCTCCTCACGTTAAGACAAGCGGCGACGGGCGTGGCGCAATGCTTTGGAAACCTTATTTTGCTTTCATGGTCGGAAGATTAGCTAGCATCTCAGTGCCGTGGAACATGATTTCAACTCCGAATCTTTCAAAGCAGGGCTGAAACGCTGGATTCGCGATGTCAACAAGCAGAACAAGGGCCGCCACTCGAAATACGATTCTGCCGCAGACATCAAAGCGCTATTCCTTGAGATAGGGGGCGGGATTGCGGCTCTCATCGGCGTATTACTAATTGAATATTCAGTTGCCGCGGTTGTTTCGGAGATTATAGACCATCCAGTGAAATGGTCGATTGTTGGCATGGTCATCCTCTATTTTGTTAGCATCTGCAGGCCCGCTCGTCCACGCTGTTGATGCCTACCTAGGAGAAACGGGAACTCACAGAGAGTGTTTATCCACTGTGCCTTATATGCATCACGTCCCCATCCTGCACAATGTAGTCTTTGCCTTCGAGACGTAGCGTGCCCTTGGAGCGAGCATTTGCTTCCGAACCGGCTTCCAGCAACTGATCCCAGCGAATCGTCTCGGCGCGGATGAAGTGCTTCTCCAGATCCGAGTGAATGGCTCCAGCGCCGTTTTGCGCGCGCGTGTTCAGCGGGATGGTCCAGGCGCGGCATTCGTCTTCGCCTGCGGTGAAGAACGAAATCAGGCCGAGGAGGTGATAGCTTTTGCGAATTAACCGCGACAGGCCGCTTTCGATCAGTCCATAGCTGCCCAGGAATTCGGCCGCGTCTTCGTCGCTCATTTCGGCGAGTTCGGCTTCGACCTTGCCGCAGATGCCGCTCGCTCCGGCATTGGGGCGCGCGGCGACTTCGGTCAGGTTATATTTCGCAACCGCCGCTTCGAGGTCTTTGCCCAACTCCGTGCTCTCGCTGATATTGAGCACGTAGAGCATCGGCTTCTCGCTCAGGAACATGAAGCCGCGGATGCGCTTCTTATCTTCCGGAGTCATTTCCATTTCGCGCAGCGGCTTTTCGGTTTCGAGGTGAGCTTTGGCCTTGATCAGCAGCTCGTTTTCTTTTTCGAGTTCGGGCGTCTTCATCTTCTTCAAGTCTTTTACCAGACGCTCCAGGCGTTTTTCGATCTGGCCAAGATCGCTGATCATAAGATCGAACTCAACGTTCTTGATGTCGCGCAGCGGATCGATCGGGCCAACAAGGGGAATCTCGTCGCTTTCGAAGGCCCGCAGCACGTGGATCAGAGCGTCCACCTGGCGCAGATGGCCGATGTAGGCGGTCTCCTTCAACGCCTCCTGGCCGATCGCGCCCACGTCCACGTATTCGACCGAGGCGTGTGTCAGCTTCTTCGGGTTATAGAGCGCAGCCAGTTTATCGAGGCGCTCATCGGGGACCTTGGCGACTCCCACGTGTGCCTCGCGCGGATTCGCGAGCTGATGCTCGGTGAGATTGGCCTTGGTCAATATGCGGAACAGAGATGTTTTGCCTACCTGCGGCAGGCCGATGATGCCGGTTTTCATGGATTAGGTCTCAGGTATCAGGTCTTAAGGTCTCAGGAAAATCAAAAACGGAAGTATCAGAATAAATCATTCGGTCCAATTCGGATGCGCTTCCGAATAAGATCGCGTGCTAGGCTCAGAAAATGGTGTTTCACGATACATCGCGATCATTCCGCCGTCGGATCATCCATCTTGCCATCGCGATCGCGTGTGCCCTTTGGCCCGCAGCCGCCTTCGGGCAGGGCCGCGTTCGCCTTGAGCCGCGCGCGGTCATCGAGAAGCGGCTGAAGTCGTTTGCAACGGACAACCATGTTCGCGAATCCGTCATCCGCAAATGGCTTGCCGAGTCGGGATGCGCGAAGCCGAAGCTCTCCGAAGAGCCCGTCAAGCCCGCGTTGCCGCCGAACGTCGTCTGCGTGCTGCCCGGAGAGACGCACGAAGTAATCGTCGTGGGCGCGCACACGGACAAGGTGCCAAGCGCAGGTGACGGCGTCGTCGATAATTGGTCGGGGGCGTCACTGTTGCCCAGCCTGCTGTTCAGCCTGAGCGGGCAGAAGCGTCATCACACCTTTGTATTCGTAGGTTTCACGGGCGAAGAACGGGGCTTGATCGGTTCCGAGTACTACGTCGACCATCTTTCTCCGGACGAGCGCGACCACATTGAAGCGATGGTCAACATGGATTCGCTTGGCCTGACTCCGACCAAGGTGTGGGCAAGCCATGCTGACAAGGCGCTGCTCGATGCGCTCGCCTCGGTGGCGGCGGCGAGCAAGCTTCCGGTCTCGACCGTGAATGTAGACAAGCTTGGCACTACCGATTCCGAGTCGTTTGCCAGTTATCACATTCCGCGCATCACGCTGCATTCGGTCACGCCGGAGAAAATGCAGGTCCTGCACTCCGCGGACGACACGATGCTTGCGATCAACCTGGACGATTACTATGACAGCTATCGTCTGATTGCCGGGTACCTGGGGTATCTGGATGGCGTCCTCACGCCAAAGTAGACAGCCAAGGGTGCTCTCGCCGCAGTCAGTGCAGTTCTTGTGCAGTTCTCCACAGCGCGAACAGGCCGAGCAGGAGCACGGCTTCCTCCAATTTCTCCGACCAGACGTGCAACCGGTCGAAGTCCCTGCGGATCGGGTTGTCGAGCGCCAGGTAGTCGATCACGCCGGCTTGAGCGCGCAGGGCGTGCATTTTCGGCGATATGGCGAACTGCGAGATCAGGGTCAGGCAGAGCATCAGCACGATTAGGATGTGGCTCAGACCGAGCGCGTTCGCGCGGCCGATGCTCATGCGGTTGTAGATCAAGGATGCGATTAGAAAGACGATCCCCGAGACGATTGCCATGTAGTGCAACCGGTCGAGCGAGTGACCGACGACGGAGCCGGCCACGTGGCGCGTGGGGAGAAGCCCTGGGGTGAACGCGATCGGAGCCTCGACGAAAGCGAGAAAAATGATTCCGCCGATCCAGACGACGAGCGACAACAGCATGAGGAAGCGAAGGAATGACATGTGCGGAATTATAGGCTCCAGCTCAAACATCGCACATTCATAAAGTTGTCATCCCGAGCGCAGCGAGGGACCCCTATCCCCGCCACGTAATGGTGGGCGAGTAGGGATTCCTCGCTGCGCTCGGAATGACAAAATCTGTTGAAGTGCGATTGCCAGAATCCGGCCAAGGGCAAAGAGCGGTGCCCCCAATCTCGCGGACCACTTATCCACAGCCCGAACCAGCGCCGTTACTTTTTCGCGATGGCGTGACTATTTACTCTCATCCTTCCTCATTCAGTCCGGAGGAAATCAATTCCAATGCAAGGCACCCTTCGAGCTTCCGATGTGGAGTTTGTGTCGCTGCCCACCGCCGTGTTTTGCGTGCAGTGCGAATTGATCAGCGCCAACAACACGCCCCGTTGCCTGGCTTGCGGCAGCGGAGCGGTTCTGAGCCTTTCGCGCGTGCTGGGCGGATCGCTGCGGGGCCAACAAACAGCACACCTGATTGCTGACGTGGAACTTGATCGCATCGTGCGCTCGCTCCTGTACAGCGTTCCGCAGATCGAGGAAGAGTCCGACGCCGAGCGCGATCTTTCCGTCGTACCCAGTTTTTCCTCGCGGCACCACCTGAGGGTACGCCATCCGGGGTTGAGCGGACAGCGTCCGGCGCACATCAACCCGGCGCTGCTCAACGTCGGAGAATTCGACCTGGAGCCCGGCATCAGCATCATCACGGAAAAAGCTCAGTCGCTCACCGGGGCCACCGGGGCGGCGATTGCTTTGCGCCAGGGCGACGAAATCGTCTGTCGCGCACGCACCGGCCGCACCGCTCCCGACCTTGGCATTCGATTGCAGACCGATCGCGGCATTTCCGCCGAGTGCGTGCGCACCGGCGAAGTGCTCTTGTGCAACGACGCGGAAACCAACCCGCGCGTGGACTCCGCCAGTTGCCGCCGCCTGGGTGTGCGTTCGATTCTGGTCGCGCCGCTGCGCCATTACCGCCGCACGCTGGGGGTGTTCGAAGTGCTCTCATCGACGCCCTATGCCTTCGACAACCACGACGTCGCGACCATGCAGTTTCTGTCGGGCATGATGGTGGCCGCGATCTCACGCCTGTCAAGCCTGCACCCGCCGCCGGATTCTTAGGCGCCTCGCCACATAATCCTTCCTGAATCCTTGAGGCCTGCCGCAGAATCTCTCCCAGCATGCAGACCAAAGTCGATCGCCGCACCGTCGATCTGTCGGGCTATCCCAATCTCGTCGTCGTTTATCTTGGGATGCGTGTGAACCGCCTCACCGGATTGAAAACCCTGTTTGGCTTCGGCCCAAGAATCGCCTCGTCGGCAGCCGCTCAGCCCGAGGGCCTTCTCTTGCATGAGACCGTTGTCTATTCGCTTTTCCCGCCGAATGTCGGCATGCGTCAATACTGGCGCGACATGGGTTCGCTGCTGGCGTGGACGCGCTCGGAGCCGCATCGCGACTGGTGGAAATCATTCCTCAAGGATTCCGGGGGCACCGGCTTCTGGCACGAAACCTACCTGATGACTGGCGGCATGGAGGCGATCTACGATGACGTGCCGCAAGCCATCGGGTTCATGCGCTTCGCCCCGGTCATGCCGGCTCGCGGGCCGATGTTTTCCGCCGCGCATCGGGCAGGGAAGGGAAATGGCGGCGGACCGGTGATTGGGGAATCTGAACTGTATGGTGGATAGCTCGTGCGAAGAAGCTACCAGGCCTCAGTCTGGGACCTCGTGTTTTTTGGCGACCCCGGAGGGAATCGAACCCCCAACCCTTAGTTCCGAAGACTAATGCTCTATCCAGTTGAGCTACGGGGCCGTCGCGTAAACTTTACCACCGATCCCGGTGCCGTCGCGTGGCCAATCACAAGATTGGGGCACCGCGGTTCCGCTTGCTCGTAGCTCGCGGCTCGAAGCTATCATCCCCATTGCCCCATTCCTCCCCCGCCCCTAGAATAAAACTTCGCTGTATATGCGCGAACTCATCTATCTATGCCCTTACGTCTCTTCAATACTCTCTCCGGCAAAGTCGAAGATTTCCACCCGCTCGATGACAACCGCGTCCGCATGTATGCCTGCGGCCCGACCGTTTACGACTACGGCCACATCGGCAACTTCCGAACATTCATCGCCGTCGATCTTCTCTACCGCTTCCTGCTCCAGTCCGGATACGACGTCCGCTACGTCATGAACATCACCGACGTGGACGACAAAATCATCCGCAACGCCGCCCGCGACGGCGTCAGCGTGCAGCAGTACACGGCGAAGTATGCCAAGGCGTTCCTTGAAGACTCGGCCTTGCTCAATATCGCGCAGCCCAAGCTGGTGCGCGCCACCGAGCACATCGAGCAGATGGCCACTTTTATCGGCAAGCTTGTGGAGAAGGGCTTTGCCTACCGCACCGACGACGGCTCTTATTATTTCCGCATCGCCAAATTCCCCGAGTACGGCAAGCTCTCAAAAAAAGATTTCGCCGGCATGACCGACGGCGCACGCGTCGACGTCGACGAATACGACAAAGACAACGCCCGCGACTTCGCCCTCTGGAAAGCGCCCAAGCCCGGCGAGGCGTCGTGGGAAACGTCGATCGGTCCTGGCCGGCCCGGCTGGCACATCGAATGCTCGGTGATGTCGATGGAGGAGCTCGGCCCCAGCTTCGACCTCCATGCTGGCGGCGAAGACCTCATCTTCCCGCATCACGAAAACGAAATCGCGCAATCCGAATCGCTCAGCGGCCAGCAGTTCGCCCGCTACTGGTTCCACGCCCGCTTCCTGCTAGTCGAAGGGCAAAAGATGTCCAAGAGTTTAGGCAACTTTTATACGCTGCGCGATCTGGTACTCAAAGGACACAAGCCGTCGTCCATCCGCTGGCTGCTTACGCAGGTCCCCTACCGCAACCAGCTCAACTTCACCTTCGACGGCCTCAAATCTGCCGCCAGTTCGGTAGAAAAGCTGCGCAACTTCCGCTTCCGGCTGACGAGTTCCCAATTTCTCGCCGGATCGAATCCGGCTATCGGTGCGCTCGCGAAAGAAACCGCCGACAGCGTCACCAGCGCCCTCAGTGACGACCTCAATACCGCCGAAGCCCACGGTGCCATCTTCGACATGCTGCGCAAATCGAATACGGCGCTCGATGCCGGCGAGGTGAAGCAGGATGACGTGCAAGCGTTGCTTGCCACCCTCGACCGCTTCGATGCTATTTTCGCCGTGCTCAAAGACGACGACCAGCCGAAAATGAAAGCGGTGCTCGACTGGGCAAAAGCCGAAGGACGCGAAAAAGAAATTAGCCCAGAATTGCTCGAGTTCGCGGGTTCAGCGCAACTAGCCGACGAGCAAGTGAATCAAAAACTGGCGGAGATGGAAGCCGCCAGAAAGTCCCGTAACTTCAAAACCAGTGACACAATCCGAGCCGAGCTGACAGCGGCCGGCATCATTGTGGAGAACACCAAAGAAGGCGTGCGCTGGAGAAGAAAGTAGAGCAATGTTGTAATTGAGTAATCTGGTAATTTGGTAATTCATAACCTTTTTCATTCCGGTTCCTGTAATTCTTGTCATTCCGAAGGGAGGAATCTGCAGTTCCCCTCCCCCGGCAGGGATCGAAGCCAAGAGCTTGGCGTCGGAAGTTGAAAGCCTTAAGTTCCCAAATTACCCGATTACCAAATTACAAAATGCTCTCCCTCGACTCCCTCATCCGCGAAGCCGAAATCGCCCACGGCCACCTCTGCGCCGGACAAATCCTCGGCGTGCGCATGGCCATGTTCGGGCTCGCCAAACTCGGCATTGAAGACCCACGGGGAAAAGACCGCAAGCGCCTCATCACGTTCGTCGAAATCGACCGCTGCGCCACCGATGCCATTGGCGTGGTCACCGGATGCCGCCTCGGCAAGCGCGCCCTAAAATTCCGCGACTGGGGGAAAATGGCGGCAACATTCGTCGACCTGGGTCCGCAACCCCGCCCGCCCGGCTCCCATCACTGGTACAAAGCCATCCGCATCGCCGCTAAAGAATCGTCCAAAAAGTTAGCGCGAGAAATGTACCCCGAGATAGAGAACAAAAACCAGCAGCAGATGCTCGCCTATCGCGAAATGAAAGACGAAGACCTGTTCTCCGCCGAATGGGTAAAGGTAGAACTTCCTCCCGAAGAATTCCCCGGTTACAAAGGCGAGCGCATCGTTTGTGCCGAATGCGGAGAGGGAATCAACTTCCGCCGCGAAGTGGAGCGGGACAAGCGAGCCCTATGTCGCGCCTGCGTGGGGGAAAAATACTACCAACCAATGTAGCGAACGACCAATGACGAACGACTATCGACAATCTTTCTGCTCGTACGCATGCGCCACCCGCAGCACCGTCGCCTCATCAAAGTGCCGCCCCAAAATCTGCAGGCCAATCGGCAGGCCTTCACGCGTCTCGCCGCACGGCACCGAAATGCCCGGAATCCCCGCCAGATTCGCGGTCACCGTATAAATATCGGCAAGATACATCGCCAGCGGATCATCCACCTTCTCGCCCAGCTTGAACGCCGCAGTGGGCGCAGTTGGAGCCGCGATCACATCCACTTTTGTGAAAGCCGCATCGAAATCGCGCGTCAAAAGAGTCCGAACTTTTTGCGCTTTCAAATAATAGGCATCGTAATAACCAGCGCTCAGCGCATAAGTCCCAAGCATGATGCGTCTTTTCACTTCCATGCCGAATCCGCCGTCGCGCGTTTGCCGATACATTTCCGCCAGCGTCTTCGCGCCGCGAGCTCGGAACCCGTAGCGCACGCCATCAAAGCGCGCCAGGTTTGCCGACGCCTCCGCGGTCGCGACAACGTAGTACGCCGGAATCGCGTACTCGGTATGTGGCAATGAAACCGGCACAATCTCGCACCCGAGCGAAGCCAGCTTCTGAATGGCCGCCTCGACCGCCGTGCGCACTTCGGCATCGAGACCCGAACCAAAATATTCCTTCGCCACGCCGATTCTTATCGATCGTGCGGGCGTTTCACGGGCAGAGCCCGCCCTGAACTTGCCGAAGGGAATGCCCACGCCACACAAACTCGGACCTGTGTCGAGTGGTTTTTCTAACTCCGCCACGTAATCGGGAACCGGAATATCGGCCGAAGTTGAATCCATCGGATCGCGCCCGGCAATCGTGCCCAGCACGAGCGCGGCATCTTTTACCGTGTTGGCAAACGGCCCGATGTGATCGAGCGAGGAAGCAAACGCAATCAGACCGTAACGCGACACGCGCCCGTAGGTCGGCTTCAGTCCCACCACGCCGCAAAACGACGCGGGCTGGCGGATCGATCCGCCGGTATCGGACCCGAGGGTGGCAACCGCCATTCCCGCAGCGACGGCTGCTGCCGATCCGCCCGACGATCCGCCGGGTACGCGCGATTTATCGCGCGGATTGCGGACCGGGTAGTAAGCCGAGTTTTCCGAAGACGAGCCCATGGCAAATTCGTCGCAGTTGAGCTTGCCGAGCACGACCGCGCCCGCCGCTTCAAGCCGCGCGACGGCTGTGCAGTCATAAGGCGGAACAAAATTATCCAGGATCTTAGACCCCGCAGTCGTGCGCAAGCCGCGCGTGACCATCACGTCCTTGATTGCGATGGGGACACCGGCGAGCGGAGGCAGGGGCTTGCCTTCAGCAGCCATCTTGTCGATGCGCTCGGCCTGCGCGTGCGCTCGCTCTTCGGAGAGCGTCAAGAACGCGCCAATTTCCGGGTCAGCTTTCTTAATACGCGCGTAGAACTCATCGACCAGCGCATTTGCTGTTGTCCGCCCCTCGGCCATCGCGTTACGGGCGCTTTCAATCGTGAAGTCGTTGGTTTCGCTGACCGATGTCATCGCATCTATCTCTCAATTACCTTCGGCACCACAAAGAACGTGCCGTCCGTTTCCGGAGCGTTCTTGACTGCCTCCTCGTGCGGCAGCGACGGCCGCAAACCTTCTTTCACATCGTCCCGCGCCGCGTAGGCGAAGCGCTCGCTCCCTTGCCGGGACACGTCCACTCCGTATCGGTCGGAAACCTGCGCCATGGGTTCGACGTTGTCGGTATTCAGCTCGTTCAGCCGGTCCACATATTCAAGAATGGAATTCAGATCGCGCAGCATGCGCGCGCGCTCATCGGCGGTCAAATCGAGGTTGGCCAGATCGGCCACGTAAGCGACGTCTTTTTCAGTGACTTTCATGGATCGGTTCTTTGTCGACGCTCTTACATGCGAAGGATCTATGTATTCTGCGTGCAGCGCAAAATCGCATTGAGACGGCCCGCTGCATCAGCCTCAACTCGCCTGAGCAACGTCGGCTTCCACGGCGGTTGGTTTCGCTGTCCGCGCGGCCGCCTTCTCTCGTTTCTTCTTCAGTTTGCGCAAGTGTGACGATGAATACAAACTCCCGCGGCATCGCCTTGCGCCGCATAAGCACGGAGCATCGTCCTCGCCATCGTACAGATTGTAGTCGTAAGTCAGTTCCTCGCCGGACTCAATGTCACGCAGCGCGATGATCCACATCTTGCCCGCGATCTGGTCGGTTTCACAATTCGGCCGGCACGAGTGATTCACGAATGCGGCCACGCCGTAGCCGTCAATAATGCGCTTGCCGCCATCCAGCCCGAACAGATAGGTGTTGGGGAATTCGTCGTAAAGGTCGTCGGCCTCATCGTAGCTCAAATGCTCGCCCACGTACTCGACGATCAGCGTGCCCTTGCGGATGCGCTTGGTCGTGTAGCAACCAAAAGAATGAATAGCCGACTTGCGGATCACCAATGCCATAGCGTCTTCTTTATCTTTAGCACATTTGCTGTGGGAGAAGGCAAGTCTCATTGCGCAGGTGCGAGTTCAGTGCGGTCAGCTCCAAGTTCTCCGTAAACTCTGGCAAGCCTTTCGTGAGACCTGAGATCTGAGACCGGAGGGCCGAGAGCCGAGAGCTCGCTTCAAACCTGCTACCATTTTCTGGGAGAGTCCTAATGGCTCACAATCATCCTCCGCGTTTTCTCAAGATCGTCGACGATGCGCGCAGCCGGGTCCGCGAAACCACCGTGGACGAGGTCAAAGCGCGGCTCGACCGTCACGACAAGTTTGTTTTGGTGGACGTCCGCGAAGACCGCGAGTTCGATGCTGACCACATCCCTGGCGCAGTCCATCTGGGCAAAGGCGTTATCGAGCGCGATATCGAGGCCAGGTATCCCGCTCTCGACACGCCGCTCGTCCTTTACTGCGGCGGTGGTTTCCGCTCCGCCCTCGCCGCCGACAACCTGCAGAAGATGGGCTACACGAACGTCATTTCGATGGATGGCGGCATCCGCGAGTGGCGGGAGAAGTCCTATCCGCTAGAAAAAGGGAAGTAGCTTAGCCGGTGCCGCGTTGCATCCCCGCCCCATCTCTGAAAAAATGGCTGCATTGGGGATTTCGTCTTTATGGCTCAGATAGGAAGCTTTGCGCTTCTGCTGGCGCTCGCGTTGAGCGGGTACTCGTTCGGCGCCGGCCTGCTTGCTTTATTCGGGCGTGACGCGGCATCCGCCCGCCTTGGTGAAACTGCCCGCCGCGCCGGAATCGCCGCTTTCGGCGCCGTCGTGCTTGCTTCCTTCGTGCTCGTCTCCGCTGCGTTCGCGGACGATTTTTCCATCGCCTACATCTACCACCACAGCAACCGCGACCTGCCCGCCGCCTACAAGTTCGCCGTGCTCTGGTCGGGACAGGAAGGCTCGCTGCTGTTCTGGTCGCTGCTGCTCGCCGGTTATGGGTTCGTCCTCCGCCTGCGCTACAAGACGGATCAGCGGCTCTTCGCTTACGCTTCGGTCATCATCGCGTCGGTTCAGGTTTTCTTTCTTCTGATCCTCAATTTTGCCGCGCATCCCTTCGCCATCGAGCAGGGAGGCATCCCCGCAGACGGCACCGGCCTCAATCCTCTCCTGCAATATCCCGAGATGGTCATCCATCCGCCCATGCTTTATCTGGGATACGTCGGCTTCACCATCCCGTTCGCCTTCGCGCTCGGCGCGCTCATCATGCATTACCCCGGTGAAAAGTGGATTCACATCACTCGCCGGTGGACCATGGTGACGTGGTGCTTCCTCACTGTTGGAATCTTCCTCGGCGCGCACTGGGCGTACGCCGTCCTCGGCTGGGGAGGTTACTGGGGTTGGGACCCGGTCGAAAACGCATCGCTCATGCCGTGGCTCACCGGCACGGCGTTTTTGCATTCGGTCATCATGCAGGAAAAACGCGGCATGCTGAAGGTCTGGAACATGGTCCTTATCTTCGCCACGTTCCTGCTCGCCATGCTCGGGACTTTCCTGACCCGCTCCGGGATCATCAGCTCGGTTCACGCCTTCGCGCAATCTTCTATCGGAACCTGGTTCATTGTCTTCATCGCGCTGACGACCGCCGTTTGCGCCTATTTCCTCGTCAAGAATCTCTCGAATCTGAAGAGCGAACACAAACTTGAGTCGCTCGTATCGCGAGAATCCAGCTTCCTGTTCAACAATCTCCTGCTGCTGGTCGTTTGCTTCACCGTGCTGTGGGGAACATTCTTTCCGATCCTTTCCGAATGGGTGCAGGGACACAAGGTCACAGTCGGTCCGCCGTTCTTCAACCGCGTCGCCGTTCCGGTCGCGCTGTTGCTTATGCTGCTCACGGCGGTCGGCCCGCTGCTGGCCTGGCGCAAGACATCGCTTGAGAGCCTGAAGCGCAATTTCCTCTACCCCGCCATCGGTTCGATCGCCGTTGGCCTCATGATGATCCTTTTCGGCGTCAAGCCCTGGGAAGATCCGTCTTATTTCTACGCGGTTGTGGCGGCGATTCTGGCTGCGCTCGTCATCTTCACCGTCATTTCCGAATTCGTGCGTGGAGGCCGCGTCATCGCTGGCAAGAGCGGGCAGAACATTTTCGCGGCCATGTTCCAGCTCTGCCGCCGCAACACGCGCCGTTACGGCGGATACATCGTCCACTTCGGTGTCGCCTTGGTCATCATCGGAATTCTCGGCCAGCCCTTTAACAAGGAAGTCGAAAAGGAAATGGCCTTTGGGGACAAGATCTCGATTGGCCCCTACACGCTGGTTTGCCAGTCCTACACGCAGGATGACAATCCCAACTATGCCAATGAGTGGGCCATCATCAACGTGTTTCGCGGCGGCAAGCAGATCACCACCATGTATCCCGAGCGGCGTTTCTATAAAGCCAGCGGACAGCCGCAGACGCTGCCGCGCATTTATCCCAGTTTCCGCGAGGATCTGTTCCTCGTGCATGATCTCTATCTCGTGTACGAAGGCAAGAACGAGACCAACGGCCGCCCGATCATCAAGGCTCACCTGAATCCGCTCGTGCCGTGGATCTGGATCGGGCTGATCATCATGGTTTTCGGAACCATTGTTGCGCTCGTGCCGAACTACGTCCCCGTGACGGTGACGGCAACCGTGCCTGTACGCGAAACCGTGCATGCAGGAGCGGGGGACTGATGAAACGCTTTCCGAAAACGAATGGCTATGAGTGTGGCGCGGGCGCTCCCGCCCGCCAAAGGCAGACATCGAAAGAGTTTCCAACAAAAAAGGGCTCGCGCTTGGCATCGGTATCAGAGGGCAGGTTCTTCGCGGGCGGGGGCGCCCGCGCCACACTTAGTCAAAGCCGACGACTGGTGCAAGCTTTCATCCTCACCGCCGCCGTCCTTCTTTTTGCCGGCGCCGGCCCAAGCACCGACGCTCGCTTCAAAGATCTGGGCCATCGCATGATGTGCACCTGCGGATGCGGACAGGTGCTGCTCGAATGCAACCACGTCGGCTGTAAGTCTTCCGACAAGATGCGCGACGAATTGATGGCCGCTATCGACAAAGGCGACAACGACGACCTTATCCTCCAGGGCTTCGTGCAGAATTACGGTCCCACCGTCATCGCCGCGCCCACCACGACCGGCTTTAACCGCGTCGCGTGGATCATGCCCTTCGTCGCTCTCGGCGCGGGAATCATCTTTGTAACGTGGGTCGTGCGCGCGTGGAAGAATCGTCCAGAGCCAGCTCTGGCCGACGGCATCACGATCCCCCACGGCCCCGAACTAGACCAGTTCCGTGCCCAGGCGCGCAAGGAGACTGAGCAGTGAGGTTCTTACTGGGAACTGAGACCGGGAAGTGAGAACGTTATGTCAATGATCATCTTCGTCTGTGCCGTCTTCACCCTCGCCGCGCTCTACTACGTTTTCTTTTTCCCAGGCGAAGTGTACGCCGGAGAAGAAAAGACGCGCCTCGGCTATCTCCGCGAGCGCAAGGAGTCCGTGTACGAGAACCTGCGCGATCTGAATTTCGAATACAAAGCCGGCAAGGTTGCCGACGCCGATTACCAGTCCATGCGCGCCTCCCTCGAAGAAGAAGCCGCCGCCATCATGGCCGAGATCGCGCGGCTGGAGCAGGCTGCGGGGCAGCCGGTGTGACTGCCTTATGACGAAACATTCGTAGAGTTCTCACCGATGGGGAGAACGCTGTTCTCAGGATGATCCAGCAAGGATTTGGGCCGCAAAATGGTGCCGATAAAGTATTCTTCACGGACGGTGACGAGGCAGTCATATTTGTGAAAGCGCCCGATGGCACATCTCCTATAATGGCGAACCTCTCCAACCTTGCGGCCTGGCGTACAGACGGACTATTGGGAGCGATGGCGAGCTAAAGAGAAAGTGGCTGCGAATATAGCGCCTGCAGGGGAGTCAGTGTAATCGTTGTCATCCCGAGCGTAGCGATGGATCTGCAGTTTGCCACAGGTGAGAAGACTGCAGATTCCTCGTCGCCTTCGGCTCCTCGGAATGACAAGGGTTATATTTCGAAGTATTGGAATCTAAAAAACTAGAGGAGTTGCTTTGACCAAGCTCGCAAAGTCCGCCTTACTGGCCGCGACCTTCTCGCTGTGCGTTCTCTTGATCGCGGCCCCCGCCTGCGCCCAGACCCTTTCCGGCACCGTCACCAACGGCACCACCAACAAGCCCGCTGCCGGTGACGGGATCGAACTCATCAACATCGCCAATGGCATGGATGTCGCCGCCAACGCCAAGGCCGACTCCGCCGGCAAATTCAGCTTCACTCTCAAGGATGGCGCCCAGGGTCCGCATCTTGTGCGCGCCACTCACCAAGGTGTTACCTATTTCCAGTTCGCACCTCCCGGCACCAGCAAAGTCGAACTCAAGGTCTACGACGTCGCCAAGAAAGTTGAAGGCATCAGCCTCACCGCTGACGTCATGCGCCTGCAGGCCGACGCGACCAGCCTGCAGGGCATTCGCCTGTTCGCCGTCGACAACAATTCGTCGCCCGCCGTCACGCAGATGAACGACCACAGCTTTGAGTTCTATCTGCCCGCCGGAGCCAAAGTCGAGCAGGTGCAGGCCAAAGCGCCCAATGGACAGCCCATCCCCGCCGAAGCCGTGCCGCAAGCCGAAAAGGGCCGGTATGCTATTGCCTTCCCGCTGCGTCCCGGAGAAACGCAGTTCCAGCTTGAGTTCACGCTGCCCTATAACGGCACCGCGAAAATTGACCCCAAGCCACTCTATCCCGCCGAGCACTTCGTCGTCGTGTTGCCCAAGTCCATGCACTTCGCCGGCAACGATTCCTCGGTGTTCAAGTCCATGCATGACCCCAACCAGAGTGACAGCGTGGTCCAGGTTGTGCAGCAGACGCACGTAGGCCAGCAGTTGGGATTCACCGTCACGGGCACCGGCACGATCTCCGACCAGCAAGCGCAAGCTGGAGGAGCCGAGCAAGCAGGTCCTGCGGCCCAAGGCGGCGCGCAAGGCGGACCGATGAATGAGAATCCGCAAGCGGAAAGCACTCGGCCCGGCGGAGGCTTGGGTGTTCCCATCGACGCGCCAGATCCGCTGGAAAAATACCGCTGGCCGATCATCGGAGCCTTCGTAGTATTGCTCGGCCTCGGCGGCTGGATTGTGACCAAACGCCAAGGCGCAGTCTCGGCCGCATCGGGAGCCGCCGCCTTGGGAGCCCGCGGCCCGCTGGCTGCTCCCATCACCGGTCCCGGAGCTGGAGCAATCTCTGGCTCCGCTGCAACAGCACCAGTCTCGACAGCGCCCGACGCGCAGAACTCAGCCCCGCCAGCCACGGCCGCATCGAAATCCGCGACGCTCTTGGAGGCTCTGAAAGAAGAATTGTTCCAGCTCGAAATCGAGCACAAACAGGGCAAAATTACCGAAGCCGACTACGAAAAAGCCAAGGCCGCGCTGGACCAGACGCTCGACCGCGCACTGAGACGCCAAAGCTAAAACATAGCGTCGACGGCTCTCCGATAATTGTATGGAAGCGGGCTCCCGCGACAGATACGCGGCTCGTCTGAGACGAGCCTCAGATGCCTGCATACCAGGCATAGCCTCCTTCGGGAGACGCTGAGCCCAGACCCTTGCCGAAAGTTTTCAGATTGTCGGTGACCGTCAGGTGTGTGATGAATTTCACGCTTTTGTAGCCGACCTGGCGGGGAATTCGCAGGCGAAGCGGCCCGCCATTGCCCACAGGGAGTTCATCGCCATTGAGCCCATAGGCGAGGAATGTCTGCGGATGCAATGCGTCGGCCATATCGATGCTGTCCCACCAGTCAGGCTCGATCGAAAAGTAGACAACGTACTTGGCTTGCGGATGGACTTCCACGGCCTGAAGGATTTGAGAAAGAGGCACGCCGATCCACTCGGCAATGTACGACCAGCCCTCTTCACACTGCAGCATCGTGATCTGGCTGTGAGACGGGTAACTCTTAAGCTGGTCGAGTGAAAACGAGGCAGGGCGGGCGACCATGCCGTTGATGGAGAGTCGCCAGTCCGCGAATCGCCCAGCTTGCAAGCGCTTGAATTCTTCACTCAGAGGTGCGATTTCGTTCGCAAATGGAGGCTTCGAGATCTGGTTCCGCGCAAACTCGCGAGCCAAAGAGTGCTTCGTGAGCATGCGCTGCGAAGCATAAGTCAGCGTTTCGCCGAGACCCCAGATTCCGCCGTGATCGGGCGGGACAAGTCCGTACTTCTGCGCCATGCGCGCCGCCACTCCCAGGCCCGATACGCCGGCCGCGGCTGCGATTCCGGTTGTGATTAATTTGCGGCGTGAGAGTTTGCGGGGCGCAGGCTCGCGACGAGAAGGTTCGGGACGAGGAAGATCGCTCATGTGCGCTCCATTTCTGCGCTGGCGACGCGGCCCGTGATCATCGCCCGCATACGGCTCCAGAATCCGGCAAACCAAACCATTCCAACGTGGACCAGCAGGAAGAGCACGAGCGCCAGAGATACGAAGAAATGAAGCGTGCGCGCCGATTGCTGGCCGCCCAGCACATTGACGGCCGCCGGAATCGCGGAAACAAACGCGGGAGACATCGCCAGACCCGTCCAGATGACTAGCGGAAAAAGAACGAAGATTACGAACATGTAGGCAAGGCGTTGAAGCAAGTTATACGACCAGGCTTCGGTCTCGCTCGGCCGCGCGAAGCGCAAATGGCTGGCAATTGCCATCGAGAACGCCCGCCACGATCGATCACCCCTATCGGGGAACAAGTTCTTCCGAAAATGTCCTGTAACGAAGCCGGAGATTATGTACAGCAGGCCGGTCAAAACCGCAATCCAGGCAGATTGAAAGTGGAGATACCGGCTCCAGCCGTTCTGGTCCGGAAGCACGTACCCGTAGCCGCTCGGCACCAATTTCCTTGATGCCGGAATCGGCAGCTTGAACAACGTTGGAGTCAAATCATTACCGGTTTCGCCCCAATAGAAGCGAGGGTGAGAGATTACGATTTCAGCACCGCTGACCAGCAGGGCAAGAAAGCATAGGGCAGTGATCCAGTGGGTCACGCGCACGAGGGCAGAGTGGCGCGAGGTAGCCGCCGCTGCTGGGACGGCCGAGGCAGAACTTGGAATGCAAGCGGAATTCCCCACGCGGGGAATGGTACCACTTGGGCGCACACCTTGCGCACGCCGGGTGGAAGGCGGCGAGGACGCGACCGTGGGATTCTTGCTTCTTTCGACTGGCTGGTCGGCGATCGGGAATCTGTGAAGCGCTCTTCCGGAAGTGATCCGTCACTCCCGAGTGACAGGCAAGCAGGAAGTCAAGGTAAGGTTTGCCGACGGTCCGACCGGAACGAATTCACGCGTACAATGCAGCTACCCCGAATGAGGACAAGAATGTTGAAACGCGGACTGAAGTCAGTTGTTTTGTATCTGATTCTCGTTGCACCCGGATTCGCGCATCAGGCAGCCGATTCGGATGAGAAACTCGCGTCGGATTTTTGGTCGTGGCGAGGACGATATGCGCAGTACACAGGCGATGACGTGCCGCGCACGGAGCGTCCCGCCGGCGTAGTGCGCGACTGGTCAGCGGCGAGCGTGGAAGGGCAGCGGAAGGAACTGGCAGCGTTCGACGAACGCTGGAGAAACCTTGCTGATAAGACAGATACGGTCTCGCAGCAGGTGGACCGTCGGCTCATCGGATCGGCGTTGGCGCGTGTCCACTGGGAACTGGACATACTGAGGCGATGGCAGAGGGACCCGGGTTTTTATATTGAGCAGACGTTGACGCCCGTGGGCGAGGCTTTGACATTGCCAGCACCTTACGACGAAAAGCAGAGCCGGGAAATCATCTCGCGGTTAAATAACATTCCTGAAATCCTGCAGCAGGCGCAACAAAACCTGGTATCGCCGCCCGCGCTGTTCGCGAAGATGGCGGTTGATTCGCTTGCCGGTATTCGACCGAAACTGGAACAGGTGGCGACGACGCTTGCGCCGCAAACCACGATTGGTGCAGGAGAGTGGCGGGCGTCTGCAGAACGAGCCGCAACAGCGCTGGAGACATACAGAGCATGGCTGCAGAAAGCCCTGCCAACCCTGCCTGTGCAGTCGGCGATAGGACGAGAGAACTACACCTGGTTCCTTCAAAATGTAGCCCTCGTGCCATACGCGCCGGAAGAATTGGTGGCTCGTGCTGAACTGGAACTTCGGCGTGCCGTGGCATTCGAGGCGCTGGAGGCGAACCGAAACCGCTCGGTGCCGGCCCTGGTAATGGCGCCCACTCTTGAGGAGTTCATCACGCGCAATAGGACGCGCGAGGCTGAAGTGCGTGGATTCCTGAAGTACAGGGAAGTCCTGACATTGCCGGCCTGGTTGCAACACTACACTCTTCGACCTATCCCACCGTACTTAGCAGCACTAGGCGATTTTGTTGAGACCGATGACTTCACCTCGCCCTCGCGGCTCGACCAAGACGGGATAAGATACGTGGCTCCGCCGTCGCCGGCGGCAGGGTACTTCTGGGTTGCGGATGCGAAGGACACCCGGATACAGATTGTTCACGAGGGGACCGTTGGCCATTATGGGCAGCTTTGCGCGTCCTGGAAGAATCCGGATCCCATCCGCCGTCACTACTACGACTCAGGTGCCAATGAAGGCATTGGATTCTACTCGGAAGAGATGATGCTTCAATCGGGGTTGTACGATGACAGTCCCCACACGCGGGAGATCGTCTACGACCAGATGCGCTTGCGGGCCGTGCGGGTGATCGTAGATGTGAAGTTGGCGTTGGGAATATTCACGCCAGACCAGGCTGTTGATTTTCTCGAGCGTAACGTGCGCATGGACGTGACAGATGCGCGAGCGGAAGTTGGCGAAATGGGTGAACTGCCGGGGCAGAAGATTTCGTATCAGACGGGAAAGCTGCAGATCATGCAGATGCTTCAGGATGCGCGAGTCAACCAGGGCGACAAGTTCAGTGTGCAGAGTTTTCATAATTACCTGTGGCTGAACGGAAACGTGCCAATCGCGCTTCTACGGTGGGAATATCTAGGACTGGACGACGATGTTAAAAGGCTAGCTGGCTTGAAGTAGCGGGCGGTTGACGAGCAAGCCGGAAGTAATTCTTAACTAGCGGTCGCGTTGCGCTCCGCCGCGTGGGCGGGTGTTTGTGGACACTTCTGTTTCTGCACTCTCGCGGCCTTTCCCGCTCCCTGCTAACCGCTCATGACCTCTAAAGTATTTATTTCTCAAAGACCTGGCGGGAAGTGGGTCCAAGAACTGGCCCGAAACCACCGCTAAATCATTGATTTATAAATACCTTATATCTAAGTCCTTATTTCTCAAAGATCTTGCGTCCGTTGCGCGCTAAATCTTTGATTCTTAAAGACCGCGACCAGAGGGGTCCCAAGCCGATTCCTGCCGTTTGAGACCGGTCTGAACCCTCAGCATCCAATACAAGGTCTCCCGAGGAAAAACGGAAATGGGTAACGTTTTCAAGACTACTTTGCTGCTTACCGTCATGACGCTGCTGTTCATGCTCGTCGGACGCGCTCTTGGCGGCCAAAATGGCATGTTCCTGGCGCTGATCTTCGCGGCCATCATGAACTTCGTCTCGTACTTTTTCTCCGACAAGATTGCGCTCGCCGCCTATCGCGCGCAGCCGATCACGCGTGACGATCTGCCGCGCGTTTATAACATTGTCGAGCGCCTGTCGCAGAAGGTTGGGTTACCGACGCCGAAGGTTTATCTCATCCCAACCGACTCGCCCAACGCCTTTGCCACGGGACGCAATCCGCATCACGCTTCGGTCGCGGTTACGCAGGGCATTCTCGGCCTCCTCAACGACGATGAACTCGAAGGCGTGATCGCGCACGAGCTCGGCCACGTGCGCAATCGCGACATCCTGATCAGCTCGATCGTCGCCACGCTCGCTGGCGCGATCACAATGATCGCTCGTTGGGGAATGTTTTTCGGAGGTAGCCGCGACGAACGTCGCGGTGGTGGTATGGAAGCGCTGCTGATGTTGATCCTCGCGCCCTTCGCTGCGATGTTGATTCAGCTTGCCGTCTCGCGCTCGCGCGAATACGGAGCGGACGACACTGGAGCGCATTGGACGGGCAATCCCTATGCGCTCGCCAGCGCCTTGGCGAAGATTGATGCCTATTCGAAGCAACGGCCGCTAGTCGCAAGCCCCTCGACAGCGCACCTGTTCATCATTCAGCCGTTTTTGGGAGGTTTCAGCTTTGGCAATCTGTTCTCAACGCACCCGCCGACTGCAAAGCGGATTGAGCGGCTGACAGGAAGGCCAGCGGAGTTCTTGCAGTAGAGAGGCGGCAAGCCGCGTCTCTACGCGGTGACATCCGTAACCCCGTCATTCCGTGACCCACATAGTAGAATTTAAGCAATGTCAGCACATGCAGCTAGCGCCGCCTCCAGCCGCGCGACCCAACTGGAACAGTCTCTGCGCACCGTCATCCGCGGTAAAGACGACGTGCTCCGACTCGCCCTGGTTTCCGTCTTTGCGCGCGGCCATCTGCTTATCGAAGGCGTTCCTGGAGTGGGCAAAACCACGCTCGGGCAGGCGCTGGCCCGCGCCATTGACTGCTCGTTCCAGCGCGTGCAGTTCACGAGCGATATGCTGCCATCTGACGTGCTCGGCATTTCCATCTACTCGGCGATTGAACAGAAGTTCGAGTTCAAGCGCGGACCGGTTTTTGCCAACGTCCTGCTGGCCGACGAGATCAACCGCACCACGCCGAAGACGCAATCCGCGCTGCTTGAGGCCATGAACGAAGGGCAGGTTACGGTCGACGCACATTCCTACCCGCTGCCGCAGCCGTTTCTGGTCATCGCCACGCAGAATCCGATCGAGCATCATGGGACGTATCCGCTGCCGGAGTCGCAGCTCGACCGTTTTCTCATGCGCGTCCGCATGGGCTATCCCGAGGGCAACGCGGAACGCGAAATCCTGCGTGATGAAGCGGGCACCGCGCAGCTCGAAAAGCTGCGGCCAGTGCTCAATGCCAGCGATGTGCTCGAAATTCAGCAGGCGGTCACGCGCGTTCACGTCGACGATTCGCTCATCACGTACGCGCTGGCGATCGTTGCTAAGACCCGCGAGTCGGAATATCTCTCACTCGGAGTTTCTCCGCGCGGCTCACAGATGTTCTACCGCGCCGCCCAGGCCATGGCTTTCATCGATGGCCGCGACTATTGCACCCCCGAAGACTTCAAGCCACTAGCGGTTCCGGTTTTCGCTCACCGCGTCGTGGTCAACGCGCTCTACTCCTCAACGCTCAGGAAGTCGGAGCAATCCGACCAGGTGCTGCGCGAGATCGTGGAGAGCGTTCCGGTGCCTGTGTAGTTCGTCGCTTCCGTTATTTTCCCAACCTTCAATTCTTGTCTTTCGAAGCTCTTGCAGATCGTTTGGCTAGGCGTGGGCCGGCGGGACAGCGGCGTTGTGGGCGGAGGGTAAACTCCGGAGCCGATGCTGCACCAGAAACGCGTAGTGCACGGCCGAGACGATGGTGAAAAAGAATGTGGCACGCAGGAATGTAGTGCGGGCAATCCAGACCCACTGCTGGGGCACAACGAGCAGGAGGAGAACAAAGAAGATCGCACCGATCTGCGCCGCCGTGTTGGCCTTGCCGAAGATGCTGGGGCGAAAATCGCGCAGGCCGGCAATCATGAAGAGCACGCCGCTGATGATCAGGATGGAGACATCGCGGCTGAAGACCACGACCGTGTATTTCCAGGGAATTCGATGCTCGATCGAAAGCACCAGAAACATCGTGCTCATTAACAGCTTGTCGGCGACCGGGTCGAGGTATTGCCCCAGCACAGTTTGCTGATGCAGCGTGCGCGCCAGCAGGCCATCGAGTCCGTCGCTCAGCCCCGCGAGGACGAACAACGCGAGCGCCCACTTGAAATCGTGCTTGACCAGATTAATCACGATGAAGGGCAGAAAGATCATCCGTAGCAGCGTGAGCTGATTGGGAGCGGTGAGAATCTGGCGAAGGTTCACCGCGATTCTCCCGAGCCCGTTCCTGAATCGCCTGCTGCGTTGCTCTCTTCTTCTTGACCCCTGGCCGCACCCGCGCGCATGTCTTCTGTGTTCGCGGTCGCTGCGGGAAGAAATTCACTCACGAGCATGGGAGCTGGATCTTGACCGGTTTTTTGTGCGAAGCGTTGCGCGAGCGATGGGAGGCTGCCCTCCGGCAGATCGAGTTCCAAGCGCTCGATGCGATGCATGGGGAAGAACATCGCGCCGGCAGCGAAGGGTTCGCCATCGCGGATCTGCGCGATGAACGTGTCGAAGGAAGAGAGGTCCACGCCGCGCATGCTGAGGCCGACTGAAGATAGTTGAAGGATTGCGCCCCAGAATTTCTCGCGTGGGTTCGCGAGGATGGCGATGACGATCGCGCCGGCGCGGAAGGGACTGGCGGGTTCGGATTGGGGGCTCATGAGTGGTCAATGGGATTGTCTTATTGGATGCGCAGGAATGCAACTAATCCCGACTCCCACTGTCATTCCGGACCGCTTTCAGGTCAATTCCCACCTGCTCGGCCTTCTTATAAAGATGAGACCGCTCAAGCCCTAGCGCACGCGCTGTGTTCGAAATCTGATTGTGATTGCGCTTCAACTCGGACAGGATCGTCTGTTTTTCGAAGGCACGCACGCGGTCGGCTAACGGGCCTGGGCCTGTAGATGCGGAATCGGGTCCGGCGGCGGAAGCGGGTAGCGCCAGGGCTACTGTTTCAGCATTGACCTCGTTCGACGTCGCGAGCAGCATGAGCCGCTCGACGGCGTTTCGCAGTTCGCGAATATTGCCCGGCCAGGAGTGCTGCTGCAGAGCTGCAATGGCATCGGAGGTGAAGGGCATCGGCTTCCATCCGTTGGTAGCGCTGACCTGGGCGGCGAAATGCTCGACCAGCGCGGGAATGTCTTCTCGACGCTCACGCAGCGGCGGCAGGCGGAGCGGAAAAACGTAAACGCGGTGGAACAGGTCCTGGCGGAATTTTCCTTCGCGCGCCAGCGCTTCGAGATCGCGGTGCGTGGCGACGACTACCCGCACATCCACGGCGATGGCGCGGTCTCCGCCGATGCGTTCGACTTCGCCTTCTTCTAGCACGCGCAGCAGTTTGGCCTGCATGGGCAGCGGCATGTCTCCGATCTCGTCGAGAAAGATGGTGCCGTGCTGCGCCTGCTCAAATTTGCCAAGATGGCGCGCCCCGGCGCCGGTGAACGATCCCTTTTCGTGGCCGAATAGTTCGGATTCGATCAGTTCGGCGGGCACTGCGGCGCAGTTGAGCGTGACGAAGGGCGCGGCGGCCCGCGCACTACGCTCGTGCAGCGTGCGCGCGACGAGCTCCTTCCCCGTGCCGGTTTCGCCGAGGATTGCCACACGCGTTTCGCTCGACGCAACCCGCTCTACCTGCGCCATGACGCGGCGCATGGTTTCGCCAGTCGAGATAATTTCGTGTTTCCCCAGCCGGCGTTCCAGGTCGCGGTTTTGGCGTTCCAACCGGCCCAGCTTGAGGGCATTTTCGACGGTGAGCAGAAGTTTCTCGGTCGAGATCGGCTTTTCAAGAAAATCCAGTGCCCCCAGCCGTGTGGCGCGGACCGCCATTTCAATGTGCGCCTGACCTGACATCATGACCACGGGTGCGGACACGCCTTGTGCCTTTAATTCTTCGAGCAGCGCAAGTCCGTCTTTGCCCGGCATGACGACATCGGAAAGGATCAGATCGAAGGGCTGTGTCGTTGCGAGTTCGAGGGCCTTCGCCGCATTGTCGCAGACGGTCGCCTCGTGACCGTCCAAGCGAAAGGCGCGCGAGAGCGAGGCCAGCGTATTGGCTTCGTCGTCAACAATGAGCAGGTGCGCTTTTTGCGGCACGATAATGGACCTCACATCCCGTCAGTTGAACTGCAAACCCAAATCTACTGCAGAGACGCCTCGGTTGATTTGGCTCCTCATGCGGGCAACTCGATTTGAAATGTCGTTCCCTTTTCTTTTGCGCTGGCGACGGAAATTTTCCCGCCATGGTCGCTTACCACCGATTGCACGATCGCTAACCCGAGCCCGGTGCCGTGCTGCTTGGTTGTGTAATAAGGAGTGAACAGGCGCGCGCATTCTTCCGGCGTGAGGCCGGAGCCGGTATCGGAAACGAAGATGGTGACGCCAGTTCCGGGTTCGGCGGAGCCGGCCGCGGCAGTGCGCAACGTCAACTCTCCGCCCAGTGGCATGGCGTCGATAGCGTTGAGCACCAGATTCGACAGCACGCGATGCAGCAAATCGGGGTCGGCCGAAATTTCTGGGAGGTCGGCAGGCAGCTCGGTACGCACGACAATGTTGTTGTTTGCCTGCAATTGCGCCTGGAACACGCGCAACACCGATCGCAATACATCGTTCACTTGCGTGGGCCGGTGCTGCGGTTGCGGCATTTTCGAAAATTCGCTGAAGCGCCCGACGATTGTCTTCAGATTATTGATCTCCGCGAGCAGGGTCGCGGTTCCTTCCTGAAAAACCTCCTCAAACATCGCGGGCGATTTTGTTTTGGCGCGCATCAAATTTTCGACCGTCACTTGCAATGGAAATAGCGGATTCTTGAGTTCATGCGCCAGGCGGCGAGCCAGTTCGCGCCATGCCGCAACGCGTTCCGCTTGCGCGGCGCGGTCTTTCTGCTGCAAGAGATCTTCGGTCATGCGGTTGAACGATGCGGCTAGTTCGCCAAGCTCGTCGCTTGATTCGACCTCAACTTTGGCAGACAGATCGCCGGCCGCGACCCGGTGCGCAGCCTCGGCGAGCGAGACAACCGGCCGCGTGACGCGCGCCCCAAACCACAAACTGGCCAGAACCGCGACCAGAATTCCCGCCCCGCCAACCAGCATTGCGGTCGAGATGACGCGCCGCTGCAGTTCGATCAGCGGCCGCCGCGAACTGCCGACGAGCAAAATCCCCATCGGCTGCTGATTTTGTCCGATGAGAGGAATGGCATGGAAGACTTCAACATCGGCGGAGTCGGCAGTCCAGTAAATCACGCCGTACGCCTCCTGGCCCGTGCCGCGCACCTTTTCAATGAGTGGAGCGACCCGGTCAGCACCGGCTGCTGGGCCGTTCAAATCAAGCAACGACTGCGGATTCCATTTCGTGTCGAGATTCTGATAAAGCAGCACGCGCGTTCCGACCGGAATATCCAGAGTGGAAAGAAATCCCTGGTCGAGCCGCTCACCTCCGATCACGAACAAAGGCTGCTCGCCGATGTGAACGGCACGCACCGCAAACAGGCCAAGCGTCGGGCCATTCGGCAAGTCTTCGCGCTTCAGGAACGCGCCGGCCGGGACGGTGGAGGACGCAATCGCAGGCTCGGGGTATCCAAACTTTGCCTGCCACTGCGCCGAGGACAGGATGGTGCCCTGGCGGTCTACAAGCTCCAGGAAATCGAGTTGCTGCTGAGTGGCGAGTGCGCGCGCTTCGCTCGGATAGGCGTTCGTATCTCCACCTCCGGAGGACGCGCCACGATTGATTTCGAGCGCGATGCGTTGTACAGTTTCGCTCGCTGCGACCGAGTCGACTCTGCGCTCGACCTCCTGGCCGCGGCGCTGGAACTCGGATCGAAATTGCGCCGCGACCGAGCTGGCACGGTCCTGATTTGCCAGCTCGAAAGACTGCCGCATCGTGCCGTACACGGACACCGACATCACCGCCACGCACGACAGAATGGTTGCGGCAAACAGCAGAAGCAGCTTCTGGCGGAAGCTCATCGTGAGTCCTCCAGCCAAATGTCTGCGAGGTTCCATGCGCCGAGCTGGTCGGGCGCCCAGCCGTGTACTCGCGCTCCGGCTGCGCTCGCCACCGGCAAATGAAAGAGCGGGATTACCGCGTCGCCGTCGAGCAGCGCGCGCTCAGCCTGGTAAAGATCTTCCACTCTGTTGCCGTGGAGCACAGGCTGCGGCAGCGCCAACTGTCGAGCCATTTCGCGCAGCGCGAGAGCGGGGTCGGGGTTGGGCAACGCGATGCGCACCAGGCGAATGTCGTCGGCGCCCGAGAGCGACACCTGGACGGTAATGCCGGCCTCGCGCGCATTCAGCGCGATTCGCTCGGCAATAAGTTGTGCCTGCGGATCGCGCGGATCGTAGCTAAGTGTCAGCGCCGGCTGATGCGAATCGGCTAGCAGGGTTTTCGCACGCTGCACATTTACTTGCGTTGCGAACGCCGCGCTGTAGCCGGTCATCCAATTGGGCAAAATGCAGGCCGCCGGTTCACCCGCGCCCTTCAGCAGCACGGACTGAATCGGCTTGCGATCAATCGAGAGGGCGAGCGCCTGCCGCAGATGGACGTCCGGCGCCTTGGAATTTGTCGTGAAGACGAGCGCCATCAACTCCATCGACAGCGAGGATGCCGTTCGGCTGCGCGGTGCCGCGGTTGCCGTCTGGGGGGCGGATTCGATCACATCGGCACGACCCAGATCGAGCGCGAGCGCCTGATCGCGAAGCGACTTTCCAAATTCGATCTCAATCGCGTCGAGAAACGGGCGGCCCGCCCAGCTGTCCTCGCTGGCGGCGAGCTTGAGAGATTTTCCTGGCTGAAACTCGACAACGCGAAAGGGGCCGGTGCCGACCGGCACGCCGCTCGCGTTACGCGTCACAATCAGATTGCGCGGCAACGCCAATTCGGCTAGCAGCGAAGGAATTGGAGAGTCAGTATCAATAATCAGCGAATCGGCCGCGGCATGAACATCCCAGTCGGCGTGAAGCGCGCCAAGAATCTGTGCGATGGCAGTAGCCGTGGCTGGGCTTCCGTCGTGAAACTTCACGCCATGTCGCAGAGTGAATTGCCAATGCCGTGCGGCCGAGTCATGCTGCCAGGCGAGGGCGAGCGCCGGCTGCGGACGATCTTCGGCATCAATCTTCACCAGGTTGTCGCCGACCAATGACAGCACGCGCGTCATGTCCCAGTAGTCGGTGGGAGCGTTGACGCCCGGCAGTTCCAGGGTTGCGGGAGCGGACTGCATCACGACGCGCAGCGTTCCGCCGTAGTGCGGGCGCGTGGCGGCCGTGGCGACGTATGCCGCGCTAATTAGCGCAAGTAATAGAAATGCGATTCGCTTCATACCAACCTGTATCTTCGCGTTTCACAATGACCACCGCGGTAAGGCTCGCATCGGGCCACAGAGCGGTGATCGGCCCGTCGAACTCGATTGGAGAGCTGACGGCGACCGGCTCGCGATCGGGAATTTCGTAGGCGCGCAAAGTGTCGTGCTCTGGGTCTCCGCTTTCGGAGACGAGAATCTGCGTGCCCACGCCGCAAATGGAGCGCAGCGCAGTCAAGTCGCTTCCGGTGTGGCCGCCGCGGATGGCCTGATCGGTGAAGCCGTCAACCAGATGAACCGAGCCGTCGACGGTGGCCAGCACCCAGAGCGTATAGTTCGAGCGCGGAAGTGTGGCGGCGCTATAGAACGACGGAACGTTGGAGATCTTTCCGATGCCGGGGGATAAGGCGCCGGTGAAGAAATTGCGCGCGGGGGCAAAGAAGGCGCGGACGACAGGTAGGTTGGCGCTGCTAGCCCCGGTGTCTTCGGGCGTGAGCGGCCACGGGTCGTCGCTGGCCGCGCAATCGAGGCGGAGCGGAGCGGCGGCGCTCGACCGGCAGAACGTTCCTGGAAGATAAGCGTCAAAGAGATGATCGCGGCGGAGCAACAGTCGGCCGCGCGTGTCACGCGGAAACGTACGTGTGGACGGAATCGGCAGGGCTGTCTCCAGCTCCCAATGCCCGGATTGCTGGCGGTACGCGGCGACCCGTGTCGCATCGAGCACAAGAAGCCGCGCGCCTTCGGACATATCGACCAGCGCAGCATCGAGGATCGGCTGTTCTTGGGCGAAGAGAAATGTCTTCTTCAGAGTGATCGGCAGCGCTGATGAGGATGACGCGGTCGAATGATCGCGCGCCAGCGACACGAGAGCAACACGCGGCTGGTCGCTGCCGATAGCGACCTCGGCCGTCCAAACATACTCCCGGAGGCTTTCGGAGAGAACGACGTTGACGCTGCCCATGGATTGATCGGCGGCAACCGTCCGCACGCCTTGCACGCGCAGTTGAGCCTGGAGTGCGCTGCGCACCTCGCGCACAGACTTGTCGTCGAGCGAGGAGCGGTTGGTGACGTCAAGCGACAGCGCCCCGGGCCCGCTAACGGCGGCGATGCGATCCGCCAGTTGGCGCGCCGCGACGCCAAGATTGGACGCGTACAACGAAGAGGGGAGAAGCAGCGCGCCAAACAACAGGGCAGCCATCCTTAGCAATACCAGGAAGTGCGAATGCGGGAACCCAATTCGCAGACCGCTGGACGCGCGCGCAAGCATGTGCCGGATGCGCTGATTATATCGCGGGATGTGCGGAGGGCCTGGCATGGTGTGCCTTTGTGGTTCATTCCTGGATTCTCTGCTCTGTTGCCATTCCGGGGAGCGAACGCGACGAGGAATCTGCATGTTCTCGCCTCGCACCAAATTGCAGATTCCTCGCCTTCGGCTTCGCTCCGGGTCGGAATGACAATTCCGAAAAATCAGTTATTTTTCATTCGGTTCCGCGTCTTCAGCCTGGCTCACGTGGTTGGCCGGGTTCATGCCGCGCAGCACGTCGTTGGTGAAGAAGAACTTGCCGTCGGCCGGCACCATCATGATCTGCAGCTTGTCGGAGAGGCGTTCGGCGACAATCTTGTTAATCAGCAGCGGATTCTGTTTCAGGATCGTGCTTTCACTTTGCATGCGCTCGGCATCGGCGGAGGCGGTGAGGCGGATGCGCTCGGCTTCTGCCTGCGCCAGCAGCTTGCGGCGTTCCATCTCGGCTTTGCTGTCGATCAGCTTGGCTTCGCCGGACGCTTCGGCATTCTTCACCGTTGCCTCCTTGCGGGCTTCGGCTTCCAGTTTCGATTGCTGGATCTGTTTTTCTTTCAGCGGCAGCAGATACTGCATTGCATCCGATTCGCCCTTCGCCTCAAGCACGCGTACGGAAGCCTGCCCCTCGGCTTGCTTCACCTGCTGCACTTTCCGCGCCTCTGCGTCGGCATCGGCGATCTTCACTTGCTTCTGGTGAATCTCTGTCTCAACGGCCATGCGGTCGTTTTCCTGTTCCTTGATGAGCAGCGCCTCAAGCCCCTTGGCATATTCAGGCGGCAATTGGATATCGCGCAGCATCACTTCTTTCACGTTGACGCCATCGGCGGTCAGGCGTTGGCGAATGGCTTCCGCCGAGCGCTGGCGGACCTCCTCGCGTTTCGATGAAAAGAGTTCGCGCACCGTGTACGAGGGAGCCATTTCGCGGAACACCGTCGCGACGATGGGCGGCACGAGCTCCTTCTCGAGCGGCTGCGGCAAATGCGCTTCAATGTAGTCGAGGCGCTTGGGATCAACCTGGTAGCGGACCGTAATTGCCAGGCCGAGCGGGAGCCCTTCCTTGGTCTGGACGTTGAGCGGTTCGCCCTTAGGCGCGCCTTTGGCGGGCCCGTCTTCGGCAATGCCGGTCGTGAACAACTGGTCGCGGGTGTTGAATAACTCGACGCGCTCGACCATGGGTACAACAAAATGGACGCCGGGATAGAGAGTGCCAGCCAAAGTGCCCTGCGTCTGGCTGACGCGGACGCCGGCCATTCCAGCCGGAACAATGATGATGCCGGCCGAAACCAACAGCGGGGCCCAGGCCAGCATGACGAGAGCGACGGCAGTGCGCCAGCGAACCGGCGGCTGCAGACCGGCGGTCGCTCCTTCGGGAGACAACAGGCGTCGCCGGTACCCGAGGAACAGGTAAGCGTCATAACCGAGAATTGCGGCGGCAATCACGAACATCGCGACGCCGGCGCCTAGCAGCAAGTACTTTGCGAAAAGCATGGTGGTGCTCCTTTGATTGGTGTTCGATTTAGTAGTGTTCGATTCGAGCAGTCCCAGGCTTCTGGTACTGCCTGGAAGTCGTTGGGCGGCGCTCGAATGCCAGTCGGACGATGCGCCCGAAAATCAGTTCTTCGATCAGCAGCGATACTGCGAGCGAGAAGGTCAGGCCACCGACGATCACCAGCCCCTGCATCATTGTTTCCATCACTTGCGTTTGCATGACGTGCCTCCCTGATCGCCGTGATTCTGATTGCGCACGCTCATGAGAAAGCATCCGGGAGGCCGCAGATAGCGTGTTGAAAAGAAGCGAGTTATGGCGTTATGTCGAGCTCGTATTGTGTCTCGGCGAGTTCGCCTGTGTGCAGAAAGACACGACGGAAATCTCAGCGCTGTCGCGTTTCTGCTCTCTTTATGGGAATCGAGCCACTACTTTCTCTTGCCGGGTGCGCGGAGCGAGGAGCACCTGGAGGCAAATGTGGGCTGACTTAGCATCTTCGCGAACAATCCGAGTGTGCAGGTCTAACCGGTGGGCAGTGGCGGGCGAAATCGCGAACGACGAAGGACGAACGACCAACGACGGTTGCTCTCACCATTTCAGCAACAGAAATTCCGAACAGAATCCCGGCCCCATGGCGGCTAGAATGCCGTAGGTGCCCGGCTCGGGGCGGCGGTTCTTCATTACCTCTTCGAGCACTACCAACACCGAAGCCGACGACAGGTTGCCGGTCCGCCGGAGGCATTCCCAGGAGGCGTCGAGCTGGCCATTCTTCAGTTCGAGAGCTTCGGCCGTGGCTTCCAGAATCTTGGGGCCGCCAGTGTGCAGCACCCAGCTCCCAATATCGGCTCGCGTAAGCCCGCGCGTCGTAAGGAAGTCGTCGACGTCGTGCGCCAGGTTCTTCCGTACGAGATTCGGCACCTCCGGCGAAAGAACGATGCGGAAGCCCTTTTCCGAGATGTCCCAACCCATCATCCCTTCGGTGTCCGGATAGAACACCGACTGGGTTGCGACGATAGTTGGCCCTTCGAGGCCGCACTCGTCACCTGCAACAATTACGGCCGCAGCCCCATCGCCAAACAGCCCCGACGAAATAAGGTTGGCCACTGAGAGATCTTCGCGCTGAATCGTGAGGGAACAAAGTTCCACCGAAAGCAACAGGGCGATTTGACCAGGATAGGCCTTTACATAGTCCGCGGCTCGCGAAATGCCAGCCGCTCCTGCTACGCATCCGAGCCCGAAAATCGGGAGGCGGCGGATGTTGCGGCACAATCCCATTTTGTTGATCAGCAGCGCATCGATCGAAGGACTCGAAATCCCTGTCACAGAGGTGAAGAAGAAGGCGGCAAGATCTTGCGGGCGCAAACCGGCGTGGGCGAGCGCGCCGCTTACCGCTTTTTCGCCCAGTTCGGTTGCCACGCGAATCCAGTGCCGATTGGCCTCTCCCCAGGTTTTCATGCGCAGGTAATCGCTCTTGGGGAGCGCTAGATAGCGGCCGTCAACGCCCACGTGGCGATGCAGACGCCGCAGCACCGCGGGATTCTTCATCCGATCTCCCCAGTATTGGCGGAGTTCTTCGACCAGTTCCTCTTGCGGATAGTAGTGTTCGGGAAATGCACTGGCTGTGCTGACGATTTGCATGGTTAGATTCGAGTCCTTACTTAAGGCGTGCGGGTTCGGGCACGTGGAATGCGCCCCCGAATAGCATAAGGCCGCTGCGCTGGAAAGCCGTCATCCTTTTGTAGAAAAGCTATCGGACCCTGTCGGAACCACACGCTGCATTTTGGATGCAGTTTTCAGACTTAGGGTGCCGACAGGAACGCCTCACCTTGTCTCCACGCATCTGCTTGGGATGCTAAAGTATTCAAACCTCAGAAAGGAAGGGCTGACCTTTGAAATTTATTGCTGGATTGATCCTGGGAATCCTTCTGGTTCCGACGCTGATTTACTTCTACCTCACGGGTGGAAGTGCGCCGGTGGCGACGACCGACCCTGATATGCCGTTCGAATCTGTGTTGGCACGGAAAGCGCAGCATGCGCGCATCGACAAGGAAATGCCGAAAAACGTGCCGATCCAGGCGACCGAAGCGAATTACCTGGCCGGCGCCGAACTCTACAAGCAAGATTGCGCGGTTTGCCATGGGCTGCCGCTTGCGCCAAAGAGCGCGATCGCCACTGGAATGTATCCGCATCCGCCCCAGCTTTTTCAGGGAAAGGGCGTGACCGACGATGAGCCGGGCGAAACTTATTGGAAAATTTTCAACGGTTTTCGCCTGACTGGAATGCCGGGCTTCAGCAAATCGCTCAATGAAACGCAGATGTGGCAGATGTCGCTGCTGCTGGCCAATGCCGATAAGCTGCCGCCTTCCGTCAAGGCCGCTTTGGTTGCGCCGCCCGCGGCACCGGCGGCGGTGCCGGCGGCTCCGCCAGCGGCGACTCCGTGAGCCGGCGACTCCGCCAGTACCGGCGACCACAACTCCGCCACGGAAACACGCTAGCAAGCCGAAGAAAGCAGCAAACTCGTCTCGGCTCTCTGGGACGCTGACAACTATGCTGCACAGCGCTATCGTGTAGACATGGCGTTTGGCCGTCCGAGAAAGCTGTTTACCGAAGCGGAGCTTTACGACTATGCGATTGCTGCGCTTGCTCGCCGCAGTCGATCGGTCGCCGAATTGAAGCGGCTCCTGCGCAATCGCGTGGAGGACACCGAAGTTGGTAAAACCCTGGTCGAGCTGATCATTGTCCGCCTGAAAGACCACGGGTATTTGAACGATGCCCGTTACGCGGCAGCCTATTCGTCGTACCGGCGCGACACGGAAAAATTCGGCCGCATGCGTGTTGTGACCGATCTGAAGGCGAAGGGCGTGCACGGCGATGTCATCGAAAAAGCTGTTGCTTCTGTCTATGAAGGCGTAAAAGAAGAGGACCTTGCGCGTGCTTATCTGCGGCGTAAGCGCCTGGAAAAACCCAAGGACCAAAAAGGGGCGGCGCGCATTTTCCGCAATCTCATGCGCGCCGGGTTCGGATCAAAGACTATTTTCACGATCCTGAAAAAGTGGGATGTGGAAGAGGAGACGCTCACCGAATTGGAAAGCGAGACCCCTGAAACCTGATAGTGAAGTCAGGCGGCGTTGGCCTAAAGGTCTTCAACGCTAGTTTAGGCCGACGCCAATAAGGCAGGCTGACCTTCCGGGGCGGGCGTGCATGTCGTGCTAGCCTTCTGCTAATCTGGTAAAAATCTGCCAACAGTTTCTGGAGGAACTATGAAGACGAGATTCTCGTTCGCGCTTACCGCCCTGCTGCTTGGTGTGGCTTCTTTCGCATATGGTCAGGTTGGAACCGATGTGAAGAAGGCGGCTGACGACACGGGCAAAGCGACCGACAAGGCTGCGAAGGACACAGGACACGTCACCAAAAAAGCCGCGGTAAAGACCGGCGAAGCCACGGAAAAGGGAGCGAAAGACACCGGCAAGGCAACCAAGACCGTTGCCAAGGACACCGGCCATGGCGTCAAGAAGGGGACAAAGGCCGTAGGCCACGGCGTCAAGAAGGGCGCCGAGAAGACCGAAGACGTGGCGAAGTAGAGCGGAAGATTGCGACATCGGCGCTTGACTGGGAACCGAGAACCGGGAACTGGGAACGCTGTTGCGTGGGAATCATTTAGAATTCAAGTTTCCATGCCTACAGGCTCCCAGATCCGCCGCAAATTCCTCGACTTCTTCATCGAGAAGGGGCACCGCGAGGTGCATTCGTCGTCGCTCGTCCCGGCAAACGACCCGACGCTTCTGTTCACCAACGCCGGCATGAACCAGTTCAAAGACGTCTTCCTTGGCCTGGAGAAGCGCGACTACTCGCGCGCCACCACTTCGCAAAAGTGCGTGCGAGCCGGCGGCAAGCACAACGATCTCGAAAACGTAGGCTTCACCAACCGCCATCACACGTTCTTCGAGATGCTGGGCAATTTCAGCTTTGGCGATTACTTCAAGAAGGACGCTGTCGCCTGTGCCTGGGAGCTGATTACCTCTCCTGCGTGGTTCGGGATTGCGAAGGACAAGCTCTACGTCACGATTTTCGAGGGGGCTGGGCCCGAGCTTGGCCTCGTTCCGCGGGATGGAGAGGCCGAGGAAGCCTGGATCAACGTAGGCGTTCCAAAGAACCGGATTTTCGAGGGCGGAGTTAAGGACAATTTTTGGCAAATGGGAGATACAGGCCCCTGTGGTCCGTGCAGCGAACTTCACTACGACATGGGCGCAGCTGCTTCCGAGGGCGGACACGCCGATTGCCGGTTTCCGTGCGACTGCGGACGCTATGTTGAGATCTGGAACCTGGTCTTCATGCAGTTCGACCGCGACGCCAGCGGCAAGCTGACGCCGCTGCCAAAGCCGTCGATCGATACAGGCATGGGGCTAGAGCGACTCGCGGCGGTGCTGCAGGGCGTGATTTCGAATTACGACACGGATCTATTCACGCCGTTGATTAAACAAGCGAGCGACCTGATTGTGGAGCAAGGTGGAATCCCGAGCAGGGTGCCATCTCTTCGAATCATTGCGGACCACTCCCGCGCTGCAACTTTCTTGATTTCAGATGGAGTGATTCCGTCCAACGAGGGGCGCGGCTACGTTCTGCGAAAAATTATGCGCCGAGCTATTCGACACGGCCGCCTCAATGGCGCGGAGGAACCCTTCCTTTGGCAGATGGTTTCCGCGGTCACTGATCTGATGGCCACTGCATTTCCTGAACTAAGAGAGAGTGAAGAGCGAGTCGTCGAAACCACGCTCGCAGAAGAGAAACGGTTCGCGCACACGTTGAGATTGGGATTGCTACGATTGGAAAAAGACCAGTCGCGGTTGCTTGCAGAAAAGTACGCGTCGGAGTATCCGAACGTGCCGCTTGAGAAGTTGAAGGAAATTTTCAACAACAACGACGACTGGGATCACTTTCAGGCTACCAGCAGCCCAGAATATCTAGGCGCAAAGGCCTTCATTCTGTACGACACGTTTGGCTTGCCCCTGGACTTCATCGTCGATTCCTGTCGGGATCTAGCAATTAGATTCGACCAAGCTGGCTTTGACCGCGCCATGCAGGAGCAGCGCGAACGTGCTCGCGCTTCTTGGAAAGGCGCCGTAAAGCAAACGGCGAATCCTGCCTACCAGCAGCTTCCAAAATCCACCTTCGAAGGCTACCGCCAAACTCGCTCCGAAAACTGCGAAGTGCTGGCGATCATCAAGGGCGGACAGGGCGCGCAGGAACTCAAGCCTGGCGAATCGGGCGAAGTTATCCTCGACCACACGCCGTTCTACGCCGAATCGGGCGGTCAGATTGGCGACCGCGGATGGTTCTACTCTGACGATCACAACACCATTGTTGCCGAGGTATCCGGCTGCTACTACCCGATTCAGGGCGTCCGCGCGCACCAAGTCATCGCCAAGCAACCGATCCGCGTTGGCGATAAAGTCGACGCCGTCGTCAACGCCGAAACCCGCGCGGCCACGATGCGGAATCACACGGCTACGCACCTGCTCCAGGCGGGACTGCGCGAGGTGCTTGGTAAGCATGTGAAGCAGGCTGGGTCGCTGGTCGCGCCCAACCATCTACGCTTTGATTTCTCGCACTTTACCGGAGTCGCCGAGGAAGAGTTGCAGGACATCGAAGACATCATCAACCGGGAAGTCCTGCGCAACGAAAAAGTCGAGATCGTCGAGAACGTGCCGATTGATGTGGCTGTGAACGAATATCACGCCATGGCGCTGTTCGGTGAAAAGTATGGCGACAAGGTGCGCGTCATCCGGATCGGAGACTTCTCGACCGAACTCTGCGGCGGCACGCACACGCTCGCGACCGGCGAGATTGGCCTGATCAAAATTCTGAAAGAAGGTAGCGTGTCGTCGGGTGTGCGGCGGATCGAAGCCGTTACCGGAGAAGGCTCGCTGCGCCACTTCCGCAAGGACCACGAACTGGAAGGTGTGGTGGCGACACTTACGAACAAGGAAGCCGAGTCTCCGGCGGAAGCCCTGCGCGGGGAACTTGAGCGGCGCGACGCTGAAATCAAACGCTTGCAGAAGGAACTCGATCAGGCGCGGATGAAGTCGGCATCGTCGAGCGCGGCCAACGTTGGCGACAAGATCAAAGAGGTGCGGGGCATCAAGGTACTCGCGCACCGGGCCGATAATCTCGATCGCGCCCAGTTGCGCACGCTGGTCGATCAACTGCGCGACAAGCTGGGATCCGGTGTGGTAGTGGTCGGATCGGCCACGAATGGCAACGTCTCGCTGATTGCCGGCGTGACAAAAGACCTGACCAGCCGCGTGCAGGCCGGCAAGATCGTCGGCAAAGTGGCGGAGAAAGTGGGCGGCAAAGGCGGGGGCCGTCCTGACCTGGCCGAAGCTGGTGGCAAAGATGCTGGCGCGCTCGATTCGGCGCTCGCCGACGTGTACGGCGTGGTCGAGTCGCTGTTGGGATAGTCTTCTGTGTTACGCTATGTGCCCAGTGGACCTCTCTCAGGCTTCCTGTTACAGACGAGACGGGGAAGGCCGTAGGGATCCAGGCGCAAAGTTTGTCAGGGTGAGGTTTTGTGGCATTAAAGGGGTGAGGACGTTCATGGATGACCGCGTCCACTTCTTCGAGCACAAGGGTAAGCAAATCCTGTTGCTTGATTTTTCGCACGCGACTGCGCATCAGATGCAGCTTTTGTTGGAGCATGTGCGCGTTATCGTGGCGCAACACGCGCGCGAATCGGTCCTGACACTGGCTGATTTTGAAGGCGCGGAAATTGATCACGGCGTCGCCACCAAGATCAAGGAAGTGCTTACGCTGGACCGTCCTTTCGTGAAAAAGACCGCGTGGGTCGGAACGGACAGTATCCCCCACGCTTTCTTCGAAAACTTCCACAATTTCTCCCAGCGCGAAATCGTGACCTTCAAGAAGCGTGAAGAAGCGATGGACTGGCTGGTAGAAAGCTAATCTCAGAAACTTCCCAGTTCTGGGTTCTTAGCTCCCAGGACAGCTTCTAGGGCCGCCGCTCTCAACTCCTCCACTTCAACGTCACAGGACCCGTCATCGGATGCCGGAATTCGCCGCCGCTTTTCTTCATCTCCAGCATTGCGTTCTTGAGCGCGAAGTACCACTTCGCAGGACGGTCGGCATCGTCGATCAGCATCAGGTGCGGGTTGTGCTTCAGACCTTCGGACTGCAATTCCATCGTGCGGCGGTCCTGTTCCACGAATTTTGCGAAGACAAACTTCAGCAGGTCCGATCCGAAGGGAATCCACCGGAATAAGTTCCAGGCCGCAACCACGTCGATGCGGCACTGATTCCGTGTAATGGGCGTGACCGTGGTCAAGCTCGAGAACCAATATTTGCCGACGCGGATGATCTCCGACCGCAGATTGGGAAGGACAAAATCAATCGTGGTCGAGATCGAATCGGCTTTGGCGTAGAGCCGAAGGAGCTTGTAAGGCGCGCTGTTCGAACTAGGGGTATGCGCGCTCATGCGGAAGCCATAGGGAATCGGCTCAAATGCTTTCTGCTTCTCATGGATCGAATGCCGTGTGCGCCACCACCATGCTTGGTGGACAAAAGGCCCATGAGCGGGATCCATCAGCCCAATGATGCCGTGATCGACGGAGCAGGGAAGGTCGGCCGTGAGATACGCGAGCTTGTATTGCTCGCTAAATTTCGGAATCTCAGGCGCACGCGCGGGCGCAGTCTTCGTAAAGCCGGCGTTGGCCGGCCTAGGGTCGGGGACGAATACCCAGATAAAATCGTCGCGCTCTTCGCAGGGGTAACTGCCGACGTAGATGCGATCGACCTTGATCTTCTGTTCGGCAACGAGCGACGGAATCAGCGTGCACTGGCCCGAGTGCGCGTCGAATTTCCAGCCATGGTAAGGGCACTCGACGTGCTGCCCGTCGAACTGTCCGTACGAAAGCGGCATGCCGCGATGTGGGCACGCGTTGCGCAGGGCAAAGGGCTTGCCTTGGACGTCGCGGCCGATGACAAGCGGCTGTTCGAGCAGTTTCGTCGCCTGCAATTCGTTGGAGCGGATTTTGTCGCTGGCGAGCGCACGATACCAGAAGCCGAACAGCATGAGCGCATCGGGCGTTTGTTGCTGAAGTGGAGAGTCGTCGGGCATCGGACAGGTGAGAATACCGCAAGGCTTCGAGGTTTCAAAGTTTCAAGGTTGCAAGCAGCCTTAGTGCATGACCACCTGCCCGCCTTGAAACTTTGTTATTTTAGCCGTGTTTGCAGATGAGCGTAAACGTGGCTGGCAGCGCCCGGTTCTTCGAGGTGAGCGAGGAACAGGCGGCGCAGGGCGGCCGGGCCGATGCGGCCCTCAATGTAAGCGTCGTACAGATCGTTTCCGAGCAGGCATCCAAGCTGTTCGGTGAGATATTCCCACTTCCGCCCATTGAAGGCGAGTGCTCGGGTCCAGTCTGGACTTGCCGGTCGCAACCGGTGCGCACGGCTCGATTGCCGGTGCCATGCAAGAAAGTCGAGAACTTCAAGCACATCGGAATAGGGTAGCGAACTCTGCTCTTCGAGGTCGCCGCGCGTCAGCTCGTACAGCTGCCGTAAATCGGCGTCGCGAAATGCTGGACGCGCCGGATAGAGGATGCGTGAACCAAAGCAGGCCAGGGCATTCTCGATCGTAGCTGTGAAAAAAGCATCCTCCGGTCCGCGAGGCGTGGGCGCTTTGCCGTTAACACGATCGGGAACGCCGCGGCAGGCATGATGAAGGAATCGCGTGGCATCCTCGGTAGCTGAAATCATTTCAAACTTGCGAATGTAAAAAGCGTTGAGCGGTGCCAGATACGTACTGCCCCGTTCGCGGACCCGGCGCAACAGCGAGCGCCGCAGAGCCACCGGGAAGCCCTTGCGTGAGAGCAGCCGGCGCAAAAGTGTATCCGAATTGCGGGAATGTACTTCGGGCATCAGATCTACCAGCATCTGAGGCTGCGTGGTGTTATGCGCGGAGTAAAGCTTGATTCCAAGAAAGCGCACCAGCCCATCAATCAGGTTGAAGACCGTGGGGGCTAAATCGGGCGCGCCGCTGTCATCCCGGACACAACGACTCAAGTAGAGGCGGTAGTGTTCGTACTTTTCGAGCGGCGTCGCATTGAAAACGCAAAGAACGTCATCCGCGACGCGGACTGCACCCACGTGATCGAGCTTCTCGCCCGCAGCGCGCCAGTAGAGATTGTCCACGTTCTGCAGAACGATCAGCGTGCGATCTTCGGGCAACTGGCCGCGGACCTGCAGGGGCAAATGCAGCGGCGCAAGGTGCGACTCGCCGAAAAGCACCATTACCAGCGCCTCGGGATGACGCCGGCGGATCTCTGCGATTTTTCCAGCCGCATGGCGGTCGCGCGCTCCGATCTTCCTCAGATCTTCGCGGGGCATGCAGTCCAGGCCATAGAGGCCCACGGCGTGTTCACGCGCCGCCGAGAGTAAGTCATAGAACGGATCCCAGTCATAGCCCCAGTCGAGATCAAACCGAATGCGCTGGCGAAGCTCGGCTTCATCGATTTCGCCGCGCCACCACTCATCGATAATGTGCTGGTCGCGCGAAAAAATCGTTTCCACGCCTACCACCACGGATCGCCAGCGAACTGCCGCATCGCGGAGTAGAGATGCCAGGTACCGCTGCGAACTGGGCAACGCGTGGTAGTCCGCGATGAGCGCGATTTCGGCTTCCGAGATCGCTTCACGCACCTGGATCGGGTCGAGTACGGCTTGGTAAGAGCGGTAGGCGTCGTAGAAATCGCGCAAGTATTTCCGTCCGCCAGCCTGGTCGTAAGAGCGAATTTCGCGTTCCACACTGGCAGTTGCGTGCAGCTGCGCTGCGCTGCGCCGCGATCGTAAGATGCCAGTCGTCGCCATCGAATCAGTGCCGATACCTTCTAGGCTCGTCGCGTCTCATCTGCATCCCGGCAAGCCTCTGCAGCGTCCCCAATGCGCCTTGACTTGTTTTGGATGCGCCCCTATGCTCAAACGTCTTGAGCCACTCGGCCATTTCTTTTGCTTTAGGGGGCACCAATTTTGCCTGTATCATCGCCGGAAAACCTGACCATCGCCACCACTGGCGCCAGCGGGTCCATCTTTCTCAAACACTTCCTGCTCGCGGTCGAACGCGATCACCGCGTGAAGACCGTTAACTTCATCGCTTCCGACAGTGGCCTGCGCGTCTTGGCCGAAGAACTATCGATCGAACGCCGCTCGGATCTGGTACGACAAATCATCGGCGCCGCGTCGGCGAAAATTCACGTCCAATCGAACGCCGACATCGGGGCGAACGTGGCCAGCGGGTCGTATCCATCGGACGCAATGGTCGTAATTCCGTGCAGCATGGGCACCCTCGGCCGCATCGCCAACGGTATGGCTTCGCATCTAATCGAGCGGGCCGCCGACGTAACTCTCAAAGAGCGCCGCCCGCTCGTACTCTGCGTGCGCGAAACCCCACTCAACAAGATCCACATTCGCAACATGTCGCTCGTCGCTGATGCCGGCGCGACCATCTTTCCGCTAATCCCGACCTTCTATAACCATCCCTCGAGTGCGGATGCGATGGCCCAGGACTTCTCAAACCGCGTGCTCACCCACATCGACCTTCCCCAGCCGAACGCCTATCAATGGAAAAACAACGGTTAGCGGTTGGTGGCTATGAACCGAATCCCCGCCTGTGTACTCTCTTCAAAATCGCACGAAACGGCCGCCTTCTTGGCCGCAAATGGCTAAGTGCTGGCCTCCGATTCAGTCTAGGGACGAAAAGGTAACAAAGGTAGGTATCTGCTGGGCATGTACCGCGAGTTGACGCGAAGCAGGTCGGCCTTGTAAGGGAGCTGTTTAACCCGGTTTGTGCGGCGTGGCGGAGCCGCGAGAGTGAGCGCGGATTCTCAAGCTGCTGCTGATGGTATAATCTAAATTCTTTACACCGCACACCCTTCGGGCGCGTAGCTCAATTGGCAGAGCAACTGACTCTTAATCAGTAGGTTGTAGGTTCGATTCCTACCGCGCTCACCAACTTTTCAATAGTCTACCGATTTGTCGTTTAGCGGGTATGCCGCAAAGTGTGCCATAAGATCCTTTCTTACTGAACCGTTGCGTCCTTTTCTGTGTTGTTGTTGTGGTCAAGGGCCTGGCGAACAATCTTTACTTCGGGGTGCTGGTACTGCATAGCAGTCTTCACATCCTTGTCCCCCATCGTCTTCATAACCGCCGCTAGATTACCGGTTGCCTTCAAGGCCCGAGTGCCATAGTCATGCCGCCCACAGTACAAGACCAAGCGTTTTGGTCGCGCTCCCTGCTCAGCGCATTCTTGTGCCGGCTTCTTCTAGTCTTCTCGAACGGAACAGAACATGTCTTTTAGCAAGTCAAGCACCGCCTGCTAAAATCAAATAAAATGTTATGGGTGCCGGAATGGGCATGGGCGATCGTTTTTGTGGTTGCTTACCTGGTGTTGCCCAATGGCTGCTGTCCATGCTTGGGGTGTCGACTTGGCCCGCTAACTCCTGTTCTGTCGAGTCTCGACGGAGTGAAACGTCACGCAACAAAGCCATAGATTAACTATCGCTGCGGTTTTGATCCACAAGATGCACACAAACTCAAGAATCACGAGTGACAGGTGTGATCAATCGAGCGTCGGCGAGACGACCCGCGTTTCAGTAGGGTCTCGCTGCCTTGCAATAATGAGAACTCAGGTGCCCTCAAGAAAACTGTCCCAGAAAACACCCGTTTCTCGGCACCAGGCCCCGGATTGTCTGAACGATTCACACACTTGCACGAGTCACCAGAAAAGGATTTTGGCAAGGATGATTCCGCTCCCTGACTGAAACATGGTTCGCGTTCTTATCGTCGGCTTCGGCAACCCACTCCGCTCCGATGATGGAGTCGGGTGGCACGTCGCACAGCTACTTTCCGGCGAGCTTTCGCGCGCCGACGTTCAAGTCGTCGTCCGGCAACAATTGACACCTGAGATTGCCGACTTCGCTAGCCGCGCAGAAAGGGTGCTGTTCGTGGATGCGGCCCGCAGCGGGAATGCGGGCAGTCTGCAATGCCGGAAAGTTGTGCCTGCCGATCTGTCCGAGTCCTATTCACACGAACTGTCTCCCGCAACTGTTCTGAAATTGGCAGAGAAACTTTACGGCCGCTGTCCGCCATCATTGCTGTTCACAATTGCGGGAGAGAACTTCGAGACCGGCGATGCCATGTCGCCGGCGGTGTGTTCGGCAATCCCCATCCTGCTGACGCGACTCAAGCGGTTCATCGATGACGGCGTGGAAATGCTCGGAGCCGCGGAAGCCGAATAGGCAACGGGTTCAATTCGCGATTTCGTCCAGGAGCGCACCCTCCGCATTCAGCAACTGAATCCTCATCGCCAGCGAACCGTCGGCATGGGTCGAACAACTCAGACAGGGATCGTAAGCGCGCACGACCGCCGAAACATGGTTGAGCATCCCTTCGTTCAGCTTGGCTCCATCCACGTAATGTTCTGCGACTTGCTGCACGCTGCGCCCGATGGCCAGATTGTTGTGTCCGGTGGCGACGATCAGGTTGGCCCAGGTGATGGCTCCTTCTTCGTTTACTTTGTAGTGGTGAATGAGCGTTCCGCGCGGCGCTTCGATCATGCCCACGCCTTCCAGAGCATTCACCGCGGCTGTCGCGCGCACGTGCGCGTCCAGAATCTGCGGATCGTTCAGCAGCGCTTCGATCCTCTCCAGGGCATATACGATCTCGATCAGACGCGCATAGTGATACAGAAACGCGCTGTTCGCGACCGTTCCGAAACGCTCGCGAAATTCCCGGAGTTCCGCATCGGCCGCGGGTGTCCCACAGCCATCGGCCGCATTTATCCTGCCCAGCGGGCCAACGCGATATACGCCCGCAGGGAATCCCTGGGGCACAAAATAGGGGGCTTTCAGATAAGACTCGCGCAGGCTGGCTTCGCCGATCCATTGCTTGTAGTCCTCGGCGGCAATCTGGTCCTGTACGATCTCGCCCGAGGCCGCGCGAAAACGCAGGTTGCCCTCGTAAAACTGCGCGTTGCCCTTCGCATCCACTAACCCGGCGTACATGGTCGGAAACGAGCCAAAGACTGCAATCTCTTCCTTATAGTTGTCGAGCGCCCGTTTGAAGAGCGGAATGGTGCGCTCAATGATCGCCTTCGCCGCCGGCAATTCGGAGAGAATGCGTTCGCGCACCGACGCGGCCAGGGCCTTGGCGACGCCGCCGGGCACAATCCAGGAGTTATGCACGCGCTCCTCTGCCAGCCCTTCGACAACCTGCAGACCGAACTTCCGCAGTTCGATACCATCGCGCGCGAGTTCGGGATAGTCGGCGATGACTCCCATCACGTTGCGCCGCGCCGGATTGGAACTCATTCCCAGCAAAAAGTCGGGCGCGGACAGATAAAAGAAGCTGAGCGCGTGCGATTGCACGATCTGCGCGCAGTGCACCAGTTCTCGCAGCTTGCGCGCCGTGGGCGGGATCCTCACAGCCATGATCGCATCGCAGGCCTTCGAGGAGGCCAGTAGATGGCTGATGGGGCAAATCCCGCAGATGCGCGCCGTAATGCCGGGCATTTCGTAGAAGGGCCGGCCTTCGGTGAATTTCTCGAAGCCGCGGATCTGGGTCACGTGGAATTCCGCCCCCGCCACGTGCCCTTCGTCGTTCAGATGAATCGTGATTTTCCCGTGCCCTTCGATGCGGCTGATGGGCTCGATGGTAATGCGCTTCATGCGCGCTCCTTATCCAAACTTTACCGGCTGGCCGGCCTCCGCCTTCCGCCCTTCAAGCAATTCGGTAATCAATCCCAGAATCGCCTTGGCGGGCGGCGGGCAGCCGGGCAGCGAATGGTCTACCTTCACGAACTCACGCAGCGGCCGTGCGTGCTTCAGCAGAGCAGGCACCCGGTCGCTCGGAATCAGCTTTTTTTCTTCGGAACCGTCCACGTACACGCGTTGCAGCAGTTTGTTGACCGGAATGTTGTTGCGCATCGCGGGCACGTTGCCGGTCACGGCGCAGTCTCCTAGAGAAACCAATATCTGCGTGCGCTGACGAATCTTCCGGATCTTGTTGAGATCGTCCTGCGAACTGACCGCGCCCTCGACCAGCGTCACATCCACTTCCTCGGGAAATTCCTGCGCATCCACCAACGGGCCGTACACGATGTCGATCTTGCGGCCGAGCGAAATAATGGCCGCGTCCATGTCGAGCAGCGACATATGGCAACCGGAGCAGCCATCCAGCCACACCGTCGCCACTTTCACCTTCTTCATACGTGCGCTCCTCTTTTCTGCGCCAAAGACGTGACGGTGCCGAGCTTCTTTACCATTTCCTCGACTGCCCAGCCTTTTTCCGCCAGCGCGCCGGTTGGACATGCCTGCACGCACTTGCCGCAGTTGGTGCAACTGGTCGCCTGTCCCCATCTTTCATTCAGCTCGCTGGTAATGCGGGAGTGGATGCCGCGCGAGGTCACGTCCCAGACGTGCGCGCCCTCCAGTTCCGCGCACACCCGCACGCAACGCGTACATAAAATGCAGCGGTTGTGGTCCAAAACGTAGCGCGGGTGCGACGTGTCCACACCCAGCTTGGGGTAGTTGTAGGAAAACTCGACGGTATTGACCCCGAGCGACGTTGCCATAGACTGAAGTTCGCAATGCCCATTGGACACGCACACCGCACAAGTGTGATTGCGCTCGATCAACAATAATTCCACGGAAATCCGCCGATAGCGCGCCAGCCGCGCGGAGTTCGTGATCACCGACATGCCGTCCTGAATGGGAGTAGTGCAAGCCGGGAACAGGCGGTCGACGCCCGACACCTCCACCAGGCACACACGGCACGCGCCCACCGGCGTCAGGCCATCCAGGGCGCAAAGCGTGGGGATGTACTTCCCGTTCGCCTTGGCCGCCTGCAGGATGGTCAGGCCTTCTTCGGCGGCGATCAGTTGCCCGTCAATACGGATTGACAGTTTCTTCTGTGCCAAAATCGGCTCCTTTCTCGCATCTCATATCGCCAGCAGCGCGCCGCTAGCCAACATTGACGCCCTTCACGTCGCAACGCAGGCAACGGCAAGCCTCATCCAGCGCCTCTTCATGGGCCAATCCTGTGACCACCTCGTCCGCGGAGCGAACGCGAACCAAGGGCGCCAGCTCCTGCCCAGAATGACGGCGGCTTTCGCTGGGTTCCTCAGGCGGCGTTTGCTCGTATTCAAAGTCAGGGAACAGGCTCGTCCAGCGGTCCGCTTCCATCAGTTGACGGTCAATGTTGCGGGCCGCCTGCTTGCCATAACCCATGGCGCCGGAAACGTTGGATGCGCCCGTGACGACATCGCCCCCGGCGTAGAATTTCGGACGGCTGGCTTCGAGCGTGAAGCGATTCACATCGATGGTGCCGCCCTCCTTCAGCTTCAGCCCGGAGTCTTTTGCGACCTCCCCATCCACTCCTTCGCCCACCGCCAGAATCACAGCGTCGCAATCGACGCGCTGGATCTCGCCGGTTGAAACTGGCTTCCTGCGTCCCGATGTGTCATAAGCACCCAGCCGCGTCTTGACGACTTCGATCGCCTTCACATTGCCTTTGCCATCGCCGATGATGCGATGGGGCGCGGCCAGGAAAACGAACTTCGCGCCTTCCTCGCGGGCCGCAATGGTCTCTTCTTCGATGGCCGGCATGTCCTTCCTCTCGCGCCGGTAGAAAACCGTTGCCTCCGCCCCCTTGCGCAGCGCGGTGCGTGCCGAGTCAATGGCGGCGTTGCCGCCGCCGATGATGGCGACGCGCCGTCCGAGCGCAACCTGCTGGCCCGCCGCCGTCGCTTCCAGAAAGTTCAGCGCCCCATAGACTCCCTTCAGTTCGGTTCCGGGCAGCTCGACCCGGCTCTCACGCCAGGTCCCTACAGAAAGGAAAACCGCGTCGAAGTGGTCTTCGAGTTCGCTGAAGGTCAGATCGCCGCCCAGTTTCGTATTGAAGACGAACTTAACTCCCAGCCGCTCAATGAACGAAATCTCATGCTTCAGAATGCTCTTGGGCAGCCGGTACTCGGGCAGGGCGAAGCGCAACATTCCTCCGGCTTCCGGTTTGCTGTCGTAGACGGTCACGTCATGGCCAAACAGAACGGCATAAAACGCGGCCGTCAAGCCAGCCGGTCCCGCGCCTACCACAGCCATTTTGCGTCCGGTGGGTTCCAGCATGCGCGCCGCGAGCGCCTGAAACATCCCTTCAGACTTATCGGAAAGAAAAATCGAATCGGCGATGTAGCGGTGCACCTCGCGCATGTTGACGGACTGATCCTGGGTCTGGCGGCGGCAGCGGTTGTCGCAGGGATGCTGGCACACGCGGCCCGTAGACGAAGGCAAAGGGTTGTCGAGGATGACCGACAAAAACGCCTGCTCCAGTTGTCCTTCCTTATAAAGAGCGAGGAAACGCGGGATGTTCATGTGCAGCGGGCAGCTGTTTTCGCATGGCGACAGCGCCAGTTCTTCGCACACGCCGGCCGCGCAGCGCCGGGCGAGAATATGATCTTCGAACTCCCCGCGGAAATGGCGCAGCGTGGTCAGCACCGGATTGGGGGCAGTCTGGCCCAGTCCGCACAACGAGCAGTCGCGAATGTAGCGGCTCAGTTCGGCGAGAAGCTCAACGTGGTGGGTTGTGCCCGCGCCCTCGGTGACGCGATTCAAAATGCGCAGACATTTGTTGAGCCCGACCCGGCACGGGATGCACTTGCCGCACGACTCCGAGTGCGTGAACTCGATGAAATAGCGAGCGACATCCACCATGCAGTTGTCTTCATCCATCACCACCATGCCGCCCGATCCCATGATCGATCCCAGCTGCGCCAGACTTTCGTAATCCACCGCGGTTTCGAACATCTCGTGCGGGATGCATCCGCCGGAAGGGCCGCCGGTTTGGACCGCCTTGACCTCGCGGTCGTCGGGTGCGCCTTCACCAATGTCGTAAATGAAAGTCTTGAGCGATGTGCCCAGCGGCATCTCCACCAGCCCGGTGTTTTTGACTTTCCCCACCAGCGAGAAGACTTTTGTGCCCGAACTCTTCGGGCTGCCGGTTTCGGTGAACCACGCTGCCCCGCGCATCACAATGGGCGCGATGTTGTACCACGTTTCAACATTGTTAATGCTGGTGGGCTTGCCCCACAGGCCCTTTTGCGCCGGGAAAGGAGGCCGCGGGCGAGGCCGTCCGGCCTGCCCTTCAAGCGAAGCGATGAGCGCCGTCTCTTCCCCGCAAACAAACGCTCCCGCGCCTTCCACCAGCGAGATGTCGAACTTGACGCCCCGCCCGAGAATGTTTTCGCCCAGCATCCCGTACTCTCGCGCCTGCTCCAGCGCACGGTTCAGGCGATGTACGGCCAGGGGATACTCCGCTCGAACATAGATGATGCCTTCGGAGGCGCCCGTCACGTAGCCGCCGATGATCATGCCTTCGAGCAGCGAGTGCGGATCGCTCTCAATTTCGTTGCGGTTCATGTAGGCCCCGGGGTCGCCTTCGTCGGCATTGCAGATGATGTACTTCGGCTCCCCTTTCGCCTTGGCAAGAAACTCCCACTTGTTGCCGGTCAGATAACCGGCGCCGCCGCGACCCCGCAGCCGGGACGCCTTGATCTGCTCGATGACAGTCTCCGGACGCCCGTCAATCAACACCTTGTAAAGTGCCTGGTATCCGCCGACGGCAATGGATTCCTCTATGTCATCCGGATTGATAATCCCGCAGTTGCGCAGCACGATCTTTTTCTGGCCCTTGAAAAACGGCACGTCATTCCAGGCCGGGATCTCGCCATAGGCCTCCCCATAACGGACATGCCCGGTCAGGTGGTCCCACTCTTCGATCTTGCAATAGATGAGGTCCGGGCTGAGATTGCCCTCTTCGACGTCCTCCAAGATGCGCGCGGCATCGTTGGCCTGCACTTTGTGCAAAATGACCAGCGGCTTTCCGGGCAGGCGCACGCTGACCAGCGGCTCCTGAAAACAAGCGCCAAAACATCCGACGGGCGCGAGCACGATGTCGGCTCCGCTGCGCTCAATGGCTTGGGCAAATGCCTGGTACAGACCCTCGGCTCCGTTGCCTTGTCCGCATGTGCCCATCCCCACGGTCAGGCGCGGTGCGGCGGGCACCAACTTGGCCAGGCCTGCCTCCCGCACGGTATTGAACACTCCTATATCTTGAATGCGGGGCATTGCTACTCTCCCCCTCGAATGGTTGCAATCTCGCGGCGCACCGTGCGCTCGGTAGCGTGTCCGCAGATGCGGTGATTTACTTCGACGACCGGCGCCATAGCACACTGGCCGAAGCAGGCGACGGTGCGCACGGTGAACTTCCCGTCCGGACTGGTCAGCACCATTTTGTCGGCTTCGGTCCCGTCACTTTCGCTATCCTCCAGGCCAAGTCCCAGGTCCAGCCGTGTGCCCTGCAGCAGATTGCGCGAGCCGCGCGTATGGCACGCCGTTCCACGGCAGATGCAGATGGTGTTTTCTCCCTGCGGCTGCAGGTTGAACAGCGCATAAAATGTGGCCACGCTATAGATCCGCGCCAGCGGCGTAGCCGTTTTCAAGGCTATGTAGCGCAGCGTATCCAGCGGCAGGTAGTTGTGAGGATTCCTTTCCTGCGCAGCTTCCAGAATTCCCAGCAACGCTCCCGGGCGCCCCATGCGTTCGGAGACCAGCTTGTCAATGATTGTTTGCTCGTCCTTGGAGAGCGGTGCTTGCAAAAGTGTGGGCATTGCACTCCTTTCCAAAATATCTCTCCTTCAAATCTACAAAGTTGCATGCAAGTTCCATAGCTCCACAGGTACGTAGCACGGTGACCGCCGTCACACCCGCTCTGTAATGGGAAGGCGGCACCGGCGAACGCGCAATTGCTGCGTCACTTGGGGCGGGGCGGGGCAAGGGCTGCGCCTTAGCCAGAGAACCGGTGATCGCCGTGAAGTCGAAGGCGTGTCGGCAGGACACCGAAGGCGGCGTTCTGGTGGCATTCATGCTCATGCCCGACAAAAGGCGCTTCCAGCGTGAGGTAGGTCGCGACTAGAAGACCCGCAAAGAGACCTGCATAGCCATCGAGACATGATGATTGGAGAAATAGAGAAGTTGATATGAGGCCGAACGCGGGAGCTTGGATAACAGCGCTGCCCACGGGCCACACTATGCGGTCCCAACCCTTTGAATCCTAAAGATCGCGAGCATCATCTACTATCGAGGTCTCTCCGTGGGGGCGAAACATGTCCACTTGGCTTCTACCTAGTGCGCTTGATGCTGGCACACAAATCTTTCCGGATTTGACGCCCGCGCAGATAGATCGGATCCGCGCGGGAAGCAAACTGCGTCGCGTTGATCGGGGTGAGGTGCTGTTTCGTCCTGGCGACACGGGCATTCCATTTTTCGTCCTCCTTTCCGGAACGATGGAAATCGTTCAGCCGGACTTCAACGGTGAGCGGCTCATAACCACACACCAGGCGGGCGAGTTCACAGGCGAACTTAGCATGATCTCCGGACAGCGTTGCCTCGTGCTTGGACGCATCACCGAACCCGGAGAAGTTCTTGAATTCCCTGCCCAGGCTCTGTTGTCTCTCATCGCGCGAGACGCCGAAATGAGCGAGATCATCATGCGAGCGTTCATTCTCCGCCGCCTCGCGCTCATTTCCAACCACCTGGGAAACGTCATCCTGTTAGGTTCGCGCCATTCTGCAGACACGCTGCGCCTGCGCGAGTTTCTAGGCCGTAACGGACATCCTTACACCTATGTAGACCTCGACACGGACAAGATGTCGCAGGAACTTCTGGACCGCTTCACCGTCAAGGTCGAGGAAATTCCGGTCGTCATTTGCAACGCTCGGACCGTTCTACGTAGGCCCTCCACGCGGGAGCTCGCGCAGTGCCTGGGCTTGAATGCCAATATCGACAACTCACAAGTGCGCGATTTAATCATCGTCGGAGCTGGCCCCTCCGGTCTGGCAGCCGCTGTCTATGCTGCATCGGAGGGACTCGATGCTCTGCTCGTTGAGACCGAGTCTCCCGGGGGGCAAGCGGGGTCAAGTTCCAAGATCGAGAATTATCTCGGATTTCCCACTGGTGTTTCCGGGCAAGAGCTAGCTTCGCGCGCCATCGCTCAGGCGCAGAAGTTTGGCGCCAGGATGATGGTAGCGCATAGTGTCGACAAGCTGACTTGCGATCGCCGCCCCTACAAGCTCCTGCTCGACGACGGCACTGTGCTCTCGTCCCGAGCCATCGTCATCGCAACCGGGGCGCAGTACAAAAAGCCCGAGATTGCCAACCTAAAAAAGTTCGAAGGCCAGGGCGTCTACTACGGCGCGACCTACATCGAAGCGCAGCTTTGCGCGGACGACGATGTGATCGTGGTGGGAGGGGGAAACTCCGCCGGCCAGGCGGCGGTCTTTTTGTCACAGACGGCCCGCAAAGTTCACATGCTGGTGCGTTCCCCGGGGCTGGCTGAGACCATGTCTCGCTATCTAATTCAGCGGATCACCGAAAATCCCGCAATCGAGCTTCACTACAACACGGAAATCACGGGCTTGGACGGCGATACGCAACTGGAGCGCGTCACTTGGAATGACAAAACCACGGGTCTGACCTCAACTCATGAGATTAGCCACGTGTTCATCATGGCGGGAGCATCCCCACGAACCGAATGGCTGCGCGGCTGTCTGGCTATGGATGACAAAGGTTTCATTCTCACCGGCCGCGACTTGGATGCATCGAAAGGTTCCGATCAATCGATTGCCTGGCCACTTGCACGCGCGCCGCAGATGCTGGAGACGAGTCTTCCCGGTGTTTTCGCCGTCGGTGATGTTCGATCAGGCAACGTGAAGCGCGTAGCCTCCGCGGTAGGCGAAGGGGCAATTTCGGTGCTTTTGGTGCACCGCGCTCTCGCAGAGTTGTAAAGGTTCCCGGCTGGAGGCATCTGCATCACACGCATCGGAATCAAAGCGTCTGCGGATATGGAGTCGAAGGAGACCGAATGATCGTCGCCGAAATAGATTCTGCGATCCAGCATCAACTGCTGGAGCGCATCTCGGACGCTCGCGAACGAAGTGATGCCTTGTTCAGACTTGTGCGCCCGGCCGCACTCTACGACCGCCCGATTCCGGAGCGCCACCGCATCATCTTCTATCTCGGACATTTGGAGGCCTTTGACTGGAACCTGCTTCACGAGGTCCTCGGTGCCAAGTATTTCCATCCCGGGTTCGACCGGCTTTTTGCCTTTGGCATCGACCCGGTCGGGGGCGGGCTGCCCTCTGATATTGCGTCGGACTGGCCTTCTCTGGACACGGTGCGTGACTATGTAGGCAAAGTCCGGTCCGCGCTCGATGAGAAACTTACCCACAAAGCCCTTGAGCCGCACGCTGTGACGAGAGATGGTTTTTCACTCGACACGTTGCTGAATGTCGCTGTCGAGCACCGATTGATGCATCTCGAAACGCTGGCTTACATGTTGCATCAATTGCCCTTCGACAAAAAAGTTCGGCAGGTTTCGGCACCGACTCTGACAACTCCTCCCGTGACTCCTCGAATGACAGAGATCCCGGCTGGCGTTGCAACGACGGGCCTTTCGCGCAACGCCGGAAGCTTCGGTTGGGACAACGAGTTTGAAGCCCACCAGACACTGGTCCCAGCCTTCGAGATAGATCAGTTCATGGTGACGAACCGCCAGTATCTTGATTTCATGTCTGCCGGGGGATATGAAACGCGTTCCCTGTGGAGCGAAGCTGCCTGGAATTGGAAGAACACTAATGGCGTGTTTCACCCGGTGTTTTGGAAGAAGGCCCCGAGCGGGTGGTTTTATCGTTCTATGTTTGAAGAAATCCCGTTGCCTCTGGACTGGCCCGTCTACGTGAGTCATGCCGAGGCCATGGCCTATGCCCGCTGGGCTAGAAAGTCTCTTCCCACCGAGGAGGAGTGGCACCGCGCCGCCTACGGCACTCCGGACGGGATTGAAAAGAGATATCCGTGGGGCAACCAGACGCCTGATCCCCGCTACGGCAACTTCAATTTCAACCGTTGGGATCCTCAGCCAGTAAATGCTTTTTTACGCAGCCAGAGCACATTTGGCGTAGCCAGCATGTTGGGCAACGGGTGGGAGTGGACCTCCACAATCTTCGCACCGTTTCCTGGCTTCGACCGATTTTCCTTTTACGCCGGGTACTCTGCCGATTTCTTCGATGGCAAACATTTCGTCATGAAGGGCGGCTCGGCGCGTACCGCCGATTGTATGTTGCGGCCGACGTTTCGCAACTGGTTTCAGCCGCACTACCAGTACGTATACGCCGGCTTCCGCTGCGTGAGTCGCTGACCCAAAGGAGTTCAACAATGCTTGTCCATGCCGTTACCGCCGATGTCACTTATGAATTCGCTTCCGATGTGCGTGATGGGCTCACGCGCCCGGGACAGAAAGAACTCCCTTCCAAGTATTTTTATGACGATGTCGGTTCGGCTCTGTTTGAAGTAATCAGCCATTTGCCGGAATACGGCTTAACGCGAGCTGACGAGCGTTTGCTGCGCCGCCATGCGGACGACATCGTAGACCGCATCGCTGGGCCGGCAGAGGTCGCCGAGCTAGGCAGCGGCAGCGGCAGGAAAACCCGCTGGTTGCTCGAAGCGCTCTGCCGTCGCCAGCGCACTTCCTATTATCCCGTTGAAATCTCTCACTCGGCTTTGGTCCAATGTGAGCGCGAACTCGGGGACATTGATTCGATCAGTATCCTGGGCTTTGAACGCGAGTATCTCGATGGCCTCTTGGAGGTCGCTGCGCAACGCAAGCCGGGTCAGCACCTGTTCGTCCTGTTTCTCGGCAGCACAATCGGGAACTTTGATCGCCACGCTGGCGTGGAATTCTTGTCCGAAATTCGGCGAATCCTCGAGCCTCGCGATTCGCTCCTTCTGGGAACAGACTTGGTAAAGTCCAGCGAACAGTTACTGCGCGCCTATGACGATAATCTCGGAGTGACCGCGGCGTTCAACCTCAATCTGCTTGCCCGCATTAATCGTGAACTCTACGCCGACTTTGACCTAAGTCAATTTACCCACCAGGCAAGGATCAATCAGGACGAGCGCAGTGTCGAGATGCATCTCTGTTCTCTGCGACGGCAAGCCGTGAGCATTCCCGCGGCGGAGATTGTGGTCGAGTTCCTGGAAGGAGAAACAATCTGGACGGAAAGCAGCCACAAGTACTCGGCGAAAGAAATATTCCCGACCGCGCACTCCGCGGGCTTCCGCTGCGCCGCGCAATGGATCGATGGGGAATGGCCGTTTGCTGAGAACCTGCTCATCGCCGAATGATCGGGAGCATCGGTCAACCACTAGCCTCCGCTCCGCCTGAAGCGATCGCGCCAACCTTGTAGTCCGGCCTGGGCCTTAGAATAAGGTACGATTGCCGGACTACAGTAAGGAGGATCGAGTCCTGGCCACGAACTGGCAAATCACCGCTGCTGACTCGCCACTAGCCCCGAGCGCCCGCCTCGCCCGCCCTAACCCGCTGGCGGCCATCGGCGTCGTGTTGGTTGCCGTGTTGATGTTCTGCGCGATTTTTGCGCCATGGCTTGCTCCGCAAGATCCCGCGCGCATCGATCTTCCGAACCGCCTCGAATCGCCTTCGGCCCAGCATTTCTGCGGCACCGACGAACTCGGGCGCGACATCCTCTCGCGCCTAATCTGGGGAGCGCGCATTTCATTGTTTGTGGGCTCCAGCGTCGTCGCTGGCTCCTTGTTGCTCGGGCTCGTCATCGGCTCGCTCGCCGGATACTACGGCGGCCGCATCGACCGCTTCGTCAATATTGTATTGATGAATGCGTTCCTGTCTTTCCCCGGCATTCTGATTGCAATCGCATTCGTGGCTTTTCGGGGCCCGGGGATTTTCAACCTCGTTCTCGCGCTCTCCCTCGGAGGCTGGGTCGGCTATGCCCGCCTCGTTCGTGCCCAGGTGCTCGCCGTTCGCGAACGAGAATTTGTTGAAGCGGCGCACGCACTCGGCGCGAGTGATCTTCGCATCATCTTTACCCACATTCTTCCGAATATCATTCAGCCCGTGATCGTGCAGGCCGCGATTGGCATGGCGGGAGCGGTTCTTGCCGAAGCCACCATGAGCTTCCTGGGTCTCGGTGTTCCTCCGCCCACGGCAAGTTGGGGATCGATGTTGAACGATGCGCGCTCCCACTTGTTCGACTCTCCGCATCTGGTGATTTTCCCCGCAGTCACTGTGATGTTGGCAGTGCTGGCATTCAACTTCATCGGCGACGCCTTGCGCGATTTTCTCGATCCCAGATCGCGCATCGAGGCCGGACTGTAAAGGCCTACACAGGCCCAGGTCCCCCAACAAATTCACAAGTTTTTAATGTTTGGTCGATATTTCGGCGCAAGAAGGCAATTTCGTGCACTTCCGATTTGCAAGTGGTGACCTTCGCCCCGTTCCTACGTCTATCAGGAAGACGAGTTCGCGGAACTTTTTCGAAGGCTGGTGCGTATGAACAAATGTATGGAACTTCAATACCAAATCGAACGCATAGAAGATGTGGCTGTAGTGCGATGCTCTGGACGGCTGGTCCGGGGAGCCGGACTGGATGGATTCCGGCGCCGGATCGAGCAACTCGACCGCCTCCGTGTGCTGGTGCTCGATCTTTCTGAGATTCAGCAAATCGATGCCGGAGGCCTGGGAACGCTGTTGCTGGTGCGCCGTGGGGCGACGCAGAGTTCAACGCGTCTAAATCTGGTCGATCCGCCGGTATTCTTCCGCAGGCTGCTTGAGGCAACGCACTTGAGCTCAGTGTTTGAAATTTCGTCGCTGAAGGATGCGCTCAGCATCCTTCGGCCTGCTCAATGTCCTCCTCGTTTTGCGATCGCATGACGCCGCGCGTGGAACTACTCATGGCTTCCGACGTCCGATACTCTATAATTTGCGCGCATGGAACTCCCGCTCGCAAAGATCGAATCTGAGCTGACCTATCCCTTCGCTCGCTGCGGGCGAATCTCTTCTCAAATAACTCTTCCAGACCCTTTCTCCCAAGTTCGCTCGTGGGCTGCCGGCGCGGATCCCCGAACTTTGGGTCTCACCCGATGACCCGCCTGGCGCGCAAACTCCGTCTCACCGATTACTTCTCTCTGGGCTGGGGAACGATGGTCGGTGTCGGCTGGCTGGTCGTCATGGACGACTGGCTTACGCGCGGCGGCCCGCTCGGCGGAATTCTCGGCTTTGCGATTGGCGGGATTCTTCTGCTTCCGATCGGCTACGTGTATTCAAGATTAGTTGCCGCCATGCCCGATGCCGCGGGCGAAGTCGCCTACACGGCCAGCGTCTTTCCACGGCCAGTCAGCTTTTTTACGGGCTGGATGATGATGCTGGCGTACTTCATCGTTTGCCCATGGGAAGCCGTTGCCGTGGGCCGCCTTGCCGGTTTCATCTTTCCCTGGCTTAATCGCATTGAGTTGTATAGTGTGGCGGGCAAGCCGGTTTATTTGCCGCATCTGGTTATCGGCCTCGGCCTGACTGCTCTTGTCACAACCCTCAACTACCGCGGCGTTCGGCTGAGCGCCACGTTTCAAAACTGGACCACCTTTGGCACGCTCGCACTTTTTATAGTCTTTGTCTCGGCCGGCGTGGCGCGCGGATCACCCACCAACTTCCCGCCCCTGTTCACGCACGCACCGTTTATTTCCATCTTGCTCGTGCTGCAGATTGTGCCCTACTTCATGAATGGCTTTGAGTCGGTCACCAAGGCCGCCGAAGAGGCGAACCCCGAGTTTCGCTCGCAAGGCTTCGCCAGCGTTATTTTTGCCGCTATCATTGTCGGCTTTGTTTTCTACATCGTCGTGATCGCCGCCGTTGCTTTTGTTGCGCCGTGGCGGCAACTGATTGCCAGTCCGTTCATGACCGCGGTTGCCTTCGAGCACGCCGTCGGTTCGCGCTGGATCGTAAGCATCATCATGAGCGCGGCCATGCTCTCGCTATCCAAGGTGTTCAACGGAAATTTCGTCGCTGCCACCCGTTTGCTGTTTGCCATGGCGCGTCGCGGACTCCTCGACGATCGCCTCGCCTCGGTGCATCCCGGGAATCAAACGCCGGCTTCCGCCATACTCGCCGCTGGAATCGCCACCGGCCTGTGCATGTTTCTGGGCAGCGCGATCCTGGTGCCCGTCTCGGAGGTAGGCTCGGTAGCTTCCGCTATCGGTTGGTTCGCCGTCTGCGCGGCGTTCTTGCGAATGAAGCCGACGCCGCTCCAGACCCTCATCGCGATCGTGGGTGCGCTCGTGGGTCTGTCGATGGCATTCATGAAATTTCTGCCGTTTGTGCCCGGACACTTCTCCCGTTGGGAATGGGTAGCACTCGGCGTGTGGATCATCCTTGGTACGCTGATTGGCCGTAGCAAGATTGTCCGACCAAATGTCGGGCAAACGTCTACGGCCGGAAATGCTGTTGATTCGGGGTTCAGCTTATGACCGGAGTAAACCGTCTACTTCTCGCTTTCCTCCTGATTGTCTCCACTCTAGGTTCTGCTACTGAAGGCTTCGCCGCCGACTCCTTCGACGTCGTCATCACCACTGGCCACATCGTGGACGGCACCGGATCGCCGTGGTATTCGGGCGATATCGGAATCAGAGACGGCCGCATCGCTGCCGTTGGCAATCTTTCCGGCGCCGCGCGGAAGCGCACGATCGACGCCAAAGGCAAAGTTGTGGCTCCCGGCTTCATTGACATGCTGGGCCAGTCGGAAGTGACCATCCTCGTCGATCCGCGTCTGCCTTCGAAGATTTACCAGGGTATTACGACCGAGATTACCGGTGAAGGTGGATCGGCGGCGCCGCTGAACAGCGCGATCGTCGAGGCTGACCGTCCTGCCTATGCCCACTACAAAGTCAATGCCGACTGGCAGACTTTCCGCCAATATTTTGCGCGACTGGAAAAGCAGGGCATGGGCATCAATCTCGCCAGCTACGTCGGCGCAACCCAGGTTCGGCGCGTTGTCCTGGGCGACGCTGATGTGCAGCCCACGCCCGAACAACTCGACAAAATGAAAGCGCTGGTCCGCGACGCCATGCGTGATGGAGTCGTTGGCGTTTCGACATCCCTCGAATATGCGCCTGCGCCGTACGCAAAGACGGAAGAGATTATCGCGCTCGCCTCCGAAGCCTCGAAGTTCGGCGGAATCTACGCCACTCACATGCGCAACGAAAGCGATACCGTAATCGAGTCCATCGACGAAGCTCTGCGCATCGGGCGAGAAGCGCACATTCCCGTCGAGATCTGGCACCTCAAGGTCGCTGGCAAAAACAATTGGGGACGCATGCCGGAAGTAGTGGCGAAAATCAGCCAGGCTCGTGCGCAGGGCGCCGACGTTTCCGCCAACACCTACGCCTACCCGGCATGGTTCAATTCCATGTCCGCGTTTGTTCCTCCCTGGGCGCACGACGGCGGCGTTGCCAAACTGGTTGAGCGCTTGCGAGACCCAGCGACCCGCGCGCGTATTCGCAGTGACTTGGAGACGCCTTCCAAGGATTGGGACAACGAGTGGCAGGAGATACCCGGGCCTGAAGCCGTGATGATTGGCGTGGTGCAAAATCCCGAGCTGAAGAAATTCCAGGGCAAGCGGCTTTCTGAAGTTGCCCAGGCGTGGCACAAGGACGCCATGGATGCGCTCTTCGATTTGCTCATCGAAGACAAAGCATTCACCGAGTGCGCCGTCTTCGGGATGTCGGAACCCGATGTCGCTCTCGCCCTGCAACAGCCGTGGGTTTCGATTGACAACGATTCCTCGGGGACATCGCCCGATGGCATCCTCGGCGAGGAGCACCCGCATCCTCGAGCCTACGGAACTTTCCCCCGAATCTTGCGCAAATACGTCCGCGAAGAGAAAAAGCTGACGCTCGAAGATGCGATTCGCAAGTTTTCGGCGCTTCCCGCACAACGCATGCGTCTCATCGATCGCGGCGTGCTGAAGCAGGGCATGTGGGCGGATGTAGTTGTCTTCAACCCGGAGACCGTGCGCGATGTAGCCACTTTCGACGATCCCAATCGCTTGTCGGAAGGCATGGAGTTTGTGCTGGTCAACGGTGTGCCCGTGATCGAAAACGGCAAGATGACTGGCGCTTTGCCCGGGAAAGTTTTGCGGGGCGCCGATTATCAGCCGTAGCACCCTGGATAATTCGATCCGCGATTCGAGAATGGCCTGGGCTGCCCCATTCCACTGGGCACAGTTCTTAGATATAAAGGAAGGAGATCTCGCCAATTCCCGGGTCGCTATTAATGCTCGTTAGACCTCCCGAATCCAAGCTGCTGAAATTCTGCCTGCGTTCGGTCATCTTGATTTCTGCGCTCTGGGTTTATGGCTCGAATCTGTTGTTCGCTCAGGGCGGCCCTCCCTACTACACCAATGATCCCGGAACTCCCGGCAACATGAATTGGGAGATTAATTTCGGCTACATGCCATTTCTTTACAGCGGTCAGTCGCTCACGCACACTCCTGACGTCGACATCAACTTCGGCGTTACGGATCGCATTCAGCTTACGTACGAGAGCGCTTGGTTGCGCGTGCATAACCCGTTTCAGCCGGTGAAATATGGTTTGGAGCAGGATCAGTTCGGGGTGAAATGGCGCTTCCATGACGGCGGAAAGGCTGGATCGGCGTTCTCGGTTTTCCCCCAGCTCTCGGTCAACAATCCCGACGACGCAGTCAAACGGGGGATCACTCCGCCCGGCTGGAGCTTGATTCTTCCCGTCGAATTCACCAAGAAGTTCGGGCCGATCGATGTCAATGTGGAGGGAGGATACCAAATCGTCGACAAGGGTCCAAATGGCTGGCTAGCGGGTCTGGTCGTAGGTCACGAATTCACTAAGAAGTTGGAACTGGATTCGGAATTCTATGCGACCGGCACATGGCATCCCGGGTACGCGCAGCCGACAATTGACGTTGGCGGCCGTTACAAGCTTCATCGACCTCTCATTCTGCTGTTCATGGCCGGACGCGGAGTCGAGCCCGCGCACAGTAATCAGCCATTCTTTGTCGGCTATTTTGGCGTGCAAATCCTGCTGCCACCCAGATCGTTCGACAAAGAATAGTGATTCGCTGCAGCAGGGATTGGGAAAACGGCGAGGAGTCCTACGTCGCTAAGGTTTGGTCCCGTTATTTGTCTTCGTTTCCCGTCGGCTGATCTCTTCATCCGCCAGCTCCGCGCGCAGTTTCGCAATCGTGCCGGTAATGTTCCAAGACTGTTCGTCACCACGGGTAAAGATGAAGTCGATACCGGCCCCCGGTGAAGAAGTTCCACTTACCTGATAAAGGCCATCGCGCGATTCCAGCTTGCCTGCCGAGAGCTGCCACTTGCCCTCCTTTACCTGCAAGTTTCCGCTGAAGCGGTACACTGGCAGCGGCGCCGGCGCACCCGGAATCTCAACGTGCGCAAACGTGCCATTCCGCATTGTGAACTGCAGTTTGCCGTCCGCGTTCGTCAAAATTTCCCGGAGGTTCCCGCCCGAACTGTCCACATCAAACGTGCCGTCACCGGTTCCAGTAATCCATGCGTCGTTCATGAGCGCGCCTAGCCGTTCGAGCGAGATGTTCTCAAGCGTGCCGCTTCCGCGGTATTCGATCGGTTGCTTGGAGGCGTCGATGGTCCAGTTCCCTTGGTGCGCACCTTGCAGGAATTGACCGCGGAGACGGTTGAGCATGATCTTCCCATGATCCACCGCCACTTCCGTGGTCACCTGCGTGGCCAGCGCTTTCTTGATCTCAAACTGCGCAACTGACAAGCGGCCGCGCGCCTGCAGGGCAGCAGGCGCGGAGGGACTGGACTTCTCGCCTGAACCTCCCTCAGCCGAGCTCAGAATGCGGTACCAGGGACGCTTCGCCGGATGTGGTGTGAACCACTCTGCAAGGTCTCCTGTCGAAAGCCGGTCGGCGCTCAGATCGAATTGAAACAGACAACTCGGAGCACAATGGCGCGGCGCTTGCACCGAACCGCTCCAGTGCGTGGCGCCGATCTTCGCGGAGAGTTGCTGTACCACCGTCAAATCCGGCGCGAGCGTCACGGCTGCGGATGCAATCTCAATCGGACTATTCAGCCCTCTCGTTTCCGCTCTTACGTTTTTCAGCTGTGCTGTGCCGAGTGCAGTGGGCGCGGCCAGTCCCTGCCACGGGCCCGAGATACTTACGTCCAGCTTGGCGAGGCCCTCAGCGGCAGGTTGAGTTGCCGGCACACCGAATGCGCCTTCCAACCGGAACAGATTTTTCAGGTCGAGATCGCCCCGCAAGAAGAAGTCATAGCCTTTCGATGAAATCCAGCCCCCAGCGTTCAAGGGCCCAGAAGTGTTCACCCTCAACGATGCGGGGCCCACCCGGAAATGAGGCTCCGCTGGCTCGAAATCGTTCTTCTTCATACTCACCATCGCGCCCACCGGCGTATGTACCCGTTCGGCCTTGCAACAACTCGCGTCTCCAACTAGCGACAACGGAACATTGCTCAGCGCAATCGAATCTTTCCCGCCATTTGACCTCAGCCGTACCTCACTTGCTTCTCCGCTGCCCGTGAACCGCGCCGGCTCGGAACCGGCACGAACGCCATGGAATTCGCCGTCCAGCAAGCCCTCCGCCGTAAGATCGCGCGGCAGTTGTTGCTTCGCCTCGTGCACTAATTCGAGCACCGAGGCCACGGGAACCTCCTTGGCTTCAAGCGTCAGGTCGTAGTTCGGAGGTGCTGTCCGCACGTCAACATTTCCGCTCACCCGAAGTATCCCGCCTCCAACTGGCGACTCGCAGAGCAAATCCGCGAGTAAGCCGCTGCTTGCGTTGTAGCGTCCGGCGCAGTGGGTGGCGAGTCGGATATTTCGGTTGTCGAGGATGTCGTAGCGGCGGAACCCTTGAATCGCGGCTTGGCTCTCAATCACGAGTCCTTCCGGAGTCCCCGACAAGTTCGCCGCAAGGTCCACTCCTCCGCGCCATCCACGGTCTTTGCCGGTTAGTAGCTTCGTAATCTGTCCCAGTTGTCCCTTTTGCCAGGCGACCGTCACCCGCAGGGGAGTCAGGTGCAGGTTCGCCGCGCGCTGCCAGGCGGCATTGATCTGCACCTGGCCGGTATCGGAGAGATTGACATCTGTGCGCACTGGCTGCGCCTTCATGCGCGCTCCCCAGGAATTTTCCGAATCCTGCCAAAGCGCCACGTCCGCGTCGATAAGTGCGTAGGATTTCTTCTCCGGACCAAACTTGAAATTGATGCGCGCGTTGCTGGCTTCCAGATATGGGAATGCCGGACGTCGCTCCGATGGCGCCTTTTGTGTGGGTGCCGCGGGGATTTGCGCGTTGCGCTCGATCAGGCTGGCGAGGTTCCACCGTCCGTCGCTGCTGCGTACGATGTTGATGCTCGGTTCCGTCGCGCTCAGCGTGGCAATTTCCAAGCGCCCACGCAGCAGGGAACGAAGCCGGATGGCGGCAAAAACATCCTGCGCGCGAATCATGGGCTCTGCGCTGACGGCTGGATCGTCGTAGATCACGAGGCCTTCGAGATCGAAACCCGGCCGCGGCAGTGCATGCACGCGCACGTTGTCGATGGTCACCCGTCGCCCCAGAGCATTTCCGATGGAAGAATCAATCCGGTTGCGCAGCACGAAAATGCCGGGCCGGAAAAGAAACAGGATCACGAGCAGCGCCGCGATGACGGCCAATCCGCGCCTGGAACGCAGGAACTTCACTTTACAATCCGGAACGTTCGCGACCAGCGCGTCTCATCGAAAAAGTGAATGACGATATGTGCCATGAATGCGAAACGGTCCCCCCAACTGGTCATCAGATATTGGTGTTCTGGAGTGTTAAAGGACCAGTAGATGAACATCGGGCGCCCAATCACGTTGGGGCGGGGAATGAAGCCCCAATATCGGCTGTCGTAGCTCACATCGCGGTTGTCACCCATGGCGAAGTAGCTGTTCGGAGGTACCACGATGTCCTCGCCCTCAATGTGGGAAGGGAGCTCAACCTGCCAATCTGCAGCCAGGTTGTCCCTGCCCGACGGAGCGACCGCCGGGAAGTTTGCGCGGTAAGCTCGGCGTTCCTCATTATCCGGATCATTGGGGTCGCCCTTGTGTTGGACGTAGAGCTCGTCAAGCTTCTGTCCGTTGCGGTACACCGCATCATCGCGCAGGTGAATCCGGTCGCCGGGAATGCCGATGATGCGCTTAACAACGAACAGGCCGTGCTCAGCGGGCGACAGAAACACCACAATATCGCCGTGGCGGATTTCTCGATATGGCATCAACGGCCCAATCCAGTGCGTTACGGGCGCGAACACCTCCCGGTTCACGAACACGTGGTCGCCGATCAGCAGCGTGTCCTCCATCGAACTGGAGGGAATCTCAAACGCCTGCAGGATAAACGTAATAATGAACAGGCCCGTGACCAGCACTCCGGCCAGCGAAGCCAGAAACTCGACCGTGGTTTCTTTCGGTTTTTCTACCTGCGCCACTTCTTCTTTTTCTTTCTTGGCCACTTTGCTTGTCCGTTGTAAAGAACCTTGCCTCTTAGCGAATCAATTGCAGGGTGCGCGACCAGCGCGTCTTGTCGAAAAAGTGAACGATCATATCCGCAGCTCTTTTCATTTGCTCCGAGCCGCTCATGTCGGTTCCGTATTCCGTCGTCTCAAACGACCAGGAGATGAACATCGGACGCCCGATCAGGTTTTCTCTCGGAACGAAGCCCCAATAGCGGCTGTCATAGCTGTTGTCGCGGTTATCTCCCATTGCAAAGTAGCTATCCGGCGGCACCGCGATGTCCCCTCCTTGCACGTGGAGAGGCATCTCCTTTCGCCACTTCTGATTTCTTACGCTCGCCATCGGCGAAGGGGGCACGGCAGGAAAATTATCGCGATAGGCGGCGCCATAAGTGCCGTCATATCCCAGCGTGTGCTGCGCATAAGGTTCATTCAGCTTTTCGCCGTTGCGATAAACCTCGCCGTAGCGTAAATGAATCCGGTCCCCGGGAACGCCGATGATGCGCTTCACCAGAATGAGCCCGGGCTGCTCCGGCGACATAAAGACGGCAATATCCCCGCGGCGCAGGTCGCGGTAGGGAAGCAGCGGCCCAACCCATTTTGTTGCCGGCGCGAATTGCTCTTTATTTACGAGCAAATGGTCGCCGATCAGCAGTGTGTTTTCCATTGAGCCAGATGGGATGGCGAAGGTCTGCACGACAAACGTGATCACAAAAAAAACGACCACAAGCCCCTCCGCCAACGAAGCCAGGAACTCAACTGGCGTTTCTTTGGCCTTTTCGCTCTCGTTAACGGCACTCGGTTTGGGCATTCTATCGTCCATCGCGCTCAACTCATCGCACCCGCCGGAACGTGCGTCCCCAGCGTGTGATTTGGAACACGTGCGTCACTGCATAGGCGAGGTGATAAAGTCTATCACCCGCCGTCGGTGATCCGGTCAGATCGTTGCTCAAGCCATTGGATGACCAGTAGATCACCATGGGACGCCCGATAATATTCGCGCGCGGCACGAACCCCCAGTAGCGGCTGTCCTGGCTGTCATCCCGATTGTCTCCCAGCACAAAATAATGCCCATCCGGAATGATGAGTTGGTGATCCTCAACCAACCGGGGCATCTCTTTCCACCATTTCGCATCGACGCCGTAGCCCGGAGCCTCCGTACGCGGAAAGTCATCGCGGTAAGGGTCGTGCACATTCGAGATGTACTGCACGTAGTGCTCTTCGAGTGGAGTTCCATTGACATACACGCGCTTGTTGATTAATCGCAGGCGATCCCCAGGCACGGCCACAACCCGCTTCACAAACGCTTGCGACGGATTTACCGGATAGTGGAAAACAATGACATCGCCGCGCCGTACTTTCCGGTAAGGCAACAGCCGATCCAAGATTCCCGGGTTGCCGTAGCAAAGTTTGTCGACCAGCAGATAGTCGCCGATCAGCAGCGTCTGCTCCATGGATTCGGAAGGAATGGTGAAGGCCTGCGTGAGAAACGTCACCACAAAAACGGCGATGACAATTGTGCCCGCAACCGATTGGATGGTGGCGGGCCAGTCACCGCTGAGAAGTTTTTCACTCCACGACATGACTACACTAAGTCTTTCCCGCCAATGGCTCGCCGGCGCTCCCGCAGTTCCATAGATGCTCCAGAACCTGGCGGGCTGCTTCCTGCTCCGCGCGCTTCTTGGTTGCACCCTCAGCGCGTCCTACGAATTGCGCCAGCCCAGGCTCGGGCAGCCTCGCTTCAACCGTGAAGGTTTTTTTGTGCTCCGGTCCTTCCTCCTTCACGAGAACGTAAACCGGTTGCGGCTTTCCGCTCGCCTGCAGCGCCTCCTGCAATGCGGACTTGAAATCCATCACCGGAAGCGCGCTGGTTTCCAGTTGCATATGCGTCAATTCGGGCTCCACAATGACACGGATGATGAAGTCTCGCGCCACCGTCCACCCACCATCCAGATATAGCGCCGCCAGGATCGCCTCCAGCGCGTCGACCAGGAGGCTCGCCTTGCTGCGCCCGCCACTCCGCTCTTCGCCGCGGCCCAGGCGCATGTATTCTCCGATGCGCAACTGCTCGGCAACCCGCAACAGATGCCGCTGGCCAACCAGGTGCGCACGAAGTTTCGAGAGTTGGCCTTCCCCGAATCCCGGAAAGCGGTGGAACAGGGCCTCACTGGTGACCAGGCCCAGCACGGCGTCTCCGAGGAACTCGAGTAATTCATTATCGCCACTGCCCACCAGGCCGTGGGAAACGCCGGACGCCTGCAACTCGCGCGCTTGTGAACTATGGGTGAGTGCCTGCTCAATGAGTTCCTGGCGCTGGAAGTGGTGTCCCAGGCTTTCTTCCAGCGCCATGATTTCTCGTGACTTCATCGCAATGCGAAGACGCAACTCGCCCCGGCGTCAGTTCTTCGGAGGCTGGCTCGGGGTTGGTGTTGGGGCCGTGCCGCCCGTGAGCTGCACTAATCGGTCGCGCTCATGACGTGCCGGCGTTCCGATCGGAGTATTGTCCTGCGTCATCTCCACGGCGCGGTTGGCCACCTTGAGCGCCTCCGGATATTTCTGCTGCTTGTCGAGCGACAACGCCAGGCGCAGCACATCGAGGGCATAGGGATCGCTTGGATAAGCGTCGATCGCTTTTTGAAAATTGGTTTCCGCAGCCGGGTAATTGCCTTTGCTATATTCGACCGCTCCCATGGTCGAATACGCCTGCGAACGCAGCCCCGATTTGTATGCGTCCAACTTGTCCTGTGGTGTTCCGGCAGGCACGCTCACATCGGTGTCCACCGTCTGCAGCGCCTTCTGCGCCATCTTCATCGCTTCGTCGTAGCGCTGATCTTTGTCGATGTCGGTGTCGCGCGTCCTCTCCGAGATGACCTCGGCGACTTGAGTCAGCGCCTCCGGATCATCGCCGTCCAGGGCAAGCACTTTCCGCCCCATTGCTTCTGTCTTTTCCCCATTATTGGTGCGTTGATACAGGCGCATTGCGTTCTTGTAGAGCAGGATGCGCAATTCGCTGTCAGGGAATTTGGTGGCAAAGTCGTCGGCTGCTTTCTCCAGCGCCGCCGGGTCGGTATTCGCCGATGCTGCCTTCCAGGCGTCAAATTCTGGTTGCGTCTTTGCCTGTGGCGGACGCTTGCCGGCCGGTTGCGTCGGCGCCGGTTGCGTCGGCGCCGGTGTTGTCTGCGCTGGCGTCGATGCCGATGGTTTTCCGGATGCTGGCTGGCCTTGTTGCCCAGTTTGTCCGAAGGTCAGGGCTCCGCCCCAAACCGCGAAGCTCAATATGCCTAGAATGACTGCTGCTCGTTTCATGCTGTCTCCCGTAATCGAGGGGTTTCAATGTTTCCGGAATTTCAAGTTGCAATGCAAATCTACCCGCCTGCAATCGAACCCATAACTTTACCATTCACAGCCTCGAAACCTCGAACCATGAAACTCCGACGTCTAATGCTATTCCGGCTGTCGCGCGGCCGGCGGCTCGTAGGGCTTCTCGATCCCCTTTTCCGCCGCCAGTTTTGCTTCCGGAAGGGCCGTGCCGGCGGCGTTTAACGCCGAGCGATATTCCTCCAGGGCCGCAAACCGCTCCTCTTTCAAATCGAAAATACGTCCCAGGTAGATATGAGACCAGGCAATGACCTTGGGTTCGTGGGCAGCCTGGATCGCCTGCTGAAAGTACGCGCGCGCGCCTTCCATGTCGCGGTTTGCCGTGGCGACTTGCGCCAGGATAAACAGGGCCCGTCCCGGGTCCTCCTGCTTTTCGTCGAGCGCTTGCTGCGCCAGTTTCTGCGCCGACTCCCGGTCGCCCACCGCAAGCCGCCGCTCCGCACTTAGCAGCAGATGCTCGCCCTGCGGCCGCCCCAGGCGTAGAAGTTCCGGCGCTGCCTCGTCCGCATACTTGATTTGCGATGCCCGCTTCGCTTCCTTGCCAACGTCAATCGCGTCGAGCAAGCCGGTATAGGCGTTTCGCAGCCCCGTGGGATTCTGCTCGAACTTCGCCAGCGCATTATAAAAATAGCGCGTCAGAATGTAACCCTCTCGATCGTCCTCGTCCAGACTCTGCGCCCGGTCCGCGTCGGAAATCCTCGGCTCGCTCGTCCGCAATTCAATCGCCCGGATTAGGCATTCGGTGACGAGCAGCGAAATGCTAACCCGGAACGCCTCATCCATCGGGGAAGATTTCACCTGTTGCAGCAGCGGGTGCAGCCGCGCGAATGCAACGTCGTTTTTCAGCGCCAGTGGATCCAAAAGATAATGCAAATAAGTATGGCGGATCTGTTGCATCTTGATGCTCGGGCCTGTCGTCGGTGAGATGACGACATAGTAGTCCGACAGGTAGTTGCGGGCATTCGTCTGCCCTGGCGCTCCCATGGCATCCAAATAAATCGTGAATTGACGGCCCAGGTATCCAGCCGATGGCAGTTTCAAATAGATCTCGGTGTCGAACGTCATCTTCGACAACGGATCGTGATAAATCTCGGTCAGTTCGGTATAGCGCGCCCGGTGCCGCTCCCAAATCGCGTGCACGCCGATCTTCTTGTAGAAGTCCTGCATCAACCCGGCAAATTCGATCAGGTTGGATGCGTCCGGCGGCATGTCGCTCACCTTCTGCTTGGGTGCAAAATCCGGGGGCGCGTCCAGATAGAGCGCGAGCGAAACGTACTGCGAAAGATCCCGCGCCGCATCAATCGCCAGGTGCTTGCGGTAGAAAACGCACATGGGCGCGACCACTTCCTTCGCTCCCGATGTATTCTCGATTGCCTTGGTGATTTCCGCTCGGATCTGCGCGCGCAGAGGATCGGAGGATTCCAGTTCCTGGTCGTAGCCGCAGGTGTTGATGGCCGTCAGAACCGTGAAGAGCGTCTCATTTGTCTCCAGCGAGACTTGGGGATGATTCTGCGCCAGACCGGAAGGAACTGCCAGCACTACCGCCAAGCTCAAAGCGAACGTCAGTCGAAAACGCTGTCCCAGGAAACTCCTCCTAGAATTCCGCCGCGGACGGGGCTATCTCTGTGTAGTTTACGAACTTGCTGTCGAGCAGGTCAAACAACAGTTGCCAGGAGTCGGATCCCGATTTTCAGCCGCCGTCTTAAGAGAGCGAGCCTCGCCTATCCAACAGGACTTTGGATCTGGCGGTTGTGGTTTGACTGGCAACTGGGCTCCGCCCCTACCCCTTCACGCTGATCTTCGAGAACGAGATGACGGCGCGGCCGGCCGTCGGCCGTCCCATCGATAGAGCCGGACGGAAGGTTGTGAAGATCAATAGGTTCTTCACCTGTGACAGCGCGGCCTGGGCATCGTTGGGCTGCGACAGAATCCGATAATCCTCGATCCGGCCGTTGGCGCCCACGAAGGCCTCGATCAGCACCGAATCGTCGCCGATGGTTCCAAGCGATGTGCCAAAAGCGGAGCGTTCCAGCTCCGGCCCCGTGTAAAACATCAGGGGAACATCGGAACTGCTTGCCTCAAGTTGCTGTGGGATGGCAAAAAAGCCGAGCAGCAGCCCAAACGTCAACACTGCGCTCAGCGCACCCGCCGTTGCCGGAACCATAAACGCGTTCAGCGCGTTGCTCAGCCTTACCATTGCACCTTCAAATCGCCGCCGGCGCGCTGGCGCCGATTCCCGCGAGATCGCCAACCGCAACCGCAATGCCAGGTCGGCCGGCGCCTTCGGCTTCGCTTTTCCCAGTCCTGCGAGCAATTGCTGCGTGCGCCGCAACTCCACATACTCCTGCGTGCAATTCGGACATGTCTCCATGTGCCGTGTAAGCGCGTGCATCTCGGCACCGCTCACCTGCCCGTCGAGATAAAGGGAAAATTGCTTCTTGTACTCGGCGCAGTTCATGGCGTCACCTCAACCTCTCTGCCACCATTCGATCCCTGGTTTCGCTCTTGATCCTGTCCTGCGGGAAGCGCCAGCCCCAGCTCCATCCCGGCTTCCCGCACGTATCCCTTCAACCTCTTGCGCAGCGCATCGCGTCCGCGCGTGATCCGCGACTTCACCGTTCCCAGCGAGATCTGCAATACCTCGGCAATCTCGTCATACGGCATGTCTTCCAGATCGCGCAGGATGACCGCCGTCCTGTATGGCTCGGTCACATGCGCCAGCGCCTGCTCAACCACCGCCCGCACTTCGGCGTGCGCGAACTGCTCAAATGGCGATTCGCCCGGATCGACCAGCCTGTCATCTCCTGAAAATTCCGTTTCCCCGGCTTCTCCCTCAATCGGAGTCTCCTGCGCCTTGTGCCGGAACCACCAGCGCCGCCGGTTCGAGGCCTCGTGCAGCGCGATCCGGTAAATCCAGGTCTTCAGACTCGATTCACCCTGGAATTGCTTCATTCCGCGGAACACTTTCAGGAACACGTCCTGGGTGGTGTCAGCTGCGTCGGACGGGTCGTTCACAATGCGGTAGATCAGGCCGTAGATGGGCTGGTGGAATTCGCCGATCAGCCACGCATAGGCGTCTTCAGATCCCGCCTTCAGCTCCGCGATGACAGCCGATTCCGCGGTTCGGGCCCCGATAGCGCTTGCAAAGTCGCCCAATGTCGTAGCTCCCGCCATGATGGCGTTGCCCTCATTATAGAAGTATCCAAGCCCCTGCGGCGAGAATCTTCTCGCCTCGGCACCATCCCTCAGATTTCCCGCTTAGTTAGTTAGACCCCGCCCGGACCCGTGGAGTTCCCAGCGTAAGTCGCTTGGTTTTATAGGGATACCTGGCGTCCCAGGAAGGCGCCCAGCCATCCGGCAGTTCTCTGCCTCCTTTGCGGTTATCCTCTGCGATCTTTGCGGTTAAGGACTTTCGGATCGCCCCATGATCCAGCCTTAATTGTTCTGCTTGGCATCCGAGGCCGGAGGATTTGGCGGAGTCGTTTTTGTAGTCGGCGTGCTCGGCTTCGTAGTCTTCTTCTTTGTCGCCGGCTTCTTCGGAGGCTCCGTGTCATCCACAACAATCTTTTTCGGCGGTGGAGGCGGAGCCGCAGTCAGTGTCTTCACCTGCGCGCGCAATCGTGCCAGTTCGTCTTCTTTCGCTCCCGCCAGCTTCTGCATCCGCTCGCCCATGGCGCGCCGCGCATTCTCCAGGCCACCGAAGTCGTTACTCAAGCTTTGAAATTCATCTTTCGATCCAAAGGCTCCCGCCGATTCCACCACCGAACCGAACACGTCATACAGCGCATCGAGGTTGCGGTAGAGCTTAAAGCTTGCGGCCATATCTTCTGGCGACTTGTTGACCTCGGAAACAATCTCCGGCAGCGCCGACTGCAAATTGCGCTGAATCGATTCCACGTTTCCCTGCGTCTGCCGCTTCGTCGATCCGTCCGTCTTCCAGCGCTCAATGCGGGTTTTCGCCAGATCCGCCTGCATCGCCGTGGATGTCTGATTCAGTTGCGCCAGAATGCCATTGAGTTCGTTCACCGACGCATACGGCACCGGAGGCGGAGTCCCTTGCGGTTGCGGCGCGGCATCCTGCGCAAGCGCGGCGGCCGCCAAACCAGACAACGCCAGCGCGCTCATGGAGCAGAGTGAAATCAGCCGCGCCGACATCCGTGGGCGCGAAATCATCCGCGTCAATCGCGACCGCATCACAAAACATGATGAAAGACGACAAATGAACCGCTGCAACGTCCGAGGCAAGTTCGACATGGGCTCCTCAAATTGCGTCTATAGCTTTTGCCACAATATCCTAGTTGAGTTTGACGTGGCAGGGAAGCTGCGCGAAAATCATAAAGCGGCTACTATCGTAGAAGCAGTAGTCGTTCCCCGATTCATAAGTGGGCCTGTGGCGCAGCTGGGAGCGCGCTTCCATGGCATGGAAGAGGTCGTCGGTTCGATCCCGACCAGGTCCACCAAATCTCCCAACGACTTAGACGGGACGAACACTCGCAGCAACGGCGTTTGTGTCATGGTTTGTGTCATAACCCGCCGTTTTGGTGCTCACCGCAAGGGCTTCCATTGCATTGCGCTTGGCTTCCATGCGGACGTGACTATACCGCTCCAACATGCGACGGCTAACGTGTCCGGCAATCGCCATGATCGTTGAATCTGACGTGCCGTTCTCCGCAAGCTGGGTAATGGCGCAGTGGCGCAGATCGTGGAACCGGAACCCCGGCAGGCCCGCTTTCTTCGTCAGCGTCCTCCATGCCGTCCGCCAGCTTTTCATGTTCCGCGTCGGGTCGAAAGCCGTGACGTTGTAGTCAATTACCCTCTTGCCGCTGAAAGTGAACTTGGGAACGAAGGTAGCAAAGACAAAGTGCGACGGTTCAACCGTGCCAAACCCCGCTGCCCTTCGGCGCAGCCTTGCAAGAGCGGAGAGCGCTACGTCTGTGAGTGGGACCATCCTTTCGCCCGCCGCAGTCTTGGACCTGCGAATTGTCAGAGTGCGATTGAACAGGTCCACGTCGCACCATTGCAGCCCTTTCAACTCGCAGCCTCTTGCGGTGGTATTCAAGCAAAGGATCGCAGCAAGGTAGGCCGTTTCCCACTCAGGCCGCATTGCAGCCGTTTTGAGAAGCCGTTGCTTTTCTTCCTCAGTGATCGCCCGCCCGATGGTGCTCGGCTCCTTGAGCGGCCTTATATCGTCAGCAACACGCGCCCAGAGCTTCGCTCGCTTCAGGATGCGGCGCAAGATACCCAACTCTGCGTTAAGTGTCGCAGGGCCGACTTTCTGTTCCGCCCTCCAGGTCCGGTAATCGGTGATCCGCTTCACCGTGATGGCCTTGAGCGGTTCCTGTTTGAAGTAGGCCCGCAGTTGCACCAAGAGTTGCTTTTCCTTCGCTCGGCTGGCGGTTGCCAACTCCAGTTTCCGGGCGCTCACATACTCATCCGCTGCCTGTGCAAATGGCAGGCGGGCGAGAGTAGTGGAGTTGTGCGTCAGCTTCCCTTCGGAAGCCTCAGCGATCAGTTGTTTTTCCTTGTTTTGCGCCTCTCGCCAGTCCGTAACACCTAACGACTGTCGGAAACGCTGGCCGTTCACAACGAAGTGGCAGTGCCACGTCTTACCGCGCTTTACGAGTGCCACGCTTATCCCCCTTCTTTTTCGACTTGGCTTCCTTCCTTGCTCGCCATCTCGCTACGCGATGCGCTTCGCGATGGGCAATAGTGCAATACTCTTGGTCCGGTCGATCCTTTCTGAACCACTCCCCGCAGTGTGAACACAGACCCCATTTCTTGTGTACGAGAAAGTAGACGTAAGGTACAGCCTTAGGATCGTTGCAATACAAAGCGGGAATTATTTCCCCTTTTTTCCACCAGGGAACGAGTTGAACCTGCAATAGCTTTCCGGCGATTTCATCCCAGAGTACTTTTTCGGGATTGTCGCTTACGCTCGGCAGAAGGCGCCGTCCTTCAAATATCTCAATCGCTTCTCGTTCTTGAGCTGGTTGCAATCCGTAGTAGCCAGCCAACAACCGCCCAAACTGCGCCGGGTATTCCCCTAGTGCCTTTGTCCTTGAAGCTCGCAGTTCCGATAGACGCTGAAGGGCCGTACGAGCGGCAATGCGGTCTTTTTTTGCCATTGCTGTGAGAAGGTAAACGATGGCAGTGAAGTGCTGAACTTCTTTTCCCTGCACGAGTCCAAAGTTCTTGTTTTTGTCCTCTTCGGTGACTTCGCGAACGGGAACGGTAAACCCACTGGAAATTACCTCGCCCTGTTTCTTGTCAAGAGAGCACGGAATCAGAATCGGAATCTGTGTAACGGTATTGTACGAACGACGTTGCATATAGAATACCGTGATGCTAGAACAGCAACAGCACCAAGTCAAGCCGAAAAGGAGTGGGAAATGGCAAACGACAAAAACTTCCTATCAGTACCAGCAGCCGCCCGGAGGCTAGGTTGCACGTTGCGATGGGTTTACGACATGGTTTATGCCGGACGACTGAAGGCCGAAAAAGTTGCGGGCCGCTGGCGAATTCCCGTCGCTGAAATCGAGGCACGCCTCAAGCAGCGGGGGCAGTCATGACCGAGATTCCCCAGTTACTCACACTGCTTGCAGTCGCAAAGGCTCTTTGCGTCAGCCCGCATACCGTTCGCGCGTGGGTTCGCAGCGGCAGGCTCCGTCCAGTCCGCATCTGCCGACGCCTGCTGTTTCAACCAGAAGAGATCGCGCGCTTTCTCGCTAGTACACAAGCTGAATAGGCGAGACCGAGGGAGTGCTCAATGACTCGTCACGAGTTGTTTGCGCTACGTCTGGAGCAGTTCGTCCTAGAAGCGATCAAACAGAACGAAGCGCCGCCGGAGGATGGCACTTGGCGTTCTCCCCTGTGGGAGTTCACGCGATGGATCAAAGCGCGGCGGGAGTTCTTGCGGTCTGACGGGTTCACCGTTGCTACACTGATTGAAAAGGTGCTCGCGCGACAGACGCCAAACGGAGTTGACCCCTGGGAACACCACTTCGGAGAACTTCCTGGGACTGATGATCCTCGCGCTGAGTTCATTGACACATGGGATAGGGTCAAGACACCAGCGAACATGGATGCACTCACGGTCGCATGGCAGGAAGTCCAGCGACTCCCGCTAAGGCCGAAGCGTCCCTATTCGGTCAAATACTGCAAACTGCTGTCACTTGCCGGTCATTTGCAACGCGGAAGGGCCAATCAAGCGATTGCCCTTCCGGTGGAGAGGATTGCCGAGATACTGGAGTGCGACCGAAAGTCTGTGACCAAGTACCTCAGGTTCGCAATCAAAGAAAAGTTTCTCGCCAGAGCATCAGACTGCGTTCCACACCATCGGGCGGCGGAATTCAGATTCGACGTTGACCGTTTTGATTGGACGACGGGTGAGCAAGTGAAGTAACCCTGCTCTTCCGTTCTCCCTAGTCCCACCAGAAGCACCAGACCCACTAGAGCCAGCAGAACCACCAAGAATCATCAGACTCACCAGATTCATCAGAATCAACAAGGACTCCTCAGAATCTTCAGAGTCTTTAGACTTTCCAAGAATCAGCATGATTCAGCAGAATCAACATGACTCTCGCCGCTGTAGAGAATGAGCGTGACCCCGCTCAAAATTTTACGAAGAATCAAGCACTTAAAGCCTAGCCGACTTAAAAGAAAGCATACTACTTGTGAACTCCGTGAACCCTTCGGACGATTGGCTAGGGCTGGTAACGCCAGAGGTCGTTGAGACCGCCCAGCGTCCCAGTCGAGTCGTAGCCAAATCCCCCAAACAGCCAGAAATTGCCGCTGCTGTCCGTCCAAGTAACGGCGACACCCTCACTTCCTCGCGCACCGGGAACATTGCTTGCAGATGCAATGCCGAGGGTGCCATAGACGCCGCTCGCGTCTCCCGTGTTGCTCCCGCCCACCCATATCCACTCCTTGGATGTCGTGTTGTATTCCCAGAGGTCGTTGAGGTACTCATTTGTCCCATTTGCCCCGGATGGACCCTCGTAGTCAAAGCCCCCGAAAAGCCAGAAGTTGCCACTGCTGTCCGTCCAACTAACGGCGCTGTCCCGGCCTCCAGGTGTGTTGCTGGTCGAGGCAACGCCCTGAGTCCCATAGACCGGTGCTATACCCCCCGAATCACTGCCGTTTACCCACGTCCATTCCTTGGTCGTTGGATTGAATTCCCAGAGGTCGTCTAGGTCATAGCCACTGGTGCCAATCGCTCCCGCGCCGGACCCGCCAAAGAGCCAGAGGTTGTTGCTACTATCTATCCAACTGACGGAGTAGCTTCGGTTTCCCGGTACATTGCTCGGGGACGCAACACCTTGCGTGCCGTAAACGCCGAATGCGTTCACGGTTTCGCTCCCGCTCGTCCACGTCCAAGTATTCGCGGTTGGAATGTATTCCCAGAGGTCGTTGAGACCGCCAATCGTTCCGGTCGAATCATAACCAAAGCCACCGAAAAGCCAGAGGTTGCCGCTTTTATCCGTCCAACTTAGACCAGCGCCGCCACTCTCACTTCCCCGCGCACCGGGAACATTGCTTGCAGATGCAATGCCGAGGGTGCCATAGACGCCGCTCGCGTTTGGTGTGTCCGCTCCGCTCATCCATGTCCATTCTTTGGTTGTTGGACTGAACTCCCAGAGGTCATTGAGGAAACCGAAGGTTGTGGTTGAAGCGTAGCCTTCACCGCCAAAGAGCCAGAAATTGCCGTTACCATCCGTCCAACTGACGGCGCTATCCCGTGCTCCGGGTATGTTGCTGGTAGCTGCGACGCCAATCGTGCCATAGACACCGATGGCATTTACTGTGTTGGCCCCACTCATCCATGTCCAGGTTTTCGCCGTAGGGTTAAACTCCCAGAGGTCGTTGAGTTCGCCAACATATCCTGTTGCGTCATGGTCCCAGCCTCCAAAGAGCCAAAGATTGCCGCTATTGTCAGTCCAGCTAACAGAGCCGCTCCTTGCGCCAGGAACGTTGCTGGTAGCTGCGACCCCAAGCGTGCCATAGACACCAATTGCATTTGCGGTGTTGCTCCCGCTAACCCAGGTCCATTCGTTGTGGTTAGTGGTGCAGGCGACCTGAACGCTCGTGACGTTCGCGTTGGCCGTGCCGCTGCCATTGGTCACGGCACACGTCTGTGTGGGGCTGGAAGGCTGCGTCAGAACCGTGACGTTGTAACTGCCGTCGTCGGGAACGGGTGTAGTGAACGTGAAGCTTCCGTTTCCGCTGATCGTCAGATTGTTGCCTCCATTGTCCTCCAACACAAGCCCCGTGCCCGACAGACCCGAGACCATGCCGCCAATGGTGTAGGTTTTTGGAGGCGGGGTTGTGCTCCCGCCGCTACTTCCACCGCAGGCGGTTAGGAGAAGCGCCGTCGAGAGAGTAAGGATCTTAGGCAGGTTCAACAACGCGACAGGCACTCGTTTGATAGCAACAGGACGGGACGCGGGCATAAAGCTATATTCTCCAGCAACTCAGGGGAGGCAGTTTCGCGGCAGTTGGGAACGGGAGAATTGTCCCCCAAGCCAAGCCAGAGGTCAATGGCTGCGACCACGTGGAGGCGCGAAGCGAATCCGCAGCGCGGGCGACGCACGACGGGCCCGTTGTCGGAATTGCTGCGCGGCTCTGAGCGTGGCCTGATTAGCTCGGAAGATGCTTAAACACTGGCTACAGCTAGAACTTTGCACTTGAATTGCGCCTATTTTAGAATTACACAAATTGGTTGTCCCGCCTTCGGAGGGCTTTATGCTTGGGGTTCGGGAAGGTGAGGCCGAAAGGTGATGACGTGGTGAAATCGGCAGATCGGAGTGAGCACGAGATCCGTTTCACTAGCTCCGCGCGGAGAGCCAAGGCCCTTAGAAAGCTCGGCATTTCGCCTGACCAAGTTGCCAGCGCACCGCAAATCACTCCCCTTTTGAAGGGCACCCGCCGCAGTCTTAACGCCACGCTCGAAGCGATGCGGTTTTCTCAAGACCCCGTAGTGCAGTGCTTTCTTGCTAAGCGCGATGCACTGGGAGTCTGGGCGCGAGAGAATACCTCTTGGGAGGCTATTGCCCTTGCTGCTGGCATTGATCTGTTGCACCTACTCGGAGCCGCGCTTCTCGCTCGGCGGGAACACGCAAGAGCGGTCGGGAACCTCATCGCCCTGGCTCACTATCCGGAATTAATGGAAAAGCGAATCGAGTACGCCAAACTCCCCGGCGGATGGCGAGAGCGCGATGCCCTCGATAAGCTATTTTGGTCGCTCTGATTTTTTTGTTTTTTCTTGCTTGCATCAAAGGCGAAAAATCCCGTCGATGCTTCCGCGCACCCCCGTACCCCCGGACAACATGCCCCGGCACCTTTCAGACTCACCTTAGCGTCCCCGTTGGAGAGTTCGACGAGGCACGGGTTTGTGTCGTGGTTTGTGTCCTAACCCTCGCACCCCTCCCCGTCTCGCGTGAGTTTGCTCCGTGTCGCGCGGGTACAGGTGAGGGGCAGAGAATAGCGGGCAACCCCGCATGAACACTGCCCCTCAGTATCTCTCGCGTTTTCTCCGTATCGCTTCGCTACAGTCGAAGGTGAGAAATGGCATGGAAGAGGTCGTCGGTTCGATCCCGACCAGGTCCACCAAATCTTCCAACGATTTAGGTCGAGCGGTCAGCGGGAGTGCAGTTCGCACGGGTAGGCGACGGCACCTTGCGCCGGCTCGTGGGCGCCCCGCCCACGGCCTTTAAGCGATCGAGACGGCCGGGAAAGATTGTCGGGCTACCGCGCTAGCGGCTGGCCGGAATCCTCGGCGGGAAGCTCATGGAAATCGCTTCGCTAGAGAAGAATGAGATGACGATGTTGGTCTCGGTCGCGACCGGCTGCCCTTCTTTCATGTAAGGCCGGTAGCGCCATTGCCGGACGGCCCGCACCGCAGCCGCGGCCAGTGCCCGGTTGCCGCTGACAATTTTCACCGTGCGCACGTTGCCTTTGGAATCCACTCCCGCCGTCAGAGCCACCACTCCGCGAGCGTTCGCGCCTGAATAAGCGGGGTAAACAAAACGCAGCGGCGGCCGCGTTGCCTGGATGCCGCTGTCCTGAATCGAGAGTGGCAGCTTTGGAGTCGAAACCGCATCGTGAACGCGAATCCTCGGCTTCGGAGCTGGAGCAATGGCGGCGACCGACGATGCCAGCTTGACCGACGCCGGCTCGACCGCAGCCTCTGCCCCAGCGATGCGTTGGTCATTCACTGCCGGCCGCGTACTGGAACTCCCGGCAACGCGTACCGGCTCCGGCAGCGGAGAAGAACTCGGCGAGCTGAGCTGCACTGGTGAATTTTGCGCCTGCGACCCGGGTATGCCTCCGATTCGGTGCCATGCGACGACGAAACATACGCACAGTCCGAGCGCGCCGAGCGCAGTCGCAACCCTGGATACTGCAAGCCGCGACATTCCAAGTTTGGGTGCTCTAATCCGCGACGCTGCAAGTTTGGACGCTATAAGTCGCGACGCTTCCAGCTTCGACGCCACAAGTCTGGATGCTTCGACGCCGGCTGTTCCAAACTTGGACGCTACAGACTTCAGCCACGAGACTATCGGCGCGAGAGAACGATCTGGAGCCGGATCTGAAGGGTTCTCATGAGCGTTTTCATACGCAAACTCCGCACTCGCGATGGCGGCGCTTTCTTCTCGCTCCTCTTCGTTAGCGACGGGCGCCGCATCGATCTTCGCGGCCGGCGCAGCCTCGATCTGCACCTCCGGCGTTGCGGACTCGAGCCCTGCCACTTCCTCCCGCAGTTTTGCTTTCATTGCTAGCGCAGCGTCGATTTGCGCGGCCAGCGCGGCATCGATCACGATCGGCGGCGGCACAAAGTTTTCCACCATTCCGATCACCAGCCAGGGATCGTACCTATGCGAAACAGTCTCTGGGTGCTCGCGAAACAGGTTGTTGATCAGTGCGGTCTGGCGCGAGTTCAGCAGGGGAAGCGACAGCTGGCGAAAGTTGCGGAACGTCCAAAGCAGATAGACGCGCTGCCAAAACGAGGAGGGCTCAACCGCAACCAATCCCTGCCGCGTTTGCAACAGCAAAAAGCCCGATTCCAACTTGTCCAGAAGCACGGATCTCCCCCCACAACATAGGATGCAGCTTGCGTGCCAGAGGGTCCGAATCGCAACCTATAGATAACAGACTTATTGCTTAGGGCTCCGCGGGAGCGCTCGCGATCAAGTTGCAAACGGTTTCACGCCCATGCCCTGCCACATGCCATTGCCAGATTTAAGGTACGCCTTCCCAAGGTCTCGTGGCATGGCCTCCCAGCGTCCGGCTGGCACTGTCGGGCTACTCCTTCGGCCGCGCATCCAACCCAAGATCTAGCTCCACGTTTCGGTACCAGGTCTCGTCGTCGCTGGCATGCAGCTCGACCCATTTCTCGTCTGTCATTTGACTGCGCCACTGCAGCAGAGGAGCCGCATCGGGTCCCACCGGGTGGCGAAGCTGCCAGGTTCCATTCTGCGCGATTTCCACGATGTTCTGCGCGACCAGTGAGGGTGGCACCGGATTTTTCAGCGAGGCCTTGAAAAGAGCGCCGAACCGGGCGGTCTGCCGGTACGGCGAATCGGCCGCCGGATCTTTGATCCGCCGCGCCATGGCCGTATCAATTATGCCCGGCTCCACGATCGCCACCCGGACATTAAACGTCTTCATCTCGCCAGCTAGCGCTTCGTTCAGCGCCTCCATCGCCCACTTCGAAGCCGTGTACGGCGTCAGCGGCGCACTCGCGATCCGCCCAGCCGTCGAAGTCACGTTGATGATGCAGCCACTCCGGCGTTTTCGCATTTGTGGCACCACAGCCTGAATGCAACGGATCGCCCCGAAATAGTTGGTCTCCATGACCGCCCGAAAGTCGGCCAGCGGAAGTTCTTCCACGGCTCCCACCCGCTCCACACCGGCATTGTTGACCAGCACGTCAATCGGGCCGTGATCCTTTTGGATTTGCGCGATGCCATGCTTCACCGACTCGTCCGAATCCACATCCATGATCGAGACCGTGATCGGCAGATTTTCCCGCGCAGCCGTCTGTCCCAACTGCGGAGACTGTGCCGGGTTGCGCATGGTCGCGTGAACTTTGTAGCCCGCTCGGCCGAAAGCCAGTGCTGCTTCAAGCCCGATTCCTTTGCTCGTTCCAGTAATCAGTACAGACGCCATCCTCGCCTCCCCGGGGCGTGAATCCCACCGCGGCATTTTACCGCTAATGGCCTGTTTGATGGCTTATTAGGAAAGGCTGCATCCTTTGCCGCGCGCTAAGGAGACTCCGATTGAGTGTGGCGTCGGACACCGGGGTGGCGCCCGCGCAAACGCCAGCATCTGCAAGTTTGCCGGTCGCATGACGTGCCGATTATTTCCCGGACATTACACTAGTTCCCGGCTCCGGCGCATACTCCGGGCGGAGTATTTCTGGCAGCCCGTCCAGTCCCGCCTTCCTGCCCTCGCGCAGCGCGAACGCAATCATCTCTTGCTCGCGGTCAGCCGCCAGCGGACGCCGCTGATAAGAGGCCACCAATTCTTCGACCCTCTGCCGCGCGCGGCCCACAACTCCCAGCGCCGTCTCGTCCATCGCAGCCAGCCCGCGATCGACGATTGCGGAAGGGAAGTGCTGCTCCTGCCGGAACAGCGCCCGCGTTTCTTTCAGCTTCAGAAAATCCCCGGTCAGTCCCGTTAGCGCGAACATGTCGGTCGCCAGCGTTTCGCCGCGCGGCTCGATGCCTTCAATCAACCGCTGCGCCGACGCGATCGCCTCGGCGTCAATCACCAGCTTTTCGATACTATGGCACGCCAGAAAATCCAGCATCCCCGCTCCCGAAATCATGTTAATTCCAGCGAGCGCCCCAAGCGCCGCCGACATGCCGCTCTCCATCTCCGTTTGCGCGTCAACTAAGCGGCCGTCGCCCGCCACCATGTAGGCATGCGTAGGCAAGCCGAAATACTTCCCAACCTCCGCGCATCCAACATCCAGCATGGCAGTCTCGATCGCGCCCATCGGAGTCCGCCCTGTGCGCATATCAAATATCGCGGGCGCGCCTCCCCAGACAATGGGAGCTCCCGGCTTCGCCAGTTGATGAATCGTGATTCCGCTGATGCACTCCGCCGCGTGTTGCACTATCGATCCCGCCAGTGTCACCGGAGCCGTTGCCCCCGCCAGCGGCATGCTGACTATTTCCGCCGGCACTCCCGCTCGCGCCAGATCGACCATGTTCTGAGACGCGAACTCCGACCAGTTCAGCGGTGGCGAAGGACACACATCGAAAATCGCCCGCGGCCGCCGTCTCAATTCCTCTGCGCCTCCATTCTCAATCGTCATCAATTCCAGCAGCGTGTGCAGGCTCGACGCAGAAAAAGCCCCGGTCACCACCGGCTTTTCCGAATACCACAGCACCAACAACAACCGGTACCAGTCGCCGATTTCCGACGGCACATCGCTGCAAACCATCGCCGTCGATTGCGCAGAAAGCTGCGGCAACATTTCCGCGACCTGCACCAACCGCACCAGGTCAGCCGCCTGCGCCGGACGCGCCTGCTCGGTCTTCGGATCAAGAATGTTCAAACACGACGAGCCCGGATCGAAGTGGACCTGATCTCCCTCATACCGCATCGCCGCCTTGCCGCTTCGGTCGTAGAGCGAAAATCCGCGCGGCACTGACTCAAGCGCCCGCCGCGCCATCGTCTCCGGGATATGAGCTACGCCATCCTCGACCTTGATCCCCGCGCCCCGCAGCAACTCGACCACATAGGGAGCCACCCGCACGCCGGGTTTCTCGATAAGTTGAAAGGCCTCCCCCACGATTCGTTCGATGAGCGCCCTATCGAGCAGTTGGAATCGCGGCCTCATGCCGGCTCCTTCACCGCATCTTGTGCCTTCTGTTCCATCAATTGCCGAGCCAGCACAACCGCGCTCATCGCGTCTTTCGCATAGCCGTCGGCGCCGATCTCTGCCGCCCACCCCCGCGACACGGGCGCGCCTCCCACCATCACTTTCACTTGTGAGCGCAACCCGGCCTTTTCGAGCGATTCGATCACGCCCTTCTGATTGCGCATAGTCGTCGTCAACAAAGCCGACACGCCGACGATATCCGCGCCCACTTCCCGCGCCTTGGTTGCGAATCTTTCGCCCGGCACGTCCACGCCCAGATCGTGCACGCGGAACCCATGCGCCGTCAGCAGCGTCCCCACCAGAATTTTCCCGATCTCGTGAATGTCACCCTTGGTCGTCCCCAATACCACCACCCCCGCCATCGGCCGCTCGGTGCCGAGTCTGGTCAGTTCCGGTTCAAGCACCGCCATCGCCGCCCGCATCGCCTCGGCCGACGCCATCATGTCCGGCAGAAACATCTGCCCGCGGGCAAACTGCTCGCCCACGTCGTGCATGCCAGGAACGTACCCGTTGTTAATCGCGTCGAGCGCCGCCACTCCGGATGCCAGCGCCTGTTGGGCAAGGTCCGCCGCCGTCTCCGGCGCGCCATTAATGATGCTCTGCCGCATCACAGAGTAAGTATCTTCAGCCATAAAAAGCCCTCGGCCATGCTGCCGCGCAAATGCCACACCAGTCTGTGATCTCGATCACAAGCGGGACTTGGGTAGGGCACGGCTTCAGAGGCCTGCGAGAAAAACCTCGGGGGCCTTGCAGGACGGGAAGGGCACGAGTTCCACTCGTGTCCTATGCCGAGAATTCACCCTCGCAGCCAACCAGACCGCACCACTGCGCTTGCATCTTCGCTGCAATGTCCTTAGCCTTATTCCGCGATCTTCTTTAGAGTTTTGTAATTGGCACCTGTCATGCGCCCGGCGCCATCGGCCCGGACGCAACATCTGCCGCTGAACCGTGTTCAATCACGTCAGATATCTGTCTTTACTTGGAGGCTAGGAAAATGGACCGCCAAAATGCTTGGATATGGCCGTTCTGCGCAGTTCTCTTCGTTTTCTCGTTTCTTTTGCCCGCCCGCAGCTGGGCGCAGGACCAATATTCAGACCAATCCTCGGACCAATACAACGATCCCCCAGCCCGCGTTGCCCGCTTGAACTTCGAGCAAGGCTCTGTTTCCTTTCAGCCCGGCGGCGAAGGCGATTGGACCGACGCTGTCCCGAATCGCCCGCTCACCAGCGGCGATAATCTCTGGACCGATCACGGCGCCCGCGCCGAATTGCACGTCGGCTCAACCGCCATTCGTCTGGGCAGCGAAACCGGCGTCACCTTCCTCGACCTCGACGATCACACCCTGCAGCTGCGCGTTGCCCAGGGCAGGACCCTGGTGCGCGTGCTGCATATGGACGATGACGACCTCGTCGAAATCGATACTCCCAACATCGCATTCCAGGTAACCCGTCCCGGCGAATTCCGCGTCGATGTTCAGCCCGACGGTCAAACCACCGTCCTGGATCTCATGAATGGCCGCGGCGAAGTCATCGCCGGCGGAGGCACTTACACCGTAGTTGCTGGCCAGGAAGCCATCTTCACCGGCAGCGACAACGTCAGCTACGACATTGACCCGCTTCCCAATCCCGACGACTTCGACCGTTGGGCTTTCGATCGCGACCGCCGCGCCGATCAGTCCCGTTCCGCGAACTACGTGTCCAGCGAAATGACCGGCTATGAAGATCTCGACGATAACGGCAACTGGTCTTTCGCCGGAGGCTATGGTCCTGTCTGGTATCCCACCGCAGTTGCGGCAGACTGGGCGCCTTACCGCTATGGTCACTGGGCTTTTGTCGCGCCTTGGGGATGGACCTGGGTTGACGATGCTCCCTGGGGATTCGCTCCCTTCCACTACGGCCGTTGGGCTGTAATTGGCGGCCGCTGGGGCTGGGTTCCCGGACCGGTTGCCGTTCACCCCGTCTACGCGCCTGCGCTTGTTGCCTTTGTAGGTGGCGCTGGTTTCGCCGGAGGTGCCGGTGTCGCATGGTTCCCGCTCGGGCCGGGAGAGGTCTTCGTTCCCTCCTATCACGTTAGTCGCAACTATGTAACTCAGGTGAATGTTACTAACACGGTTGTAAATGTCACCCGAGTTAACGATGTCTACAGGTACTCCACAACTAACAACATAACGCTCGTGAATCGAGTTACCTATGTCAATCAGGCCGCGCCCAACGCCGTAACTGCCGTCACGCGCGAGACCTTCGTCAATGCGCGTCCAGTTGCGCATAACGTCGTCGCGGTTCAGGCGCGCGACATCGCCCAGGGTACCGTGACTCACATGTCCGGTGTCGAACCGGTTCGGTCAAGCGTCATCGGATCCGGCAAGCCCACCTCAGTTACTCCGCCTGCGTCTGTTATCAACCGCCAAGTTGTCGCGCAGCATATGCCTGCGCAGCCGACAACCCCCTTTGCGCAACGGCAGGATAAGCTTGTTGCTCGTCCGGCAATGGTTCGTCCGGTAGCAGCGCCAGCCGCACAGGGCAATCTCCGGCAGCAGCAACAGCCGCAGAATAATATGCAACCGGCGAATCGGACGGAAGTGCCCATCAATCGCCAGCAACCGCAACCGGAAGTCCCAGTCAATCGCCAGCAGGCGATGCCGAATCAGCCGCAGTCGCCCGCGATGACTCACCAGCAGGCGCCGATCCAGCCGCAAACTGCGCCACAGGCTGCAAACCCGCACCAGCAGCGTCCTGAGGCCGCGCGTCCAGCGGTTCCGGAGACTCGGCAGCAAGCACAACCCGCTCCCGCAACGCAGCCAGCGAACGCGGCGCAGCAGCCACAAACATGGTCGCATCCTCAAGCTCGTCCCGCTCCGCCGGTTCAGGAGAAGACCGAGCAGCAAGCGCAGCAGGATGAAGCCAAGTATAAGAATTGGCAACAAAAGCAGGAGCAGAAGCCCGCTCCCCAACCTCCAAAACCGGAGGACAAGAAGAAGGACGAGAGGAAACACTAGCTGGAACTTGCGGACTGGATGGACTGATGCCTCCCGCAAAGGCCGCATCAGCTTCGTCCGGTCCGCAGTGCTAGTCTAAGGACGGATGCGCTTCTCCCTATCTCTTTGTGCGCTGCTCATCGCCGCGCTGTTCCTTCCCGCCGCGCAAGCTGCACCATCTCCCGCAACCAACTGGAGTCTCCAGTTTCAGCCCGCTCGCATCGTCAACGGATCGCCGGTCGTCTTTCGCGTCGGCACACCGAAGGCTGTGCGCTCACTTTCGGGAAGCTGGCTTGGTCACGATCTTGCCTTCAGTTTCGACACAAAAGATAAAACCTGGTTCGCACTGGCGGGCGCGAGCCTTGGAACCAAAGCTGGCGTTTATCCCATCGAGTTGCACGCCGAAACGCCCGACGGGCAAGCCATTTCGTATGAGAAGAAAATCACGGTTCAACTCCAGCGCTATCCGCGCGTGATCCTCAAAGTCCCGGGGAAATACACCGCTCCCAGCCCCGAAGAGCAAAAAGAAATTGACGAGGACAAGAAGATCAAGGAAGAAGCCTTCAAGACCCTAAGCCCGGACCGCGATTGGCAGGGTTCGTTCCGCCCGCCCGTCGAAGCCGAGATCTCCGATGTCTTCGGAGTGCAGCGCGTCTTTAACGGAGCCGTGAAGAGTACGCATCAGGGCCTCGACTTTCGCGTAGGGCCCGGAACCACGGTCGCTGCCGTCAATCGCGGCAAAATCATTTTGGCGCAGCCGTTATTTTTCGAAGGTAATTGCGTAGTCATCGACCACGGCCAGGGATTGCTCACGCTCTATCTGCACCTGTCGAAATTCCTGGTCAAGGAAGGCGATACGGTGGAGAAAGGCCAGCCCATAGCGCTCAGCGGAGGCACCGGCCGCGCCACCGGCCCCCACCTGCATCTGGCGGTGCGCTGGCAGGGCGTTTACCTGAACCCGCAGACTTTGCTTTCGCTCCGCATGCCGTGAGGACCTCAGAACAAGGCAACTCCGGTCGTCTAGCCCATTGAGCCGCTCAGACTCGGTTCTGCTTCAATTCAACGAGTTCCCCCCCATCATTGAGGATTGACTATTTTCCTGATGTCCGCGATGTTCTGGAAGGCGCTAGCCGCAATTGCTTGATTGTTGTATGGCGTGACAACGGTGGTCGACGAGCAGGTGTCTCCTGGTGTGATATCGTTTGCAGTGTTGCAGCAATAGTGCAACCCCGTGACTTCTCCGTCAGAATCTAGCAGGGGTGATCCTGATGAACCGTAGTGTGTGCTCGCATTGTGCAACAGAATGCCGAAGTCGGACACTTCCACCGCCGTTGTGATATCGACAAACGATGCAATCTTCGCGCTCCGACCAAGTGGAGCGAGCGCATCCCGTAGCTTTTGAGTGTCCAAACTGCTGGAATTTTGAGTCCCACTGGCATAACCAACGAAGTACCCGTTCGCTGGGAATGATTCGGGGTTTTTCAGAGTCAAACGTTCAGGAAGATGACTTTGACTGTCAGCAGCAACCTTACTCACTCCGAGCAGTGCGATGTCTAGGCCTTTTTCTGCTGACACGAAAAGGGCTTTGTTAATGGCAAATTCCTGCGCAGGCAAATGCACATCAGCCGCACCGAAGTCAATGTAGAACGTATTCTGCGGTATCGTCACCCCGTCTACAGGGTCAACCATGTGCAAGACAACGTGACAATTCGTTACGATAATCCCGTCACCGATTACCCAACCCGTCCCCACAAGGGTTTTATTGCTGTCCTCGATTCTGCCAATCGAACCTGCCGCCTTAGCCACCGAGGCCGGAAGCGCTGGCGGCTTTGGATACTGGAACCCCTCAATAAGTTTTATAGCATTAGGCCCGTTGAGCAGCAGAAAGGGAGGGTTGCCAGCATCTATTAGGCGCTTCGTCGTAGTTTGTTGTTGAAGATATTTCGCAACCTGCTTCTCGATCTTTTCGACATCCGCCGACTTGGGCAGCCTAGTTGGGTCGATACCATGACTCTTCAAGTATGCCGAGACGGCGGCGGGGTTCAAAGCTAGTTCCCCTTGCGTCGCGACGGGCAGCGTAAGATCCTGCTGCTGGAGGCTCTTGAGTTGTTCTGCTTGCTCTGGCGAAAGGCTCTTCTGGAGCTGTTGCGCTTGCTCTGGGGACAGGCTCTGGCTTCTTATTTCCTGTGTCTGCGATTCCTGTCCGCCCACAGACTGACCGAAAAACGGCACATTCAGAAGCAGTAGTGTTCCGATCAGTTGTGACACTCTCATGTTTATGTACCGGAGGTGACCGTAAAGTCGGTCACGACGTAGTTTGCATTCACTGGGTTGCCCTTGTTGTCGAGGAGCTTGTACGTTTCATCTAGAAGGTCAATTTTGTAATCCTTGAGTAAATCGCTCTTCGACAGAACATCGCTGTCGATAACCAGCCATAGCCCTTCCTGAAATTTGAATAGACCCTTCGCGTCTTTCGTCAACGCAAACGTGAGGGGGTTTGGATTCCATATTGGTGTCAGTTGCTCCCCGTTTGTCAGTTTATCCAGACTGTACATCACAAAATCGAGGGCTTCCAACGCGACGCCGGGAATACCTAGAGTCGCGAGCAATGGAGAGCCCGGGACTCTGCCTATTGCGTGAATCAACCTGCTCCAGAATCCCTGCTTTTTCTGGAAAAAAGCATTGACTTGCAAATCGAAAGTGCCTTTAAGCACTTGGACTTTGTTTGTAGGTGTAGCGGCGGTCTGGGGGTTCGCCGACTTGAAAGACGATAAGGCAGTCGCGACCTGGTTCCCCTTCTGCAGGAATATGTCAACAGCATTCTTAGCTATCCACGCAAACTTGTCTCCCGCCGAGGTCATTGTCGCAGTGAAATTCAGACCTAGCTGGACTTCTTGCTGGGACTTCTGTGCAACAGAATAGTTGTCGGTTGAAATGTTGAATGAACGCAGAGTCGAGGCTATGGTGTACTCGCCTTTGTCCAGCGTGGGTGAGATGCTTAAGGGGCTAACGAACTTGTTCTGGGTAGTATCGTACAGCATGAGTGCGTTGGGAGTTGGGGGTTTTGCGCCAGCTTCCGGACTCGGATTGTAAGTCAGCTGCGCAATGTAGGGTTTATAAGATAACCCTTTTAGAAGACGCAGATCACTAAGTCCCGCTCCCTCCTGTGAAGGTGCTGGATCTTGTCCACCTACGGTCAGTGCCTTAAGGTCGATTGCGCTGGCCAATGAGGCTACGCTTGAAGAGGCTAAGAATGTTCTACGGTTCATGGTGTGGTGCTCCGCAGTTCGATTTGATTTAACTGTCGCACGATACACAACGAAAAAGGTTAAGGTAACCCGTACTCAGGAAGGGCGCACGAACCCTGTCCAACGCTCATTGAGACTGGAGATAAAACCAAAAGCAAAGACCCCCGAGGGGACGAACGACGGAGGGAAGCTAGCATTTCCTCGGATTTACGAGCAGAACCATCGGATGGCGTTACGAATTCGGAACAATCTTGCATATCAGGGCCGATTTCGAACTCTCCTGCCGGTGCCCACCGAATGTTCTCGGATACATCCTTGTTTGGATTTAGTAAAGCCGTACCTCTCTGCCACCCCAATCTGCAAATGCATTTGGCCTAGCCCGATTCCGTGGAGTCGTCTATCGGCACATTGATGAAGTAAATGCGACTCCACCCTTCATGACATTGCACGTAAGTCCTTATTTCGAAAAGACGTTGCGGGGGTCCCTCGCTGGAAGCGCCCAAATGATAGCTAACCCCTTGATTCCAAAATATCTTACGAATAATTCCTTATTTCTCAAAGACCTGCGGGGAAATGTCGCTAAGCCCTTGATTCCAAAAGATCGCACCAACGGGGTAGGAAACAACAACTGAGCGCTGAGAACTGCGGACCAAGCTACGAAATCGCTGCTTCCGGAATTTCCACCTCTGGATCCCAAACGCCGTCGCGGAAGGCTACGCTGCGGCCTGAGATTGCGGGAATGCGCTCGCCGGGAACAATAATGCCAACCAGATTCAGCGGATCGGCCGCGGCAATCACAACTCGCTCTCCGGTCGCTGGAATTGGAGCTTTACGATTGGCGCGCAGGGATTCTACTGCTATTGGGAGGGCGAACTGCTCGCCTTGGAAGCCATCGACAAAGCGGCCGCCGCGGACTTCGCCGCGATCTTCGAGGCGGCGGAAGCCGATCTGCAATTCGCGCCAGCGCGGCAAGTTCGACTCGCGCGCCAGCAGATCGCGGAAGACCACGCCATAACGGCGCAGCAGCATCCAGCAGCAGGACTCGGCGCTCGAATCGCGATCGGCTGTGGCTTCGGTGGAAAGCCCGGTGTAGAGCAACGACCAGCGGCCGGCGGCGTGGCGGGGACGCTTTACCTTGGCGATTCTGGAGCCGACTACGCCTGTGCTGCCGCTTAGATTTTTTGGCGTGACCAGCGCGCGCAGATTCTCGAATCCATCGGCGGTGACCAGGCCTGCGGCAACCAGCTCCCACAGGCCGGTTTCGACTTCCGCTTTGAGCTTGCTGGTGGCTCGCACCATGTCTGGAAAGAAGAGCGCGCCGCGCTGCTTGAGGAGTTCGAGCAAAACGCGGGCGACGGGGCTGAGGAATTCGGTTGAGGAATTTTCGGCGGCAGGATGATGAGGGCGCATCCAGTCGGCATCCTCGCGCACGAAGAAGGCGATGGGCGCAACGCGCGTGGGAATCACGCGCCTTCGGTGGAGAGTGGGGAGTTGCTGGCCCTCAGCGGCTAAAGCCGCGTCAATCGCAGGCGCGGGCGGCACGACTAAAGTCGTGCCCTTCCCAAAACCCATGGCTGACACAGGTTCCAGCGTTGCGGGATGAGGGGATAATCGGCCCCATCCGACGGCACCGCTCAGGCAGAGCTGATCCAAGTGCGCGGGATCGTAGTCCGAGATTCTGCGGGCGAGAATGAAGCGCTCCCAGGCATTGGCGGGAATCTCGAATCCCTGCAACTGGCGAAGGACTTCGAGCGTGCCATGCTCGCCGCGCACCTGCGTGCCGGGAGCGATATGCTGCCAGCGCAACAGCCAGTTCATGAACTGCGCGGCCGTTACAGGTTGGATTTGCTTGCGCAGCGTGGCGACCGTCAGGCGATGAATGCGAGCCAGCAGGCGGCGCTCGCACCACTCGGTCTGGGGCTCGCGTGAGGCTGGGTCTTGCAGGGCTCGGTCAGCCGCAGGCCGAAACTTGCCCCGCAGAATCGCGCCGCTGGCCTCCATCCGCAGCAAAGACTTCTCGATGTCGGACGCGCTCACTCCGAGCAAGCCGCCAAGTTCCGCCGCTGTCGTTGGCCCGAGATGCGTCATCCAGCCTTGGACGGCGGTTAGAATGGCGTCGTCTCTAGTAGAGCTTGGGCTCGTGTTGCTTGCGGCCTCGGTCGCGGGCGAGGGCCCCTTCGACTCACGCTCAGGGCAGGTCCGCGCCACACCCGCAAACGCATCTGGATGCAGTGCGGCAAACATCTCCGCTCGTTCTGCTGCTACCCAGAATTTCCGCTCGCGTACTTCAGCCACAACGGCTCGGCGCTCTGCAACCAGGCGCTCGAAGAAGGCTCGCCATCCAGCAGTCGACAGATTCTCCTGAGACCTGAGACCTGCGGCCTGAGAACTGCTTTCCTGAGAGCTGAGAGCTGAGAGCTGAGAGCTGCCTTCCGGCACTGCCACCAACGTGTGCAGCGCATCGTGCAATTCATCGGCGTCGCGGACGTCGGGCCAAGCCTCGGCTTCGACCTGCGCGATGGCCGCGGGATCGAGGCCTCCGACTTCTTCGAGCACCGCTTCCGGGAGCACGCGCCGCATCTCGACCGCGCGCGCGCGGCGTTCTTCAAGCGGTGCGTCATCGAGATAGGCGTACGGATTGGCGTTCAGAATCTCATGCGAGAACTGCGACGGCACCGGAGTGTCGACGGCGAGGCAGCGAATGCGGCCGTCTTCGATGGCGCGCAGGACGTCGCGCAGGCCATCGATATCGAGGGCTTCGGTGAGCACATCCTTCATCACCTCGTGCACCAGCGGGTGATCGGGAATCTTGATGTCGCCTTCAATGTTCTCGAAGCAGGCGGCCACGTCGGGAAAGACCGAGGCCAGCAGATCGTCGGAGCGGATGCGCTGAATCTGCGGAGGAACCTTCTTGCCTCCCTGAAAGCGCAGGAGTGCCAACGCGCGTGTGGCGTCCCAGCGCCAGCGCGTCTGGAAGATGGGCGAGGCTAGCGCGGCCTGCTCAAGGATTGGCGCCATGGTTTCCGAATGGAGGAATTGGAAGACGTCGGCGAGAGGGAAGCTGTGCTGCTCGGCGAGGGCAATGTTCAATCCATTGTCGGTCGCTGCCGCCTGCAACTCGAAATTGAAGCCGCGGCAGAAGCGCTTGCGCAGCGCGAGACCCCAAGCCTTGTTGATGCGGCCGCCGAAGGGAGCGTGGATGATGAGCTGCATGCCGCCGCCTTCGTCGAAGAAGCGCTCGGCGATGACGGTAGTCTGCGTGGGCACGTCGCCGAGCACGGCGCGGCCTTCGAGTATGTACTGGATTAACTGCTCCGCGCCCGGCTGATCCAGCCCGCACTCTTCGCCCAGCCACGAGACCGCTTCGGCGACCACCGGCAAATTGCGCCAGCCTTCCACGGGAACCACGCCCGGCAAACGGTCGCTGATGTCTTTTCTGAGTTGGCCGAGTTGCTCGGAAAGCTCCGAGGTGCGCGCCGGAGCTTCGCCTCGCCAGAAGGGAATGCCGGGAGGCGCGCCCTGAGCGTTCTCGACGATGATGCGCGACGACCGGCCTTCAATCCTGCGAATGCGCCACGACGTATTGCCCAGCAGCATGACCTCGCCGGCCATGCTTTCGACGGCGAAGTCTTCGTCGACCGTGCCGACCACCGCACCGTCGGGCTCGGCGACAACGGTGAACAGGGCATTGTCGGGAATCGCGCCGCCGCTCGTGATGGCGGCAAGGCGCGCGCCGCGGCGCGGGCGCAGCTTGCGGTTGATGCGGTCGTGATGGAGATAGGCGCCGTAGCGTCCGCGCTGCGAGGCAATGCCCTCGGAAAGCATTTCGACGACCTCGTCAAACGTGGAGCGCGAAAGATTGCGATAGGGATAGGCTCGCTTGACGAGCGCGAAGAGTTCGTCTTCGTCCCAGCCGTCGTGAGTGGCATCCTTGTCCTCGCCGCCGGCGCTACGAGAGACCGCGCAACACGCCACAATCTGCTGTGCCAGGACATCGAGAGACGCTTCGGGAAAAATGAGACGGTCCAGATCTCCCGAGCGAATGGCGCGCACCAGGACAGCACACTCGGCCAGATCGTCGCGCGTGGTGACGAAGAAGCGTCCCTTGGGAACCGCGCCACGCCAGTGGCCACTGCGGCCTACACGCTGCAGGGCGACTGCAATCGAGCGCGGAGAGCTGATGTGGCAGACCAGATCGACGGTTCCGACGTCGATGCCCAGCTCAAGCGAGGCGGTCGCTACCAGCACCTTTACCTGGCCTTCTTTCAGCTTGCGTTCCGCCTCCAGGCGCAGCTTGCGCGAGAGGCTACCGTGGTGGGCCGCGACATTTTCTTCGCCCAACCGCTCACCGAGGTGGTGCGCCATGCGCTCGGCGAGGCGGCGTGTGTTCACGAACACGAGCGTCGAACGGTGGGTGTTCACCAGTTCGACAAGGCGCTCATAAATTTCATCCCACATTTCGTTCGAAGCGACGGGACCAAGTTCCGAGCGGGGCACCTCGACTCCGAGGTCGAGCGTGCGCTTGTGGCCCACGTTGACGATTACCGGTTCGGGCCGGGTGTGATGCCCGTCCGAGTTGCCCGTCAGGAACCTCGCTACTTCGTCGATCGGCTTTTGCGTCGCGGAGAGGCCGATGCGCACGGGAGGGCGATGGGCGAGTTCATCGAGCCGTTCAAGGGAGAGCGAAAGATGCACGCCGCGCTTGTCGTCCGCTACCGCATGAATCTCGTCGACGATCAACGTTTCCACGTCGCGAAGAATGGCGCGGCTCTTCTCGGCGGTCAGCAAAATGTAGAGCGACTCGGGTGTCGTTACCAGAATGTGCGGCGGGCGCTTGAGCATCAGGCGGCGGTCCTTGGCCAGCGTGTCGCCGGTGCGGACCGCGGTACGAATCTCGGGCATCAGGAGGCCGCGCTCGCCTGCCATTTGCAAAATTTCGCCGAGCGGGATTTCGAGGTTCTTCTGAATGTCATTGCCCAGAGCTTTGAGCGGCGATACGTAGAGAACTTCGGTGCGATCGCGCAGGTCGCCTGCCAGCGCTTTGCGCACCAACCGGTCTATGCAGGCCAGAAAGGCGGCCAGCGTCTTGCCGGACCCGGTGGGAGCCGAGATCAGCGTGGTATACCCGGCGAGAATGTGCGGCCAGCCCTGCTCCTGCGGTTCGGTTGGAGTTCCGAAGCGCGAGACGAACCACTCCTGAACGAGTGGATGGGCCCAGGCAAGGGAAGGGGGGACTGCGGACGGCATGAAGGGAATTGTAACGGGAATTGACAGTTTCGTAAAATGTTCGCCTATGCCTAAATCGTCGAAGATCAAACGCTAGAACTCTGGTGATGTCGAGGCCGAGTGCAGGCGCACAGGCAGCACCGATGCGTAGTTCTGGAAATCCCGATCAGAGGTGAGGATGGCCCAGCCGCGGCGGTGAGCGGCGGCGCAGATCAAGAAGTCGACGGGTGATCCGGCAATGCCGTGGCTACGACATTGATTGCTCATACGGGCAGCGTCTTCGTAGTCCTCTGCCTCGAGCGAGGGCTCGCGAAAGGCTCGTAAATAGTCGCGGATCTTCTTGAATTGAGCTTCCTCGCGGATTCCGGAGAGCAACTCCTGGCGGATCGGTCCCACCAACTGCACGCGTCCCTCGCGAATCAATTCGGCGAGGGCGTTGGCGAGACTCTGTTGTGATCCACTGAGATGCTCCGGCCGGCGCCGCAGCGCGAGCGACCAGACCGGGGTGTCCACAAGCACCATCATGCGTGGCGCCGCGAAGTCTTACTTCTATTGCGCCGCCGCTCCGCCTTGTAATCGTAGGCGGGATCGAAGGTGACGGTGCCGAAGGCCTCCAAAATGCGCATCTGCTTATGCTTGCGCACATACTCGCCTAGTGCGGCGTTGACCGCTTCTTTCTTGGTCTTGTGCTTGCCGACCCGGCGCGCTTCTTCGATGAGACGGTCGTCTAATGCGAGGTTCGTTGCCATGTGTATAGCATTACACATTAGTATGTGTAAGTAAATGGGCGAAAATCAGGGTAGACCTTAAATTGTGCCACCACTGGCACTGGAGGTGGAGGCCGAGCTGCGCTCGGCTCGGACCCTTCGGCTAAGGGCATGCTCGCGGAGGGCGCCCGTCCCCACACGAGCCTGCTAGAATTTCGGCGATGCCTAAACCATCCGCCGCTGCTCGCGCACGCAAAATAAAGCTCATTCTTTTCGATGTTGACGGCGTTCTCACCGACGGCAAAATCTGGATTTTCCCTGCGCCCTCCGGCGCGCAGCAAAGTGTGCTGGAACAATCCGCCCAACACGGTGGGCAACGCGGATTCGGCCTCGGTAGCGCTTCCCTCATCGAAGCCAAGGGGTTTCACGCGCACGATGGCACGGGCATTTCTCTGGCTCGGCTTGCCGGCATTAAGACTGGCTTCATAACCAAGCGCATTTCTGAAACCGTCGCCCTGCGCGCCCGTGATCTCAAGATCGACCACGTGCACCAGGGCATTCAGAACAAGGCTGGCGTCTTCGCGCAGATTCTCGAAAAAGACGAGATCACCGCCGCCGAAGCGGCTTTTGTCGGCGACGACGTCATCGACCTTCCGGTCATGCGCAAATGCGGATTGGCCATCGCCGTGAAGAACGCTCGTCCTGAGGTTAAGGCCGAAGCCCACTGGGTCACATCGCATGCTGGCGGAGAAGGCGCTGCCCGCGACGCGGTCGAGTACATTCTCAAGGCTCAGGGAAAATGGAAGAAGGCGGTTTCCGATTACACAGAAGAACGCGGCGGATGAGAAGAAGGTTTCAATGTTTCAAAGTGTTACACCAGACGGCCCAAAATTCACGGCCTTCAGACCACGAAACTATGGAGACCATAAAACCTTGAAACTCTGAAACTCTGAAACCTTAAAACCTGCGTTCTAAAGACAATCCACCGGTTGCTTGCTTGGGGCGTGCTCGGGTTTGCAACCGGTGGTTGTTTCTCCTTACTCACCCTGTTTGTTTTCAGGAGGAATATCCTTAAGAAACACAAGGCCGCCAACAAAGTTTCGGAGTTCGCCAATATTTTCTGGACGAACTCTAACTGATTTCAAGACAATTTGTTACGAGGAGTGACCGGTCTCGAATAGAAGCCGATTTGGCAAATCATACATCGAAGAAAATTGGAAGTGGCATGGGACCCTTCGGCTACTCTGGAATCGGCACGGGCTTCGACGCCATCAACTCGGCAAACCGTGGATCGTTCCGCACCGTGCTGAACTCGGCGTCCTTATAGACGTCCTTGATGTCCCTGTAGCCGTCTTCCATCGCCCTTCTTAGATAGTGCAGCGATCGTTCTGGCATTCCATTTCGCGCGTACAGCTTTGCCAGGACGTAATCGTAGTGCGCACGATCCTGCGGTGAGGGCAATCGCGCCTGCACGCCTCCGCCGCGCTCGCTGCGCTCAAGAATGTCGGGATCCAACTCGACGGCTTTCGCATAGTCCATGCTGGCCTTGGCGAACTCCTTCTTCGCAAATAACGCGGCCGCGCGGTTGCTGTAGAACACCGCTTCATTATTGTCCAGCAAGATGGCTTTGGCGTAATTTCGGATTGACTTTGCGAAGCTCGCTTCCTCGTAATAGACCACGCCGAGGTTGGCATAGGCGTTGGCATAATTTTTGTCGGTTCGTATAGAAAGTTCGAAGGTCTTCTTCGCTTCTTTGTAGCGGTGCAGCTGTAACTGCGAGATGCCGATCTTATTGAGCAAAACCGCATTGTGAGGGTCTTTTGCCTGAGCGGCCTTGTAGTAGTCAATCGCGTCCAGATAGTTCTTGTCAGTTTGGAGGGCATCGCCGACACTCTCCAACTCCCGGGCCGATGCGCTGGCCGGGGGCGGCTCCGTGCGATGGATTTGCGGAGGTCCGACCGCCAGTTGTTCCAGGCTCTGAGCATGTAAGGGAGCAACCGTTGAGACCGGCGGAATCAGGATGATGAGGGTCGGTAGCACGAACGACAGAAGAGCCGATCGGACAACGCCCCACAGCGTTGCCGAAGGTGAGGAAGGCATGGCGACCTCCTGAAGATAACCTGCTTATACCACTTCTTAGGGCGGCGGGGAACTGCCATTTGCTGGTTTCGACGGTGCAGCGGCATTCTTGTCGGTCTTGCCCGCCCCGCCATCGCCCTTGAATACTCCAGCAATTTTACCGAAGAAACCTTTCTTTTTCTTGGCCTCTTCCTCAGGCTGGACACCGCTAGCCGGCCGCGGGTTCCCATTGGTTGTGGGCGGGGGCAGCGGGGTTTCGGACTTTCCGCCAAACAGGCGCGAGAAAAAGCCCTGCTTTTCGCTGGTCTGGTCGCAGGTATCGCGTGGCTCCGTACCGGCTACGAAAGCAATCGTATAGGTATCGGGGCAGGAAGGGGTTGCCAGCCGGTTCGTGATTTTATCCAGTTCGACGTCCACCACTCCTTCCGGCTGCGTGAAGGGCTTTACGTCCTGATATTGCGGCAACGCAACGGCCTTTTTCATGAATTCGGCCCAGATCGGTGCGGCCGTTTGCGCGCCGCTTAGCCGGATATCGCTGTAATCGTCATATCCTACCCACACAATGCACAGGAGATTGCTGGTATAACCAGCGAACCATCCGTCATGCGAAGTTCCAGTTTTGCCCGCGGCCGGCGCCGTAAAACCGCGTTGGCGAACGCCATAGGCTGTGCCGAAGTTTATGACACCTTCGAGCATGCGCGTCATCACAAACGCGATCCGCGGATCCAGCACTTCTCTCCGTTCCGTTCCGAAGTTCACAATCACATCGCCCTGCGCATTGCGGACAGAATTCACAAACACCGGCGACAACCGCATCCCCCCGTTTGCAAACGTCGTGTAGGCTGCAGTCATATCCACCGGCGTCGCGTCATAGGCGCCGAGCGCCATGGCAGGCGTTGCTTTTACCGAGGCGATCCCCGCCGACTTTGCCAGGTCGGCCACTTTGTCGTAGCCGACCTCCTCCGCCACCTTTACCGTCGCATTGTTCAACGAAAGCGCCAGCGCGTAACGCAGCGTGACATCGCCGTGGTATTCCTCTTTGTAGTTGCGAGGCTCATAGATCTGGTCACCATAGGCGAATGTAGACGGCTGATCGCTCACAATCGAAGCAGGCGTAATCACGGTCGCGTTTCCGTCCACCGCCGAGTTTATGGCTGCCGCATAAACAAATGGTTTGAAAATCGATCCGGTGGGCCGCTTGGCCAGCGCATGATTCAGCTGGCTGGCTGCGTAATTCCTGCCGCCGACCAGCGCCTTGATCGCGCCCGTATGCGGATCCATCGCCACCAGCGCTACCTGTGCCTGCGGGCCGGGAGTGACAGTCGTTTCAAACTTGTTCTTCCCGATCTTGGTCCGCTTCGTCCGCATCTTGGTGACCTGGTCGTCGACCAGTTTGATGCCCGTCTCCACCGCTTGCGCGGCTGCTTGCTGCAACTGCGGATCGAGTGTCGTGTAAATTCGGAACTGCTGATCGTTCACCTCGTGCTCGTTGAGCTTGGTAAGAACAGTGTCGCGGACCATGTCCACGAAGTAGGGCGCGTCGCTCGCTTCCACGTTCGGAGGCGCCAGCTTCAGCGGCGTGGCCTTCGCCTTGTCGGCCTGCGCGCGCGTGATCGCGCCCGTGTCCACCATCGCCTCCAGCACGGTGTTCCGCCGTTCTTGCGCCCGTTCCGGATGCCGGTAGGGCGAGAGATAGCTGGGCGCCTGGATCAAACCCGCCAGCAGCGCCGCTTCCGGCAAGGTGATGTCTTTCAGGTCTTTGTTGAAGTAGGAGTGCGCGCCCTCGGCGAATCCGGAGATCGTGAACGATCCGCGCTGTCCGAGATCCACGCGGTTGGCATAAAACTCGAAAATCTGCTGCTTGGAAAATTTCTGCTCCAGCTCGACCGCGATCAGCATTTCGATCATCTTGCGCTTGAACGTCTTTTCCGGACTCAGAAAAAACGCGCGCGAAAGCTGCATCGTGATCGTCGATCCGCCCTGCTGATGCCGCTGGTGTGTGAAATCCACCCACGCCGCTTCGATCAGGCGCATGAAGTTCACGCCGCTGTGCTGGAAGAAACGCCGGTCTTCGATCGAAGTAACGGCTTCGACCATCACTTTGGGGATCTCGTCGTACTTCACCAGTTGGCGCTTGGAGCGCTGCTCGGCGTCAAACAGCGACGTTACCGGCTGCGGTTCCAGTTCGTACGCTTCTAATTCCCCAGCCGAGCGGCTCGAAATGGATGTTACCGCTCCGTCCGCCAACGTGATCGTTGCCGGCTCGGGCGAGTGATACGACTCAGGGCCGGGCAGTACTTCGATGGTTCCGCCGTGCACGCGGTAGCTGCCAAGAGGCGATCCTCCCTGCTGTTCGGTATATCCCGCCCGCCGCAACTCGGCCGCAATCTCGTTGATCGTGTCGTTGGATCCAACCCGCACTACCCTTGGACTGGCGTAGATCTTCGCGGAAGTCGCGAACACCGGCCCACGGAAGCGCTGTTCGATAATCCGGTCGTACTTTACATACCAGTAGGCAAAAAAACCGATCACCACCAGCGCCAGCGAGACGAAGGCCACGAGCGCATAGCGCACGACTGGGTCTTTGACGCGCAAGCGGCTTTTCGCGCTTCCGCCACGCCTTCCAACCGCCGGAATTTTCAACCTAATTGCCATGAAGACAGTGGTGTGTCAAGGACCAGAGCAATTCTCAGTCCGAAACGGATTTTACAGGCAAGATACGTGTGTGACTGATTTTAAATCACCGGGCGATCCCTACACTATTTGGATGCGTGTCAAAGGATGGGCGGGTGTGGGAAGGACGAGGATGAGTGCCGGGAGGCCATCAGGGTTCCTGACCGAAAGCACAACTAACATTGACCAGATGGACGAGTCAGTGCGTCGCGCCGGCTGCGACCGCGCCGCTCTCTGCCGTCTCAGCTACCACAACTCGATCCCGCCCTTCTCTTTTTGCGCGATAGAGTGCCGCGTCAACGCTCGCGATCAACTCCTTGGCCGATGAGCCATGGGCCGGAAATGCGGCAACGCCGAGCGAGACCGTAATCGTTCCAACTGGCTTCCCTTGGTGCATTACGGCGAGCTTCCTTGCTTGGGATCGCACCCGCTCGGCCCGCGTCCGGGCTCCGTCCAGGCTCGTGCCCGGCAGAATCAGGAGAAACTCTTCGCCCCCGAAGCGGCAAGAAATATCCTCTGCCCGGGCAGTCCTGGCGAGGGAAGCGCCCATCTCGCGCAGGACCGCGTCGCCCGCTTCATGACCAAATGTGTCGTTGAAAGTTTTGAAATGGTCCAGATCAAACATGACCAGGCTCAGCTGCTGCTTCGCTCTTGCCGCCCGCCGCAATTCGCGTTCCAGGCTTTCCTCCAGGTAGCGGCGGTTGTAGAGCCCAGTGAGGGCATCGCTCGTCGACTGCTGCCGCAGCGCCTCCTGCAGCCTTAGATTGGCGATGGAGACCCCGACTTGCTCGGCAAATGAGTTGGTGATGAGAAGCTCGGACTCGAATGGGTCGCGGGTGTCCATGATCGCCTGCAGGTGCAGAATACCGGCCGCTCCTTCCTGGGTCATGATGGGAACGCATAAGTAAGGGTCGGTTGCCGAACTTGCATGCGCGCACGGGGCGGTTTGGTCGCCCACTTCCACGAAGTGTCTTTGTCCGGTGCGCAGGGCCCAGCACGAACACATATCGAACGTTGGCACGGCCGGCATTTTGCAGGCCGCCCATGAGCCCTTCACTTCGAGCAGGCTTCTGGCGGCATCCACCAGAAGCAATGCTCCCCGAAAGTCTGGGAAAATCTTGGGCGCAAAACCCAAGATGATCGAGACGGCTTCGTCCATATTGATGGCGCTTTGTAACAATTTGCCCATCTTCGATAAGAGAACCGTGCGCTCCGACCGCTTGGTTATCTCCGCCACCATCGTCACGTTCTGCTGATCGAGATCGTTTTGGACCTGCTCGCGCTCCCACATTTCGCGCTTCAGATTCTCATTCGCGGCCGTGAGTTCCTCGGTTCGTTCCTTGATTTGCTGTTCGAGAATTTTCTGGCTGTGCTTCTGGTCGTCAATGTTCGTGCAGGTTCCAAACCATTTCACGATGCTTCCCTCGGGATCCCTTAAGGGAAGGCCTCGGGCCAGATGCCAGTGGTAAGTTCCATCCGCGGCACGGCGGAGACGATACTCGAGTTCGAGCGCCTCGCCGGTTCGGACGCATTCTTCCCAACTCTTCCGGCACAAATCCAGGTCGTCCGGATGGATCACAGCCTCCCAACCATGCCCACCGGCTTGTTCCAAATCGAGGCCGGTATAGTCGCACCACCGTTGATTCACGTAGTCGCGGCTTCCATCGACCGTTGCCGTCCAGATCATCTGCGGGATTGCCTCTGCCACCGTTCGCAAACGCAACGCGCTTTCGCATGCCACATCGATGGGCTCTCTCTGTGCGGCTTGCGACCGATCCGGCGGTGCGGCCAAGAACCGCTTCCTGAAGAAAGCAGCCATTGTGAGGACAACCCCCAGCAGGCTGGCGACGCCAAGGACGGCCGTGCCCGGATGTACATAGATTCCGGTCATCCCCATGGTGTGGAGAGAATTCATGCTATCTAGCATCGGCAATAACCACGTGGCGTGCAGATTACCGCGGTACCCGCGACTGCAAAGGAAGGAGTGGGCTCTAGTCGGCACGATGCATCGGGCCTTTTTGCGGCAAGGAAATGTGAGCTGGGACCGAGTTGAAGCCGGGTTCGGAGTGGGGCCGCTGCTTTTAAAACACGCCCTTATTGTTGCTGGAAGGATGGAATTCCAAGCTCGTCGAGTAGCCAGGAAAGTCGACCGGCACGCTGTAATCCGCCTGAATTGTCAAAGTGCCATTGCCGAAACTGCCGACTCGCGTCACGCGTACTTGTTTGGGTGTTAGCGCAATGTCGTAATCGCGCGCGTGTTTTATGACGGCATTGCGGACATCTTCTTCCGTGCGCGTGCTGTAAGTGGCCTGCAGAGCGTCGTTCTTGATCGCGTCCTCCAACTCGTAATTGGAGAAAAATGGTGGAATCAACTTGATGCACACGAGCACCACCAGCGCAAACACCCCAAAGCCGAAGACCAGTCTAAGCGTTGCCATTGTGTTTGCTCGTCAACCGCCGGTTGCGAGCGCCCGTTACTTCTAGCTCGCACTCGGTCCACGGACAAGTCCGCGGAGATGATCGGTTATGGCTGAAATGTTAACGTCGACCCTCTCTAGAGTCGAGCGCCGAACCACCTCGACCATACCTTCGGTAACCTTCTTCCCGACATTGACGCGGAAGGGCATGCCCACCAGGTCAGCATCTTTGAACTTTACCCCTGGCCGTTCGTCCCTGTCGTCTAGTAACACGTCCAGCCCGGCGGCTTCCAATTGCTGCGCAATGTCCTCGGCGGTGGTCCGGATCTTTTCGTCGCCGCTGTTGGTGCTGACCACGACCACGTCAAACGGGGCGATCGACGGGGCCAGCCAGAATCCGTTCGCATCGTTCGATTGTTCGACGGCCGCGGTTAAGATGCGCTCAATCCCGATGCCATAGCTGCCCATGATCGGCGCCACTTCCTTGCCATTGCGGTCGAGCACGGTTGCGCCCATCGAGTGCGAATACTTGTACCCGAGCTTGAAGATGTGGCCGATCTCGACTGCGGTATCAATGTGAAGCGCCGCCCCGCACTTCGAACAACCCTCGCCCGCATTCGCGCTGCGGACGTCAGCCGCAATCGTCCACTGAAAATCTTTTCCCGGGGTGACATTTTTCAGGTGATAGTCGAGCTTGTTCGCGCCGCAGATCATATTGACGCGCCCGGCGAGGGCTTCATCGAGCACGACCGTGGCTGAGCGCTCGTTGGTTGGCCATTTCTTGGTGTCCCATTCGCCAAGCAACTCCCTCGGACGCACCACCAGCCCAATCGGCCCGATAAATCCAGCCGGTCCCTGAAAGTACTTTTCGATCTCCTCGGTCTGCATCGGACGCACATTCGCCGCCTTCACCAGCGCCAGCAGCTTGGTCTCGTTCACGGTGTGGTCGCCGCGCAGAAACACGATCGCCGGCTGTTCGCTGGTCTGGCCCCTCTCGCCCGGATTCTGTGCCATATACGCGACCGCCTTGATATCCTGCAGTGCCGAAATCCCCAAAAACTCGGCAACATCGGCAATCGCGCCCTTACCCGGTGTATGAATGAGCAGCGGCTTGCCGTCGCCCTCGGCCGCCAAATCGTCCACCGGCGCCAGTTTCGACGTAGCCTTCTCGATATTTGCCGCGTAGCCGCAGGTTTCGCAGCTCACCACCAGATCCTCGCCCGCCGGCGTGCGCACCATGAATTCCTGCGACTGCGAGCCGCCCATTGCTCCCGAGTGCGCGTCGATCACCACATACTTCAGCCCGCAGCGGTCAAAAATGCGGCAATAGGTGTCATAGTGCTTTTGATAGGAGACATCGAGACCTGCCGCATCGAGATCGAACGAGTACGCGTCCTTCATGATGAATTGCCGCACCCGCAGCAGGCCTGACTTCGGCCGCGGCTCATCGCGAAACTTCGTCTGAATCTGATACCAGATCTGCGGCAGCTGCTTGTAGCTGCGCAACTCCTTGCGCGCGATGTCGGTCATGATCTCCTCGTGCGTCATGGCCAGACACAAATCCGCGCCCTTGCGGTCCTTCAGGCGAAACATGTTTTCGCCCATGATTGTCCAGCGCCCGCTTTCCTCCCAGATGTCGCGAGGGTTCAGCGCCGGCAAATAAAATTCCTGCCCGATCTTGTTCATTTCTTCGCGGACGATGCCCATAATTTTCTGCGCCGCGCGGTTGCCCAAAAACAGAAACGAGTAAATGCCCGCGCCCAGTTGCCGGATGTACCCGGCCCGGACCAGCAGTTTGTGGCTCGCGACTTCGGCATCCGCCGGGGCCTCGCGCAAAGTAGGAATAAAAAGTTCAGACCACCGATGCATAGTTAAGCCTTCCAATCCGAAGGGAATTGTTGATTGTAAATGATGGGCCGTGTGGCGCGGGCACGGAGCCCAGCGCGCCCGGTTTTGGGGTGGCACACTCCTGTCCGCGCTCGTGCAGAGGCGGACGCCCGCATCCCACCGTCTGAAACGCGATTTACCCGCGACTCCGCATCAGGTACAGTGAACGGTTCCTATGGATTGGTCCGGCGAATGGTGGGTTCTGATTCTTGGTCCAGGGTTAGTGATCCTGGTCGTGGGCATACTCTACTTCACTCGTTCGCGAGCGTTTCGATTCCGCTCCGCCGCCGCTCAATTGGAATTGATCGCCCTTCAGGGTCTCAACCCCATCAGCGATGAAGACAAAAAGGGATTCAACCTGTTTTCGCGGGGGAGCGGCGGAAGAATCACGAACCTGTTCGGTGACCGCGTGAATTCGCCCTCGAGGCTTCTTTTCGATTTCGCCGACCACTTCGGGCCTTCTTCGCAAACCAACCCGACATGCCAGCAGACCGTGGCCGCGTTTGCAGCGCCAACAGGTGGTCTTCCGGATTTCCAAATGATTCCCGCCTGCGCGCTTGAGGGCGCGCCGCTGAGCCTGGACCCGCCCCTGATTCGCTTCGAGTCACAGCCCGATTTCGCGCGCCGATTTGCGCTGCGCGCTGACAATGAGACCGCGATCCGCGCTTTCTTCAGCTCTTCTTTTTTGAATCGATTCACAGCTTCCGATCCCGAGGCCAGTTGGTCGGTGGAAAAAGCCGGACGATGGTTGCTTGTTTATCGGGGCAACGAGTTTTTCGCTCCCGATGCGATACCGGAATCATGGCAGCGTGCGCAAGCGCTGGCGAATCTGTTTCTCGAGCCCCACTGATTAGTCTAGGTCCGTGCGTAATTGACCATCCGCTACGAAGCACTCTGCCGTAGGCCCGCCTACGCAGCCAGGCGCTTCAGAATTGCCTTGCCTAACTTCTGCGTCTCGCCGAAGAATTTCTGATATTCGACAAAGATGCGGTTCAACTCCAGCGCCTGATCGGCGCTCAGTTTTCTTCGCAGAAGCATGTCCCGCACATGCACGGGATTCGGCAAGATTGCTTCTTCGCTGAGTTCTTCAAGTGCGGTCGAGGGATTGTAGTGATACATGCAGCTGATTTTACCGCTTCGGCCGGCCGGGCGCTCATCGGCACAGACACGGAAATTGGCAAGCGCGCATAGGCGCAAGCCTAATGAGCGCAAGCGCAGAAGCGATAAGACAAGAGAAGTTTCTTGCACTCACTCACGTCGCTCTTATCTCTGCTCAGCCACCCTTGTGAGCACAGCTTGCACGGCGGTCACCAGTCGCTCGGAATGATTCTCCAGGTCCAGTGTGCCCTTCTCGAAATACGCGGCGGCGCCTTCCTTGAGGAGCTTTTCTTCGTTCCGTTGCGACAAGCTGCTCAGAATGATGACCGGAATATGCAGGGTTGCAGGATTCTCTTTCAGCGCCCTGAGCACGTCGGGGCCGCTGATCTTCGGAAGCAGCAGGTCAAGCAGAATGACATCCGGCAACTTGTCATAGGCCAAGCGCAAGGCCTCTTCGCCGTCCTCGGCCGTCGAGACGTCAAAGCCGGCTCTTGCGAGGACGCGTTCGTTTGCGATCCGCAAGAACTTGCTGTCTTCGACCAACAATACCTTGGTGCTTGTGCCCAACACGATCCTCGGTACCACGGAACTCTATTGTCTGTATCGGCCATTGGGAGGCAGCACTTCTCCACGATCACCAAACTTACGGTCGTAGGGACGAGACGGGCTGCAGATCCAGCCTGGGCGGATCAGCCAAACCGCACCGGGGAAATCCGTAGGGCATCGGACGCCGAGGCTAGCTCGCAAATGGCCGATTTCACGCAGGATGGCTGAAATGAGCCACTCGGTTTCTCGAAACTTTTTCCTCCCACCCGCGTTCAAGTGAGTAGGCGCTTCAGAGAAAGCTGAAGGACCGCAAAGCCGGCGAGAGCCGGAAAGGAACGAAGGGGGTTCACCATGAAATACCTGAGATATGTGACGCTGTTCAGTTTGCTGATGCTGCTGCCATTGGCCTATGCGCAGGCGCAGGTTAGAGTTGGCGTCGGCATCGGGCCTGTTGGCATCGGAGTTGGCCCAGGTTATGTGGGCGCAGCGCCGGTTTGCTCCTACGGCTACTACGACTATTATCCGTATGCCTGCGCGCCCTACGGATACTACGGTGCTGACTGGTTCGCGAATGGAGTTTTCGTCGGTGCCGGCCCTTGGTATCACGGGGGCTGGGGCCATGGATACTACGGGCGCGGCTATGAAGGGCGTGGATTTGCGGGACACGGATATGTTGGCCGGGGTGGCTTTGAAGGACGCGGGTTCGGCGGCCGCGAAGGACGTGGGCCAGCAGCGATTGCCCATAGCGGAGGCGGCTTCCGCGGCGGATCCGGTTTCCATGGTGGTGGAGGTTCCCGCGGTGGCGGCGGACACGGGCGTTAACGCTCGCGGATCGAGGATCTGATCGCAAACAATGACAACGGCCGGCAGCTAAGCTGCCGGCCGTTCTTCTTTCTGGTGATTGGCCCGAGTCGCAATTGCTGGTAGCCGCTGGCTCGCTAAATTCCCCAGGACATTTCCCAAGGAGGATCCCCGGCGGTAAAGCGCCGGTTTGCGGTGGTCGGGGAAGGGAGTGGCGGCAAACCGACGCGGCAGATTGCGAAACTGTACAACTATCGCCGCCTCCGTCAATCAAAAACCATTTGTCGTTCCGATTCCGTAAAAGAGTTGCAGCGCGATGAAGGTCTTGCCGAATGTGACTCGCAGAAACCGCGCCGCATGCGGAGCTTGCCCGGGTGTGCGTCTTGCAACGTCCAGGCCGGACGACGCGCCCTGGTCGTGATATCATCCCTCGCGTGCTGGGCGGACGCACTAACGAGCAGTGGATCGCGCAGTACGGCTCCAGTCACCAGCATCCGGTGAACCGGCTGTGCCACACGCTGGGCATTCCTCTCATTCTGCTTTCGCTGGCGGTTTTTGTTGCCAGCATCTTCTTCCATCGACTGTGGCTGTATGCGCTCGCTATGTTCCTGATTGGATGGATCTTTCAGTTCATTGGGCATGCTTTCGAAGGCAAGCCGCCGGAGTTCTTCCATGACTGGCGTTTCTTGTTTGTGGGCGTGCGGTGGTGGTGGGCTAAGATCCATGGGCGAGCGTGAGCGGTTCAAGTGTTCCACGTGGAACGTTATACATAAACACATGTATGTACATATTGCTATAACCGCAAGCATTGTTTAGGGATACAAGTTTCTTGGGATGGCCGGAATTGCGACCGCGAAAAGACCTTTTCCGTCACGCGAGGACAAACAGGATAACACGGGTTGTCAAGCGATCGTGGGGCGCTCACCGCACGCCAAAATGAGGTTTGAGTAGACCGCCATCCAGTCCAGCATTGTCAATAATGTATGTACAAAATAATTGTAGGCATACGCAAATGTAATTACAGTGCCGGGAAGTGGAACAAGCGAACAGGGTTAGCGGATTCCTGGGCGGCGAAACGGGGCTTGACAGGCATGATATATGGCCGCAGGCGGCGCTAACGACGGCGAAAGGGCACCGGGCGGTAAACCGCGGCGCCACCCAAAAGCAACGGGGCGGCTTGCGCCGCCCCGTTGAAAGTCAAAAGCCGCGGGCGAGGGCCCCTTCGACTACGCTCAGGACAGGTCCGCGCCACACGGACTGCCGAGCTTCGCTCGGCTGGGACGGGCAGAATGCCCGTCCCCACGCAGGCAAATTCCCACACAAGCAGATCTACGTTCCTTCGTTCCAGCTCGCCAAGTACTCTTCCTGCTCTGAGGTCAGGCGGTCGATCTTGATGCCCATGGATTCCAGCTTCAGCTTAGCTACTCGCTTGTCTAAGTCAACTGGCACGGTGTAGACCCTCTTCTCCAGAGTCTTCGCGTTCTTGACCATGTACTCGCAGCAGAGGGCCTGGTCGGCGAAGCTCATATCCATTACCGAGGCGGGGTGGCCTTCGGCGGCGGACAGGTTGATGAGGCGGCCTTCGCCTAGCAAGTTGATGCGGCGGCCGTCTTTCATGGTGAACTCTTCGACAAAAGTGCGCGTGGTGCGCCTGGAGCCGGACATTTTCTCGAGCGACGGGATGTCGATTTCTACGTTGAAGTGGCCGGAATTGGAGATGATCGCGCCGTCTTTCATGACTTCGAAGTGCTGCTTGGCGAGGACGTTTTTGTTGCCGGTTACGGTGCAAAAGACGTCGCCCATTTTCGCGGCTTCGTCCATCGACATGACTCGGAAGCCGTCCATGACGGCTTCCAGAGCCTTCGTCGGATCAATTTCCGTGACGATGACTTCGGCTCCGGCGCCACGGGCGCGAGAGGCGAGGCCTCGGCCGCACCAGCCGTAGCCGGCTACTACGAACTTCGATCCGGCTAACAGGAAATTGGTGGCGCGGATGATGCCGTCGATGGTGGATTGTCCGGTGCCGTAGCGGTTGTCGAAGAGGTGCTTGGTGTCGGCGTCGTTGACGGCGACGATGGGATACTGCAGGACGCCTTCCTTGGCCATGGCGCGGAGGCGGATGACGCCGGTGGTTGTCTCTTCGGTGCCTCCAATTACATTGGCCAGTTCTGCCTTGCGCTTGGTGTGCAACACGCCCACGAGGTCGGCGCCGTCGTCCATGGTGATCTGCGGCTTGTGGTCGAGCGCGGCCATGATGTGCGCGTAATAGGAATCGTTGTCCTCGCCCTTGATGGCGAAGGTGGGGATGTTGTAGTCGCGTACCAGGCTCGCAGCCACGTCATCTTGCGTGGAGAGCGGGTTGGAGGCGCAGAGGGCGACGTCGGCTCCGCCATCGCGCAGACAGACCATGAGGTTTGCGGTTTCGGCGGTGACGTGCAGGCAGGCCGAAATGCGGATGCCTTTGAGCGGCTGGTTCTTGATGAACTCCTTGCGGATGATCTGCAGGACCTTCATCGACTGGTTGGCCCACTCGATGCGTTTTTTGCCGAGATCGGCCAGTTCGAAGTTCTTAACGTCGCAGCTGATGGATGGTGTCGCCATTTTTCTCCTCGTCCCCGGATGATGACTTGTGACTAGAAATGGTATCTAGATTACAGAGTAGCTACGAGCTACGAGCCGCGAGCTTCGAGCAAGCAAGAGCAGATTCCTCGCCGTTCTCGGGCTCGGAATGACAATCCTAAGACGGCCCTGCCACTCTTTGGTTTCTCATAGCTCACAGCTCATAGCTCGAAGCTTCCTTATTTTCTCGCGCCCACCGGCTCGTGGTGCTTGAGGCCGGCGTCGGCGGCTAGTTTTGCGGCCTTGTCGGTCTTCTCCCATGTGAAATCGGGGTCGTTGCGGCCAAAGTGGCCGTAGGCAGCCGTCTTGCGATAAATCGGGCGGCGCAGATTGAGCGAGTCGATGATCTCGCGCGGCTTGAGCTTGAAGTTGGCGCGCACCAGATCGGGGATGGTGGAAGCATCCACTTTCTCGGTGCCGAAAGTATCGACGAGCACGCTGACCGGGTCGGCGACGCCGATGGCGTAGGCGAGCTGTACTTCGCAGCGCTCGGCCAAGCCGGCGGCCACGATGTTCTTCGCGATGTAGCGTGCCATGTAAGCGGCCGAACGATCGACCTTGGTCGGATCCTTGCCGCTGAATGCTCCGCCACCGTGACGGCCCATGCCGCCGTAAGTGTCGACGATGATCTTGCGGCCGGTGAGGCCGGAGTCGCCCATGGGACCGCCGATGACGAAGCGGCCGGTGGGATTGATGTGATATTTGGTGTCTTCGTCGAGCAGGTTGGCGGGAATGACGGCCTGGATCACGTGCTTCAGGATGTCGGCGCGAAGCTCGTCGTTGCCGACTGTTTCCGAGTGCTGCGTCGAGACGACGACCGCATCGACACGCTTCACCTTGCCCGGCTCGGAGTATTCCACTGTCACTTGGGATTTGCCATCGGGGCGGAGGTAAGGGCAGGTGCCGTTTCTGCGGACTTCGGAAAGTTTTTGCGTGAGCTTATGCGCCAGAGAGATCGGCATCGGCATGAGTTCGGGCGTTTCGTTGCAGGCGAAGCCGAACATCATACCCTGATCACCGGCGCCACCGGTGTCGACGCCCATGGCTATGTCGCCGGACTGCTTGTTGATGCTGGAGATCACGGCGCAGGTGTTGGAGTCGAAGCCGTAGAGCGCGTTGTCATATCCGATGGATTGCACGACGCCGCGCACGGTGTTTTGAAAATCAACGTAGGCCTTGGTGGTGATTTCGCCGGCGATGACGACGAGGCCGGTGCAGGTAAGGGTTTCGCAGGCGACGCGGCTCGTGGGATCTTCACGGAGGCAGGCGTCGAGAATGGCGTCGGAGATCTGGTCGGCGATCTTGTCGGGATGGCCTTCGGTTACAGATTCCGAGGTAAACAGAAAACGATTTTTTGCTGGCAAACTGGTATCTCCTCAAGGTGACTGTCGAGCCGTCGCGTGCGATAAGGGAGGCTTACAGCGTCGCGGGCTCTTGGCCGGGGCCCGGCATTTGATCTCTAAAACCGTACCAGAATTGGCTAGGGGAGCGCAACGAAATTGGGCGAGGCGGGAAGAGACGTCAGTGAGCGGAACTGGGGTGCATTGAACGGCGCGGGAAGGCGGGTAAATGAAAGAAAAGAAAAGGCCGGATGGCGGGGCGCCATTACTGGAGCACCGCGGAGGGGGCGCTCGGCATCACGCCCGCGGGGCCAATCGTGATTGTCCTGACCTCGCCCGGATCTCCCCCGACGGGCAGGGCTTTTCCATTGAGCCGAAAGTCGAGGGCGCCGGCATTGCCGGCCTTCACGGTGATGCGTTCCCGGGCGTGGTAGGAGCGCACGTTGCCAGCCTCGACGGTCTCGGAAGCGGCGGGCTTGCCGTCGACGAATACCGAGAGCCAGCTTTCGTCCCGTGCCTGAATGACGACTACGAATTCGCCCGGCGCCGGGGCGGCTGCGGATGTGCTTGCTTCCGACTGAGAAGAGCCAGCCGGGACGACTGGCGGGGAAGCAGCCGGAGATGCCGATGAGTTCACGGGCTCGCTCGCGGGTGCGGGTTGGGGAGTTGGGCTGGTTGCAGCGGCAGAGGAGGCGCTTTGATCTGTGGCTTGCGTGGCCGCGTGCTGGGCTGGCCTTGGCTGGTTGGCGAGCCGTTCTTCCTCGCGGCGATGGTAATTCCAAAGCGAAAGGCCGAGCGCGATGATAAGAAGAATCAGGGCGAGCATGCCCCAGGGCAACTGGCGGGAGGCGACCTCGGCGCGAATTTCGAGGCGGCCGCTCTCGGGTTCGTGCGCGGCATGGGCGCGAGTGCTATCACGGCTGACGGGTTCGACTTGGACAGGCGGACCGTCGCCGGAGGCTTCCAGGTAGTCGGCGACAGTCTGGTCTTCATCAATGCCGAGGGCGCGGGCGTAGGCGCGGACAAATCCCTTGTTGAAAATGCCGCCGGGGAGCTGGCTGAATTTTTCCTCCTCCAGGGCCTGGAGCATGCGGGTGCCGATCTTGGTGGTGGAGGAAATCTGCTCGAGCGTGATTTTGCGCTTTTCGCGTTCGAGCTTGAGTTTTTCGCCGAAGGAAGACAAGTGGCCTCGCGATGGGAATTCTACTCTGGGTGATTGGCAATTGTCAGGAATGCAGAGTTGAGCTATTGCGGCAGGCCGATTTTGCGCACGAGTTCCGTGTAGCGCGGATCGGAACGAAGCGAATCCATCGCGAAGTCGGTCCTAAGTTGAATGGTGCTGATATCGTGCTCCTGGTACGCGGTATTGAGCCACTCGAAGGCGTGCTCCTTGTCGCCCAACGCGGCATAGAGCGCCGCGATTCCGTAGGGAGAAATGTATTCAGCCTTGGAGTTGCGCTGTGCGAGTGAAACCGCAAGGGCTTTGCGCAAAGCGTCCGGCCATCCGCCGGAGCGAAAGCCCGCATCCAAGGCGGCGGTCCAGTCCATGTAGTTCTTGTCGCCCTCCAACTGAGACCCGGTCTTCCATTCCTGAATGGCCTCTGGATACTTATGGGCGCCCCAATAGGCATAGGCGAGCTCGCTGTGCGCTCTGCCAAAATTCGGATTGTCCGCAATCACTCTCTTGAAGAGCTCAATTGCCTTGTCATATTGACGGTCATAGGTGTAGGCCTGTGCCTGCTGCGCGGCTATGATTGGTGAAAGCGGGTCAAGCTGATGGGCCCGATTGCCTTCATCAATCGCATCCTGTGCCCGACCACCGATCATGCCAAGCCCCTCGGAAAGCCATTGACGGGCGGTGGCGTCGCTGGGATCGAGTCCCAGGGCTTTTCTGAACTCCGCCTCGCCGTCGGCAAAGTCCCAACTGTATTCCATCTTTTGCCCGCCCAGGACAGCAATGGGGGGTGGGCAAGAGTGGGATCAAGTTGCAGCGCCTTTTCGGCTGCGGCAATTGCCTTAAGTCCGGTTTCAGTGGGATCGCGCCATAACTGCCCAGCGTGTTATAAGCATCCGCCAGCCCTGAATAGGCCAACGCGTAGCTGGGATCCTTGTCGATGGCCTGATTGAAATAGGAAATTGCCGTGTTGATGTCGGCGGCAGTGCGCTTGGTCCAGTAGTAGCGGCCCTTCACGTAGAGCTGGTAGGCCTCCGGGTTTTGCGTGCCTTGCTTGGTGACCTGCTGTTTCTCCGAGCCGGTCATAGTCGAACGAAGCTTGCCGGCGATGTCACCCGCGATTTGCTGCTGGAGAGCGATGATGTCGCTGGCTTTGCGCTGGTATTGCTCGCCCCAGATTTCGGTGTTGTCCTGAACGTTTGTGAGATCGGCGCTGACCTGGATCGTGTCTCCGTGCTGCACCACGCGGCCGGTGAGCAGGGCGTCGACGGTCAGTTCCTTGCCGATTTTCTGAATGTCAATTTCTTTGCCCTTGTAGCGGAAGACGGAGTTGCGCGACTTCACCTTCAACTGCGGGACGTGGGCGAGGCTGGAGATGAGCGACTCGGTGAGGCCGTCGCTAAGCAGGTCGGTGTCGGCGTTGCCGCCCACGTTGGTGAATGGGATCACGGCGATGGATTCGATCTGCGGTGTACTCGACCCGCCGCGCCAATGCCATATCCCTGCCCCCGCAGAGATTAGCAAAACGACCACGATCGGAACCAAATAGCTCCAGAGCTTGCCCCGTCCAGCCGCAGCAGGTTCCTGGGCGCTTACTGCGCTCGGCGACGAAGATGAGGCTAGCGCCGGGGAGGAGCCGGACACGGGCACGGATGTCGATACACCGGATGATGACGGTGGACGCGGCGTCTGAACGCCACTGTCGTGTGCAGCCGCCACCGACCCCGAACTGGCGCCGCGCCGCGACTCTGTTTCCCGTTTCAGCCGCTTCAGGTCGGCGCGCATCTCCGAGGCGCCCTGATAGCGCAGTTCGCGATCCTTCTCCAGCGCCTTGCTGATGATGTCGTCGAGCTTGGGCGGAAGATCGGGATTCAGCCGCATGGCTGGAGCCGGATCGCTATCCAGAATTTCGTGCGAGATCGCGCCCGAGCTTTCTCCGCGGAAGGGCAGGGCGCCGGTGGCCATTTCATAGAGCACAGCGCCGAAGGAAAACAGATCGCTGCGCGCATCGAGTTCCTTGGCGCGCACCTGCTCGGGAGACATGTAAGCGACCGTGCCAAGCGTGGAGCCGGGACTGGTCAAGTGGTCCTGCTCTAACGTCTCCTGGGCGGTTGCTCCGGCAGCGTCTGAGCCTCTGCCCGTTGATGTCACTTTCGCCAAACCGAAGTCGAGAATCTTGGCATGGCCTCGCTTGGTGATGAAGATGTTCGCGGGCTTGATGTCCCGGTGGATGATGCCTTCGGCATGCGCGGCATCGAGCGCGTCGGCAATCTCGATCCCCAGCCAAGCAGAACATCGGTCTCGATGGGCCTGCCGGCAATGCGGTGCTTCAGCGTCATGCCGTCGAGAAATTCCATGACGATGAAGGGATGGCCATTCTCCTGCCCGATCTCATGAATCGTGCAGATATTGGGATGACTAAGCGCCGAAGCGGCCTGCGCCTCACGCTGGAACCGGGCCAGGGTTTGGGGGTCTCTGACGACGTCATCGGGCAGAAATTTGAGGGCCACAAAGCGGTGGAGGGTTATGTCCTCGGCCTTGTAGACGACGCCCATCCCACCCCCGCCGAGCTTCTCGAGAATGCGGTAGTGCGAGATGGTCTGGCCGATCATAGAGAGCGGATCTTACGTGCGGGGAAGAGGCAATACAATGAGGGCAGAGAGGGAGCGGTCCCGGATGATCATGGCTAGTCAGGGGGCAGCGCAAGCACTACCGCGTGACCAGCTAGTTACTATGGTTCGTTGCCCGGCTGGTGGCGGGAAATCTATAATTTTGTATCTCCCACCAGGACGAGGAGTGCATGCCCGAGGCAGCCGGGACATCCCCAATTCGATTGTCCCAAGAGTTGACGATCTTTCATGACGTCGCGAAGGCTCTGACTTCCTCGCTCAACCTCGATTCAATCCTGCAGACCATCATGGAGAAAATGGCGGAATATTTCCGCCCGGACACCTGGTCGCTGCTGATGGTGGATGAAGAAAAGAACGAACTTTATTTCGCCATCGCGGTGGGCGCCGCATCGGCGATGTTGTCGAAGGAGCGGCTGAAAGTAGGGGAGGGAATTGCGGGCTGGGTGGCGAAACATGGGCAGCCTTTGATTGTGCCAGACGTGCAGGCGGACCCGCGGTTTTCGTCGCGCTTGGACGAACTAACGCAACTGCAGACGCACTCGGTGATCTGCGTGCCACTGCGCTCGAAACATCGCGTGCTGGGCGTGATCCAGTTAGTGAATGCGAACGTGGGGCTGAGCGAGCAGGAATTGTTTTTCCTGCACGCCCTGTGCGACTATGCGGCGATCGCGATCGAGAATGCGCGCTCAGTGGAGAAGATTCAGGAACTGACGATCACCGACGACTGCACGGGATTGTTCAACGCGCGGCATCTTTATAAAACACTCGAGACCGAGGTCTACCGCTCGGGGCGCTTCGGATACCAGTTCAGCGTGATCTTCCTTGACCTCGATCACTTTAAACAGGTGAACGACACGCACGGGCACCTGGTGGGAAGCCGGTTGCTGGCGGAGATCGGATACCTGATCAAGGCGCAACTGCGGTTGATAGATTTTGCCTTTCGTTACGGAGGCGACGAATTTGTAGTGCTGCTGCCGCAGACCACCAAAGACCAGGCAGTAGTGGTGGCGCGACGCCTGCAGGATTCGATGCGCGCGGGGACCTTCTGCAGCGAGCAGGGACTGAATTTGAACGTGCGCTGCAGCATGGGGCTGGCGACCTTTCCGCACGACGCGCAGACGCCGCACGACATCATTCGCCAGGCCGACGAGATGATGTACGTGGTGAAGAACACGACGCGCGACAATATCGGAGTGGCATCGCGGGGGCTGGTCGAGCAGTAGGCAGTTGCCAGTATCCAGTAACCAGCCGCGTTCTTCGATTCTTCCTTTTACTCTGCCGTCGATTCTGCCGCGCTTGCTGTTATTGCTTCTCTCTCTTCTTTAAGTCGTCCGGTTGGTTCGAGGCGGGCTTCGTTTCCGTTGGATCAGGTTTCAGCGCTAGAAGGTTGGCGGGAGCGGCGGGGTTGACGCCGAAATCCCAGACATAGATGTTCATGCCGTCTTTGGTGAGCATTTCGGCAACGGCGTATTCGCCGTTGGGTAGGGGATCAATCGGAGCGACTTTGACCCAACCTCCGGTCATGGGCGTCACGGTGACGGGAACAAAACGTTCGTCGGTTTTGGTTTTGCCGGTGACGGCGGTCTTCAAGGAACCGGCGATGCGCTTTCCGCCTTTGACATCGAGGCGAATGATCTTGAAGCGATCGGCGGGAGAGAGCGGAGATTCGTCGGAGGGCTGCGCAGTGGCGACTGCGCCCTGGCCTGAGTCGAGATTAGCGTACAGGGACGGAATGGCGGTGTGCGACTGGATTTTGGCGTGGGCGTCGGGAAGCTCAACGGTTTGCCTGGCGCCGGCCAGCGGATTGATCGCGGAGCGAAGAACGTTGGAGGCGGTATTGCGATTCAGATCGCTGCCGGACTGCTCGATTTCGTCGAGCTGGGGCTGGTTCTGGTAGGTATCGAGCAGGAAGACGCCGTTGTCATCGGGAAGACGCAGGCCGGGTGCGACTTGCGGAGAACGGGCTTCAGTGGCCTTGCGCTCGGCCTCGATTTCCTTGTCGAGTTCGGCGGCTTCGGGAGCGGGCGCTTCGCTGAGACGGCCTTCCTCGTATTTCTTGGTGGCGTCCCAGTCGATGAGGGATTTGGGAACCTCTTCCCACTCGCCACGCTCGGCGCTGAAGTAGCGGACGCGGTCGCCTTGAATTTCATATTTCGTGATGGATTGGTAGGAGCCATCTTTGAGGATGAGGCGGTGGGCAAGAGTCTGGGCGGAGAGGGAGGATGCCGCGAGGAAGAGCGCCGCGAGCGCGAGGGCCGCGGTTACAGCCGCTGCGGCGAAAGCGCGGCGGTTGTGGATCGCAGATTTCATGCTGGGGAACATTATCGGACTTTTTGCCAGCGCATGTAAGGGTTAGATGCAGAGTCTGGGCCGGGTGATGGAGCCCCCACATCGCCACGAACGCGATGTGTGGGGCACTCACCGGTTTCCTTTCGCGTTCAGGCCTGCCCTTCGTACTCCTTCAGCTTGCGGTAGAGCGTCGTTTTGCCGATGCCGAGCAGGCGGGCGGCTTGCATTTTGTCTCCGCTGGTTTGGGCGAGCGCGTTGAGGATGGTTTGCTTTTCCATTTCGGAGATCGGGATGATGCCATTGGTGGGCGCGGCAGTTAGGGCCCGCGGTGCTCCGGTGAGATTGGTGGGGAGATCGCGGACCTGAAGTTCGGCGGCGCTGGAGACTACGCAGGCGCGGCCGAGGGCGTTTTCGAGTTCGCGGACATTGCCGGGCCAATCGTAGGCGAGCAAGAGCTTGAGAACTTCATCGGAGATGGTTTTTTCCAACCCCGACTCGCGGCCGATGCGCTCAAGGACGTGCGCAACCAGGAGAGGAATGTCCTGGCGGCGTTCGCGGAGCGGGGGAATGCGGAGCGTAAGGACGTTAAGGCGGAAGTAGAGGTCGCGGCGGAAGGTGCCTTCGGTCACCGCTTGTTCGAGGTCGCGATTGGTCGCTCCCAGGATGCGGACGTTGATGGGGATCTGTTTGGTGCCGCCGACGGGGCGAATTTCTTTTTCCTGAATGGCGCGCAATAGCTTGGCCTGGAGATCGATGGGGAGTTCGCCGATTTCGTCCAGAAAAACAGTGCCTCCGTCGGCGATGGCTAGCAGGCCGTCCTTGGGACCGGTGGCGCCGGTGAAGGCTCCGCGCACATGGCCGAAGAGCTCGCTCTCAATGAGCGTCGGGACAAGCGATCCACAATCGACGGGGATGAAGGGCTTGTTGCGGAGAGGGCCGGCCATGTGGATGGCTTTCGCGACCATTTCTTTACCGGTGCCGCTTTCGCCAAGGATCAGGACCGGATGAGTGCTTTGGCCGGTTTTGGCGATGATGCGGTAGAGCTTCTCCATCTCGGGGCTGCGGCCGATGATGTTGCCGAAACCGTTGTGCGATCGGATGGCCTCGCGCAGCAGGCGCTTTTCGGTCTTGACGCGAAGATGGTCGGCCACCTGTGCCAAAAGGAATCGGAGTTCCTGGAGGCTGAAAGGCTTGGCAACGTAGTCGTAGGCGCCCAGCTTCATCGCCTGCACGGCGGACTGGACGGTTGCGAACGCGGTGGCAACGATCACGGCGGCGTCGGGGCGCTGACGCTTGATCTTTTTGAGCGCTTCGAGTCCATTGCCGTTCGAAAACCGGAGGTCGAGCAGAACAGCGTCGATATTGGCGCTGTCGAGAAGATGGAGGGCGTGGTCGCCGGAATCGGCGACGTAGGTGCTGAAGCCGAGCGAGTGGCCAACATCGGTGGCGGCTTCGCGGATGGCACGATCGTCGTCGACGATGAGGAGGTTAAGAAAGTTCGCTTGCGCAAGCGGCGGAGGCGAGTTGAAGGCGGCAGCGGCGGCGGTCAGCATGGTTGGTCTCCATTCAAGCTGGCGGATTGAGCGATTTGGACAGCGGGCGAACGGGTGATCGGGTCAGCGGCGGACTGGAGGATTCGAGGATCGACCGTGACCGGATCACCCGCGTTTGAACTAGAAGAGCGGCTTGCTGGAAAGGCTGAGATCTCCGGGGCGCGCGGTTGCGGCGTGCTTCCGGAAAGATCGGCGGGCATTGGCCTGGACTCAGACCCGGCCTCGTTCACGGGGAAAAATACCTCAAAGCGGGTGCCTTGGCCGGGTTCGCTGGAAACGCCGATGAGTCCATCGGCTTCGGTGACTATGCGATGGACGGTGGCCAGACCCATGCCGGTGCCTTCTCCGGGGCGCTTGGTGGTGAAAAAAGGCTCGAACAGGTGGGAGAGGGCTTCGTGGGTCATGCCGCCGCCGTTATCCTCGACCGTGAGGGAAACGGCGGGGCGCGGACAGAGATTGAGGGGGGCTTCGGTCCCGCTCGAGTCCGCGGCCTTGGTGGCGGGTACGTTTTCGGGCCGGTTCTCGCCCTGGATGGGGCAATTCGTTGTCCGGCCATATCTCAGGCCGCACTCCTGGCAGATGCGCGGGTTCTCGGAGAAGCGGGTCGGTTGCGTGCGAATGTGAATTCGTCCGTTTTGCCGCAGGGCGTCGCGGGCATTGAGTGCCAAGTTAAGTAGAATCTGGCGGAGCTGAGCGGGATCGGCGAAAACGGTTCCCGCGTCGGGATCGAGCGTGATGATGAGTTCGATGTGCTCGCCGATAAGGCGGCGCAGCAGATTTTCGGTGGAAGAGACGACCAGGTTGAGCGGAATGGGCCGCGGGTTGGGCGCTTGTTTGCGGGCGAAGGTGAGGAGCTGCTGCGTGAGCGCTGAGCCCTGTTCGCCAGCCTGGCGGATGTCTTCGACGTGGCGGCGAAGAGGATCGGCCGGGTCGAGCTTCGAGAGCAGCAGATCGCAATAGAGCAGGAAGGCGGTGAGGAGGTTGTTGAAATCGTGGGCGATGCCTCCGGTGAGGCGGCCGATGATCTCCATTTTTTCGGCCTGGCGGAGTTGCTGCTCGAGGCGGGTGCGTTCGGTGGCGTCTTCGACGAGGACGATAAGGAAAGCGGGATCGTGCTGGGCATTGCGGGCTAACGAGACCGTCAGGTGTCCCCAGAATTCGGAGGTGTCTTTGCGGCGGCAATGTTTTTCTACTGCGAAGGACTCGCGCGCGCCGTGCAGCAAATCAGGGAGGCGGCTGGCAGCGGAAGAATCGCCTTCGTAGAATCTCCAGGGATCGAGGCCGGCCAATTCCGCTTGGTCGTAGCCCAGCAGGCGGGCGAGGGCGGAATTGCCTTCCAGGATGCGCCCATCGAGGTGGCAGAGTGCGATGCCGATAGCAGCGGCTTCGAAAACCTTCGGGAAACGGAGGTCGCGATAGAAATCGGGAGCGGGTTGGGCGAAGGTCGTAAGTGTTGGCGAAACTTCCATACGGACACCGGTGCTCGTAATTTCTGCCCGACGCCCGATGGACTTCGATGCGGCCGGAGAAAGCCGCAAGCGGCTTGCGGGATTCGCGTTCCAAGCTGGGAAGACTTTTCCGCGAATGAACTCGCTAGTCGGATTAGGAAAAGTGTACTGCGAAGGGAAATGAGGGCTAAGTGTCGGCCATCACGTCATTTTTGTGATGAATCGAGGGAAGGGAGGCGGCGGACGGCACGGGGATAAGTCAAAAAGCGGCGGAGGGCAGGGATCGAATCGAGGGGCCGAAGGCCATTAACTGGAGAGGTCCCCAGATCACTGAGGGAGAAAAGGAGTTTGGCGGAGACAGGCCTTGATCGCGACAGATCTCGTGCTGTGACCGCATGATTCTTTCTATGCCGGGGGGCGAGGCGCCCTCGGAACCCCCGCCAAGAATGCCGGCGCTACACTCCAGGTGCTCCTGGTAATAATCTCGCTGTCTAAGCACTAGTTGGTAGTCACTGTAGATCGACGGCTTGGGCCAGGCGGAAGGTTAGGCGGCGGTCGGGGGTGAAGACGACGTCATTGGACGCGGGCGCGGGTGAGCCGACGGCGGACGGTCGCGGCGTGGCTTTGGCGAAAATGCTGGAGGTGTCGATGAGGATGGTTTTGCCAGCGCCGTTTACGCTGACCAAGGTGACGCGCAGGTAGCCGGGATTGCGTGGGCCGTCGGAGGATTTGGCGTCGAGAACGCGGCCACTGACGTTAGTGCCGCGCGGAAGAAGAGTCTGCTGGTCAGCAACGACGGGCTCATCGATTGCGCCTTCGAAGCCGTCTCCTGCGTGGGCCGATACGCTGGAGAGCGGTTTACTGAGGCGAACGGTCAAGAACGTGCCTTCGGGGATCGTGGTAGGCGGAATCAGGGACTGGCTGGAGGCAGTGGAGGCAGGATCTTCCTTGTCGAAGGGGAGCTTTTGCCGGCCGTTGGAGGAGTCGGGGCTCGCTGGCGGGCGGCTGCAGGCCGGGAGGAAGGCCAGGGTGAGTGCCAGGGGGATCGTCCTGAGTTTGGTACCCATGGGTGAGATTGTAGCGGAACACCTGACGATTGTTTCCGCCGGGACTCCGCGCTGGCAATTGTCTCAGGTTACCTTCGGCGTTTGTTACCGTGGTACACTCGTACCATGATCAATGACTCGAAGTTCGTTGTCGAACGGGTGCAGACGGGCGTGCGGATGGAAAAGCGCATCCTGAAAGTGCTCAAGGGGTTTGCCGAATATCATGACATGACGCTGGGCGATCTGCTGGAAGGGATCGTGCTGCATGCGTTTGACGGGAAGACGCCTTTTCGTGCCGAGTCGCTGGGGCGGATCCGGGAGCTGAAGAAGTTCTACGGGCTTGATCTGGACTCGCGGGCGAGCCATCAACTGGTGGAAAGCCGGCGCCGCTCCGCGCAATCCGGGGCAGGGAAGACAGGTGTGAGGACGGTTACGAAGAAGCCGCGAGCGGATAAGACGCCGGTGAAGACGAAATGAAAGCTGCCGGTGAATCCGGCGATCACGCGTTCGGGTACTCCCGGAGTTTTTTACAAACTTTTTACAACTAGGTGCATGAGGCTGCGATGGCGGGTCTTGCTGCACTCGGCGTCCGGCACGGGGTTTGGCAGTTTGCAAGTCCCCAGCAAGTGGTGTAGCGTTTGTTCGCTGGCTCATCCGAGCCCTGTGGGGGATAACAATATGTTTACGACGGTAAGGCGAAGTGTGCCGTTTGCAATGGCGGTATTTGTGTGTGTAACGATGTATGCGCAAGATGTCCACCAACTGCCGGACAATTTTCTGTCACAAGCGCACCCGAGGTTCATGAAGATGGCGCCGCATGTGAACGGCGCGAAGCCGGAGTCGAACGGGATTCCGCAATTCGATACGTTGAGCAACTGGAACGGGTCCTATGACGTGCCGGGCTTCGATCCCAACGGCAAACTGAAAACGCACTGGCTCTACAACATGGTAGGGAATCCTCCGCAAAACGGAGGGACGACAACCATTAATGCGCCGGTTGTGCCGGTGGTGGTGCAGTTGCTGAATTCCGACGGGAGCGTTGCCTACACCTACGATGTGACTCCGGACGTGCTTCCCGTGCTCCAGTCGCCAATATTCCAGAGCGCGACTTTTACCAGGAACTCCACGCCAACGCAGATTACCGACGCGATCATGCGGGCAGAGTTCTGGAATACCATGGCGCCGGACTGGCACACTTTGTTGAACGGATCGCTGAAGACGACCCGGACGATGGCGGTGCCTAACGGTTTCTACTATTACAAGCTCAACAAGAACGGAAGCTGCTGCCAGTATGTGTTGATTGACATCAACGAACTTGGCAACCTGCTATTTCCCACTTCTCCGACCGACACGACGACTCCCATCGGAGCCGCGGAAAATGCGGGTGACATCACGACCAAAGACATCTCGACGTTCCTGTTCCCCAACACCTACCTGTATTTCGGTAATCCGAACAACTGCTGCGTGGGGGGCTACCACTCTTTCGATGAGGAACCGGGGGATATCAGCAACGGAAACAAGACAGAAGCGTATGTGATGAACTATTCCGCCTAGATCAGTCCGGGGCTGATTGGATCTGGTTTTGAAGACGTAACGGCCCTGGGACACGAGATTGCCGAAACGTTCAACGATCCGCTGGTCGTGGCCGACGGCAAGCACAACCTTACGCCTTGGTGGCTGGCCCCAAATGGCAACTGCCAGGACGATCTGGAAGTGGGCGACGTGGTGGAAGGGCTTAAGCACGCCACGTATCCGGTGAAGATGAATGGAAGGACGTACCATCCGCAGAACGTGGCGCTGCTGCAATGGTTCGAGTTCCAGACGCCTTCGACGGCGATTGACGGGGCGTACACGTATCCGGATGAGAGCGTGATTACGCAGCTGTCGCCGATTGAGTATGTGAACTGTTCGATACCGTAGGGTCCGGCCGAACCGCTGTTAACGACAATTGGCTACTAAACCAAAACCACCCTGACTCCTTCGCGGAGTCAGGGTGGTTTTTTGTGCGGTGACGGGTTTGGATGGTTACTCGGAGCTGCCCATGCCGGCGGCGGCGCTGATGGATTCATTCTCCGGTTGGAGAATGACGCCATCAAACGGCGTCGCGCCGATGTAGCGTCCGCCTACGATGCTGACGCGGCGGAGCGGATATCCGCTGTCGGGACCGCGCTGCCAGGTGCGGCCGCCGTCGCGGCTTTCGAAGATCACGCCTGTCGAGTCGCTGGTGGCGAGCAGACGCTTGTGCGTGGAGTCGAAGCTGACGGAGGTGATGTCCTTGGCGGGCAGGCCGTCGACAATGTGCTCCCAGGTGGCGCCGCCGTCGTTGCTGCGGAATGCGCCTTCGCGGGCCGCGATCAGGAACTGGTTATCGCCGGCAATGGCAGCGTTGCGGATGCCGACTACATAATTCGGCAAGCTCGCCTGTTGCCATTTTTCGCCGCCGTCGTTAGATACCATGACGGTCGAGCGCGTAGCGGCGACGACGGTATCCCCTTTGGCGCGGACGCTGACGAAATCCTGCTGGCCGAGGACGCGGCCACCGTGCCAGGCCTTGCCCATGTCGGTACTGGTGTAGACGCCGGAAGTGGTGGCGGCGAGCCAGCGGTGCGAGTCGAGTTCGAGATCGTTGACGCGGGCTTCGAGTTCAGTCTTGTGCCAGATGGTCGTAGTGACGGGCTTCTTGCTCCCCTTGCGCGTGACGGTTTTGGTCTCGGCAACGGCGACCGCGTTCATCGGATGCCACTCGGTGCCATTGTGCTCAAGATAGAAGATGCCGCGGTTGGTGCCGGCGACCAGCATGCCGCTGGCGGTCTGCTTGAGGGCGAAGACGTCACGTCCGCCGAGGCCGGCGGCTTTCTGCATCCAGTGCTGACCGTTGTCGTGCGAGTAGAAGACGCCGCCGTATTCGCGGTCGTTGACGAGGCCGACGTAGAGCGTGTTGGCATTCTGGTTATCAGCCAAGAGAGCCGAGACGTAGCGGTGCGCATAGCCGTGGTTGGAGGTTTCCCACGTGGCCGCTCCGTTGGTGGATGCCATCACGCCGCTGCGGTCGGTGGCAATGAGGACGTGGTTGGAGTCGCGGGGATCGATGAAGACGTCATTGACGACGACTTCCTCGTTCGAGACGCGCTTCCAGGATTTGCCGAGATCGACTGTTTTCCAGAGGCCTTCGGTGGTTCCGGCGTAGACGATGTTTTCGTTGGTGGGATCCTGCTTGAGCACGCGCGTACGGCGCGCGGTGAAGGGAATTCCCGGAATCTTCGAAAATTGGTTGCCGGCCGATTCGCTCTTATAGATGCCGGAGCAGGCGCTGGCGAAAACGACCTGCGGGTTGTCGTGGTCGACGATGACGGAGAAGACGTCCGAATCGTCGATCATTCCTTTATTAATGTGCTGCCAGTTGGCGCCGGCGTCGGAAGTCTTCCAGGCCAGGTGCCAGGTTCCGGCATAGATGGTATTGGGATCTTTCGGATCGACCGCGATCGATTCAACATTCTTGACGTCGCTGGAGGATAAGTGTTCCCAGGTGCTGCCGCCGTCTTTGGTGCGGTAGACGCCGTCGAGGGCTCCGGCTACCAGGACGTTGGAATCGCCGCGGAACATGGCCATGGCGCGGATCGATTTGCCGTGCATGGCGGGCAAGGTATCCCAGGTGCGGCCGCCATCTTGAGTGCGGAAGACCTCGCCGAGTTGCTGGCTGGAAGTGCTCCAGGCAGACACGTAGACAAGGTTGGAATCCTGCGGATCGACGACGATGTGATCGAGGACGTAGTCGTCGCCACCGAGGTGTGCGAGGCGGGACCAGCTATGACCGCCGTCATTGCTGGTGAACATCTGGCCGGTCGAGGTACCCAGGAAGATGTGGTCAGGATTGTGAGCGTCGTAGGCCAGGCTGCGGGCATCGCCGCCATCGGGTCCGAGGACCTGCCATGGGCCGGAAGCCAGAAGTGCTGTGCTGAGAAAAGAGACGGCTAGAACCAACAAACCGGTACGGAACGCGCGCCAGTAATTCATATCTCTAGAGTGACCCCTGCGAACAGTATTCGCCTGCGCCCCAGAGTGACAGGCTACCACGGCTGGGACAAGGTTACCGAAGAGCGGACAATAGAAAGGGCCGGTAGGGCAAAGCCTACCGGCCTTTGGTTTGGAGGAGACGGGGCGAGCCCCGTCTCTACATTCAGTTATTGGGCCTTCTTCGCTGCTTTCTTGGCCCCTGGTTTCGGGTGATCCGGGATGTTCTTCACCTTCGACTCGTCGACCGGCGTGGTCGAGGAGGCGTTGGGGAAGGTGGCCCCGGCTGGGATGATCCACTGCTCCGAGGTGGTTGTGCCGGCGCTGCCGGTACGGCACTCGATGCGGCTGGCGTCAATGTGCTGCTGCGCTTCGCCTTCGGTGATGTAGTACTTGACATCGACGGCGCGCTCGGCGGCCAGGTTCTTATGCTTGGAGTGCTTGACCTCGGCCGGATCGGCATTGCCAACCACGACCAGCTTGGCGTCCGGATCCTGCTGCAGCTTGCCGGCGACGTCGTCGAGCATAGCCTTGCAGGTGTTGTCGACGCGCCACGGTTTCACCTTGTTGGGGTACTCGCACTCGTTCAACTTGGTGGCTTGCGGAGGCGGCGGTGGAGGCGGTGGAGGATTCTTCACCGACGTCGAACTCGACGACGAAACGTTCAGGCCGCGCGAGTCGGTACAGGTTGCGTTAATCGTGATGGTGCCGGGGGATGCTCCGGTCGTGTTGAGGGTTGCGGAGTTTCCGCTTCCGGAAATAGTGCCACCGCTTGCGCTCCATCCAGCGATCGTGACGGGCACGTTATCGGGACTGGTGCAAGTGCAGGTGACGGTGACCGGGGTGCCAGCGTCGACCGAGGACGGGCTGGCCGAGCAGGACATTTGCGGCGGATTCATCGGCTTGATTGTGAACTTGGATGAGCAGGTAGCTGTGTTGTTGCTCTTTTCCTTCGGGTCGGTGACGGTGGCTGTGGCGGTGTAATCGCCGGGGGCAGCCCCGTTGGTGTCGATGCTGGCACCGGTGTCGCTGCCTTGGATCTTGCCGCCGCTGCTGGCCCAGGTATAGGTGAGCTTGTGCTTTGGATTGAAGTTGCTGGCCGAGACCGTCGTATGGAGCGGCTCGCCGACCATGACTTCAGTGTGGTCGATGGTGCACGCGGCGGCTACAGGAACCGGGGGCGCCCCGCCGAAGTTGAAGACCAGACCGGTGCGGAGGCGGACTCCGTCGAAGCCGGTGCGGCGTAGCGAGGGTTCGTCGATCGGCACGGCACTCGCAAAATTATGGCGAGACCAGACGTAGTCAGCTTCAAAGAGCCGGAAGGTGATTGGCTTCCAGAGTTTCAAGTCCATGCCGCCGCCAAGAACCGCACCAATCCCGTTACTGGCGTTAGGGACCACCGCTCCCAGGTCGTAAAGGTTGGTGTTTTTCGGGTTCAAGCGGTTCAGGCCGATGAGAGTGTGTGCGAAGAAATTTACTCCTTCGCCCCTCCAGGTGGCCTTTGGTCCTATGCTGTACTCTTGTATCGATGCGGGTGACGACCAGTTGTCCCCAAAATCGCCCTCGACGGCCAACACGTTAGTGAAGTTGTAGGCAACACTAAGGCCGAAGCCCTTGTCCATGGACGGTAGCTTAAATGGGTTCGGCGGCACGTTCCCATCCGGAATGTTGCCTCCGGGGTTCAACCATTGATAACCAACGAATAGCTCCACTTTGGGAACCGATTCATCTTGTGCCGACTGCGCATTCATCACAGCCGGCAACGCGACCAGGACTACCGCCAAGACGAGCCCTAGAGCTGCCCATCTCTGGTAAGTTTGACAAAGTGACATAGCTCCTCCAAATCGAATCCACATTTAAGATCTAGTAAAGCAAACAGAATAAGGTGCCTGCTGCAACACGAAGCACTGGTTGCATTGGAAACAAAGGATCATACAGCAATTGGCGAGTTTTTAAAACCGGGAGAATCAGGGGAAGCATCCTGATAGCCCTTGGAGCCCTGACAGCCATGCCGACTATCTCAAAATGATATCGGCGCAGTGCGGGGGGACGGGTTGCGGGGCAAGGATCTTCGCTGAATAATGGCGACTGGAATCTTATGGCACAAGAACGGGTACTGATCGTTGAAGACGAAGAAAACGAGCGCACCGGGCTTGCGGAACTGGTGTCGGGATGGGGTTACCGGACCGATACAGCGGCTGACGGAGTGGAAGCGCTTGAAAGGGTGGCGGCGTTTGCGCCATCGATTGTGATCACCGACATGAAGATGCCGCGCATGGATGGCATGGAACTGGCGGAGCGGCTTGCACGGCTGTCGCAGACCATCGCCGTGGTGATGGTGACGGCGCAGGGGACGACCGAAACCGCGTTTCATGCCGGACGGCTGGGCGTGCACGATTACATCGAAAAGCCGATCGAATTCCGGCGGCTGCGGCAGATTCTGACCAACATCGGGGAAATCCTGAACACGCGGACGGAGAACGAGACGCTGCGCCGGCGCTTGCGCGACAAAGGGGCGCTTGGCCTGCTGGTTGGCTCTTCGGCGCCGATGCAGGAAATATTCCGGCTGATCGAGATGGTGGCTCCCAGCACAGCGGCGGTGCTGATCACAGGCGCGAGCGGTACGGGGAAGGAGTTGGTGGCGCGGACGATTCATGATTTGAGTCCCCGGCGGAACAAGCCGTTTGTGCCGATCAATTGCGCGGCAATTCCGGAGACATTGATCGAGAGCGAAATTTTCGGCCACGAGAAAGGCGCGTTTACGGGAGCGCTGGAGCGGCGGACTGGGTGCTTTGAGCTGGCCGAGGGCGGCACGTTGCTGCTCGACGAAATCGGTGAGATGCCGGTCGGGACCCAGGCCAAATTGCTGCGCGTGCTGGAGGATGGGAAGTTTCGCCGGCTGGGCAGTAAGGTGGAAACGGCGGTGGACGTGCGCGTGTTGGCGGCGACGAATAAAGTTCCCGACGAAGCGGTGGCGGCGGGCGAATTACGCGAGGATCTTTACTACCGGCTCAATGTTTTCAATATTCGTATGCCGTCGCTGCGCGAGCACAAAGAAGATATCCGCGAGTTGGCCAAGAGCCTGCTGGCCGACATGAACCAGAAGCACAACCGCAACGTTTCGGATGTGAGCGAGGCAGTGCTGAACATTTTTCAGAGTTACGCATGGCCGGGGAATGTACGCGAGTTGCGCAACACGCTGGAGCGGGCGGTGATCGTGTGCGAGGGCGGATTGGTGGAGAGCAAGCATCTGCCTCCCGGTTTTGGACAGAGCGTGAAAGTCGTCGTGAGCGACCCGGACGCGGTGCACCTGGGCGTGGGGACGACAGTGGAGGAAGCGGAGAAGTTGCTGATCCTGAAAACGCTGCAGGCGACGAATAATAATAAGACGCGCGCGGCGGAGATCCTGGGCATCAGCTTGAAGACGCTGCATAACAAGCTGAAGGAATATGGGCGGCCGCAGGAAGTGGTGCTGGAGGAGGAATAATCGAAGCTCGCTCTTAGCTGTTAGTTCTTGGCTCTTAGCTTCCGCTGGACGCTGCCGGTGACTGTTGGCGGCGGCCTGGTGACGGCCGACCGCGAAGGGCTAAGAGCCAAAACACAGAGCTAATGGCCAACAGCCAAGAGGCTGCTTTTTATGACCCGGAAATTCGTCATCGTGTTCGTGATTACCACGTTGTTTACGGCGCTGGTGGTCTTGTTTTCCTGGGTCTATTTGTCGCAACTGCTGAAGCAGCGGCTGATGTGGGCCGACGAGACCGCCTCGCAACTGGCCAACCAGCTAGAGTATGCGGCCTCGAAGGCGGTTCCCGATCTCACCAGCACTCGCGTCGATACGGCGAACCCCAAGGTGTTTCGTGCGGCCATCACCAATTTCCTGCAGACCGATCCCAACCTGAACGCGATGCTCGAATCGCAGGTAGGGAACTCGCACATCATTTACGACGCGGCTGTCATCGACCCGAGCGGAGTGGCGATTCTGGACACGCTCCCTGTGCTGAACGGCAAGCCTGCACCGACGCGGGCGCCCTTGAGCTTGCTTCGGGACGCGGGCTTCCGCCGCCAGCTGCGCATTTTGTATGGGCAGCCTGCCACGGTCTATGACGTGACCATCGGGCTGGACATGGGTGGGCAGGCTTTTGGAAGCATTCGGGTAGGGGTATCAACGGTTCTCCTGCGCAGCGAACTCACGCCCAGATTGCAGCAGGCAGGTTTCTTTTCGGTGCTGGCTGTTTTTTGTTCGCTGGTGCTGGCCTCGGTGATTTCGAACGTGGCGCTGGGGCCGCTGAAAACCATTGCTCGGAGCCTGGACAGCGCCAGCGCGGGCGATCCGCTGCCGGCCGGCGATGAATCGGCCTCCGACGAGGTGGGGCTGGTATCGCTGAAGATCGCGCACCTAGGGCGGCAGATCCGCGACACCAACCAGATTTTTTCCGCACTCAAAGACAATGTCGAGCAAGTAATGGCAAAACTGCAGGACGGCCTGATGCTGTTTACTCGCGATACCCGGGTGGTGCTGGTAAGCGCTTCGTCGGAAAAGTTCTTAAGCCGTCCGAGGCGGGAAATCCTGGGACGCACGGCGGAAGAAATTTTTTCCGACGGTACGGTGTTGGGGACGGTTGTGCTGTCGGCCTTCCAGAAACAGAAACCGCTTGGGCAGTACGAGTTTGACGCCGCCGACGGACGCCGCGTACAGGTTTCGCTCGATTTCATTCAGGAGAAGGGAACACCCATTGGCGCGCTGCTGACGATGCGCGATGTGGAATCGGTGCGGCGGATCGAGAACGAAATCGAGATTTCGCGCCGGTTATCGTCGTCGGGGCGCGTGACGCGCGGCGTGGCGCACGAAGTCAAGAATCCGATCAACGCGATCGTGCTGCATCTGCAATTGCTGCATGACAAGATCAAGCAAGACGATCCCGAGATGCGGCGGCACATGGATGTGATTGGAGACGAGATTCGCCGTCTGGATCGCGTGGTGCAAATCCTGGTGAATTTTATGAAACCGCGCGATCTGCACCTGGAAGAGGTGGACCTGCGCAAGATACTGGCGGACGTGGCCGTGCTGACGGCGCCGGACGCGAAACAGCGGGGCACTACGGTGGAGAGGAGCCTGCCCAGCGAAGCGCTCATGGTGCGCGTGGACTCCGATTTGATGAAACAGGCGATTCTGAATCTGGTCATGAATGGCCTCCAGGCGATGACGCATGGCGGGACACTCACGGTGATGGGGTATCGCGAGGACGAGATGGTGATTGCCGAAGTGAGAGATCAGGGGAACGGAATTCCTCCGGAGGCGCAAGAGAAAATTTTTGAGTTGTATTACACGACCAAGAAGGAGCAGGGCGGAAGCGGAATTGGCTTGGCGGAAACATACCAGATCATGCAGTGGCACTACGGATCGATCGAGTTCGATTCGATTGTGGGTGCCGGAACGACATTTCGATTGCGGCTGCCGGCCGTGGGTGCGAAAACCGGCCGGCCGGCAGAAATGACGGCTTGATATGCGCTGGGTGAGCGGGATCATCATCGCGCTGGGGTTGAGTTTTGCTGCCGTCCTGCCGTTGGTTGCGCAGGACACGGTTCCAGGAGCTGAGGCTCCAGCGCAGGAAACGGTTAAACAGCAAGCGCCGGCAGCCGGCAAGAACGCCGCGCCCACAGCCCGGGGAGAAGCTCCGGCAGAAGCGAAGCGCGAAGGGAAAGAGATCGGCGAACAAAAAAAAGAGGACACAGCCGAGCACAAGACTGACGCGCAGCCGGGCGAAAATCACAGAGAGAAACCTGCCGACAATCCGGCCGCCAAGACTGGAGATCAAGCCGAGTCGAAAACGTCGGAATCCAAAGCTGAGCCGAAGACCGACGACAAGGCTGAAGCCCCAGCCAAGGCCGAATCGAACGCGACGGGCCACGAGTCCAATGCCGGAACCGGGAGTTCTGCCGTGCCGGGTACCCGCACATCCAACACTAGTGGTGCCGATGCTGGCGCGGCGAGTAGCAGTGGGGCGGGCGCAAATGAAGGGCATCGTCCGAGCAATCCGCCGCCGGTGCCGACGCCAGTTCCACCGAAAAAGCCGCGGAAAGTCGTGGTGCGGGAGGGCGGCGCGAGCGAACCGGTCGCTCAGATCGTAACCGGCATGACCGTCGAAGAGGCGAGCAGCGAGCGGCGAGAGGCAGAGAAGTTTCTAGACGCAGCGGAGGAAAACCTGAGGCGGGTGACAGGGCGGACCCTCGATGCGCAGCAGCAGGAAACGATTTCGCAGATCCATAACTACGTGGAACACGCGCGGTCGGCGTTGAAAGAAGGAGATATTTCACGGGGCCACACGCTGGCGTTAAAGGCAAATTTGCTGGCGGACGATCTGGTGAAGCATTAGTCGTGCCTCTCGGGGACGTTCTTTTGCGTTTCACAAACATGGGTTGACCGCGCCCTCCGGACGCCCTAACATTACGGCTCGCGGAAGAAGCCTGCCCTTGGTGTGAAGGCAAAACGCCCTTCCGCTTCGAAGTACCACATGGATTTTGTCGGCCAAACTGTGTCGCATTACCGCGTGCTCTCGAAGCTCGGAGTCGGCGGGATGGGAGTTGTGTATGAAGCCGAAGACACGCGTCTGGGGCGGCATGTGGCGCTCAAGTTCATTCCGGATCATCTCGTCAGGGACCAGCGGGCGCTGGAGCGGTTTACTCGCGAGGCGCGGGCCGCATCGCAACTGAATCACGCCAATATCTGTACCGTCCACGATATTGAGGACAATAGCGGGCACCCCTTCATTGTGATGGAGAAGCTCGAGGGGCAGAGCCTGAAGCAGCGGATGCAGGCTCACCGGGGCCAGCCGATGGATACCGACGCGTTACTCGATATCGCCATCCAGGTCGCGGATGCGCTAGCGGCATCGCACGCCAAGGGGATTGTGCATCGTGACATCAAGCCCGCCAACATGTTTATTACGCCCAATGGGCAGGTAAAAATTCTTGACTTCGGGCTGGCGAAGCTCGCGAAGGATGGCAGCGTGGGCACGGCGACGGATTCGTCGCTGGAGGAGTCGCTAACGCAGGTCGGTGTCATCCCAGGGACGGCGGTGTACATGTCGCCGGAGCAGGCGCGTTCCGACGACCTGGATGTTCGCAGCGACATTTTCTCGTTCGGCGTGGTGCTGTACGAAATGGCGACGGGCAAGAAGCCATTCACGGGGACGAACGTTGTGACCACGCTGCACGCGGTGATCAATCAGAAACCGGTTTCGCCGCGGACGCTGAATCCCGCGATGCCAGCCGAACTGGCAGCCATTATCGGCAAGGCGATGGAGAAGGACCGCGAGCAGCGTTACAAGAATGCGACCGAGATGCGGGCCGATCTGGAGCGGCTGAAGAAGGAATCCGAGCCCACTCTACGGAGCGGATTGCGGCACGTGAGCGGGCTGCACGTAGTCACGAACTCGTTTGAGAAGTCGAGCGGCAAGCGGAATTGGATTCTGCTTGGGTTGTGCGCGGTGCTGCTCACGGGGCTGGTGGCGGCCGGCACCTGGTGGTTTAAGAGGGGCGCGACTGCGCAGATGAGTAACCGGACGATTGCAGTGCTGCCGCTGCAGAACATTAATAACGATGTGGAGAGCGACTTTCTGAAATTTGCGCTGGCCGATGAGATTGCCAATGCGCTGACCTATTCCCGGTCGCTGGAAATTCGGCCCACGGTGAACACAGAGAAATATGGCAACGGAGAAGCGGATTCGTCGAAGATTGGGCGCGAGCTGGGCGTGGGAACTGTGATTGCCGGCCATTTCCTGAAGCAGGGCGACAACGTCCTGGTGACGCTGGAAGCGGTCGAAGTAAAGAACGATCGGCTGGTGTGGACAGGCACACTGACAGGTCCGGCCAACAATCTGATGACCCTGCGGAATCAGATGGCGAAGAAAGTCAGGCAGGAACTGCTGCCCGCGCTGGGCATCGGAGGCGGGCCAGCCGAAGCCAGCAGCGCTCCGGCGAATCGCGAAGCCTACGAGGTGTATCTGCGCAGCACCGCCATTCCGCACGATGCCGGGCCGAATCAGGACGCGATCAGGATGCTGGAGAAGGCGGTGCAGCTCGATCCCAATTACGCGCCCGCATGGGAAGCATTGGGGCTTCGTTATCACTACGACGCGATTTATGCGGGCGGCGGAGCGGCCGGCTACGAGCGCTCGAATGCGGCGTACCAGCGGGCGCTGGCGCTCGAACCGGGGCGCACGAATTCTGCCGGATCTCTGGCGATGAATCTGGCTGAGACTGGAAATCTCGAGAAGGCGTATGAGGACGCCCGGGAATTGGTGAACCGGCGTCACAATAGTGCATTCGCGCATTTTGCTCTCGCATATGTGCTGCGTTACGCGGGGCTGCTGGATCGGGCGCAAGGCGAGTGCGACAAGGCGCTGGCGATCGATCCAACGAACTACTACTGGCGCTCGTGCGCGTTTGCTTATTTTGAGCAGGGGAAACTGGCGCGGGCCATGGAGTATCTCAACCTCGATGCGGGCTCGGAGTATTCCAATGCGGTGAAGGTGACGGTGCTCATGCGCGAAGGGAAGATGACGGAAGCGCGGCAGGCCGCTCAGAGCATGACGGAAAGCCCAACATGGATGAGGGCATTCTTAATCGGCTGCCTCGACAAAGTGCCGGAATCCAAGAGGCATCGCCTTGCCGAATCGGCGGAAAACGCACTGATGCCGGAACATAATTCTGCGTTGAAATATTATGAGGGAGCGGTGTTAGCCGCATGCGGCGAGAAGCAGATCGCGTATACGTTTTTGCGAAAAGCGATATCGGACCGATACTGTGCGCGCGAGGCGCTGCTGGCCGATCCGCTGCTTGGCACTGTCCGGCAAGACCCCGAATTCCAAGGGATTGTGCAGGCCGCGGCCGCGTGCCAGCAGAAATTTACGGCGGCAGAGGGGAACATCAAATCAGCGCCATTATCCGCGCGCTAGAATGCAAGATATTTGCTCCGTGCTTCGTGTAAATTCCATCAGATGAGGATGTTTTCAATCTTGAGGGCCGGGGTCGGTTGTCGGGCCGGAGGGCGCGGTCTGGCCAGATCTTTGTCAATCGTACTTGCGGTCCTGTTCGCGTTTTCTTTCCTACGTGCGGCGGCGGGACAAAAAAACGAGAAGCCGGCGGGCGACAAGCCTGCCGACAAATCCGCCATCGATCGTTACTATGATCCGCTTCCTCAGGACACGGGCGAAGCGGGGCTGAATCTGACACTGCGAAAGCTGGAAACCACGGGCCGGCTGATGCAGGTCGATGCGCATCCCGACGATGAGGATGGAGGCATGCTCACGTTGGAAGCGCGCGGCAAGGGCGTCGAAACCCTGCTGATGACCCTGACACGCGGGGAGGGCGGCCAGAATAAACTCGGCAGCAGCCTGTTCGATGTGCTCGGGGTGCTGCGGACGCTGGAAGTTCTGGCTGCGGACCGATATTACGGCGTGGAACAGCGCTTTTCGCGGGTCGCAGATTTCGGATACTCGAAGACTCCCGAAGAAACATTTCAGAAGTGGCAGGGGCACGACGTGGCGCTGGGCGACATCGTGCGCGTGATCCGAACGTTTCGTCCGGATGTGCTGATCGCACGCTTTTCCGGAACGGAGCGCGACGGGCATGGGCATCATCAGGCGTCGGCCATTTTGACCAAAGAAGCCTTCCGCGCAGCCGCCGACCCGCAGCGGTTTCCCGAGCAGATTGCGGAAGGGTTGCAGCCCTGGCAGGCGAAGAAGCTCTACATCGGCAACGTGTGCGGCTTCGGAGCGATGAGCTGCGATGCGACCAACTACACAGTCAAGCTGAACACGGGGAGGGTGGACCCGCTGCTGGGAACGTCGTATGTGCAGTTAGCCTTGAAGGGATTGCGGCACCAGCAGTCGCAGGGACTGAGCGGGGTGTCGGTTCCGGAGGGGGACCGCTTCACTTTTTACAAGCTGGTGGATTCAGTGGTGGATTCGCCTAAAGATAAGGACATGCACGAGCAGGATTTTTTCGATGGGATCGACACGACTCTGCCGGGGCTGGGGGCGCGACTGGGTGACGAAGAAAAGAAGGCACCGTGGCTGCGCGGAGAACTGGGGTCGATAGCCACAGACATCAAGCATGCCACGGAGAAGGCGGCTTCCGATCCCACCAGTGCGGCGGAGCCGTTATCGAAGGCGGCCGAGCGCCTTGCCGCGGCGGCCGATCGTATGAAGGCGAGCGATCTCACCGACGCTGCCAAAGAGAATGTGCTGCCCGTCCTGCAGGCGAAGGAGCAACAGGCGCAGCGAGCCGCCAACGTCACTCTTAGTCTGCGCCTGGAGGCCATGGTCACGTCCGGTCCCGATCCCGAAAAAACTGTTCTGCCATTCAAAGAGGCGCTGACGGTGGTCTCTCCAGGACAGATTTTTCAGGTGATGGCGAGGTTGCACAACGGATCGGATCACTGGCTGCTTGTAGATGGAGCTCAACTGGAAGGTGGCGAGGGCTGGGTTCAGAAAGCCGATGCCGGACAAATGACGATAGGGCCCGCCAAGGATTACTACGCGAATTTCGCGATTAAAGTTCCTCCCGACGCGCCTTCGACTCGCCCGTACTGGCATCGCGATAACCCGGAAACGGATGCGCTGAACACCATTGACGAAGAGCGGTATCGCACGCTGCCTCTTCCCCCTCCGCCGCTGCGGGTGCACATGAAATATGAACTTGTCGAGCGCAATCGGATGCATTCCCCGGCGCCTGACGTGATTCGAAACCGGCACGGAAAAGAAGCTTCAGAGCAGGAAATTTCGGCGACGGTTTTTGTGCCTTATGTCGATGAGAGCGGCAGCCGCTACCGCACTCCTCTCGCGGTGGCCCCGGCGTTTTCTCTGAGTCTCGTGCCGGGAGAGCAGGTTCTCTCCGCGCAAGACGGCAAACAGATCGTTGTGAAGATCGGCGTGAGCTCGAACCTTACGGGGGCTCCGCCCGGAACGCTGTCACTCGAACTGCCGCCGGGCTGGAAATCGGAACCGGATCGCTTGGCCGTCTCGCTGGCCAAGCGTGGCGACAGGCAGGAGTTTCTTTTCAAAGTAGTGCCCGGAAAGCTGCAGGAGGGACGCGTTGAGATCCGCGCCGTGCTCGACGCCGGCGGCGAAAGATACAGCGAAGGCTATTCGCTGGTAACCCGCGAAGACCTGGGCGCTGCCTATTACTATCAGCCCGCCGTGCAGCGCATCTCGATCGTCGATGTGAAAGTGCCGAAAGATCTGAAGCTCGGCTACATCATGGGCGCGGGCGACGAGATTCCCACGGTGCTCCAGCAGATCGGCATGAATGTCACGGTGATCCCGGCGGAGAAGCTGGCGACAGAAGACTTGAGCCAATATCAGACCATCGTGCTCGGCATCCGCGCCTATGATACGCAGAAAGACGTCATCGCGAACAACAAGCGGCTGCTCGATTTTGTCGAGGCTGGCGGGCGGCTGGTGGTGCAGTACAACACCATGGGGTCCTTTGGTGTACCGATCGATTTCAATTCCGGCAAATACACACCCTATCCGGCGACGCTAAGCCGCGCACGCGTTTCGGTGGAAGAAGCGCCGGTGAAGATTCTCGAGCCGTCGAATTCGGTTTTTCACTACCCCAACGAAATAACCGCGAAGGACTTCGATGGCTGGGTGCAGGAGCGCGGCCTCTATTTCATGTCGGAGTGGGACCCTCATTTTGTGCCGCTTCTCGAATCGCACGACCCGGGCGAAGCCGAACAAAAAGGCGGCCTTCTGATGGCGCATTACGGCAAGGGAACCTACATCTACTGTGCGTATGATTTTTTCCGGCAATTGCCGGCGGGTGTGCCGGGCGCGGTGCGATTGTTTGTGAATCTGGTAAGCGGTCGTTAGTCATTTCTGTCGTTAGTCGTTAGTCGTTAGTCGTTGGTCGTTCGTCGGTGGTCGTTCGGGCGGCTCATGAGATTTCGAATGGTTTTCTGAAAAACCGGCTTGGTCATACAGCCGGTGCACAACGCTGCGATCTACGACGCTCTCCGAACGACTAACGACCAACGACGAACGACGGGCTCCGACAACTTCGTGATGATCTCCCCCATAGCGGACGCCGATCGCAAAACGCCGCTCGTGCGCGGCCTTAGCCTAACCTCGGCCACCGCGCTCAACATGATCGATATGATCGGCGTGGGGCCGTTCATTACGATTCCGCTGATCGTCAGCGCGATGGGCGGCCCGCAGGCGATGCTGGGCTGGGTGCTGGGTGCGCTGCTCGCCGCCTGCGATGGCCTGGTTTGGGCGGAACTGGGCGCGGCTATGCCCGGGTCGGGCGGCTCGTATCGTTACTTGAAAGAAATTTACGGCCCGCAAACTCTGGGCCGGCTCGTTTCCTTCCTCTTTATCTGGCAACTTTCGTTCAGCGCGCCGCTTTCGATCGCCTCGGGCGCCATCGGTCTCTCGCAGTATGCAGCTTTTTTCTGGCCGGGCCTGGAACGCGTGTGGTCCACACGCATGTGGACTCTGAATCTGCCGCTGATTGGGCCCTTGCAACTGACCTGGGTTGTGATGCCGGCCACGCTGGTGGCGATCGGCGTGTGCGCGCTCACCGCGTTTTTGCTTTACCGGCGAATCACGGCCATCTCACGTCTTACCAAATTGCTTTGGCTGGGAGTGATGGGGACGATTGGATGGATTATCTTCACCGGCCTGACCCATTTCAACGCGCGGCAAGCATTCGACGTGCCTCCGGGCGCGTTTTCGTTTTCCAGCGATTTCTTTCACGGGCTGGGCGGGGCGATGCTGATCGCCTCGTATGACATCGGCGGATACTACAACGTCTGTTTCCTCGGAGACGAGGTCAAGGAGCCAACGAAGAATATTCCACGGGCCCTGTTGCTTTCCATCGTCGCCGTCGCGTTTCTATATATCGTGATGAACGTCAGCATTCTGGGTGTGATTCCGTGGCGGGAACTGGCGCAGGCAGGAGCGGCAAACACCAAACTGTACGTGGTCTCGACCATGATGCAGCGCGTCTATGGGCAGGGCGCGGCGTCGGTGATTTCCGTGCTGGTCATGTGGACGGCATTCGCGTCGGTATTTTCGCTGACGCTCGGCTATTCGCGCGTGCCCTACGCCGCCGCGCTTGACGGTAATTATTTCCGGGTGTTTGCGCGCGTACATCCCGTGGATCGGTTTCCCTATATTTCGCTGCTGGCGTTGGCGGGAGTGGCCGCGCTGTTTTGTTTCCTGCGGCTTGCCGATCTGATTGCCGCGTTGATCGTGATCCGAATCGTGCTGCAGTTTCTGGTGCAGAGCGTGGGAGTAATCGTGCTGCGCATTCGACGGCCCGACCTGCCGCGGCCGTTTCGCATGTGGCTCTACCCGCTGCCGGCGCTCATTGCGTTTGCCAGCTTTGTCTTTATTCTGGTTTCGCGCAAGAACTTCCTGCGCGAAGTGCGCTACGCCGCAGTCCTGCTGGCTGCGGGCCTCGTGATTTATGCGGTGCGCGCGTGGAAGCATCGGGAATGGCCGTTTCGAAGAGTGGTCAGCAATTAGCGGACGGGATTCCCTGAACCGGCTGAAGAAGTAGTTGGGTTCCGTGGTGGTGCGGGATTCAATTTTCAATTACCATCTGGGGCGTCCTTTAAGGGGAAAGGAAATGATCAAAAAACTTGGGATCGTGCGGTTGGCTTGCATGGCTGTTGCTTTGATGTCTGCTGCGTTCGGGACGGCTTGTTTTCACCGTACTTATCGCGCGTATGACTCCTATTACAACGACTACCACAAGTGGAACGACCGCGAGGCGGAGTATTATGCGCGCTGGTGCCACGAGACGAATCGTGATCCCGGCCGCGATTATCGCAAGCTTTCTCCCGACGAGCAGGAAGAGTATTGGAAGTGGCGGCATCAAAGCAGCGATCAAGGCCGCCATCATAAAAAGTGACGGCAGCTGAAGTCCGGCTCTGCAAATTCTCATCACTCGGAGACACTATGAAGAAAATCTTGTCGTTGGCTGTGGTATTGGCGCTTTGCGGCTTGTGCGCGGCCCAGAGCGAACCCAAAAAAGACGAACCGAAAACGATCACGCAGGTTCTCGATTCCGGAGTCAAGATCATCGAGAGCGAGTTCATTCCCGCAGCGGAGGCTATGCCGGAAGACAAATACGGCTTCGCGCCGACCGGTGGCGAATTCAAGGGCGTGCGCACGTTTGCCCAGCAGGTGAAACACGTCGCCGCAGTGAATTACATGGTGGCTGCGGCAATCATGAGCGAGAAGCCGCCGCTCGAACTGGGCGGAGAAAATGGGCCGGACAGCATCAAGTCAAAAGCCGATATTGTGAAGTTCGCGAAGGACTCCTTCGCTTATGCCCACAAAGCTGTCGCCACCATCACTAGTGAGAACGCCACGGGAGAAGTGAACAGTCCGTTCGGCAACGGCAAATCTACACGAGCCGGGCTGGCGACAGTTTTTGCCTGGCATGGATTTGATCACTACGGGCAGATGGTGGAGTATCTGCGGATGAACGGAATTGTTCCGCCGGCCAGCCGGAATTAGCTGGCAAGAAATCTAGGATTGGTGCCCCAGGTTCGCGCCGGTTTTTTCGGCGCTAACCTGGGTTAAGAAGGTCGGCGCAAGTCGGCTTTATTTCTTTCCCGGCGGATGGTGCTTGCGCCAGTCCGCACTGTCGCGGCCGCCGTGCATCGCGATCTCGGTCAGCACAAGCTCGGCGGGCAGGCGGCGCTTCGCCAGGTGCGTGGCGATTCTCTGCCGCACTCTTTTCGCAGGCACTCTCGGATCGAGGAACACGAGCACCGACGGCCCCGCTCCGCTCAGGCATGCACCGAAGATGCCTGTCTCGCCGGTCAGTTCCTTGAGCGCGGGCAGCAGCGGACAGAGCGGCGCGCGATAGGGTTGGTGAATCCGGTCTTCAAGCGCCGCCGACAGCAGATTCGGCGTTCCATTGGCAAACGCCGACAGCAGGAGCATCGAATTCTGAATGTTCGTGACCGCGTCGGCGCGCGAGTACTGATAGGGCAGAGCCCGCCGCGCCTGCTCGGTGGAGAGCGGATTCTCCGGCACCGCCAGCAGCAGCGGCCACTTTCCTTTCGGCTTCACCTCAACCACTTGCGCCTGAACCTGGTTGGCCATGCGCGCCACCGTGAACGCGCCCATCCAGCAGGCCGAGGCGTTATCGGGATGGTGCTCGCGCATCGAGGCCTCGCCCACAATGCGATCATCCTTCCACCGCAAATGCCCGAAATGCACGGCCAGGGCAATGCCCGCCAGCCGCGCCGCCGCCGACGAACCGCAGCCCTTGCCGATGGGAATCTCGTTTTCGAGGTGAATGCGCAGCGGCGCGATCTTGCGGTTCTCCGATTCGAGTACCTCACAATAGGTGGTGACGATCAGGTGGTTCTCCGCCCGCGCGCAGATGTGCGCATCGCGCCCCTCGGCCGTGATGAAGAAGTCCGGGGCGCGCTCGGCGCGCAGACGCAGATGGAAATCGAGGGCGAGGGCGGCGGCGTCGAAGGCCGGGCCCAAGTTGGCGGAAGTCGCTGGCAGCGCCAAGCGCAGCGAGCGATCCGAAGATGCAGGACGCGAAGGCATAATCTTAGAGATATTCGACTTCTGATCGACCGGGCGAGCCGTCTATTGACCGACTCAGCCTGCCCCAAAACGGCTGAAAATGAAAGACTTTATAGCAGTCCTGAGGGTGATCGAACCGATTCCGACCGATAAGAACTCCGAAATTGTGTCTTATACACGAATGTGCGGCGAAGTGCTACGAATTTCTCTCGGCCGTGTCCAGTGCCGCAATTACCGCCCCCAAGTCGGCGTCGAGCACAATTGGGGCCCGCTGCAGCGATTTGGACTGCACGGCGTGGCGTTCGTCCGGCGTTCCCGCGAAAAGATCACCGCGGTGGAATTTGATGGTGAAATCGGGATCCTTGAGCAAGTGCCCAGTCAGAATCAGAACGACCATTTCACCCGGATTAACGAAGCCGCGGGCGCGGAGCTTCTTCAGTCCCGCGAGCGTAACGGCGGAAGCCGGCTCGCATCCGATGCCATCGGCGCCGATTTCGGCTTTGGCCTCGGCGATTTCCACCTCGCTCACCTGCTCGACCTCGCCGCCGGTCGCGCGCAGCACGCGCAGCGCCTTTTTCCACGATGCGGGATTCCCGATGCGAATCGCGGTCGCGAGCGTGTCGGCGGTCATCGGTTCGAGCTTCGTCCCTCCGAATTCACGCACGCAGCGGTAAAACGGATTTGCCCCCTCGGCCTGGATGATTGAAAGCTTCGGCAGACGCGAGATTAATTTAAGTTCGTGCATTTCGAGCAGCGCCTTGCCGATGGCCGAGCTGTTTCCAAGATTCCCACCCGGCACGATGATGTGGTCGGGCGCTTCCCAGCCGAGCTGTTCGAGCAGTTCGATGGCGGCGGTTTTCTGGCCCTCAATACGATACGGGTTCACCGAATTCAGCAGGTACACGGGCTTCTGCCGCACGAGCTCGTTGAGAATGCGAACGCAGCCGTCGAAGTCGGTGCGAAGCTGGCAAGTCAGCGCTCCATAGTCGAGCGATTGCGACAGCTTGCCCCAGGAAATTTTTCCTTCCGGAATCAGCACCAGGCTATGCATGTTGCCGCGCGCCCCATAAGCCGCCATCGACGCCGAAGTGTTGCCGGTAGACGCGCAAGCGACCCAGCCGAATCCTCCCTGGTGCGCCGAAGAGGCGGCAAAGGTCATGCCAGTATCTTTGAACGAGGCCGTCGGATTCATGCCCTGATGCTTGGCATAGAGATTTTCGATGCCGACCTTTCGCGCACAGCTTTGCAGCTGATAGAGCGGCGTATTGCCCTCGCCCATGGTGATGGCGTGTTCTTCGGGAATATGCGGCAGCAGCTCGCGAAAGCGCCAAACCCCGCTCTGGTCGAGCCGATTGGCTGACTTACCGATCGACGTCCGGCGATCCAGCCACAGCGATTTCAGCGACGCAGCGTCGTACTTCCATTCGGGAAAAATAAACTCAAACAGATCGCCACAGTCGGGGCAGCGGAAGTCCTGCCCGGCGGAATTGGGAGTGGCGCCGCAGGCAATGCAATGCAGGCGGGCGATGGTTTCGGCAGCAGAAAGATGCACGGTCACTTCTTATGGGTTCGAGATAAATTGGGGCGCGAAGCGCCCGTCTCTAGAATACGGCATCGTGACATTCACCGTACCTTTGTCCCGTCGGTTCCTCGCTGTGCGGTAACAAAAACCTCCTAACCACAGAGGCCACAGAGGAGCACAGAGAGAGGAACGCGCCTACCGCAAATACGAATCCTTCCCGCTCATCCAGTCTGCGCGCGGCGGATAGAACACATCGAGATCGACCGTGTCTTCCATAGCCTCGGCTTTGTGCGGCATATTTGGCGGGATGGTCAGCGTCTCGCCCGCATTCACCGCAATCTCCCGGCCATCGATCCAGAATTTCAGCGCGCCCTCCAGAATGTAGGTGACTTGCTCATTGGGATGGCTGTGCTCCGGCACGACGCAACCTTTCTTCAGCAGCACGCGCGCCAGCATGATGTTTTGCCCGACTATCAACTGCCGGCCGAGCAGAGGATTCAGGCTCTCGACGGCAATCGAGTTCCACGCAGTGTGACGAAGTTCGGCCTTGCGCCTGGCTTTTGAAATCGTGCGTTTCAGGGCGGTTTTGCTGGTTGGACCGACCGATTTCTTCCTCGATCCGGACTGCGATTTTGATTTGCCGCGCACCGTGATTCGTGATTTGGTTTTCTTCATGGCTCGTGCTCAACCAATGAAATCGGCATAGGAAAACGTTCTTAGTCTACACGCGGTTCCCTCCTGCTGCTCTCTCTCATGTCCGCACGAGTGTTGCCGCGGCGCGCCGGGGCAGGTAATCTAAAGACTCGCCCGCCTCGCTAAGGAGATCATGGCAGCTGCCCCTTATGTCTGGATCGACGATTCGCTGAGACCGGCGAGCGAAGGCGTCGTGCCGTTTCTCAGCGCCGGAATGCAGTACGGCTTCAGTGTGTTTGAAGGCATCCGCTGCTACGCGACCGACAGTGGCCCCGCGGTGTTTCGCATGGACGAACATGTTGAACGCCTCATGGATTCTGCCCATATCGTCGGCTTCCGCGACTTGCCGGTGAATGCCGACAAGGTGAAAACGGCGATCAACCGGACCATTGCCGCCAACAAGTATTCTGCCTGCTACATCCGCCCGATGATTTATCTCGACGGCGCGATGAGCCTTACCGTCGAAGCCGGGACGCCGCGCTTCGTGGTCGCTGTGTGGGAGTGGAAGACTTTTCTTGGGCCCGAAGCGAAAGAGCGGGGCATCCGCGCCAACATCGCCTCGTTCACTCGTCTCCACCCGAACATCATGATGACCAAGGCGAAGGTTGCGGGAAATTACGTGAGTTCCATTCTCGCCAAGACCGAATCGCAGCGCGCCGGATTTGACGAGGCCATCATGCTCGGCCCCGATGGATACGTGGCCGAGTGCACCGGCGAGAATCTGTTGGTCGTGCGCAACGGCCGCATCTACACGACGCCGCGGGCGGGCATTCTGGAGGGCATCACGCGCGACACGCTCATCCAGCTCGCCGCCGACCTCGGCCATGCCGTTGTCGAGGAGCCCATTTCGCGCGACCAACTTTATATCGCCGACGAAGTGTTCGTCTGCGGAACGGCCGCCGAGGTGATCGGGCTGCGTGAAATTGACTTTCGTACGATCGGCTTCGGAAAAGCCGGGCCCGTGACCAGAGCGTTACAGCAGGAGTTCGACAAACTGGTAAGCGGAAAACATGCGCGCTCGTCAAAGTGGCTATCGCCGGTGCCCGCATTGGACCAAGCCACGGCCCGCGGCTAGGGCGGCGGAGAGCACGAGGATGGAAACCATGAAGAAACATACCTTCCGGCAGGAAACCGAAGCGGTTCGCGGTGGAACCAATCTGCACAAAAAGAGCGGCCCTCTGTCGACGCCGATCTACCAGACCTCGACTTTCGAGGTGACCGACAACGCGGAGCAACTGCGTGTGACGCCGACCGACCGCTTCTACACGCGCTATGGCAATCCCACGCACACGGTTGCCGAGAGCGCCATTGCCGAACTCGAAGGGACAGATGCAGCTCTACTGTTCTCCTCGGGGATGGCCGCCATTACCACGTCGATACTGGCCCTCGTCAAAACTGGCGACCATATCGTAGCGCAGCGAGATATCTACGGTGGTGTGATCAAATTTTTCTCGCAGTGGCTGCCGAAGATGGGCGTCGAAACGACGTTCGTCGATACCAACGACATCGAGCAGCACGAGCGCGCCATTCGTCCGAATACCAGAATCCTTCACGTCGAGTCGCCTACGAATCCGATGGTTCGGGTCGTGGATCTGGAAAAAATTGCGGCGCTGGCACGCAAGCACAAGCTCATCACCACCATCGACTCCACGTTTGCGACGCCCATCAATTGCCGCCCCGCGGAATGGGGCATCGATCTGGTGCTGCACTCGGGCACCAAGTATTTCGGCGGCCACGCCGACATCATTTGTGGAATCGCCACCGGACGCCACGAACTGATCGATGAAATCCATCATCTTCGGACGACGCTCGGGTGCTGCATGGACCCGCACGCGGCCTTTTTACTTCTTCGCGGAATCAAAACGCTGGCCGTGCGCGTGGAACGGCAGAACCAGAGCGCCTTGCGCATCGCGGAATTTTTGAGCCAGCATCCCAAGGTTGTGCGCGTGCATTACCCGATGCTGAAGACACACCCGCAATACGAGTTGGCCAAAAAGCAACTGGCGGGCGCGGGCGGCGTGCTGAGCTTTGAGGTGGAAGGCACGGGCGCCGACGCTTGCCGAGTGACAGAAGCGCTCAATCTGTTCACGCTGGCGCCGAGCCTGGGCGGAGTCGAATCGCTGGTCTCCATCCCGGTTCTCACTTCGCACGCGATGGTCGCGTCCGATCTGCGCAAAAAGATGGGCGTGACCGAACAGATGATCCGGCTCTCAGTAGGAATCGAAAATGTCGACGACCTGATCGCCGATCTGGAAAAAGGTTTGGCGGTACTAGCGCGCAAGCCGGAGCATGCTGGCGCGATGGTCTAGAACGGCTTTATGTCTGCTGGAAAGTCTTTTATCATAAATGGTCTAAGTGAGAAACGGTCTTATGCTTCATAACCTAATAAGAAGAGGGGTAAACAAAACATGCTTGGCATTGGAGAAAAGTTCCCAATCTTTTCTGTGACGGCTACGGTGAGCACGGAAAAAGACCCGAAGAAAGCCTTCAAAACTATTACTAACCTGGACTACCCCGGCAAGTGGAAGGTCTACTTTTTCTGGCCCAAGGATTTCACGTTCGTATGCCCGACGGAAATCGTTGGCTTTGGCAAACTGAACAAGCAATTCGCCGACCGCGATACTCAAATCTTGGGCGGTAGCACCGACTCCGAGTGGGTGCACCACGCCTGGCGCACGCACCACGAAGATCTGAAAAACCTTCCGTTCCCAATGCTGGCGGATATCAAACATGATCTCTGCGAACAGCTCGGGATCATCGATCCGGCCGGCGGGGTGGCGCAGCGCGCGACTTTCGTCGTCGACCCGGAAGGCGTCATCCGCTTTGTATATGTCACCGACGGATCGGTGGGGCGCAACCCGGACGAAGTTCTCCGCGTGCTTGATGCGCTGCAGAGCGACGAGCTTTGCCCGTGCAACTGGCACAAGGGCGAGCCGACGTTGGTGGTTGGATAAGAAACCGTCGCTGGTCGTTCGTCGTTGGTCGTTAGCCCGCAGAAAACGCGCGCAGGCTATGGTCGACGACGAACGGCCAAAGGCGACACAAGGGCGGGCAGCTAATACCGAATCACGAACGACGAACGACGAACGACCAACGACCAGCCACCAACGACATCCGGACTCTTATGACATTGAATGAATTGCTGGAGACTTTGCCATCTTACGCGCGGGACCTGAAGCTCAACCTGTCGAGCTTGCTTTCACAAAACGAACTCACCGAGCAACAGACCTGGGGAACCGTGGTGGCGAGCGCAGTGGCATCGCGCAATGAGGACATTATGCGATCTGCATTCGCAGATGCCGCCGGTCATTTATCGCCGCAGGTAATCGAAGCAGCAAAAGGCGCAGCCGCGATCATGGGTATGAATAACGTGTACTACCGCTTTCTGCACCTCACCAGCAACGAAAAGTACCGCACCATTCCGGCGCGGCTGCGCATGAACATCCTGCGTTCGCACGGGGTCGACGCCCTGGATTTCGAACTCTGGTGCACGGTGGTGTCGGCGATCAACGGCTGCGGCGCCTGCGTCGATTCCCACGAGAAGACGCTGCGCGAGAAGGGCATGAGCGAAGAAACGATTGTGGCCGCCGTCCGCATTGCGTCGGTCATTCATGGGTTGGCTAGTGTGCTGGAGGCCGAGAAGGCGACCCCGGCCGTGGCCGCCGCTGTTTCCTAAGATCGCAGTGCCCCTAGCTTCGCGCCCGTTTGGTGGACGCTAACCTTGGCGAATCAGGTCAACGTTTTGGCGCGGCCAACTAATTTCTCTCGCTACGTCTTTTTTTCTTCCTTCGGCACGATCGTTATGCCGAATACTGAGAGCTGTCCAACGCCGCCCACGTTGACGCCGCTCGCGTCGTCTGGGTTTGGAAGGTAGAGGGTTTTGCAAAATTCGCAGCGATACACTTCGGCATCGGCTCCCCAGGCTTTTTCCGCGCAGCCGCATTCGCGCTCAAGCACGTCGACGGAGTAGAACCAGCGCTTGAGGTGCCCTCCGCAGAACTTTCCTTTTTCATCTTTCTCATTGCAGGCCCGCTGGCCGGTCTTTTTGACTTTGACCTTGTGGTTAGGAAGCTGTGGAACGTCTGTTGCCTGCGCGCTGACTGGTTCACCTGAAGACACAAGAAATCTCCAATCGAATGCCTGATTTCGCCTACCCGTTATTTTATCAGCGCGGCGCCGAAGACCCACGGCGGCCCCGCAGTCGTGACTGGCTAGTCGAACACCTTCTTCGGCGCCGCCTGATCGTTGCCGACGCGGCCCATCGTGATTTCCGCCACAAAATAGTTTTCGCCCTTGATCGGGCAACCCGCCATACGGCGCAGCATCGCCAACTGACCGGCGTGGGTCAACGCATCGGCAATCGGGCCCTGAAAAAGCTTTTCAGCCGGAACTTGCAGCGGCCGATCCGACGCCAGATAGTCGTCGAACTTCTTCAGCGCGGCAAAGAAACGCTCGCCTTCTTTTTCCCAGGGAAGCGGGGTCGAGTCGTGCCACTTGGGGCTTCCGTCGGCCATCGAGAGCGCCCAGTCCATGAGATCGCCCATGTGCGCCAGGATGTTCGCCGAAGTGCGCGCAGTTTCCGGCGCGCCGTAATCGGCGAAGCTCGCGGGTGCGTTGCGGATCGTTTTGCCACTGCGATAAGCGAGCGTGGCCAGCGTATGACGGAGCAGGGTGCGGTCGTCAGACATAGTCAGTTCCCAGTTCCCAGAAAAGCGCTCAGCGCAAAGTCTGAGAACTGTTTTCAGAGTTTTCTTCGCCACAGCGCTCCTGCCGCGCGCAGCGACGCTTTCATCTTCTGGCGGAGCGCACGTGCAAACAGCAGGTCGAGGAAGCTTTCCGCCTCGGCGCTGAACTCGCGGCCATACCCAAACCACCAAACTTTCTTCATGCGCGGCGTCAGATCAGTATCGACGTACTTCACGCGCACCATTTCTTCCAGTCCCCAGCGCCCATGCGTGCGTCCAAGTCCGCTCGCCTTGATGCCGCCATGCGGAGCCTCGCTAATGCTGAAGCAGGATACGACATCGTTGATCATCACCGTGCCGGCGTTGATCTGCCGGGCCAGACGTTCGCCGCGCGCGCGGTCGCTCGTCCAAACGCTCGCCGCCAGGCCGTAATCAGAATCGTTCGCCAGGCGTACCGCTTCAGCGTCGTCGTCAAACGGTGCGATCGGGAGCACTGGCCCAAACGTCTCTTCCTGCATGATCTTCATGCTGTGGCTCACGCCAGAAAGCACCGTAGGCGCAAAAAATGTGGAGCCTAGTTCGCGCACCCGCTCGCCTCCTGCCAGCAGGCGAGCGCCCCGCTGCCGCGCATCTTCCACGTGCGCTTCCACTATGCGCACTTGTTTTTCATGAATCATCGGACCAATGTCGGTGGAAGGATCCATTCCGTTCCCGACGCGCAGTTTGCGCGCCTTGGTGGCGCAGGCCTCGGCGAAAACCGGATACAAACTGCGGTGCACATAGCAGCGCTCTACGGAAAGGCAGGTCTGGCCGGCGTTGACAAAAGCTCCCCAAACCGCGCCGCTCGAGGCGATGTCAACGTCGGCATCCTCAAGCACCAGCATCGCGTCTTTGCCGCCCAATTCCAGGACGAGCGGAAGCATTCGCTCCGCGGCCGTTTGCGCGATGCGCCGTCCGGTAGCGAGGCTTCCGGTAAACACGAGCTTGTCGATTTCGCTTCTCACTAACGCCGCGCCGGTGGGCCCTTCGCCTGGGAGCACCTGAAAAACATCGTCGGGAACGCCCGCCTTGCGCAGCAGTTTCTGAAGTTCGAACGCGACCAGCGGAGTTAACTCGGAGGGTTTAAGCACAACCGAATTGCCCGCCACCAACGCCGCCATCGTTTCAGTTGCAGGAGTTGAAAAAGGATAATTCCACGGCGAGATGATTCCGATGACGCCGTAGGGCTCGCGCAAAATGCGGCCGGATTTTGTTTTGACCGCAAGATTACCGTGTGGCAGCGGTTCGTCGCGCAAAAGCGCGAATGCGTTTTCGATCAGAAAGCGCGCGGCATCCAGCACGACAAGAACTTCCGTGACCAGCGCTTCAACCTGGGGCTTGCCGGCCTCTTGCGTGATCCGGCGCGCGATCTCCGTTTTGCGCTCCAGCAGAATTTGCTGAAAACGGCGCACCAGGCGGAGCCGGTTGCGAATGCCCCACGCATACCAATCGGGTTGCGCCGCGCGGGCGCGCGCCACGGCGGCGCGCACTTCGGTGGGCCCTGCGCTATCCAGTTCGCCCAGCACTTCACCTGTCGCCGGATTCACGGAGGCGATGCGCGAGACTGCGAATTGGACGTCGGTCGCCATCACGAGAGAAGTGTACGCGGGGTCGTGCGAGTGCGCTAGAGCTTCAAAGGAGCGACGGACGCCGTCTTGGCTTTAGCTGGCCTCACGGGCTAGAGCCCCTGTCTTTCCTGGCTTCTGGCGGCACGGCTAAAGCCGTGCCCTTTCAAAACCTAGTACTCCACCCTCACCAGATACAGTCCGCTGGCTGGCGCAGTCGGTCCGGCCGCCGAGCGCTCGCGTGCGGCCACAATGCGCCGGAAGTCTTCGAGCGTCACGCTCCCTTTTCCCACCTGCACAAAAGTCCCCACCAGGTTGCGCACCATGTGATGAAGGAATCCAGTGCCACGAATGGTGTAGACCAGTTCTTCACCCTCTCGCGCCCACGCGGAAGAAAAAACTTCGCGGATGTTGGTTGGAACGATGGGGAGTGCCGTCGGCCCCCGCGGGTCGGTATGTCTTCCACTTTCCGCCGCGCTCGCCGTCATCCGTTCCACGCGTTCCGGATCCACGGCCGCAAACGACGTGAAATCATGTTTGCCTACCACGACTCCGGCTGCCGCCGCCATCGCCTCCTCGTCGAGCGGATATGGATGATGCCAAACGTAGCGCGCCAGAAACGGTGGGCAAACCGCACCGCGAACCATGCGATAGCGGTACGTCTTAGCCCGCGCCGACTTGCGCGCGTGGAAATCCGGAGCGGCCTCGCGCACTTCAAGCACCCGGATCGAAGGCGGCAGAATATCGTTCAGTGCCACCACCCAGTTTTCCACGGGGATCGCCGATGCCGTCACAAAGGTGGCCACCTGCGCGAGGGCATGGACACCGGCGTCGGTGCGCCCCGATCCCTGCGGCAGTACATTTTCGCCGCTCAAGCGTCCAATAGCCGAGGCGAGCGTGCCCTGCACGGTTGCACGGCCAGGCTGCACCTGCCAGCCGGCAAATTCGGAGCCGTCATAGGAGACGATCAGTTTGAGATTGCGCACATGCTTTTCCGGGGCCCACACCGTTCGTTCATCATCGTAGGTATTGCGGAATCTGGCCGTTGCCGTCGCGGAAACCGTTACCGCGCGTCAGCTATACTATTTCACTTACGACCGAATATTTGCGGCTCATGCAAAAGATTGCTTTTCCCGAGCAATTGCAAGGAACTCCCGCGTGGCGCTCTACGTAACCAACAGTGGGATCCATTACTCCGTTTTGCTCAGCCCTGATCGATGGAGATGATTCGAATGCAACGTTCCAAGGTTTTCACTGCGCTTCAACGTATGGCTGCACTATTTCTAGCTGCCTTGATGGTGCCTGCGGGCTGGGCTCAGGAGAGTTCGTCGATGCCGACCGCGCCCTCGGCGCAGCAGGCAATGCCCTCATCGACGCGGCCGTTTGACGTCACGGAATATGCCAAGCCGCGCTCGCATTTGAATCCGATTGCGCCCTATACGCCGCGCCGCGTGGAAGCGCCTAACTTGGCCAATACGCCGCGCATCGACCAGTTCATGCACGACGGCAAACTCTACATTTCCATGAACGACGCGGTTGCATTGGCGCTCGAAAACAATCTCGACATCGCGATCGCGCGCTACAACCTGAACATCGCCGATACGGACATCTGGCGCGCCAAAGCCGGCTCCGCCATCCTCGGCGTCAACAGCGGTGTCGTGCAGAACACACCGGGCGGAGGCGTAGGTGGTCTGGGCGGGCTGGTCGGTTCCGGCCAGGGCGGCACCTCGGTTGGTTCGGGCGGAGCCGGGGCAGGCGCTGGCGGATTGGTCATCTCCACTCTGGGAAGCGGCCCGCTCATCTCCAGTTTCGATCCGATCTTGACGGGTGCAGTCCAAGTCGATCACCTCGGAATCGATTGCACCTCGCTGTTTTGTGGCCCCCATCAGAACACAACGACCGCGAATTTCGCTTATAGCCAGGGATTTCAATGGGGCACGAATATGGCTATCGGATTCAACAATAGCCGGGTAACTTCCGATAACCCGTTCAACGCCTTCACCCCGGTTCTAAACTCCAGCTTCCAGCTCAGGTTAACGCAGCACTTGCTACAGGGTTTTGGATTCGCTCCTAACACTCGCTATATTCGGATTGCCAAGAACAACCGCGAGCTCTCCGATGTGGCATTCCGCCTGCAAACCATCACCACCGTGGATCAAATCGAAAATATGTATTGGGATCTGGTCTACGCTTACGAGAATGTAAAAGTACAAAAGGAGTCAATCGCCTTCGCCCAAAAGACGCTCTCCGATACAAAAAAACAGGTCGAGATTGGGACCCTAGCCCCCATCGAAGTGGTGCGCGCACAGAGTACCGTTGCCAGTAATCAGCAATTGCTCACGCTCGCCTTGACGAATCTCCAGTTGGAACAGTTGCTCATGAAGAATGCGCTCAGCCGCACGCTCGTCGACCCGAGGCTCGCCGACGCGGAAGTCATCCCCACGTCCGCGATGGAGGTGCCCGCCGAGGAACCGGTCACCCCCACCGAAGAACTGGTGAATGCTGCGTTCAGCCATCGCCCCGACCTTGCGGAGCAGCGTATCAATCTTTCCAACACTGAGATTAGCAACAAGGCGATCCGCAGCGCCCTATTGCCTTCGTTGGACTTCTTTGCCTACTACGGCGGATCAGGCGTGGGTGGGAACGGGAATTCCAATTATATTTGCGCCACCCAGCCGGCATTCTGCGGCCTCACCAGTCCCCCGCCCAACCCGGCTCCCGTTTCCTATACCGACACTTTGAATCAGCTGATAAATTCCACTGCCCCCGACAAGGGAGTCGGCTTGCAGCTCACGATTCCCATTCGCAACCGCGTGGCTCAGGCCGTGCAGGTGCGCTCGGAATTGGAATACCGGCAGTCGCAGTTGCATATTCAACAAATCGAGAACCAAATACGCATTGAGGTGCGCAACGCGCAGTTCGGTGTCATTCAGAACCGCGCCAGCGTCGCCTCAGCCCAAGCCGCCGTGGATCTGGCGCGCCAGTCGCTCGATGCGGAACAAAAGAAGTACGCCCTCGGCGCTTCGACCTCGACTCTCGTGCTGCAGTACCAGTCCGGCCTGACTTCATCCCAAGTCACGCTCGTCTCCGCCGAGGCGGCTTACGAAAAGGCCCAACTCGAACTTGATCGCGCAACGGGACTCCTGCTCGAACATGCCAATATTGAGATCGCCGATGCCGTAAGCGGGCAGGTTACGCATACGCCCAATGTCCCGCACGTAGCAGCGCGGCCCGCCGATCAATTTCCGGCCAACCCGCCTACGCAACAGTAAAAGGGCTCAGTTGGGGGAGTGGCCCGTGCAACCGAAATCAGCGGCAGCGGTTTGCCCGCGGCCGCCGCTCATATTGACTGCCGTCTGCCGGCGAGATAAAACGATTATTCGCCGCTTGCAGCCAAAAGCGGCTGGCGACGCGGCGGCACAATGAACATACTCATCCTGTTTTCGCACCGCTGGCGGGGAGGGCGCGCCGGCGGCGCGGAAACCTACACCATCCAGCTCATCCAAGGACTGACGGCGAGGGGGCATTCCATCTTCCTGGCGACGGAGAAGGTCGATCAAGCCTGCAAAATTGAGCCGGGACTCGAGGGCAAGCTGCCGCCCGGCATCGCGGTCGATTACGAACTTCCTTTCCAGACCATCAATCCGCTCAAGAAGCGCAATGTCTATCGCCAGATCCAGCGCATCGCAACGGAGCGCCGCATTGACATCGTCCACGCGCAGCACCGCACCGCCGGCTACTTCGCCGAGTGGCTCTGGCGCAAGCAACGCGTGCCTTACGTAGTTACGGTCCACGATCCGTGGCATCGAACGCCCTTCAAGAAACGGCACGGCGGCGTGTTCCGCCGCATCATCGCCGTCAGCGATTTTCTCCGGCAACTCTTGATTCGCGATTTCCACTTCCCACCCGAGTGCGTGCGCACCATCCGCAATGGCGTCGATCCAAGCCGCTTTGTTGGGATCACACGTGAGCAGGGCGCCAGTCTCCGCGCACAGTACGGAATTGCGCCCAACGAGATCGTGCTCAGCCAGGTCAGCCGCATCTCGCGCGCCAAGGGCCAGCACGACCTGATTGAAGCGCTAGCGCTGCTGCCGCGCGATTTGAACTACCGTTGCCTCATCTTCGGCGAAGGCAGCGAGCGTCCCCGGCTCGAGCAGTTGGTGAAGCAGCGCGGCCTGCAAGACAAAATTCTGTTCTGCGGATTCCGCTTCGACATCCCCGTGGTGTTTGCCGCCACCGACATCATGCTGCTGCCCTCGCGCCGCGAGGGCCTGCCTCTGGCCGTTGTCGAAGCCATGCTTTCGAACGTCGCGGTAATTGCCGCCAGAACGGCTGGTGTGCCTGAGATCGTCACGCACGGCGAGAACGGTTTGTTATTCGAGGCCGGCGACGTGCGCGCACTCGCCAGCCGCATCGAACAGCTAGTGACCGACGAGGAATTACGCCGCCGCCTGGCCGAAGCCGGCTGCGCCACCGCCCACGCGCGGTTCCTAGCCTCCCGAGTGCTGGACGAAACCGAAGCCTACTACCGCGAGATCATCGCGCAGGCCCGCGCGGAAGGCGAAGTCCAGAAGGCCCGCTAAGGCCGGTCGTCAAGAAGAGTCTTCGCTTGGTTCAATAAAGCACGCGCTCATCGCGCCCACCAGACTGCTACAATCTCGCCATGTCGAAGCTCCTGCGCCGCATGGTCGGCGAAGCTCAATACTCCAAATGGAAGCCTCTGGGCCACCGTTTTGACTATCTCTGGTGGGTCGTCCGCGGCAAGCCGGTGCGCTCTCCTCATCTGCTCAAGCAAATGTCCGTCGCCGAATACGGCCGCCGTTACGGTCTCCGCACTCTGGTCGAGACCGGAACTTACTACGGCGAGATGGTGGCGCCCATGCGCAAGCATTTCGACCGCATCTACTCGATCGAACTTGACCCGCGGCTGGCCGAGATCTCGCGCCAGCGCTTTGCCGGCGACCCCAGCATCACGGTGCTGGAAGGCGATAGCCAGGTGCTGGTTCCGCAGGTCGTGGCCGAACTCAAGGCCCCAGCCGTTTTCTGGCTCGACGCTGGATACTACGGCGTGCACCCGGCCAAGGGTGATCTAAGCCGCCTGCTCGCGGAGTTGCGCGCAATCCTCTCCAGTCCCATCGCTGGTCATGTCGTGCTCATGGATGACGCGCGCTGCTTCGTCGGGGCGGAAAACAAATTCACGGCTGCGCAACTTGTCGCCTGGATCGAAAAAGAGTTTCCCGGCCGCAAGGCCGAAATTGTGCGCGATATCTTCCGCGTCACCCGCCGCGAAACAAGCCCGGGGGCCTGAGAGCTGCGTGGATTCCTCTTTGTGCAAGGCTTAACAAGCGAATCCTGCCAAAGATTCTTTTTTTTGCGAACGCCCCGGAACTTCGGCCTACGAAGAGGGTTTGACTTCATCGAAGCTGGCTCAAACAGGAAATAGTTGGACAGCTTCCCAGTTGGGATCTCAACAGGCAGTCGTGAGCCGTGCCGCCGCGATGCGTAACGGGCTGCTCATCCCCCAAAATCAGCGCCAAAACCATCAACAACTGAAAGGGAACTTTATGAAACTTCGCACACGAATCGCTTTGCAACTCGCAGCCCTGTGCTTCGTCCTGGGCGCCTACGGCTTCGCCGCCGACAATAACGCGTACCTCTACATCGTGCACGGCATCCCAGGCCGCAACATCGCGGACAACGCAAACCCCGGTCTTCCCGTCGACGTCTTAGTCGACGGCAAGACCTGCCTGGTCCGCAACCTTACCTTCGACAACACCAGCGGGCCGTTCACCTTTGCCGCCGGAACTTACGCCCTCGCAATCAGCGAGTCCAATTCGTTGGCACCCTGCTCGAATGCGCCGATTATCAATTCCTCGGTAACGCTGGTTGCCAACACCAACAATTCCGCCGTTATTACTGTCAGTGGCGGTGAGCCGGCTCTGTTGCCGTTCACCGATAACTTGTACTCGGTGTTGCCGGGCAATGCGCGATTTGTCTTCACGCAGGTCGCGGATGCCCCGGCTCTCGAAGCCACGCTCACGCAGTTGTACGTCAAGACTCCAAAGACGTTCACTGTGTCCGCGGCACCGGGCACGGAACAATGGATCGGAGTCCCCTACGGAACCTACCTCGTGAAGGTCACCGCCGAGGGCAGCACCACTGTGTTGGCGTCGGAAACGATTACGTTCCCCGATCAGTCCGTCACTCTCACCTATGCCGCGGGCGAGTCGGCCAACAATTCCATTGGGTTGGTAAACCGAACCGTTCGCGACGTGTTCTAACCGCCGCAACTAAACGCCGGGCCGAGCTCGGGCGGCCCGTTTTCGCTTGTTCCTTGTTAGAGCCTCAAAGGGTTTGCTCGAAGCTCGGGGCTCGTAGCTGTTCCGCCAACCACTTGGTCGGTTCATAAAGTTGTAGCCATCCCGCTGCTCCTCTATCATCAAAACTTAGCATGGTGCCGCAGGTTCGCGCCCGGTTTTGGGCGCTAACCTGGGCGCAGCAAAGCCGGTGGGGAGCCGCATGCCAGAAAACAAATCAACAGCCGACCAACCCAATCCATCCGTGGCCGAAAATCCAATCGCCGATGTATTCGAAGGCCGTCACCCGTCGCCCTCCGAAAAAGCCTGGGCCGAAAAGACGCTCGCGCCCACCATCGAGAAAGCTCCCGAGAAGCCCATCGGCGCGCCCACCGGCACCAACCGCGAGGCCAACGGCCACGCTCGTTTCAGCACAATTTCGAATGTGCCCATCCGCCGCCTTTACACGCAGGCCGATCTCCCCGCCGACTGGAACTACGATCAATATCTCGGCTACCCCGGCCAACCGCCCTACACGCGCGGCATTCACGCGACCGGCTACCGCGGCAAGCTCTGGACCATGCGCATGTTCTCCGGTTTTGCATCGCCCGAAGAAACCAATCAGCGCTACAAGTATCTGCTCGAGCACGGCGGCGGCGGCCTCTCCGTCGCTTTCGACCTGCCCACGCTGATGGGCTACGACTCCGACCATGCCGCCAGCGAAGGCGAAGTGGGCAAATGCGGCGTCGCCATCGACTCGCTCGAAGACATGGAAATCCTTTTCGGCGGCATCAATCTGGAAAAAATCACCACCTCAATGACCATCAATTCGCCCGCCAGTGTGCTCTGGGCCATGTATCTGGTCGTTGCTGAAAAGCAGGGCGCCGACTGGAAGAAAATTTCCGGCACCATCCAGAATGACATCCTGAAGGAATACATCGCGCAGAAGGAATACATCTATCCGCCGGCTCCGAGCATGCGCCTGGTCATCGATACCTTCGAATTCGGTTCGAAATTCACGCCGCGCTTCAACACGATTTCCATCAGCGGCTACCACATTCGCGAGGCCGGTTCGACCGCGCTGCAGGAACTGGCGTTCACAATTTACGACGGCGTCGAGTATGTGGAATGGGCGCGCCTCCGTGGCCTTGACGTGGACGAATTCGGCCCGCGCCTGAGCTTCTTCTTTAATGCGCACAACGATTTCTTCGAGGAGATCGCCAAGTACCGCGCCGCCCGCAAGATCTGGTACCGCCTGATGAAGGATCGTTTCAACGCGAAAAACGACCGCACGCGGCTCATGCGCTTCCACACGCAAACTGCCGGCGTCTCGCTGCCCGCACAGCAGCCGAGGAACAATATCGCCCGCGTAGCATTGCAGGCGCTAGCCGCCGTACTCGGCGGCACGCAGTCGTTGCACACCGACTCCTACGACGAAGCCCTCGCCCTGCCCACCGAAGAGGCCGCGCGCATCGCTCTGCGCACGCAGCAGATCATCGCTCACGAATCGGGCGTAGCCAGCACCGTCGATCCGCTGGGCGGAAGTTACTTCGTCGAAAAGTTGACGCTCGACATGGAGAAGGGCGCCTTCGACTATTTCGATAAGCTCGACCAGATGGGGGGCATGGTGAAGGCAATCGAGCGCGGCTACCCGCAGAAAGAAATTGCGGAGGCGAGTTACCAGTATCAGCGCGCCGTCGAAGCCAACGAAAAAATCACGGTAGGCGTGAACGATTTCGTAATCGAGGAAGAATCGCCGAAGATTCTTTACATCGGCGAATCCGTAGCCCGCGCCCAGACCGCAAAACTCAAAACCCTGCGCGCCCGACGCTCCAACGAAGAAGTCCAGCTCCGCCTGGAAGCGCTAAAGCGTGCGGCCGCTAAAACACCCGCCGCGGGAACCAATGGAAACGTCTCCGACGCCAACACAATGCCGTACATCGTGGACGCAGTTCGCGCCTACGCCACCGTCGGCGAAATCTGCGAAGCGTTGCGCCAGGTGTACGGCACTTACACCGAAGTCAGCATTACTTGAACTGTTGCTTTGACTGCGTGCTTGTTCCTACGGATTAGGGGCCAGCCTCTCTTCTGTCCAGCCGGGCGCGGACCGGCTCTCCAACAAATCATGGCGCGTACGCGCGCTGTTTACAGAGGGCTCCCCGAGGCCGCCGCTGCTTTTGCCCCCGTCTCCGTGTAAGAGACGTTTTCCTCGGCCGTCGGTACGTTCCAGGCGGGGACTGGCGCGACCGGGCCTGTCCTTATCTGCGCGTGCCAGTTCGCGCCGCCGTGGCTGGCCACATAGAGTGCGAGTTCCAACCGCGTCCAGACTCCCAGTTTGTCGAACGTCGTTCGCAAATAATTCTTCACCACCTGCTCGCTGGTATGGAGCACGGCGGCAATGTCCTTGTTGGTCAGGCCCTGCCAAACCAGGGTCGCTACTTGAATCTCTTTTGCGCTCAATCGGTCACGGGGTTGCATGGTTGCACCTGCTCCTTAATAAACATGGCGGTCGCGAGCTTCACTCGCTTCCGGCCTTCCTTGATGCCTGCGCGCAAGAACAGCGTGCGCAGGTGTTGCTTGACGGTGCGCGGGCTGATATTCAAATGGCTCGCGATTTCCTTGTTGCTGCACCCCTGGACCAACAGGTGCAGCACCTGTTGGTCTCGAGGTGTGATCTTGATCTCGTTGAGATTAATCATTGTCTTTTTGTCCGCTCCCTCGGTTCAATCTTGGGGTCGCTCCCCGCCGACTATAGGAGCAACCTGTTCGCCAAATCTTCTCCTCATGCCATTCCTCATGGTTACAGTAACTTACGTGACACCTTGGGTTTACGGGGCCATTCGATTAGCCATCTTTCATGAATCGCTTCCCATTTTGGAGTCCCGTTTCGGGAGTTCACGCCAATTTGTCCAAGGTTCTTCGCCTGGCTTCAGTCGTGGGTCCGCTGCACCTTTGGCTTGCTTTTCGGCGTTTTCGGCAAGAGAGAATTGCCTTATAATAGCTAGGCAACAGGTCAGGACAGTCACCCTTCCCCGTACCCACATGGCATCGGATCGGGCTAAACTCGTGCTCGACGAGCAGTCCTTTCAAGGATTGCTGGCAGCAGCGTTTACCATTCAGGAGCACAACGCCCGAATGAACTCCGGCGAGCCGCTGGATGGCGAGACGGAAACTACTGCGCAACCCAAAGCCGATCCAGCGCAAGTTAAAACCAGTCCACCGGCGATCTCGGCATCAGCGGAAGTCAAAGCGAATCCACTGAGTTCTTGCAAAGAGTGTGGGGGGCCGCTGCCTTCTGCGGACGCTAACTGCCCCAACTGCAACGTGCCGAACTTCCGGCCAGGAGAAAGGCTTCAGCGCAATTGGGCCTCCTTGTGGCAGATGAGCAAGGAGCAGGGCGTAGCGTTGGACGCGCGGCGGAAGCCCGAAGACGACCTTCCGCTGTCACCGGCCGATCCCGGGCGTCTAGGTCGTGATTCGATCAATCCCAGCGCGCTTCGTTTTGCCGTTGCGTCTCCGGAGGCCCCGCGATCGCGGCGCGAGGAAGTGAGCGAGGTTCCCGCCGCGGACGAAGCAGTCGAGTTGGGGCATCACACTCTCGACCACGATCATCCCCAAGGACTGTTGCGGGCAAGAATCGAATTGCCGGCAGCGACGAGGGGGACAGAGGAGCCCGCGACCGCGGACGCGGTGGATTCGATTCCTCTGCATGATAATGGTTTGAATCATGATGATCTGAATCATGACGGTCTGAGCGATGGGGAATGGGCGGAGTCCGACTCTGCCTCAGAATCGAGTGCTGTGGCAGAACCGAGCGACCGGGGCTTTAAGAGCCTGCGGGTGAAACTGCATTTTCGGCGCGCCGACTTGTTTCTGGGGCTCGCGGTGATCGTGGCTGCGGTTGCGCTGTTGTGGCCGGCTTCGGGCGAGCAAAAGGCCGGACTATCGCCATGGGAACGGGTTCTCATCGCGATGGGGATCGCGGAGGAGCCGCAGCAAACCGTTCATTTTCATGGCGATCCGGATCTGAAGGTCTGGGTCGATACTCATACGGCGCTCTACTATTGTCCGGGGGACGAGCTCTACGGGAAGTCTCCCGACGGCCATTACACTACCCAGCGGGATGCGCAGGCCGACCGCTTCGAACCTGCCGAGCGCAGCGTCTGCATCCAGTAGCTTCCGGTTGTTTTGTTTACTGAAAAGGGGCATGGTGTTCCACGTGGGACGTCTTGTGCATGTAATATTGTACGTATATAACTATAAGACAAACGGCTCTAAATGAAAACAATGAAAAGAGTTAACGGGACCTCGAAGTGCGCGGGAGGAAAAATCTCCGGGCGGGCTGCGCGCGCAAAAAGGAAGGCTGCGAGGGGGAAGATTGTGCGCGGCAGGGGTGCCAATGCTGGCCTTCGCGCGGACAGGAATGTGCCACCCCAACACGCCAAAACCGGGCGCGCTGGGGACCCCGGTGTCCTTGCCACACGTAATCGGAGGATTGCCAGCCTGAAGGCTTCGGACGCGGGGATGGAGGGCAAGTCTCTGGCGGCGTTGAGGTTATGGCGCCGGGAGAACAAGAAGCGGATCACGCTTTTTCTGGATGCGGATGTGCTGGCCTGGTTCAAAGAGAAGCCTAAGTATCAGAAGGAGATCAATCGGGCGCTGCGCGAGGTGATGGAAGAAGAAGCGAAAGGGCGGGAGGGATGATGGTTTCCGTGGGGCGGTTTGTGCATATCTGGTTATACGTACACAAGATTTGACTAGAGACGAACAGGAGGCGAACAAAATATTTGGAACACAGATGTGTTTACTTGTTGTACGTACGGATGAATATGTAATATCGCGGCCAGGAATATTTTTTGGCGATTCCTAACGAGGTAATAATCAGAAAGTAAATTAAGGGGCGACTTCGAGACGCATCGCCCTAAGTTATTGATTTCGTGGGGGCGGCGCGCGGCGCTGGGGGAAGGCTGGAAAATGCTTGATCCGGCGCGGCAAGTATCATGGAATCAGTGGGATGGCGGGCGGCGAGGCGAGACCGAAACGTTATATATATCATGCCTGTCAAGGGGTATTTTGAGGGGACTATTTTTGCCGGTTTATTGGCCGAAGGATCGTTGGGTCAATGGGTTGGATCGAAAAGCGCGGGTAAAAACCTATTCATTATTTTATAAACAGGACTGGAAGTTGCGTGGAAATGAGGGATGGGACTGCGAGTCATCTGCGCGAGCTTTGAGCCCCGAGCTTCAAGGAAAAAGTGCGAAACGTTCCGTCTGTCCCCGAGTTCTCCAACGAAACCTGTGATCGCACCGGGAATGGCTCCCTCTACACACCCGCCCTCGACGGTAAGCACGCACCCTATTATGCCGCCGCTAACCGCTCCTTTACCTGCGTTCTTAAAAGGCAGTGCGAT